>OLOG01000002.1_pt1 | contig 310926 bp, 250 predicted proteins | sample 1672351 | NCBI WGS metagenome assembly OLOG01 (sample SAMEA3136674, study PRJEB25190) | human gut metagenome | biome: human gut; feature: human-associated habitat; material: faeces | place: Austria | collected 2013 | reverse complement strand
GGATTTGCGCACTGACGCATTGCGGAATCACCACCCGAGGATGCCGCAATACTCAATCCGATGAACCCATTAAAGAAGTTGCCCCACAGGTTGCCTTCGCTGAAAGTGTTTCGAGCTCTATCTGCAACATATACCACAAAGGCATTGCGTAAATGCCTATCGATCAGATTCAGAGCGGCTCGTGGGTGGTTTGCGTAGTGAGTGAACATCTGCTGAAAAGCTTCGTTCAGCTCATCGAGGTCTGTGGGAAATTCCTCAAAGGCTTGGTACACCATGACATTTTGGAGCCTATCATCCAGTTCGTCAAAAGCCTCGCGAGCCCGATCCTCGAACCCCTTTAATGCCTGAGAAAAGGGAAGCGTGGGAAGGGAGACTGGACCATCATTAAGATATTGGGTACCCAAAACAGTTTGAGTTCGCCGCATTAGGGAGGCGACAGCCGAAGATCTGGTCTCAGAAATAATCCTATCTACTGCTACATCATCGATCTTCTTCTTGCGTAGAACGGAGATCGCGAATTCAGCAGGTGCATTATGATATTTTTTCCTGCAGTTTTATGATTTCATCTGCATCTCCCCAGTCGAAAAGTGCATCGATATCCTTCTCAGAAAGTTCCAAAAGAGGAGGCAAGGTGTCGAATCCTGCTCGTTTGACTGTTCGTCGTAAGCGGGCATTTCCGAAGTTGAGTTCGGTAACTGGTGTCGTTTCCAGCTTCTGGATACTATCCTCTTCGCTCACTCTTTTTCTCTCCCGTGTCAGATTACGTACTGTCGGCTTAGCGTGATTCAATTTTACACTTGACGATGGCTAAATATTGCGGCAGATAAGCAAGGATTCGAAATTACCTAACCTGTCAGGAAGCCTGGGGTAATCCTGATTGATCAATTTGAGTTGTCCGTAGAGAGCCCAGGCGATCTGTCGTGGTTTTGTTTCCAGATTTATTCCGGTGGCAACGTTTCCCAGCCGTAGACTATGTCAGCCGGCTTAAAGAGGTCGACGAACTCGGTAGGGGAGAGAACGGGTACGGGAGACTTCTCGAAGTCGCGTCCGTTGCGGGTGACGATGAAGTCGATGCCCGTGCGATGTGCGGAATAGGCGACAAGATCATCCTCGTAGTCGCGGTGCTCGTGCTCATAGGCAGCGAGGCAATCGGCGGACGTGGTGTCGGCGATGGAAAAGAGTTGCAGCAAGTCTCCAAAGGCCCTCCGGGCATCAGCCGCTTTCATGAGCTTTCGTGCCGTGAGCAGGTAGCGAATAGAGGGTGTCGAACATGCGGGAAGCCAAAGCTTGAAGTCTCGCAACAGGGCAACGTCGACAGCGGTGAAAGCAGCTTTAAAGTCGTCGGTGTCGGTGAAAAGGTCGATGACGACATTGGTGTCGAAGAGGATGTTCATTACGCACCGCCGTGCTTCTCGAGAAGATGCTCGCGCCAATCTTCGCGCCAGTCATGGCCCTTCGGTGCGATGGGGGGCTCAAGGGCGTCAGGTGTCGGACGTGATGCGCGGACCATGGTTCGCAAAAGTTGGCGCTTTCCCTGGATATCGTCGCGAGGGGATGCATCGGCAAGAAACTCCGGAACTTGCTGGCTGCGCTCAAGCTCGCAGAACAACTGCCGCACCGCCTCGGATACGCTGATGTGCTGCCTGGCGAGTACTTGCATTCCGTGCTCTTTCAGCTCTTCGGGGAGCCGTATGTTCAATGTGGCCGTTGCGCTCATCCTTGCCTCCTTAGTTTTCAAACATTATACTGCATTACGTAATGCAAGTAAAGGCTATGTACGCGGGTCTTGGAGTGGGCTCGCCTTTCGAGAACCTGCCTGTGCGTTTTTCGGCATCTGCTCCCTTCTCAACGGTTGCCATTGACGCCTTCGTTCTGAAGCTCCTATATGTTGCTGCAGAAGACCCATTTCAGAAAGAAGGCGAGGCCCATAGATGTCTCTCGTGAGCGCGGCGCAGCGTGCATACTGAAGAGGACGAAAGGAAAACAACAAGAGGAGGCCAAATGGACATCTTTCTACTCGATAGGAACGGGGGCCTCGTTGATCTCTGGCAACAGTATTTCAGCGAAGACAACGTCATGCCTGTTCGCGGTTTCTTCGATGTGTTCATGGACCCCTATGACGTGCAGTGCGTTGTCTCGCCGGCTAACTCTTACGGGATCATGGATGGCGGCTACGATGGCGCCATTACTCGCTATTTCGGAGATGGGCTCCAACGATGCGTTCAGGATCACATTATTAATCACTACTATGGCGAACAGCCTGTAGGGACGAGTTTTATGGTGGATATACCTGGTTCCGACAAGAAGCTTATTCATACGCCCACGATGCGCGCCCCTTCAGCTATCGCGGATCCCCTCGTTGTGTATCGGTGCATGAGAACGACGCTGATGTGCGCGCTGAACAATCGAGTTGAGAGTATCGTCATCCCGGCTTTCGGCGGAGCCACGGGTAATGTTCCCTATCGTTCCATTGCCGCACTTATGAAAGAAGCTTACGACCAGGTGATGAATCCGCCTAAAAGTTTGAATTGGGAATATGCCAATCGCTATTTGGAAGATCGGTTCAGGGAAATGTAGCGGCGATGTTGGCGTGCGCTTCGGGCGTTAGAAATCATCCAATGAAGAAGGCGGCCGTTCTCGTTGTTAATAAGCATTGGATAGCTTTGTGCCCCTTGAGCTTTGCCGAATGCTCTTTCCGATCGAGTTGTTGCGGAGCGTACCGGGAATATAGGCTAGAATAGCAGCTATTGACATGATGCCCGCCGACGCGACAGGAGAGCCTATGACGCTTTGCAACGAGAACGCGCCCATTCTGGTGAACGAGGAGATGGGGTGCAACATCTGGCTCATGACCGTGCGCGCGCCGGAAATCGCGACGACGGCGCGGCCGGGGCAGTTCGTGCACGTGAAGGTGCCGGGCATGGAGGCCCACATCCTGCGCCGCCCCTTCGGCGTGTACGCGGCCGATGCGGAGGCGGGCACGGTGGACATGATGTACCAGGTGCTCGGCTTCGGCACTGAGCACATGACAGAGCTCGCGGTCGGCGACGCGGTGGAGATGATCGGCCCCATCGGTCGCGGATGGCAGCCGCCCGAGGGCTGCAAGCGCGCGCTCATCGTGGCCGGCGGCGTGGGAAGCGCGCCGTTGTACCCCTTGGCCGAGGAGCTGACGGCGGCGGGCGTTGCCACCGACGCCATTCTCGGCGCCTCCACCATCGATGCGTTGGTGGCCCGCGAGCGCTACGGGGCCGTACTCGGGTGCGAGCCTGCCTGCTCCACCGACGACGGCACCTACGGCCGCGCCGGCTTCTGCACGCCGCTTGTGGAAGAGGCCCTGGCGGCGGCCGCTGCGGAAGGCGCGCCCTACGACTACGTGGCCTGCTGCGGCCCGGAGCCCCTCATGAAGATCGTGGCCGGCATGGCGGATGCGGCCGGCGTGTTCTGCGAGGTGTCCATGGAGAGGCGCATGGCCTGCGGCGTGGGGGCCTGTCTGTCCTGCGTGGTCGATACGACGGCCGGCAAGCGCCGCGCCTGCGTGGACGGCCCGGTGTTCTGTGCAAGCGAGGTGGTGTGGTAATGCAGCGCAAACCGAAAGAGACGAGCGTCAACCTGTCCGTGAACCTCGGCGGCATGGCCATGAAGAACCCGGTCACCGTGGCCTCGGGCACCTTCGGCGCCGGCATGGAGTACCACGACTTCGTGGACGTGGCGGCCCTGGGCGCCGTCACCACCAAGGGCGTGTCTTTGAACGGCTGGGAGGGCAACGCGAGCCCCCGCATTGCCGAGACGGCTTCGGGCATGTTGAACTCCATCGGCCTTCAGAACCCCGGTGTGCAGCACTTGAAGGACATCGAGCTGCCGTGGCTCGCCGAGATCGGCGCCACGGCCATGGTGAACGTCTCCGGCCACAGCTTCGACGAGTACGTGGCTGTCATCGAGGCCTTGGAGGAAGCCCCCGTGGCCGCCTACGAGGTGAACATCTCGTGCCCCAACGTGGACGCCGGCGGCATGACCATGGGCTGCCATGTGCCCAGCGTGGAGAAGGTGGTGTCGCTCTGCCGCGCCGCTACGAAGCGCCCGCTCATCGTGAAGCTCACGCCGAACGTCACCGATATCACCGAGATCGCGAAGGCCGCCGAGGCCGCCGGAGCCGACGGCATCTCGCTCATCAACACGCTGCTCGGCATGGCCGTGGACGCCCGCACCCGCCGCCCGAAGCTGGCGCGCGTGGTGGGCGGCTATTCGGGACCGGCCGTGAAGCCCGTGGCCCTGCGCATGGTGTGGCAGGTAGCCCAGGCCGTTTCCGTGCCGGTGCTCGGCATGGGCGGCATATCCACCGGCGAGGACGCCGTGGAGTTCATGCTGGCCGGCGCCACCGCGGTGGCCGTGGGCACGGCGAACTTCGTCAATCCCACCGCCACCGTCGACGTCATCGACGGCATCATCGACTACTGCGAATCCCAGGGCGTCAAAGACGTCAACGAGCTGATAGGAGCCCTGCAATGCTAACCGCCTTCGATTCCATTCCTGCTCGCGACCGCGTCATCGTGGCGCTCGACTGCGACGCCTGGGAGGCCATAGCCCTTGCCGACAAGCTGGAGGGCCACGCGAAGTGGCTCAAGATCGGCATGACGCTGTACTACGCCGAGGGCCCGGCCATCGTGAAGATGTTCAAGCGCCGCGGTTTCAACGTGTTCCTCGACCTGAAGTTCCACGACATCCCGCACCAGGTGCAGGGCGCGGCGCGCTCGGCGGCGGCCAGCGGGGCCGACATGCTCACCATGCACACCGTGGGCGGCACCGCCATGATGGAGGCGGGCCAGCGCGGCGCCGAGGAGGGCGCGGCGGAGTACGGCGGGGACGTGCCGGCGACCCTCGGCATCACGGTGCTCACCTCCATGAGTCCCGAGGCGCTTGCGGCCACCGGCGTCGCCCGACCCCTGCCCGAACAGGTGGCGGCCCTCGCGGCCCAGGCCAAGGAGGCGGGCATCTCCGGCGTGGTGGCCTCGCCCCAGGAGGCGGCCGCTCTGCGCGAGATCTTGGGCCCCGACGCCTTCATCGTCACCCCCGGCGTGCGCCCGGCCGGCGCCGCCCTGGGAGACCAGAGCCGCGTGGCCACGCCCGCCCAGGCCTTCGCGAACGGAGCGTCGCACATCGTGGTGGGCCGGCCCATCACCGAGGCGGACGATCCCGTGGCGGCCTTCGAGGCCATCGCCGCGGAATTGGAGTAGCTCCAAAGCGTTTTATCCCTGAATAAGGCCCGTGTATAGCCGATAATTGGGAAAAATGCCGCATTTATTGATTCCGAGTAAATTAGGTGTTGATTCCTCATCAATGCGTGGTACTATGCCCTCAGCCCGAACTGGAAGGAGAACAGAAATGGCAATTCCCCAACTCAGCCCCGAGGCCCGCGCTGAAGCGCTTGAAAAGGCAAAGGCCGCACGCATCAAGCGGGCGGAGGTACGAGAAGAGCTGAAGACGGGCAAGCTCACCGTCGCTCAGGTTCTCGATATGCGCGACGACCCTGTCGTGGGCCGTATGAAGATTTCCACGCTCATCGAGACGCTGCCCGGGTACGGCAAGGCCAAGGCCGAGCGCATCATGAAGGAGCTGCAGATCGCCGAGAGCCGCCGCATCCGCGGTATCGGCGAGCGTCAGCGCGAGGCTCTGCTTGCGCGCCTGTCCAAGTAGAACGTCAACGTCACAAAGGAATTCATGAGACACGGAAACCTCTTCGTCGTAAGCGGTCCCTCGGGAACCGGCAAGGGAACTCTCATCGCGCGTCTTCTCGAGGAAGTGCCCGACGCTTGGTTGTCCGTCTCCGCCACCACAAGGCGCCCTCGTCCCGGTGAGGAGGAGGGCGTCAGCTATTACTTCCTCACGAAGGAGGAGTTCTTAAGCCTGGCGGAGGAGGGCGGCTTTCTGGAATGGGCCGAGTACTCCGGCAACTGCTACGGCACCCCGCGCGCCTCGGTGGAGCGCGAGATGGCGGCGGGACGCCAGGTCATCCTCGAGATCGAGGTTCAAGGGGCACTCCAGGTGCGCGAGAAGATGCCCGAGGCGCACCTCGTGTTCATTGAACCCCCCTCGCTCGAGGAGCTGGAGCGGCGCCTGCGTGGGCGCGGCACCGAGACCGATGACGTGGTGGATATGCGCATGCGCACCGCTCTGGTGGAACTTTCCCAGAAAATGGAGTATGATTATCGGCTTGTGAACGACGATTTGGACGAGGCCACTCGCCAGCTCGTCGCTTACGTCAACGAAATCGCCGAGCAACAGTAAGAGGATATCCGCCCTATGAGCATTATCGAACCGAAGATCGACGTCCTGCTTGACCGCACCGACAACGACCGTTTTCTTCTGTGCGCGCTGGCTTCCAAGCGTGCGCACGACATCAACGACATGATGCGCGGCCAGCGCGATCGCGCCATCCAGCTGCAGACGGCCGTGGAAATCGCCCGTGCCGCCGATACGAAGCCCTTGTCCATGGCCTTCAACGAGATCGCCCGTGGCGAGGTTTCGTACGATCCTGAGTCGATCGACGTGAAAAACCACTAAATGGAAGAGTTCCAGAGAATCATTCTCGTGCATTATCACGAGATCGGGCTCAAGGGACGCAACCGCGGAGTATTCGAGAAGCGCCTTCAGAAGAACCTGGAGGCGCTTCTTGGCGCGTATCCCGTTGTCACCATCCACCGCATCTCCGGGCGCCTGCTCGTCTTCTTGCGGGAGGGAACCACGCTTGAGGTAGCGAACCAGTGCACCGATGCCATTCTGGGCGTGCCCGGCGTGGCCCGCGCATCCTGTGGCTTCAAGTGCGATCTGGACATCGAGGTCATGGGGCGCGCCGCTTGCATCGCCCTGGCCGAGGCGGAGCCCTTCTCCACCTTCAAGGTGTCCGCGCGGCGCAACCACACGGTGTTCCCCATCGACTCCATGCAGATGAACCGCGACATCGGGGAGGTGCTCTGCGAGCGGTTCCCCGAGAAGCGGGTGCAGATGAAGGGCCAGGACGTCACCGTGGGCGTCGAGGCCGTGGAGGGCACCGCCTACGTGTACGCGCGGTCTGTCCGCGGGATCGGCGGCCTGCCCGTGGGTTCGTCGGGCAAGGTGGTGTGCCTTCTGTCCTCGGGCATCGACTCGCCCGTGGCCACCTGGCGCATGGCTCGCCGCGGGGCCGTGCCCATCGGCGTGCACTTCTCGGGACGCCCCCAGACCTCCGACGCCTCGGAGTACCTGGTGGACGACATCGCGCACGTGCTCGAGCGCACCGGCTGCATCGGGCGCGTCTACGTGGTGCCCTTCGGCGACTACCAGCGCGAGATATCCCTTTCCTGCCCGCCCTCTCTGCGGGTCATCCTGTACCGGCGCCTCATGTTCCGCGTGGCCGAGGAGCTGGCGCGGCGGGAAGGGGCCGGAGCGCTGGTGACCGGGGAGAGCCTAGGGCAGGTGGCCTCGCAGACCCTCGACAACATCCGCGCCACGAACGACGCGGTGGAATTGCCAGTGTTGCGGCCGCTCATTGGCTCGGACAAGCTGGAGATCATCGAGGCGGCCCAGGAGCTGGGCACCTTCGAGATCTCGTCCATGGACGCGCCGGACTGCTGCACGCTGTTCATGCCGCGCAACCCCGAGACCCACGCGAAACTGGAGGCGGTGCGCGAGGCCGAGGTCGCTTTCCCTGTGGAGGAATGGGTGACCGCCCTCGCCGATGCGGCCGAGCCCCATGACTATGCCTGCCCGGCCTACAAGCCGCCCAGCAAATCCCGACGATAGAGAGCTTCGGATTTCCGTGTCTCAATCGCGCTTCTCCGTAGGGGGCGACCTTGGTCGCCCCTTTTTTGTCACGCGCCTCTGTTCCACTCGCGAGGGCAGACCAAGGTCTGCCCCTACGGATGGTACCGAGGGATGAGGATTGGGACAGGGGCGGGACGCGACCACGGTCGGCGCGGGGAACGGATCGAGACATTCCCGCGTCATAAATACGGTCGTGTGCTCGTATCCTTTTTCCAATTCGGGAGAAGGAGGAGATCATGGCCTTTCAAGATCGTGCGGAATCGCTCGCGGAGAGATTGCATCTGGGTCGCGTGCCCCGGTCGGTCTTCGTCGCTGTGGCATTGGCGCTGGTGCTCATGATCGTGCTCGCAGGGTACGCCTTCTGCGCTTCGCTCGGCGGCGGATTCGAGGTGAGGGCGCAGGATGCGGCCTCGGCGAGCGTATCGGGGGACGCTGGCAACGAAGCGGTGCAAGCCGTCGAAGGCGAGGAGGGTGACGCCGAGAAGGCCGCGTCGGGCCAAAGCGTCGAGAACGTGGTGCTCCCCTCGAGCGGCGATGAGACGGGGCAGCTGTGCATTCACGTTGACGGGTGCGTGGCATCGCCCGGCGTCTACTATCTACCCGCAGGCAGCCGGGTGATCGATGCGGTGACGGCGGCCGGCGGCGCCACCGAAAAGGCGCGGACCGATGCGGTGAACTTGGCCCAGGAGCTGCAGGACGGCCAGCAGATCGTCATCCCCTCCCGCAGCGAGAGCCAGGCGACCCCCTCCGATGGGGGCGCCGTGGCAGCTTCCGGCGGCGCGCAGGGCTCTGGGGAAGGCGCGTCCTCCTCAGGGGCTGACGGGATGGTCAACATCAACACGGCCACGGCCGAGGAATTCGAAACGCTCAAGGGCATCGGCGCGGCGACTGCGGAGAAGATCGTGGCCGACCGCGAGGCGAACGGGCCGTTTTCGTCCATCGACGATTTGACGCGGGTCTCCGGCATCGGCGAGAAGAAGCTCGCGGCCATGCGGGATCGGCTCTGCCTGTGACGGGCGATCTCGACAGCAGGCCGCCGCGCCCCTTTCTGCCGCCCCTGCTGGTGGCAGGGCTCGTCCTGTGGGCTGCAACGGCGCTGATTTGGCCGACCCTGCGCCTTGCGCCCACCGCGGCCCTTCCCGTACTGGGGATGCTTGCGCTGGGCGCTGCCGTGTGGCTGGCATCCCATGCCTTGCGCGCGGCCCGAGGCGGCGGTTTCTCGCTCGGCGCTCTGGCGGCGCTCTCCCTCGCCGCTGCCGTGGCTCTTTGCTCCTTTTGGGCCGGCGCTCTTCGCGGCTCTATGGCCTACGCAGAGGCGCAGGGAGGCGATTCGGCGCCGGCGACCTGGCACGCCGAGCTCACCGAGGATGCCCGTCGCGGAGATTTCGGATGGCACGCCGAGGCGCGGCTTCGTGGCGCAGATGGCCGCGTGCTACGGGTGCGGCTTAACCTGCCCGAGGATGCGGCGCTGCTGCAAGGGCAGTCTATGACGGCATCCGGAACGCTCAAGCCGCCCGCAGAGGCAGTGGCAGCATACTACTGGGACACCGGGCTGGCCGGCTCTCTCACCGCGAGCGAAAGCGCGTTTGTCTCGGAAGAAGCAGCGCTCGATAGCGGCCCCTTTGTCCATCTGCGGCGATGCGCCCTGGATCTCATCGCCGCGTGCGGGGGAGACAATGCGCCACTTCTACAGGCTCTTGTGTGCGGTTGGAGGCCGGCCATCGAGGAATCGGGGCTCTACGATTGCTTCAAGGCCGTGGGGCTGGCCCATCTCGTGGCGGTATCGGGGGCGCACCTCTCCATTGTGGTTCTGTTCGTTGCGGGAGGATTGAAGCTGCTGCGGCTCGGCCGCAAAGCGACGACGGTGGCCAGCGCCCTGTTTCTTGTCGGCTACGTCGCGTTCACCGGGATGCCGGTATCGGCACTGCGAGCGGCGGTCATGGCCGCGACGGGGCTGTTCGCGCTCTGGGCCAACCGCCGTAATTCGGCGCTCAGCGCATTGGGGCTGTGCCTTCTGCTTTTCGTGGGGGCGGATCCAGCCTGCGCCCTTTCGGCCTCCTTCGCCTTGTCGGCGGGATCCACCCTGGGAATCGTTCTATTCGCACCGCTGCTGTCCTCGGCCTTCGCGGGGCTCCCTCGATTGAAGAAGGTCGTGGGCGATCCCCTCGCCCTCACCGGCTCCTCGGCCCTGGCGACGCAGCCCTATGCGGCGGCGCTCTTCTCTCAGCTGCCTCTCCTGTCGCCGTTGGCCAACCTGGTAGCGGGGCCGCTGTTTTCCTTGGCGTGCCTCGTCGGGTTCGTCGCCGTACTGCTCGCATGCCTTGCCCCCGCTGCGGCACCGGGACTCATCGGCGCGGCGGCCCTGGCATGCGCCCCGCTCTCGGCCGTCGTTAACGCCCTCGCTTCGCTGCAGGGCTCCTGCGCGCCCATCGATGCCGCGCCTCTGGCGGCGGCCGTGCTTTCCGGCGCGCTCTGCATCGGGTTGTGGGCCTGGTGGCCGCGAGTGAGCATCGGGGGGCTGTCGGGGACGGCGGCCGCGGCCGTTTTGGCGCTTTTCGTGCTGCGCCTTCCCCTCGGCATGCCCACCGATGCCATCGTCATGCTGGACGTGGGCCAGGGGGACGCGTTTCTCGTGCGAAGCGGCGCGAACGCGCTACTCATCGACACCGGCAACCAGGATTCCCTGCTCAAGGCCGCCCTGGCGCGCCAGCGAGTGGGCCGCCTCGACGCTGTGGCCGTCACCCACAGCGACGACGACCACTGCGGATCGCTTTCCGTGCTCGGGGATGTGGCTCCCGCATCGGCGCTGCTGGTGCCCGAGGGACTTCCCGACTGCTCTTGCAAAGCATGCTCGGAGCTCATGGCCGCAGCGCGGACAGAGGGACTCGCCGACGCCCTCGTCGAGCTGTCGCCGGGCGATACGGTGCGCTGCGGCAAATTCTCGATAACGGTGCTCTGGCCCGAGCGATTGGCCGACGATGGCGGCAATGCCGACAGCCTCTGCCTGCTCGCCTCCTGGGACGGCGATGGCGACGGGGCGGCGGAGTGGACGGTCCTGTTCACCGGCGACGCCGAGGCCGAGCAGCTGGATCAGCTGACCGACAAGCTGCCCGCAAGCGGGGTGGAGGTACTGAAGGTGGGCCACCACGGCTCGAAAAAGAGCCTCGATGCTTCTTTGGCAGAGCGTCTGTCTCCCAAGGTGGCGCTCATCGGCGTCGGCGAGGCCAACCGCTACGGTCACCCTTCGCAAAACACGCTGGACTTCCTTGAGAAAACCGGGTGCGCCACCTACTGCAGCGACGAGTCGGGAGATGTGGTCGTGGCGTTTTCCGAAGATACGCTCACGGTCTCCACCCAAAGGTAGGGGATGCAGTAGCGATGGGGTACAATGGGGCCATGAGCGACAGCCAACATACCGATCTCCTTCCCGCCTATTTGGCCGTGGGCGAGGACGCCCTCAAGCGCGAGGCGGTCATCGCCCGCCTCAAGGCGCGCTTGGCCACGATGGGCGATTTGTCCTTCAACTCCGACGAGTTCGATGGGGAGGTGGCCGAGGGCGCCGCCATCGCAGCCGCCTGCAACACCATGCCCTTCGCAAGTCCCGTGCGCCTCGTCTACGTGCGCAACGCCGACAAGCTGAAAAGGGCCGACGCCGAGGAGCTCGTCAACTACCTCAAGGCTCCCAGCGCCACCACGGTGCTCGCCTGCGAGGCGGAGAAGCTCGCCAAGAACACGCGGCTGTACAAGGCGCTCGCCGCCGCGGGCCCCAAGGCCGTCATCGACTGCGCCCCGCCCAAGAGCTGGGAGCTGCCCAAGCGCGTCCGCGCCATGGCCTGCACCCACGGCATCACGCTTACCGAGGGAGCGGCCTCGGCTCTGGTGGAGCTCGTGGGCGAGAACACCGTGCACCTCGACAACGAGCTGAAGAAGATCGCCCTGGCTCACGGCACGGCCGATGGGGTGGGGGAGCGCGAGGTGCGCGCGCTCGTGGCCCGCACCTCCGAGGTGAAGCCATGGGATTTCACGGCGGCCTTCGCCGAGCGCAACCTCGGTAAATGCCTCGCTCTGAGAGCGAAGATGGAGAGCACCTCTCCCCATGTGCTCATCGCCCTGTGCACCACGCGCCTTCGCGAGCTCATGGCGGCCCAGTCCATGGCCCGTCGCGGCAACCCGCGCGGTCTCGCCAAAGCCCTCGGCGCGCCCGACTGGCGCGTGAAGAACCACGGCGCGTGGGCGCGCCAATGGCGTCCCGAGGAGCTGCGCCGGGCGCTCGCCTCCTCTCGCGACGCCGAGCAGGCCATGAAGAGCGGCAGCGATCCCGACGAGGTCTTCTACCGCTGGCTCGTGGAAACCCTCAAGCGCTAGCTAGTCGTCCCCGGCGCCAAGGCCAGGTTCTTGCGGTCGTAGGGCATGCGGAAGTAGTACTCGTGGCCGCAGATTCCCTGCAGGATGCGTCCCTCGCGCACGAGGTAGATGAGGTGCGCCAGCGTCTCGCCCATGGAGAAGTACTTCTGATCGAGCGGCCAGCTCTTCCAATCGGGGTAGCGCCACGTGGCATGCTGGGAAATCTGAACAATGTCGTCGTGGCCGGCAGCCACCAGCTCGTAGATCTCCTCCAGGCGCTTGTGGTGGTGCTCGATGAGGAAGTCGACCCGCTCGCGCATGCCGGTGAACGGCTTGCCGTGGGCCGGGAGCACCAGATCCACATCGTAGCCGCCCACCTTCTCGAGACTTTCCAGAAACTCCGCCAGGGCGTTGTAGGCCGGAAACCACGAGGAAACCGACGGTGTGATGCGCTCCAGCACATGATCGCCGGAGAGGAGGATTTTGTGCGCCGCCTCGTAGAGGCAGATGTGCCAAGGGTCGTGGCCCGGCGTCTCGATCACCTCGAACTCGAACTCACCGACCTTGAGGCAGTCGCCGTCGGCCAGATAAGTCATGACCGGGTAGGTGGAAAGCGGCAGAAGCTCCGCCGACACGTGCAGCCGCGGCCCCTTCTCGTCGAAGGTCAGGTCACGCTGCTGCTCCAAGGTGGCCGCCTGCAAGAGCAGCGGGCCGTAGACGTTGTCCTCTATCTCCATGAGGTTCTTCACCTCCTGGAACGAGTGAAGGTTCGCGAGCACCGGCATGCCCTCGCGCCAAATGCGGTCGAGGTTGCCCGTGTGATCGGGGTGCGAATGGGTGAGCACCACTTGCACCTTGTCCCAAGAGCGGCCGAGGGCGGCCAGGGCGTCGTCGAGCGCCTGCTCGCAGTCAGGGTGGTTGAAACCCACGTCCACGATGGTGGTGGTGCCGTCGTCGTCCAGAATGAAGTAGGAGTTGAGGGCGCGCAGCGGATTGTGGGGAAGGGGCACGCGCACCAGGTAGAGATTGGGGTAGATGAGCACCGGCTTGCCGAAATCGGCATTGCGGGCCGTCTCCGCCGCCAGCACCGCGCCCTCGTCGGGCGTAATGCGCCCACGCTCGCGGGCTCCGATCGTCTCTGCCATGCTGGTTCCTTCCGCGCTGGACCCTCATCGGGCGGTTTCGTATCTCGTTTCCCATTGTAAATAAAGGCCGCGTTCATGCAACAGTGGCCATCGACCTGTAGACAGGTTGATCCGTAGGGGGCGACCTTGGTCGCCCCTCATCAAGTGGGATGTTCGCGCTTGAGGAGGGCAGACCAAGGTCTGCCCCTACGGGATCGATCTGCGCGGTGGTTCCGCGCAAACAAAAAGCGCCGCCCCGGATGGGACGGCGCTTCGGATCGCGAAGTCTGCGGGTCGCGCAGGCTACTCGGCGGCCTCCTCGGCCGAAGCCTCCTCAGCCTCGGCGGCAGCGGCATCAGCCTCGGCCTTGGCGGCCTCCTTGGCCTTGCGCTCGGCGGCCTTCTTCTCCTCCTTCAGCTGCTTCTCGCGGCGCTTCGCCTTCTCCTCGGAAGCGGCGGCCATGGCGGCCTTGCGGGCGGCCTTGGCCTCGGTCTTCTTGGAGCCGGTCTTCTGCGGCTTCGGCGCCGGCTTCTCGTAAGCGGCGATATCCTCGGCGGTCACCACGGTGTTGGCCAGGCGCATGATGCCGCTCTTGCGGTTGGCGGCCTGGTTCTTGTGGATGACGCCCTTGGAGGCGGCCTTGTCCATCAGACGGCAGGCCTCGCAGGCGAAGGCGTAGGCGTCCTTGCCGTTGCCCTCGGCCACGGCGTCCTTGACGTGACGGACGGCGGTCTTCAGCTCGCTCTTGACGGCGCGGTTGCGCATACGACGCTTCTCGTTGGTGATGATGCGCTTCTTCTGGGACTTGATGTTAGCCATGAATGCTAGCCCTTTCTGGTTCGGTCGTTTCCCATCTTCGGTGGTATCCAACGACACGAACGCGCGGCGGTATACCCCGCTGCGGGCCATCGTGCGAATCGGAAAGCGGCGGGATTTCTCCGCTTCCTCAGCCCCGAGACCGAATGCCTCGGAAAGCCGCCAGCAACCGTAATCTTAAAGCGCAGCCACGTCTGCAGATTTGGCGGTGGAATCACCGCGTGCACGTATCGCTGGATACACAATGCGGTAGAATACCAAAGATTCCCGTGAGCGCGGCGAAGAAAGTGGTCTTGCGGCCCCGAATCTTCGCGAGACGCACACATTGAGAGGGGAGAGGGGCCTCGCGGGCCCGCTCGCCCGGTAAGACCGACGCCGATAAGAAAGACATTATGACCCACGAGCTTTCCCATATCCGCAACTTCTCGATCATCGCGCACATCGATCACGGCAAGTCCACGCTCTCGGACCGCATCCTGGAGCTTACGGGCACGGTGGCCAAGCGCGACATGCAGGCCCAGCTGCTCGACTCCATGGACATCGAGCGCGAGCGCGGCATCACCATCAAGAGCCAGGCCGTGCGCGTGAGCTACACCGCCGACGACGGCGAGACCTACCAGCTGAACCTCATCGACACGCCGGGCCACGTGGACTTCACCTACGAGGTCTCCCGCAGCCTGGCCGCCTGCGACGGAGCCGTGCTCGTGGTGGACGCCACCCAGGGCGTGGAGGCGCAGACCGTGGCCAACGCGATGCTCGCCATGAACGCCGATTTGGAGATCATCCCGCTCATCAACAAGATCGACCTGCCGGCCGCCGAGCCCGAGCGCGTGAAGGCCGAGATCGAGGACGGCCTGGCCATTCCCGCCGACGACGCGGTGCTCGCCTCGGGCAAGACCGGCGAGGGTGTCCACGATCTTCTGGAAGCCGTGGTCTACAACATCCCGGCCCCCGAGGGCGACGGCGCGGCCCCCTTGCGCGCGCTCATCTTCGACAGCTACTTCGACGCCTACCGCGGCGTGGTGGCCCTCATCCGCGTGGTCGACGGTCGCATCAAGAAGGGCGACAAGATCCGCATGATGGCCACGGGCACGGAGACGCTCGTAGAAGAGGTGGGCGCGCGGCACCCCCAGGAGGTGCCCGAGGAGGCACTCTATGTGGGCGAGGTGGGCTACCTCGTCACGGGCCTCAAGGATGTGAGCCAAGTGAAGGTGGGCGACACGATCACCGTGGCCGACGGCGGCGTGAACGAGCCCCTTCCCGGCTACCGCGAGGCGAAGCCCATGGTGTTCACGGGCCTGTTTCCCATCGACGGCGACCAGTACGAGCCCTTGAAGGAGGCGCTGGAGAAGCTGTCGCTGAACGACCCGGCGCTCGTGTGGGAGCCCGAGACCTCTCATGCCCTCGGCTTCGGCTTCCGCGTGGGCTTTCTGGGCCTTCTGCACATGGAGGTCATCAAGGAGCGGTTGGAGCGCGAGTTCGGGCTCGACCTTCTGGCCACGGCGCCCTCGGTGGAGTACCACGTGTACCTCAAGGGCGGCGAGATGGTGTCTTTGCACTCGCCCCAGGAGATGCCCGATCCCGGCTCCATCGATCACGTGGAAGAGCCCTACCTGAAGGCGAAGATCCTCATCCCGCCCGACTACGTGGGCGCCGTGATGGATCTGGCCGTGGGCCGGCGCGGCAACTTCGTCACCATGAACTACCTCTCTCAGACCACCGTCGAGATGCTCTGGGAGATCCCTCTGTCCGAGCTCATCCTGGACTTCTTCGACAAGCTGAAGTCGAACACGAAGGGCTACGCGTCCCTCGACTACGAGATGGACGGCTACAAGCCCTCGCAGCTCGTGAAGCTGGACATCCTGCTTTCGGGCAAGCCCATCGACGCGCTGTCGTTCATCGTGCACAAGGACAAGGCCTACGACCGCGGGCGCGTGCTCTGCGACAAGCTGAAGGAGATCATCCCGCGCCAGATGTTCGAGGTGCCCATCCAGGCGGCCATCGGCGGCCGCGTGCTCGCGCGCCAGACGGTGAAGGCCAAGCGCAAGGACGTGCTCGCCAAGTGCTACGGCGGCGATATCACCCGCAAGCGCAAGCTTCTGGAGAAGCAGAAGGCCGGCAAGAAGCGCATGAAGGCCATCGGCAACGTGGAAGTGCCCCAAGAGGCCTTCATGGCTATTTTGAAGGTGGACGAATAGGAGCTGCCTCTCTGCCGGAATATTCTCCGTAGGGGCTGGCCTTGGTCAGCCCTCCTCAGGTACGAACATCCCACTTGATGAGGGGCGACCAAGGTCGCCCCCTACGGGTCGTGCGCGGCGCGCGAGGCTATTCTCCTAGCAGATCCTCGCGCACCACGTTGGTCATCACCTTGGGCTCCATCCCCGGCGCATTAATGCCCGCGGCGCGGCCGGCCTCGATGCACTTGAGCATCCAGGCCATGTTGCGGCCCAGCACGCGCATGGTGTGCAGGCCCTCGCCGTCGCCTTCCGCCTCGCCGGGGGTGCGTCCGTAGGCGATGTTCCAGTAGGAGCTGGAGACGAGGGGCTGGCAGTTGATCTGGAAGTACTTGTTGATCTGGTCGGCCGCCTCGATGGCCCCGGCCCGGCGCGCCACGGCGATGCCGGCGGCGGGCTTGAAGCGGAAGTTCGCCCCGCCGGCGTAGAACATCCGGTCCATGAGCGCCCGCAGCGATCCGGCCATGCCGGCGTAGTACACCGGCGACCCCACGATGAAGCCATCACATTCGGCGCCCTTGGCTATGAGGTCGTTGCAGCAGTCCTCGCCGAACACGCAGCGCTTCTCGCCGGTCTTGCCGCAAATGCCGCAGGCGATGCACCCGCGGATTTCCTTGTTGCCGATCCAGACAAGCTCGGTCTCCACGCCCTCGGCCTGAAGGGCGGCCGCAGCCTCCTCCAGCGCCCGGTTCGTGTTGCCCTTCCAGCGCGGGCTCCCGTTGATGAGCAGTACCTTCACGATCGTCTCCTCTTCTTGTGATCTCGACGCGTCCTCGGCACGCATCCATTAAACTATGCTCATTCTACACCGTTAAACGCAGCAGTCGAAAGAAGCACCGATGAGCAGGGAACCAAAAGAAGACTACGATTGGATCAACGATCCCTTCGACGAGAAGAAGATCGCCGAGGAGCGGGAGCGCATGGGCATGAGCGGCACGTCCAAGACCTTCGTGGGCATCGGCTGCCTTCTGTTCGTGCTGGGCTTCATCGTGCTCATCGGGCTTTTGCTGTTCGGGATTCTTTAGTCGTGGAAGGACTCTTCGGGAAATACCGGGTGCTGCTCGCGCCCATGGCCGGCGTGTCCGACATCGCCTTCCGCACCTTGTGCCGCGAGGCCGGGGCGGATATGGCCTTCACGGAGATGGTCTCGGCCAAGGGGCTCTCCTTCGCCAACGAGAAGACGCGCCACTTGCTGGCCCTGGCCGACGGCGAGTCCCAGGTGGCCGTGCAGCTGTTCGGCCACGAGCCGGATGTCATGGCCTCCCAGGCCGCCTGGATCGAGCAGGAGATGGGGGAGGGACTGGCCTATCTGGACATCAACATGGGATGTCCCGCCCGCAAGATCGTGTCGAAGGGGGACGGCTCGGCGCTCATGAAGGATCCCGCGCTGGCCGGCTCCATCGTGCGGGCCGTGAAGAGGGCCGTGGAGCATCCGGTCACGGTGAAGTTCCGGCGGGGCTGGGCGGAAGGCGACGAGACGGCGCCCGCTTTCGCGTGCCTCATGGAAGAGGCCGGAGCCGACGGGGTCACGGTGCACGGGCGGTTCGCCGAGCAGCTGTACCGGGGAAGTGCCGACTGGGGCGTCATCGCTCGGGTGCGCGAGGCGGTGTCCGTGCCCGTCGTGGGCAACGGCGACATCCGCAGCGGTGCCGATGCCGTGCGCATGGCGGCAGAGACGGGCTGCGACGCGGTGATGATCGCCCGGGGCGCCGAGGGAAACCCGTGGCTGTTCTCCCAGGTGCAGGCCGCACTTGTCGGGGAGGCGGAACCTGCACCGCCTACGGTTGAGGAACGTATTGCCATGGCGCGTCGCCATGCGGAGCTGCTCACCCATCGCGAGGGGCGCAATATCGTGCGCATGCGCAAGCACGCCATGTGGTATATGGCGGGACTGCCCGGCGCCGCCGCTGCCCGCGGGCGCATCAACTACTGCACGACCCTGGCCGACTTCGATGCCGTGTTCGACGAACTTCTGGAGATTGCCCGGGAGCATTCGTGATTTGTCCGTCTCGCACCAATATCGCGCCGATTTCCTGCTGTCCATCTCGCATCAGGGTTGTCCGTCCAACGCTAGGAGGCATCGCAATTCGCTCAGACAGTCCTCGATGGTATCGAAGGCGTTAGGGTTAGTCTTTCCGCGCATCGCTGCGCCTTCGATACCATCTGCGGAACTCGCTCGGTTGCAATGCCTTCTAGCGTCGGACTACTCGGTCGGAAAGAGAGGACCCTCATGGCTTACGATCCCTATAAGGCACTCTACCTGCACATTCCGTTCTGCGTGAGACGGTGCGGGTACTGCGATTTCGCCACTTCGGCGGTAGAGCGGGACTCGCCGATTATCGACGAGTACGTGGAATCGCTCGTGATGGATATCCGCCGGGCCTCGAGGGAGGGAAAGCTCGGGGCCATCGAGACGGTGTATCTGGGCGGGGGGACGCCGAGCCATATCGGGATGGGGCGGCTTTCGATGCTCCTTTATGCGCTGTCGATGTCGATGCATCTCGAGCCCGAGGTCGAGTGCACGATGGAGGCGAACCCCGAAAGTCTCACGGCGCCCATGGTACGGGATATTTGGGCACTCGGGGTGAACCGGCTCTCCATCGGCGTGCAGTCCTTCGACGACGAGGTGCTGCGCATTCTCGGACGTGCCCACGACGCCGAGGCTGCCAGGGCGGCGGTGCGCGCGGCCCAGGAGCGCTTCGATAACGTGTCGGTGGACCTGATGTGCGGCATTCCCGGGCAGAGCGCGCAGTCCTTCGCGGAAAGTGTGCGGGAGGCGGTGGCCCTAGGGGTGGCCCACGTGTCGGTGTATCCGCTGACCATCGAGCCGCACACCCCCTTCGATCGTGCCGTCATGCGGGGCGAGATGGACGAGCCCGACGAGGACGTGGAAGCGGCGGCAATGGAAGAGGCTCGGCGCATCCTGGAGGGAGCCGGGTTTCATCGTTACGAGGTGGCGAGCTACGCGAGGCCCGGCTTCGAGAGCCGCCACAACACCGCCTACTGGACGGGGAAGCCCTACCTGGGGCTGGGGCGCTCGGCCGTCACCATGACCCAGAACGCCGAGCGGCGCATGCGGGTGCAGGACGGACAGGTGGTGGAAGATCTGGACGCGCGGCAGATGGCCGCCGAGGACCTCATGCTTGGCATGCGCATGGCCCGCGGCGTCTCCGACGAACAGGTGACGCGGGCCGCAGCGGTCATCGACGACGCCGCGAGCACGGCCGCATCTTCGGGGTCGATGACCCCCGGATCTGAAACCGGTTCGGTCCTTGCCGCCTTCGACGAACTCGCCTCTCTCGGTCTGGCCAAGCACGCGGACGGCCGTTGGCGCCCCACCGACGCCGGCTGGCTCTGCGGCAACGAGCTCTACGGCCGCCTCCTCGATCTTGCCCCGTAAGCCAACCCATCGTCCCTGCTTCGCATACCACCACCTTCGTAGGGGGCGATCTTGGTCGCCCCTCTTCAACGCCGAAAATCTTTCTTGCTCGGGAGGGCGGCGCAAGCACCGCCCCTACGGAATCGTTCCCGAAGGGCCGCCTTCCACCTGTGCTTGTGTGTCGCTTGCGTCGAGATAGGGGCTTTCGTTAGCACTCTCGCCTCGTGGTTGCTAAAATGGCGTCAATAACGGATGCCTCCGCGCCTATCGCGCGGGGCGAAGCGGGAAGGCGAGAGGAGCGGATATGCTGTCGGAGCGACGCCAGAAGGTGCTGCGCGCGCTGATCGAGGACTACATCGAGTACGCGCTGCCCGTGGGCTCGCGTACCCTGACCGAGCGGCACCGCCTGGGCGTGAGCCCCGCCACGGTGCGCAACGACCTCTCTGCTCTGGAAGACGCCGGCTTCATCCAGCAGCCACACACCTCTGCCGGGCGCGTGCCCACCGACGCCGGCTACCGCACCTTCGTCGACGAGCTGCTCTCGTCGGGATTGGCCGAGGAGGAGCGCCCGCACCAGGCCATGGTTGACGAGCTGCGCGCCTCGGCCTCGGAGCTGGACGCGCTCATGGAACGCACCTCGGCGGCCCTCGCGCGGCTCACCAACTGCCTGTCCATTGTCATGGCGCCCTCGGTGCTCGCGGGCCGCATTCGTCAGATCACGCTGGTGTCGCTTTCGCCCTGGCAGGCCATCGTCATCGTGGTGGCCGAGGACGGCCAGGTGGTCAACCGCACGGTCACCTTCGCCGACGAGGTCTCCGCCGACGAGCTGGCAGGTGCCCAGAACCTGCTGAACCGGGTGCTCGCCGGGCACTCGGCCCGCGACGTGCGCCGCTCCATGGACGCCGGCACCGTAGAGGCCCTCAGCGACCCGCTCGTGCAGCTCATCATCGACGAGGTCATAGAATGCTTGGGCGAGTCCGAAAGCGCTCGTGCCCACAGCCTCGGTGTCTCGGCGCTTCTGCGCCAGCCGGAGTTCAGCGATTCGAAGGCCCTGCTGCCGGTCATAGAAGTGCTGGAGGACGACCGCGTGCTGCTGAACACCTTCGACGAGGCCGCCGCGGAAGGGGGGCCGGTCATGGTGCGCATCGGGCACGAGAACCCCGCCTCGGAGCTCGCCGGTGTCTCTATCGTGGCCTGCCCCTATGGGCGCGGCGAGTCCGAGGGCGTCGTCGCCGTCATCGGCCCCACCCGCATGAACTACGAGCGCGCCATCCGCGCCGTCCGCGCCGCCCAGTGCGCGCTGCACGGCGAGTAGACGTGCGTTACCCAAGAATACGGAAGAGCGAACGAAGAAAGGCAAGATTCACCTATCATGGCCGCAACTAAGGACCTCTACGAAATCCTCGGCGTCTCCCGCGACGCCTCCGAAGCCGAGATCAAGAAAGCATTTCGCCATAGGGCGCGGGAGCTGCACCCGGACGTGAACAAGGCACCGGATGCCGAAGACCAGTTCAAGGAGCTGAACGAGGCCTACGACGTGCTGTCCGACCCCCAGAAGAAGGCCCAGTACGACCGCTTTGGCACGATTCCCGGCGCGGCGAGTGGCGGCGGCCCCTACGGCGGCGTCGGCATCGATTTCGAGGACCTGTTCGGTGGCGGCTTCGGCGGCATGGGTGATATCTTCTCCACCTTCTTCGGCGGCGCGGCCGCAGGCGGCCGCCAGGTGCGCAAGGACGGCCGCGACATGGGCGTGGGCATCCGCATCACGCTGAAAGAGGCGGCGACCGGCGAGAAGAAGGAGATCGTTTACGACCGCCTGGCGCCGTGTCCCGATTGCGACGGCACGGGCCTGGGCGAGGACGGCAAGGAAGTGACCTGCGAGGAATGTCACGGTACCGGGCGCGTCGTCACCGTGCAGCACACCTTCTTGGGCGACATGCAATCGGCGAGCACCTGCCCCGCCTGCCACGGCACCGGCACGGTCATCGATAACCCGTGTCCCGAGTGCGAGGGCCAGGGCCGCGTGCCCGACCGCCAGCGCGTCTCGGTGGAGATCCCCAAGGGCATTCGCGACGGCCAGCAGCTGCGCATCCACGGCTTCGGCGAAGCGGGCATGCAGGGTGCGCCGGCCGGCGACCTCATCGTCACCGTGCGCATCGCCCCCGACGAGTTCTTCGAGCGCGACGGCGACAACCTGCACTGCAAGCTCGTGGTTCCCATGGTGCAGGCGGCGCTCGGCGCCGACATCGAGATCGACGGCATCTACGAGGACGAGAAGGTCACGGTCGCCATCCCCGAGGGCTGCCAGAACGACCAGATCGTGCGCGTGAAGGGCTTCGGCATGCCGCGCCTGAAAAGCGACGCTCGCGGCGATTTGTTCGCGCACATCGCCGTGGAAGTGCCGAAGAAGCTCTCCAAGCGCGAGCGCGAGCTTTTGGAGGAGCTGGCCGAGGAGATGGGCGAGGACGTGAACGAGGAGAAGCGCTCGCCCTTGCAGAAGCTCCGCGACATTTTCGAGTAGGGGAGCGGATCTGTGTCTTTGCCCCGCTTCTTTGTGGAAAACCAGGTGCTGGCCGCCGAGACCGAGGCGGTGTTCCCGCTGCGCCTCGCGTCCGACGACGCCAAGCACGCGAAGGTGCTCCGTTTGGCGCCCGGCGAGCACGTGGCGGTCATCGACGCCGACAGCGACTACTTCGAGTGCGAGATCGTCGACTTCTCCGACGCGCTGCCGCTCGTGTCCATCGCGCGCCACGCCGAAGCGGACGAAGCCGGGCCCCAGGTGATCCTTCTGCAGGGACTTGCCAAGGGCGACAAGATGGAGACGGTCATCCGCCATGCCACCGAGGTGGGCGTGGCCGCCTTCGTGCCTCTGTCCTGCAAGCGCTCGGTGGTGAAGCTCGATGGGAAGAAGGCCGCTGCCAAGACCGAGCGCTGGCGCGCTATCGCCAAGAGCGCCGCCATGCAGTCGGGCCAGGCGCGCATCCCCAAGGTGAGCGAGCCGGTATCGGTGCGCGAGGCGGCATCGATGCTCGCCGAGGCCACGGCCGTGCTCGTGTGCTGGGAGGAGGCGCCCCAGAGCGCGAGTCTGCACGAGGCGGTGCAGGGGGCGCTTTTGGAGACGCTCACGCCGGCGGACGACGCCCGCATCGCCGTGGTGGTGGGGCCCGAGGGCGGCCTTTCCGAAGAGGAGGTGCGCATCCTTCTCGCGAGCAACCCGCGGGCGCGCCTCGTTACGCTGGGCTCTTCCATTCTTCGTACCGAGACGGCGGGCATCGTAGCTCCGGCGCTTACGCTCTACGAGCTGGGCGGCATGGGCAATCGCCCGCGGAAGCCCGGTTCGGATCCGGCTGCGGCCGATGCCGAGCCGCGCGTCATCGAGGCGCCGGCTGCCGCCGAGGCCTTCGAGCGCATGTTTCCCCGCTATGAGGGCGCCGATGAGTAAGGCGCCGTTTGGTTATGCCGTGGTGAACCTCGGCTGCAAGGTGAACCGCGTGGAGGCCGACGGCTTCGAGCGGCTGCTCGGGGAGCGCGGGGGAGCGCCGGCGCCCGAGGGAGCGGCCGACCTCATCATCGTGAACACCTGCACCGTCACCGGCGAGGCCGACAAGAAAACTCGCAAGGCCGTGCGCCACGCGCTTTCCGCCAACGATGGCGCCCGTATCGTCGTCACCGGTTGCGCCACGGAGATAGACGCGGCAACCTATAAGGCCATGGGCGAGCGCGTGCGCGTTGTTCCGAAGGCCGGCATGGCCCTCTTCCTCAACGAGATGGAGTTGCCCGGCAGCGACAGCTCCTCGTCCGACCTCACGGCACATGGGGGGAGGTCCTCGGTGCTGCCCTCCGACGGACGTACGCGGGTCGGGGTGAAGGTGCAGGACGGCTGCGATAACGCCTGCACCTACTGCATCGTGCACGTGGCCCGCGGCCGCGCGACGAGCCGCCCGGCTAACGAGGTGGTGGCCGAGGCCGCGGCCCTGGCGCGAGCCGGCGTGCGCGAGATCGTGCTCACGGGCATCAACCTGGGGTCCTACGATGACAGCGGCCTGGACTTGGCCGATCTCTGCCGGCGCCTGCTGGACGAGACCGCCGACCTACACGGCCCCGGCGAGGCCCCGTGCCGCTTCCGTATCGGCTCTGTCGAGCCCATGGACGTGTCGATGGACTTCATCGGGCTTCTGGCCGAGGCCGAGGGGCGCCTCTGCCGGCATTTGCACCTGCCCCTGCAGTCGGGCTCGTCGAAGGTGCTGCGCGAGATGGCGCGCCCCTACGACACCGAGGAGTACCGCCAGCTCGTGGACTACCTGCGGGCCATGGTTCCCGAAATCGCGCTCACCACCGACATTATCGTGGGCTTTCCCGGCGAGACCGAGGACGACTTCGCCGATACCTGCGACCTCGCGCGCCACGCCGCCTTCAGCAAGATCCACGTGTTCCCGTACTCGCGGCGCGAAGGCACGCCCGCAGCCGAGCGCACCGACCAGGTTCCATCCGCGGTGAAGGCCGACCGCGCCGCCCGCCTGCGCGCCCTCTCCGATAAGCTCGCCGCCGCCGACCGCGCCGTGCGCGCGGGCACGACCGAGCTCGCCCTCGTGGAGCGCCCCGGTCACGCCACCACCGAGAGCTACCACGAGACAACGGTGCCGGAGAGCGCCCTCGTGGGCACGCTCGTGACGGTGACGCTGTAGGGAACCTCGCTCCGATCCCGTTGAAGTCCTTTTTCGCGGAGCGAATCCCGAGAGCGCGGAAACATCTTGTCGCGACCTGCGCCTTTCGCTATAGTAACGATATGGTTACGAGAGCCCAGGGCATAGTGCGCAGAGAGATCGAGGACACGCTGTCATTCCTCAAAAGTCGGGGAGTGAGCGAGTTCGTTCACTTCACATCGGTGGATAACCTGCCGGGTATTCTGCAGAACGGCTTGCTCCCTCGCGCGGAGTTGGAGCGGCGGGAGATCGCTTTCCAGCATAACGACAGCTTGCGGCTCGACGGCAAGGCGCATGTCAATCTTTCGATCTCCAACCCCAATATCAAGATGTTCTACCGAGCGCGTAAAGATCATCCGAACCGCGTCTATGCCGTCGTGAGCATCAACCCCGCGATTCTTTACGAGTGCTGCGATGCGGCCGGTAACCGTCTCTTCGAGTTCTCCTCGACCAATGCGGCCTCCCGGAAGGCCGAGCGCTGCGGCGTGGAGGAGATCTTCGGGGGGGGGGGCACGCCATCCCGGCCTTAAGCCGCATTGGCCGACGGACAACCAGGCCGAGCTCCTCGTCTCGCGTGACATAGAGCCACGTTTCTTCCAGTCGGTTCAATTTTCGGCGAAAGATAAAAAGACCGTCGAACCGCTCATGGAGAAACTCGCAGCGCAACTCCGAAGCCAGAACAGTCCCTGCCGCATTGAGATCAACGACCGGCACTTCTCTTGGCGTGACGAAGTCTTCGGCCAAGGAGGCGCCATTGCGCGCTCCGATGAGGAGAGGGTGGAGTATTACCTCACGTCCTGGTGGCCCGATGAGGATGATTATGCCATTGCGACTCGAGAGCTTGATGACATCGAGTTGTCGCTCACGTTCGACTCCATAGCCACGCGACTCGATGACGTTCATTCCTTGCGAGAGGAACGCAATCGCGCGAAGGCGCTCTTCCCCTCGTGGACCATGCGCTATCGGGGAGTGCGGGATGGCGGGGAACGATCAACCCAGGAGCTCGCCGCTCTGGCTGTCATCGAGAAGATCATCCACCGCGGTCGGCTCACCGTCGTATCGCCGTGGCTCGAGGAGAATCTCAACGGCTCTTTCGAGGTAGCCCTGGCCCATCAGGTTCAAAGCGTTCTCGTGGAGCTCGTCAAGCAGGGTAGGCTCGGGGAGGGAGCTTCTTTCTCCGTCGAGCTCGAAGTTGGATGCGACGCGGCCAATGACGAGGGGTCTTTGTCTCATGTGGCGGCTTTGGCCCTGGAGGACCTGGTCGAATTAGGCGGGCATGTGGGGGCGCTCTACGATGTGCCCAACCCCTTTGCCGGCATCGATCTGGCGATGGGGGACGGTCGCCCGGACGCCGTGCTGCGCTGGGGCAATGCCGTCGACCCCCTCGACGATCGCGAGGTGCGCATCTCGTCCCTCTCTTGGAAAGCCGAGGAGGTCGAGTTTCCCTTCACCGACGTGCGCGAGCCGGCCCATATTGCGCCGGATTTGGGGCGTCTGGAATTCCTCTTGAACTACATTTTCAGGTTCCCCCACTTTCGTCCGCGTCAGGCCGAGGCCGTCATGCGTGGGGTACAGCGTCGCGACACTATCGTCCTCTTGCCCACGGGTAGCGGAAAGTCGGTTGTGTTCCAGCTGCTCTCCCTGATCACGCCGGGTATGTCCTTTGTCGTGTGCCCTATTCTGTCGCTGATGGACGATCAGGTGGAGAATCTGAGGGATCGCGGTATCGACCGAGTGGTCGGCATCAACTCCGAGCTGGGCTCGAAAGAGCGGGCCCATGCGGAGTACCTGCTGGGCGTAGGCCAATATCTCATGGCCTACGTCACTCCCGAGCGATTCCAGAACAGGCGGTTCCTCGAGCGGGTGCAGCGCTATGCGCGGCATAATGTCATCTCGACCATTGCCATCGACGAGGCTCATTGCGTGAGCGAATGGGGCCATGATTTCCGTCCCGCCTACTTGGGTCTCGCGGACACCTGCCGCGATGTCTGCCGGACGGGGGAGGCTGTGCCGCCCCTGCTCGCCCTTACGGGCACCGCATCCATGAGCGTGCTCACCGACATGAGGCACGACCTCGGCATAGCAGACCCCTCCTCGATCATTCGCCCTCCCAGCTTCGATCGGCCGGAGATCCACTTTCGAGTTCTCCGTGTAGCGTCGAGCGAGAAGATCGGCGCCCTCGACTATGTGGTGCGAACGCTTCTGCCCCGCGACTTCGGGTCCGCTGTCCGAGGGTTGTACGGAGATCGTACCGGTCAGGACGAGGTGGGCTGCGGCATCGTCTTCTGTCCCCACTCCAGCGGCCCGTACGGACTCATGAACAGCGCAAGGGCGGTTGAGCACGGGCATTTGGGCGTGTGGGATCATCTGAATCGCGTGCTCCCCGATCGATGCGGCCGTTATGCGGGCAAGCCTCCGAAGGCCTTGGGGATGGGGAGAGCCCAGTGGGGAAAGTTCAAGCGCGATCAGGCGCGCAAGTTCAAGAACGACGAGCTTGCCGTTATGGTTACGACCAAGGCCTTCGGCATGGGCATCGACAAGCCCAACGTGCGCTGGGTCGCCCACTTCGGCATACCCTCCAGCCTTGAGGCCTACTATCAGGAGGTGGGCCGCGCCGCACGCGACGGCAAGTTCGCGTGCGCCTACCTCATCCTCTCGAACGACTTTCCCGAGTTGAACCAGCGCATGCTCGATCCGTCCCAGAGCAGGGTGGACGTCTTAGAGGGTCTCGAGGGAGAGAAGGGGCGCTACAACGACGACGATGTGAGCCGCATCCTGCGCTTCCACACCTCGTCGTTCGGAGGTGCGGACCAAGAACTCGAGTGCGCCCGGCGAGTGCTCGGCGCCTGTTCCCCCGAGCGATGGGCCGAGGGCCGCTGGCATATTCCCTTCTGCGAGAACGGCGCGGGCGAGGGTGACGAGATCTGCGGTAAAACGGCGCGGGAGAAGGCCATCTACCGCTTCAAGCTCCTGGGTGTGTTCCAGAGCTACACCATGGAGTACGGGGGCGTGGGAGGAGACGGCTTCTTCCTCATCCAGCCTGCAACGCTGAAGGGGAAGGCTCTCCGGGATTCGGTCATCGAGCGCTATCTCGACTACATATCTTCCTACCAATCGGATCGGGCCTACGTCGACCATGCTGCGGCATCGCTCGCGCGGGCGGTAGAGGGCATCGACGACGACAGGCAGTTCATCATGGCCGTGCTGCGCCACTTGCTCTCCTCATTTACCTACAAGGTTCTGGAGGAGGGGCGGCGCCGCGCGATTCTCACGATGCTGGAGACAGCCGAGAAGGCCTTCGCTGCCGGCGATGTCGACGACGTGGACGACAGGTTTCGCCAAGAGCTTCTGGCCTATCTGTCCACAGAAGACGAAGGCCAGATCGACGTACTCGACGTCCTCGCCAATGCGACGGACACCGAGCTGCTTCTCAGGGTGATGGAGCGCTATGTGTCGGACGACGCAGTAGACAACATGATCGGCCAGTCGCTGCGTCTGCTGGAGGACTATCCCCAGCACTACGGGCTGCACTACCTGCTGACCATGGGATACCTGCTGCGTGGCGAGGCGGCTCAGGTCCTGCGCTCGGCCCGCGCCATGGTCGACTTCGGCGTCGGGAGCTATGGCATCGCCGAGGAGGAGACCTGCGAGAGGCTCATGGCGTTCCTCGAAACGGCCATGGCGGCTTCCTCATCTGCCGAAGGTCTCCACCCGTTGGTGCAGCTGCTGGCATCGGTCCTCGGAAAGTCCGAGCAAGAGGTTCTGGCGCCGCTGGGCTTCGAGCAGGCGGTTCGCCTGAGGAAAATCTACCGAATGCACGATATCGCGACAAAGGCTATGAGAGGAAGGCTATGAACCTGAAGGAACTGGAGGCCCTGGAGGCGAAGACGGTCCGCATTGTCGAGGCGCTCGAGGCTATCGAGGGCGAGCAGCGCAGTTGCGAGGAGCAGGCGGAGGTCATCGATTCCCACTACGGCACGCTTTCGGAACTCGTGGAGCGGATTGACGGGGTCGCCAAGGAGCTGCAGAAGGTGCTCTCGTTGCTGCAACGTACCGATTTCGGCCGCACGCTCGATCAAATCGAGAGCCAGGTCAGCTCCGTGGAGGTGGTTGCATCGGAAGCGTTGCGTGCCCAGGACGCCCTCGACGAGCGATCCGGCCGTATGGAATCGAGTGTCGAGCGGGTGCAAGCTGTCTGCGACGCCGTGGAGGCCCGCGATGAGATGCTCGCCGCCGCACTTGTCGCGATCCAGGAGTCTCTAGGCTCCCTCGACGAGCGCCTCGCGTCGCTGGAGACCGCGGTGGGGCGCATCGACCGCAATACCCAAAAGGGCTTGGGGAAGGAGAGGGGATAGGTCGTGGCGAAGGTCAATCGGGCGCTGCGTCCCTTCTTCGCGGTCTCGGGAGGCGAGTGCGTCTTTCACGAGGAGGATATCTCCTTCGATTGGCACAGCGGCATGAGCTGGCAGGTGCGCCAGCGCTCGAGCGACGCTTTGGCGTCCGCAATCGTCGAGGCCTACGGCGCGCGCGGAGTGCGTCGATGCGATATTCTGGAGGTGTCCACCGCATCGCATGACTACGAGGTGGGGCAGCGCCTGTCGGCAATGAACCTCCAGTATGTCGACGAAGGAACCAATCGCGTGCAGAGTGTGGAGAACTGGTTCCAAAGCGCCAAGGTGTTCAGGCGAGCGGATGGCCGCCTGTGCGGCCCCTACCGGGATCTGCTCGACCTTCCTGCAGGCTCGAGGGCAAAGCGCTACGTGGATGCGCACCTCGACGCCAAACTGCGCGCCGCCTATTGCGACGACGAGCTCTTCAATCGAATTCAGGACGACATCGCCGGGGCGACCTTCTCCCACTTCGAGTTTCTCGGAGAGGCGTTTCCCACCGTACCCCGAAGCTGTTTCTATGACTTCCTCTATGTGAGCGCCCTGTCCCAGCCGCAGAATGCCGACCTTGCCGAGCAGGTTATGGAATACCGCGTGTTCACCGACATCATGTTTTCGCCTGGAACGGGGAAGCGCCGCAAGTACAACACTCAGGCGAGAAGCTGCGCCATCTTCGTCGGCCTGAGGAGGAGGGGTTGCGATACCGCCCGCATCGGCGGTATCGAGGAGTTCGTTGAGGCCGTGGGCTATCCGGATTCGGAAACGAGCGATGGGCGGCCGCGGACGCTCTTCGAGTGAGGTGCCGGCTTGTTTTCGCCTGCCCTGTAATGGAAGGATGATGCTGGTCGATTTTTCGTTGGGATGTGCGGCGGGAACGGGGATTCTCCTTTGAGTTGATGGGAAGTGTGCAAGATGGGTGAGGCTACGGTAAAGTATTTCGACTACATGCCCCGCTGCGGCGAGGCTCTGCAGGCGCGGTTGGGACGAGCCGATCTAGCAACGAAGATCCCGCTCTGGCGCAAGCACGGAACCGAGGATCCCGATGCTGTAGTGACGGGATGCCGCAACATCGCAGAAAACGCGCTTCGGATTCTCGTCGACGACAAAGATGCTGATATGCGACTTGTCGATCTTATAGGCTATGCGGAAGACGAGGGTCTGATCGACAAACCCATGGCCTGCAAATTCCAGGAAATTAGACGCCTCGGAAACAACGGGGCTCACCGTTCGGTGAAGGTGATTGACGCCCAGATGGCCCTCGAGCTTATCGACGACGTCCTTCGCAGCCTCATCGTGCGCTTCGGTATCGACGAAGATATGCCTCTCTCTGTGCCGCGGGGCGCAGACGCCATATTCGTCGTGCGTACGGAGGACGAGATATCCCAATTGTCCCGTCGGGCAAAGACTGCTGCCCTCATTAGCGGGGATGCGGATATCGAGCGCGAGGTGAGGTCGGCGGGCGCGGCGGCGCGGAAGCAAGGGCAAGATGCGGCAGAGGTGATGGGGCGCCTCGCGGGTCTCCTCGCAGAGGCAAAGGCCCTCAACGTCGATTCTGCCGATGAGGGGTCGCAGGAGACGGTGGTCTTGCGGGAGCGACTCTTCGAGGAATGTGACAAGGTCGTCGAATCGGTTCGTCAGAGCATGGAAGAGGCTGACCAGAGAGCCGGGCGCGCCGAGTCTCGCGTCGACGAGATCCTGACTGAGCACGACTTCATAGAGAAGCTCTTGCGAGGCCGCGGGAAAGCCACCGAAAGCCAATTCGAGGTGATGGCGTTTCCCCGAACCTCGACAACATCGGTTTCCATCCTGCAAATTGCCGGAGGAGCTGGTACGGGTAAAACACTTTGCCTGCTTGCCAAACTCATCTCAGATGTCTCAGACGGCGGGCAAATGTCGATGTTCGACAAGCGGGCTAAAAAGGCGCTGTTCGTCTGCTTCAACAAATCTCTTGCCGGCTATGTGCGTAGACTTCTGGCGGAATACCCTTCGAAGGCGGGTAATATCGAGGTCGTCCATTACGACGAGTACATCAACCAGTTGGTGAGAAACACCCCGAAGGACGGCTTCGAGCACTTGCGACCCTACGCGCAGGACGTCCGGTATCCGCTCGTCACTGAAGGAGGCTCTCGGCGATACTGGAGGATCGCTTACGATTCGGATGTTGAACCGATCTTGAGGCAGGCGATGGGACGCGTGGCCGAACGACACCCCTCCCAGAAGGAGGCGTATTACCTCAACGGCTCCTCTTCCGAAAACATCGACTGGATGCTCGACGAGCTGAGGTGGCTGGAGGCACGCTACGAGGACGAGCGCGACGCCGCGGCTCCGAATACCTCGAAGGATCCTTATCTGCGGGCCGCCCGTACGGGCCGTGGAACCAAGCGCCGTCCGGGCGAGGAGGTCAGGAAAATCATACTCGAGGTGTGGGCGGAGTTCCGCGCATCTCTTGCCGCGCAGGAGCGCTACACCATCGAGCAGGCTACGAAGAGGCTCCTCGCGTCCAATTCGCTGCCAAGCTACGACGCCATCGCCATCGACGAGGTGCAGGATTTCTCCATTAAGTCTGTTCAGCTTCTGCTGAAGTTCCGATCAACCACTAAAGCGCGTGTCTATCTGTCGGGCGATGAGAACCAGAAGATATACCAGCGGGACTTCACTTGGAAGGAGCTCGATTCCAGCGTGCGAGGGCATACCATCACCTTGCGGGAGAACAAGCGAAACAGCTACGCCATCCGTTGCTTTGCCGAACGGCTCAACGGAGCAAAGTGCCCTATTGAAGATGCGCGGAATAAAATCCACATAGTGAATGCCGACGAGCAGAGGGTGGTGGATCTTCTGCGGAATATCGCCCAGCGCGCTCAAGGGCAGACAACGGCCTTGATCGGGAGCGTGGGACACTGGATGGGCGTCGCCGCCCGTGCTCAATTTCCGCTGAGGTGTCCGGAAGAGCCCGGGGACGTGCTCAGCCCCGGCTTCTACGCCATAGGGGAGATGGTCGGCAAGGGTCTTGAGTTCGACAACGTCATCGTCGACTACAATCGTATGATCGCAGACGATCTGGCTGGCGAGAAGCGCTTGCGCTACGTGCACTTCACCCGGGCGCGTCGCCGACTCTATATTCGCTACGAAGGCGAGCCTCCCGAATTGCTTCGCGAATGTTACGCCGATTTCCTCGGATAACGCAGACTCATGCCCCCGAATCAAACGGTTCTATGGCAGATGCACAAGATAGGGTACAATAGCGGGCATGACTGATTTGATGCAGACAACGCTCACGGCGCCCGGCGGGGTGGACATGGCCCTCGTCGTCGGCGCCTCCGACGAGATCCTCCACGTGCTGGAGGAGTCCTTCGACGCTCGGCTCACCGTGCGGGGCAATCGCATCGTCATCGAAGGGAACGCCGTGGAGGTGCAGCAGCTCACCGCGCTGTTCGCCGACCTGTTCAAAACGGTGGAGGAAGGGCAGGCCCCCGACACCGACTCGGTGCGCCGTTCCGTCGAGCTGCTCCGCCAGGCGGAGTTCGCCCCCACCGCCCTGCGCGACGATGTGCTGCTCACCTACCGGGGCCGGGCCATTCGACCGAAGACCGCCGGCCAGAAGCACTACGTCGACGCCATCCGCGACAACACGGTCACTTTCGCCATAGGGCCGGCCGGCACGGGCAAGACCTACCTGGCCATGGCCATGGCGGTGGCGGCCTTGAAGCGCAAGGAAGTCGGCCGCATCGTGCTGTCGCGGCCCATCGTGGAGGCCGGCGAGAACCTCGGCTTTCTGCCGGGCACCCTCTTCGAGAAGGTGGATCCCTACATCCGACCGCTCTACGATGCGCTGTACTCCATGTTCGATCAGGAGCGAGCGAATGCCCTCATCGAGAACGGCACCATCGAGATCGCCCCTCTCGCCTTCATGCGCGGGCGCACCTTAAATGACGCCTTCATTATCTTGGACGAAGCCCAGAACACCACGCCCGAGCAGATGAAGATGGCACTGACGCGCTTGGGGTTCGGTTCGAAAATCGTCGTCACCGGCGACATCTCTCAAATCGATCTGCCCCGCGGGGAGAGCGGCCTTGTGCAAGTGCGCTCCGTCCTCGAGGGCATCGACGACATCGCGTTCTGCGATCTTTCCGGCAAAGACGTCGTGCGCCACTCTTTGGTGGCGACCATCGTGGCCGCCTACGAGCGCGCGGCGGGAAAGGCAAGATAGCCCATGGAAATCCTCATCACCTACGGACATCGCGAGGAAGACCTCGCCTCCCTTCCCATTCGCGACCTGGCCCTGTTCGTGCTCGAGCGCGAGGGGAAGCCCATCAACACGGAGGTCTCCATCAGCTTTGTGGACGATACGGCCATGGCCGAGCTGAACGAGCGCTTCCGCGGTATGGAAGGACCCACCGACGTGCTCTCCTTCGAATGCGACAACATCGACGACGACATCACCGCCGCCGACGGGCCGAGCTGCCCGGTCTACGAACTGGGCGACATCATCGTCGCGCCCGACGTCGCGGCGCGTCAGAGCACCGAGTTCGGCAACTCCTTCGAGCAGGAAGTGTCGCTGCTCATCGTTCACGGGCTTCTGCACCTGTGCGGCTACGATCACATCGTGGACGAGGAGGCCGAGGTCATGGAGGCCCGCGAGCGCGAGCTGCTCACGGCCTGGACCGAGCGCGACCTGCCCGCTGTCTCCGAGAACCGCTGAGCGCTTGAGAGGCAGCCCGTTGGCCGGCGACGATAAGATGAGGCCGCTCGTGCGCAGAGCGGGGGAGAGCCGCCGGTGCGGGGAGGGGCGCTTCCCGCTCGTGTGCGCCTTTCGCTGCGCGGCCGCCGGCGTCGCCTACGCCTTTCGCTCTCAACGCAACCTGAAGATCCAGGTGATCCTAGGGCTTGCCGCCGTCGCGGCCGGATTCGCCCTGGGCATCAGCCGCGTCGATTGGCTCGCCATCGTGCTCTGCATCATCGTCGTGTCCGTGGCGGAGGTGGTGAACACCGCCATCGAGTCGGCGGTCGATCTCGCCTCGCCCGAGTGGCACGAGCTGGCCCGCGCGGCCAAGGACGCGGCGGCCGGCGCCGTGCTTTTGGCCTCAGCGGGCTCGGTAATTGTCGGGCTCATCGTCTTCGCACCCTACGCGCTCGACCTTCTCTAACGCACGACGCCCCACCTCTTCGAAAGGAACTTCATGGATCTCGACGCCTACTTCGCTGAAAACCCCATGGGGGGCTCATTTCCCACCAATCCCGACTTCAAGAGCGGGTTCGTGACGCTGGTCGGGCGCCCCAACGCCGGGAAGTCGACGCTTCTGAACGCCATCATGGGCAAGAAGATCGCCATCACCTCGAACACGGCCCAGACGACGCGCCACCGTTTCCGCGCCGTGCACACCACCGATGACATGCAGATGATCATTGTGGACACTCCCGGTCTGCACAAGCCCCAGGACGCCCTCGGCGAGGAGCTGAACACGAGCGCGATCAAGGCTTTGGAGGACGTGGACGTCGTGGCCATGCTCATCGACGCATCGAAGCCCATCGGACGGGGCGACGAGTGGGTGGCCGCCCAGGTGCGCGCCGCGAAGGGCTCGGCGAAGATCTGCGTGCTTTCCAAGACCGACCTGGCGAGCGATGCCGAGATCAGCGCCCAGCGCGAGGCGGCCGAGAAGCTCTGCGACTGGGACGCCATGGTGGCGCTGTCGGCCGAGACGGGCCGCAACGTGGACGCCTTCGTGGAGGAGGTGCAGTTTCTTCTGCCCGAGGGCCCGGCGTGGTTCCCCGCCGACATGGAGACCGACCAGCCGCTGGAGGTCATGGTGGCGGAATTCATCCGCGAGAAGATCCTGCGCAACTTCTTCGACGAGGTGCCCCATGCCATCGGGGTCGCCGTGGAGGAGATGGAATTCGAGAAGCCGAACCTCTACCGCATCTACGCGGTCATCTATGTGGAGCGCGACAGCCAGAAGGGCATCATCATCGGCAAGCGCGGGGCAGCCATCAAGCGCATCGGCACCGAGGCCCGCAAGGACTTGGAGCTGCTGCTGGGGGCGAAGGTGTTTTTGGATCTGTCGGTGAAGGTACGCAAGAACTGGCGCCGAGACGCCAACCAGATCCGAAGATTCGGCTACGGGGAAGGGGCCTAGGCGCCTGTCGGACCCTCGCTGACTTCCTTGGGCGAACCAGTAACTTTGTTGTTGCTGGATATGGGGGCTATATTCAGAATAATCGGGTACAATTTTCCTTATCTGTGCAATCAATGAGGAGAACGTCGATGAAATGCCCTCACTGCTCATTCGATAATCGTGACGACGCCGCGTTCTGCGAGAACTGCGGCGAAGTGTTCGTGGCCGCCTCGGCGAAAGTGTCGGTGCCTCCCGTGGTGGAGGTGCCCCCGGTCGTGCGCGTGCCCGACGTCGCCCCGGCGCCTTCCAAACCGGCGCCGCGGGCCTCGGTGGCCGATCTGGTCGATCCAGTGCCCGACGGCCCCGATGTCCCCGACCTGTCCGGCTTCGAGCGGCTGGTCGACTCAAGTTACGTTCCGCCGGCGGCCACTCAGGCCGGTGACACGGCCGAGATCCCGCGCATCAACGAGGAGTACGTGCCACGCGCCCGCAGCTACGCCATGGGACCGACGGAGAAGGAGCTGCGGCGCCGCGACCGCCAACAGAAGAAGCTCGCGAAGAAGTTTTCGAAGATGCAGGAGAAGGAGGAGGCCCGCAAGGCCAAGGAGCTCCTGCGGGCCGAGAAGGAGCGCCTGCGCGCCGAAACGGCTGCGGAGAAGGAGCGTTTGCGCGCCGCCGAGGCCGAGGCCCGCGAGCAGCGGCGGATAGCCGAGGAGGAGGCCCGCGAGGCCCGGCGCGCTGCCGAGGCTGCCGAGCGGGAAGAACGCGAGCGGCTTGAGCAAGAGCGGGTGGCTGCCGCGACAGCAGCTGCGGCCGTGGCAGCCGAGACTGCCGAGATGGAAGAAACGCCTGAATTCACGACGCCCGGCGAGGATGCCCCTGTTGCTGAGAACGAGGCCTCCAAGGCTGGCGATGCGTCCGGTGTCGCCTTCGGTGCGATTCCTGGCGCCGTCGCCGGCTTCGCAGCTGCAGACGCAACCGCCAAGGACGACGATCTCGACGAGGTGCTGTCCAGCGGGGACGAGGCAGTGAGCCTGTTCGAGCGGTCGGGCAAGCGTCCGGCGCGCATGGGCTCCCATGCGGCGCGGCCCTCCGTGAATCGTCAGGGCCGCGGTCGCTCCCGTAAGACCCAGGATGAGGCGGGGGCGACTCCGGAGACCCCGGTGGTGCAAGAGGCACCGCAAGCGTCGCCCAATGAGTCGGCCGACGCTTGCGCCGCCGAGGAAACGGCTCTCATGGAGGCCGCCTCCGCCATTGTCGTCGCCGACCAGGCGGCAGTCACGACTGCCGAGGCCGAGGAAGCGCTCACGCCCCGGGCCACCGGCGAGCTGGCCTTCCCCTCGACCATCGAGGAGGAAACCCCTGAGCTGGAATCTTCCATAGGTTTCTCGGCGCCCGAAGAGGCCGCGCCGGTTCGCGATGGCGCCGATGGGGAGGCTCCCTTCCCAGGGCCCTCCGCACGGCCCCCGCGCGCCAAGGGCCCGATCATCGCCGCCGCATGCATCGCCCTGGCCGTGGTGCTGGCGGCCGTAGCGGGTGGTACCTATATGGCCGAGCTGTGGGGCGGCAAGACCATCCCCGAGGTAGTGGGCCTCTCCCAGCCCGAGGCGGTCGACGCCTTGGCAGCCAAGGGGTTCGTTGCGCAGGCCGTCGAAGTGAAGTCCGACGATCCCCAGGGCACGGTGCTCTCGAGCGATCCCGAGCAGGGGCATCGCGCGGAAGAGGGCAGCACCGTGACGCTCTCCGTGGCCGTACCGCGCATCGTGCCGGCCATCGTGGGCGCCACCAGCGAAGAGGCCGCCCAGGCTCTGGAGGCCGAAGGGTTCACGGCGGTCACCTACACCGAGGAGAAGTCGAACGAGGCCGCGGGCACCGTGCTGGCCGTGAGCCCGGAAGCGGGCACGGAGGCGAAATCCGGCGACGCTATCACCGTCACCGTGGCCGTTCCCTACACCGTACCCGATGTGGAGGGCATGTCCGAAGCCGACGCCAAGGCCGCGCTTCAAGCCGAGGGCTACGAGGTGACGAGCGAGTGGTACACCACCGAGGACATCGAGGAGGGCACCGCCGTCTCCACCGACCCGGCCGCCGGCAGCGAGCTGAACTCCGGCTCCGAGGTCACGCTGTATGTCGCCCACTCCCGCGGCACCGAGCTGGTGGACCTCACCCGCGAGATCCTGCCCGGAGCCAACCTCACCAACGACGAGGGCAGCTTCAAGGTGGAGAACATCAAGAGCTGCACCTACCGCGGCGACGGCGAGGTGCTCTACACCGTGGAGGCGCGCCAGTACGAGGTGGTCACGATGCCCTTCGGCCTGGGCCAGGAAACGGTGTTCGCCAAGAAGCTCACCACCATCGAGGGCGGCATCGTGTGGAACGACGACAACGAGGTCTCCTACGCCAGCCCCTCCATCCGCTACTAGGCGCGGGGCGGCTTCGTGGCGCAACCGACCTACTCCCTGCGCGCTCTCGTGCTGCGCCGTACGAAGCTGGGGGAGAGCGACCTCATTCTCACGCTGCTTTCCGAGGACGGCAGCCAGAAGCGGGCCGTAGCCAAAGGGGCCCGGCGGCCCAAGAGCAGCTTCGCGGCGCGCACCGAGCCCTTTTGCGTCATCGACGCCCTGTGCGCGACGGGCCGAAGTCTCGACATTCTGAAGGAGGCGCGGCTCGTCGCGGCCCATGACGCCTTGCGCTGCAACCTCGAGGCCTCTGCGGCCGCCGCGCCCGTAGCGGAGCTGCTCGCCCGCATGAGCCAGCGCGACCTCGCCAACCCGCGCCTGTTCCAGTCGGCGATGCGCATGCTGGACGCCATGGACGGCGCCGATGACAGCCACCGTGCGGCGCTTTCGGCCGCCGAGCTGTTGAAGATCCTCGCCTTCTCGGGCCTGCGACCGAGCCTCGAGGTCTGCGTCGGCTGCGGCGAGCCGGTGGCGCTCGTCGAGGGCGCACGCATCCCGTTCTCGGCTGCAGGCGGCGGAGTGCTCTGCGAGAGCTGCCGGGGCCTGGACGAATCCGTGCTTGTGGATGCCGGCACCCTCTGCTGGGCGCAGTACTTCCTCACAACCCCCTTCGACGCCATTGCAGAAGGGCCGGCCGACCTTACGGGCACCTTCGCCGTGCTGCACCTCGTGCAGGATCTCGTCCGCGCCCACATCGGCAGTTCGCTGAAGTCCCTCGAGTTCCTCTTCACGTGCGGCCTGTTCTAGTGTCGCACCGCTTTTTTCGCCGCGCTCACCCAGCCCCAATATGCAGAAACCGTGTCGCTCGCGGAAACCTTGGGCGAGCCGCGCCGCAAGTGCCCTATACTGGGCGGGCTGCCAAAACGGCGGCGGAATTCGCCTTTGGTTCCCACGGACCACTTCCATGGCTACCCAAGACGGATGGAAACGGTAGGCCGCGCACGCGGCGAAGACGGGGGAGACCCCGGGAAAGAAAGGTGGACCAGCTATGGCCAGCAAGCTCAGCATCTCCAAGGAGCGCACCGCGGAACTCATCAAGGAGTTCGGCAAGAACGATCAGGACTCCGGTTCCGCCGAGGTTCAGGTCGCCATCCTCTCGGAGCGCATCCGCAACCTCACCGAGCACCTGAAGACGCACAAGAAGGACAACCACACCCGTCGCGGCCTCATGATGCTCATCGGTAAGCGCCGCGGTATGCTGAAGTACATCAAGGAGCGCAACATCGAGGAGTACCGCGAGCTCATCAAGAAGCTCGGTATCCGCGACAACATCTAGCTCGAGCATGTACGGGGCCCCGCCTGGGGCCCCGTTTTCTGCTATAAGCGGTCTGAAGCGCATGAGGCGCCGACGGTCGCGGGCCGGCGAACGGTAAGTAGCCGCACCCGAAGAAGTCCTCCGCAATGAGGCGGGGGAGTTGAAGAGAAAGAAAAGCGTTATGACGAAAATTGTCGAAGAATTCGAGTTGTACGGCAAGCAGTACCGTCTCGAGACCGGCGAGCTGGCCAAGCAGGCCACCGGCGCCGTGCTCGTGACCTGCGGTGCCACGAGCGTTCTCGTGACCGCCGTCGTCTCCAGCCAGGAGAAGGACTACGACTTCTTCCCGCTCACGGTGGACTACATCGAGAAGATGTACGCCGTGGGCCGCATCCCCGGCGGCTACCTGAAGCGCGAGGCGAAGCCGTCCGACCACGGCACGCTCGTGGCCCGCATGGTGGACCGCCCCATCCGCCCGGGCTTCCCGGACGGCTACAAGAACGAGGTGCACATCGTGGCCACCCCGTTCGTCATCGACGGCGAGAACCTGCCCGACACCATCTGCGTGGCCGGCGCCTCGGCGGCGCTCCTCGTAGGCGGCGCGCCCTTCGACGGCCCTGCTGCCTGCGTCCGCATCGGCCGCGACATCGAGACCGGCGAGTTCATCGTGAACCCCACGGTCTCCGAGCAGGAGAACTCCGATCTGGAGCTCACCATCGCCGGCACCGCCGACTACATCTCCATGGTCGAGGCCGGCGCTGCCGAGATCTCCGAGGAGGACATGCTGGCCGCCATGACCTTCGGCCAGGAGGCCATCGCCGCCTTCTGCGAGAAGCAGGCCGCCTTCCTTGCCAAGGTGAACCCCACCCCCATGGACTACACCATCCACGCCGCCGACCCGTCGGTGGCCGAGCGCGTCGACGCGCATCTCGACGAGATGTCCGCGGCCCTCAAGGACGCCGACAAGGCCGCACGCATGCAGAAGGTGGAAGAACTCAAGTCCTCCATCATCGAGAACGACTTCACCGAGGAGGAGCGCGCTGCCTGGGGCTCCGACATCAAGGCGGCCCTCAAGGCCCTCGAGAAGCGGGCCATGCGCGCCATGATCCTTGAGACCGGCGAGCGCGTCGACGGCCGCACCCCCGAGGAGATCCGCCCGCTGTACATCGTGCCGGGGTATCTGCCCCGCGTGCACGGCTCGGGCCTGTTCCAGCGCGGCCAGACCCAGGTCATGTCCGTGTGCACCCTGGGAATGCTCAACGAGTGGCAGCGCCTCGACACCATCTGGCCCGAAGAGGGCAAGCGCTACATGCACCAGTACAACTTCCCGCCCTACTGCACCGGCGAGACCGGTCGCATGGGGGCGCCTAAGCGCCGCGAGGTGGGCCACGGCGCCCTGGCCGAGCGCGCACTGGTGCCCGTGCTGCCCGACACCGACACTTTCCCCTACGCCATCCGCGTGGTCTCCGAGGTGCTCGAGTCCAACGGCTCCTCCTCCATGGCCTCCACGTGCGGAAGCTGCCTGGCCCTGATGGACGCCGGCGTGCCGATCTCCGCGCCCGTCTCCGGTGTGGCCATGGGCCTCATCAAGGAGGGCGACGACGTGGTCATCCTCTCCGACATCCAGGGCATCGAGGACTTCCTCGGCGACATGGACTTCAAGGTCTGCGGCACCCCTAACGGCATCACCGCCCTGCAGATGGACAACAAGGCCAAGGGCCTGTCCGTCGAGATTTTGGCCCGCGCCCTGAAGCAGGCCCACGAGGGCCGCGCCTTCATCCTGGCCGCCATGCTTGAGACCATCGACGGCCCGCGTGCCGAGATGAAGGAGACCGCGCCGCGCATCGAGACCATCAAGATCCCCGTGGACAAGATCCGCGACGTCATCGGTTCCGGCGGCAAGGTGGTTCGCGGCATCCAGGAGGAGACCGGCGCCTCCATCGACATTCAGGAGGACGGCACCATCCACGTGGGCGCCGTCTCCGGCACCGCCATGCAGGCGGCCAAGGACATGATCCTCGGCATTGTGAAGGAGCCCGAGGTGGGCGAGGTCTTCGAGGGCGAGGTCGTCGGCATCAAGGACTTCGGCGCCTTCGTGAAGCTCACGCCGGGCAAGGACGGCCTGCTCCACATCTCGCGCGTGGCCAACGGCCGCGTCGGCAAGGTGGAGGACGTGCTGAGCCTGGGCGACATCGTGAAGGTGGAAGTGCTCGAGATCGACCCGAAGACGGGTAAGATTTCGCTGGACCGCCTGGACAAGCCGGACGCGCCGGCTTCCGCGTCCCCGGCTCCGCGCGACAAGGGCGAGCGTCACGAGCGCCGCGAGCGTCGGGAGGACAACCGTCCCGGCCGCGCCGGCCGCACGCCGCGTCGTCGCCACGAGAGCGGCAGCAGCAACTAGCGTTTTATGGAAAGGGTCGCGATTGCGGCCCTTTCTTGTTGCAATCGGAATCCGCTACGCCGGCACCGTCCTGTAGGGGCAGACCTTAGTCTCCCCTAACGCCCCAGCGAAAGAGAAACCGGGGATGCCTAGATGGTTCGGATTGCTTAGGTAGAAGTTCACGCCGCGACACTCCCGGAGAGGAGCCAGGGGGCACCTTGATTCGCTCAGACAGTCCTCGCCGGTATCGAAGGCGCGCTAGCTGCATTGCTCCCTGCATCATCGCGCCTTCGATACCGTCTGCGGAACTCGCTCGGTCAAGGCGCCCCCTGTCTCCTCTTCGCTCTCACGTTGTTGCTTTACAATAGCGTTCACGCTTCTTGTTGAATCTGACTGGTGTATGGGAGGTTTCCTATGATTAAGGTTGCGGTGGCGGGTTATGCGGGGCGCATGGGCTCGGCGGTGGTTGATGCGGTAACGGCTGCGGATAACATGAATGTGGTCTGCGGCATCGATCCCCATGCCAAGGAGGCGCCCTTCCCGGTGTTCGGCACGCTGGCAGAGGCGCTGGATGCGACGGACGTCGATGTGCTCGTCGACTTCACGCAGCCGAACGTGGTGGCGGGCAATCTCTCGGTGGCGCTGCCGCGGGGGGTCGACTGCGTGGTGGGAACGACGGGGCTTTCCAACGAGACGCTGGAGGGGCTGGCCGCCTCGGCGGCGCCGGGGACGTGTTTGTTCTACGCGCCGAACTTCACCACCGGCGCGGTTCTCATGATGGAGTTCGCGAAGGCCGCCGCGCCCTATTTCCCAGAGGCCGAGGTCATCGAGTACCACCACTGCAACAAGAAGGACGCGCCCTCCGGCACCGCCGTGCGCACCGCCGAGATCATCGCAAAGGCGCGTGCCCCGCGCGTGAGCGAGGCCCCCGGCCGCGAGACCGAGATCGCCGGTGCCGAGGGTGCTCGCGGGGCGCTTATCGACGGCGTGCCCGTGCACTCCGTGCGCTCCATGGGCTTTGTGGCCAGCCAGGAGGTCATCTTCGGCTCGCTGGGCCAAACCCTCACCATCCGTCACGACTCGTGGGATCGCACTTCCTACATGCCCGGCGTCCTGCTGGGCATCCGCAGCGTGGGGGAGCGCGACGGCCTCATCGTCGGCCTTGAGAACTTTATGAATTAGACTCTCAGCCCCCATTCGTTCGCAGACGCCATCCGTAGGGGGCGGCCTTGGTCGCCCCTGTTTTGTCTCGCATGATCGTTCCGCTCGCCTGGGCTGACCAAGGTCAGCCCCTACGGAACAGACGCAAGGGCAGTGCCTGCTTGGGGCAGCACCTTATCCGCGCAGGTTGTGCGTTTGACGGACTTACGGGCGCTCGCGTTTCTCCGTCGAGCCAACCATGGCATAATAGAGCTGTGCTAGGGCAGCCACGCCCCCCGAGTTTGTTTAAGGAGATACTTCCATGGAGTTCAAGCGCGATCCTCGCTTCGGCCGCATGATTCCGGCCATGGTCACCCCGTTCAACGCCGACCTCGAACTCGATCTCGACCGGGCCCAGGAGCTGGCCGACCGACTCGTGCGCGGCGGCGCCGACGCCCTTATCGTCAACGGCACCACCGGTGAGAGCCCCACGGTGTTCTATCCCCAGAAGCTCGAGCTGTTCCGCGCCGTGGTGCGCGCCGTGAACGGCCGCATCCCGGTCATCGCGAACGTCGGCGACAACTGCACGGCCGACACCGTGTACTTCGCCCAAGATGCCGCCAAGCAGGGCGTCGATGGCTTCATGTGCGTCGTGCCCTACTACAATAAGCCTCCGCAGGAGGGCCTGTACCGCCACTTCAAGACCATCGCGGATTCTACGGACATGCCCATCATCCTGTACAACATCCCCGGGCGCTGCTCTATCAACATGGAGGGCGACACCACCCTGCGCTTGGCCCACAACTGCGACAACGTCGTGGCCATCAAGGAGGCCTCGGGCAACTTCGAGCAGATCAAGTACATCATCGACAACGCTCCGGCCGGTTTCGACGTGTACTCCGGCGACGACTCGTCCACCCTCGACATCATGGAGCTGGGCGGCGTGGGCGTCATCTCCACCATCGGCAACGTCGCGCCCGATCGCATGAAGGCCATCGTCGATCTGGCCGCCAAGGGCGAGTGGGATGCGGCTCGTGAGGCCAACGAGGCCCTGATGCCGCTCATGAAGGGCCTGTTCGAGACCTCGAATCCCATCCTCGTGAAAGAGGCCCTGAGCCTTGTCGGCTTCCCCGTCGGCGGCGTGCGCCTGCCGCTCGTGGACGCCACGCCGGAGCAGTCGGCGCGCCTGGCCTCCATCATGCGCGAGGTCGGTGTTCTTGACTAGAATCGTCCACCATTGAAGATGCGACGCCGGCCCGATGCCCTCGGGTCGGCGTTTTTGCGCGTTACTACCTTTAGAAAGAGGCATTGAATGACCAAAGAAAACCAAGAGAAGCAGAACGGCCGCACGGAGGGCGGCAGCGGCAAGAACGCCAACCGGCGCAACAACGATCGCCGCAAGAACAACACCTCCTTCAAGCGTGTGAACCTGGAGCGCAAGCGCCCGCAGCTCTCGCGCGGCGAGACAGCGGCGGCCAAGGAAGTCCCCTCCGGCAGCCGAAAGCCGCGGCGCGGCTCGAAGGCGGGCAAGGACCCGAACGCGAAGCTCAAGATCATCCCGCTCGGCGGTCTTGACGCCATCGGCAAGAACATGACCGCCTTCGAGTGCAACGGCGACATGATCTTGGACGACGCGGGCCTGATGTTTCCCGACGACGACCATCCGGGCATCGACCTCATCCTGCCCGACTACACCTATGTGCTGGAGAACGCCGACAAGCTGCGCGGCATCGTCATCACCCACGGCCACGAGGACCACACGGGCACGCTGCCCTACCTTCTGAAGGATCTCGACCGCACGGTGAACATCTACGCCACGAAGCTCACGCTCGGCCTCATCGAGGGCAAGTTCGCCGAGCACCGCGTGAAGAACGCCAAGCTCATCGAGATCAAGCCCGGCGACGAGGTCAAGCTCGGCTGCTTCACGGTGGACTTCTTCGCCGTGAACCACTCCATCCCCGGCGCGGTGGGCCTGTTCATCCAGAGCCCGGCCGGCAACGTTTTGCACACCGGCGACTTCAAGCTGGACCAGACCCCCATCGACGGCATCACCACCGATTTCGGCGCCCTGGCCCGCTTCTCGGAGACGGGGGTCGATCTCATGATGAGCGACTCCACCAATGCCACAAATCCGAACTTCACCCCGTCCGAGGCCGAGGTGGGGAAGACCTTGGAGCAGATCATCTCTCAGGCCAAGGGGCGCGTCATCATCGCCAGCTTCGCGAGCCACATCCACCGCATGCAGCAGATCTGCGATGCGGCGGTGAAGAACGGCCGCAAGGTGGTGGTCACGGGCCGCTCCATGATCCAGAACACCGACATCGCGCGGCGGCTCGGCTACCTGAACATCTCTGACGACAACCTCATCGACGCCTACGACCTGAAGGGCATCCCGCCCGAGCAGGTGGTCATCATGTGCACCGGCAGCCAGGGCGAGCCGCTGTCGGCTCTGGCCCGCATCGCCAACGGCGAGCACAAGACCATCGAGATCGAGGAGGGCGATACGGTCATCATCTCGGCCACGCCGGTTCCCGGCAACGAGAAGGCCGTCACCCGGGTCATCAACCAGCTGGCCAAGATCGGCGCCGACGTGTACGACAAGAGCCGGGCGCGAGTGCACGTGTCGGGTCATGCCGGGGCCGAGGAGCTGAAGATCATGCTCTCCATCGTGAAGCCGAAGAACTTCATGCCGGTCCATGGCGAGGCCACGCACCTGCGGGCCCACGCGAAGCTGGCCGAGGCCACCGGCGTCGACCCGGACAACATCTACGTACTTGAAAACGGCGACTCCCTGGAGCTTTCCGCCCGGGGCGTCGAGCGCGGCGAGGGCGTGCCCTCGGGCATCGTCTACGTGGACGGCCTTTCGGTGGGCGACACCTCCCAGGACGTGCTGGACGAGCGCAACACGCTCGGCAACCAGGGCTTCGCCTCGGTGGCCGCGGCCGTGAACATGAAGGATCGCAAGCTCGTCGGCCAGGTGCAGGTGTCCATGCACGGCATTACCGGCGGCGACGACTACTATCTGGCCCACGAGGCCGAGAACACCGTGGCCAATGCTCTGCGCAAGTGCCTTTCCAAGGACGGAGGCGCGAAAGAACTGCGCAAGGCCGCCCGCGACGCGCTGCTCTCGCTTCTCTGGGAGCGCACCAAGCAGCGTCCCATGGTCGTCGTGAACCTGCTGGAGGTCTAGAGGCACCGTGGCGCGCAATACGAGCACCAACAAAGAGAAGACGAGCGCCCAGAAGGCCTCGGGGAACCTGTCGAAGAGCGGCACGCGCAAATCCGCCGCGGCCCGCAGCCGCGCCGTGGAGGCCGAGCCCCGCATCTTGGACGACCGCACGCGCCGCGACATCGTGGGCGTCGGCTTCATCATTTTGGGCATTGTGCTGTTCATCGCGGCCGCGGCTCCGGCCGGGGCCATCGTGACCGACTTCCTCTCGGAGTCGCTCCACGTCGTCTTCGGCGTGGGCTGCTACATCATGCCCTTCTTCCTCGTCGCCATCGGCGGCGCCGTTCTGTACCGCATGCAGTCGGAGCGCATGTCGCTGCGCGTCACGCTGGGCCTCTCGCTCATCCTCGTGGCGCTGCTCGGCATCATCGCCCTGTTCACGCCGACGACCGGCACAGGACCTGCCGCCCTGTTCGACCGCATCGCGCTCGTGAACCATGGCGGCTATGTGGGGGCGGCGCTCGCCTGGGTGGGGCTCACGCTCTTCGGGCCGGCCATCTCCGCCATCCTGCTCATCGGGGTGGCCATCGTCGGCGTCATCGTCATCGGATTCTCCATCTCCGCGTTTCTGGAGAAGGTGCGCGCCCGCTACGACTTGGACGGCGAGGGTGCCGCCTCCCTCATTCCCGATGCCTTCGGATCTATGAGGCGGGGGAGGGGCAAGCCGCCGCTGACGACCATGGCCGAGTCCGCCGATCTGCCCCCGGCAGCCCATGGGGCGCCCACCGCCCGCATCTCCTTGGACGAGCAACCGCGGCGGCGCTCCCGCGGGGCTGCAGCCGACACCGTGTCCGATGCGGCCGTCACGCGGCAGCTGGGCGCCCAGAAGACGGACGGCCTCGTGCCCATCCAAGCCCCTGATCCGCGCGAGGTGGCCGAGGTGGAGGACATCTCCGCCGTGGAGCCAGCCGCTCCCATGACCCGCAAGCTCGGGCGGCGCCGGCAGGAGGCCGAGGTCGCCGAGCGCGAAGCCGCGAAGACGAAGCCCGTGAGCAAGAAGACGGCCCCCAAGAAAAAGAAGGAGGCGCCCGCCCAACCGATCTCCAAGGACGGCTTCCAGCTGCCTCCCATGACTCTCCTCGCCACCGGCGGCGCCCGTCGCGGCTCTACCGAGGAGGAGCTGCGGGACGTAGCCGCCGAACTGCAGGGGACCCTGGAGGACTTCGGCGTCATGGCGAGCGTGGTCGGCTGGGTGGAGGGCCCAACGGTGACGCTGTTCAAGGTGGACCTGCCCTCCGGCGTGCGCGTGAGCAAGGTCACCAACCTCACCGATGACATCGCGCTGGCGCTCGCCGCTCCTGGCGTGCGCATCTTCGCCCCCATCCCCGGCACCAACTACGTCGGCATCGAGGTGCCCAACCGCAACCGCCAGATGGTGTATCTCCCCGACGTGCTCGCCGCTGCGGGCCCCGGGCCTTTGCAGGTGGCCATCGGCGAGGACGTGGAGGGCCACGCCATCGTCCACGACCTGGCGAAGATGCCCCACGTGCTCATCGCCGGCACCACCGGCTCGGGCAAGTCGGTGGAGGTGAACTCCATGATCATGTCCATCCTCATGCGCGCGACCCCGGCCGAGGTGCGCTTCATCATGGTGGACCCCAAGCGCGTGGAGTTCGCCCCCTACGAGGGCATCCCGCACTTGTACGTCCCCGTGGTCACCGAGTGCCGCGAAGCCTCCAGCGCCCTTTCCTGGGCCGTGGCCGAGATGGAGCGGCGCCTAAAGATGTTCTCGAAGTGCGGCGTGCGCAACATCATCACCTTCAACGAGAAGGCCCGGGCGGCCCAGGCCGCCGACGAGGCCGCGGAGAAGAGGGGGGAGGAGCCGCCGGAGAACCCCTACGGCGAGCCCATTCCCTACATCGTCATCGTTATCGACGAGCTGGCCGACCTCATGATGAACGTGGGCAAGGAGGTCGAGTTCTCCATCAGCCGCATCGCCCAGCTCGCCCGCGCGGCCGGCATCCACCTCATCATCGCCACCCAGCGCCCCTCCACCAACGTGGTCACGGGCCTCATCAAGGCGAACATCACCTGCCGCATCGGGCTTACCGTGGCCTCGGGCATCGACTCCCGCGTCATCCTCGACTCCACGGGCGCCGAGAACCTCATCGGCATGGGGGACATGCTCTTGGCCAAGCCGGAGTACCCCAAGCCCATCCGCATCCAGGGCCCCTACATCCCCGACGACGAGATCGCCGCCGTGGTGGCGCACCTGAAGAGCCAGGGCGAGCCGGAGTACCACTCCGAGATCCTGAAGACCAACGTCGTGACCTTGGGCGACTCCTCGCCTTCGGGGGAGGGGGGCTCCGAGGCCGACGATCCGCTTCTGTGGGAGGCCGCCGATGTGGTGGTTTCAAGCGATTTGGGCTCCACGAGCAACCTTCAGCGTCGCTTGAAGGTCGGATACGCGCGAGCTGGACGTATAATGGATCAGTTGGAAGAAAAGGGCATCGTGGGCCCGGCCAACGGAAGCCGCCCGCGCGAGGTGCTCGTCGACCAAATGGAACTGGAAACACTGAAGGCCTTCGAGGCCGCTGACGAATAGGCCGGAACGGAACCGCACCGCAACGGCCAACGGAAAACACAGAGGAGACCATCGTGGCGAGACAGACATCATTCGGCGAGGCGCTTGCCCATGCCCGCGAGCGCAAAGGACTCGATTTGTCCACGGCCGCCCGCAAGCTGCGCATCCGCCCGGATATCCTGCGCGCCATCGAGGAGGGCGATTTCGCCCGCATGCCCCCGCGCGGCTACACGTCGAACATGGTGGGCGCCTACGCGCGCCTGGTGGGGCTGAACCCCACGGAGGTCACCCGCGCCTACCGGGAAGAGGTCTACCAGTTCGAGACGGGCCGCCGTCCGGCGAGCAACCGTCGCGAGCGCCCCCGCGATGCCGGACGCACGGTCGCGCTGCCCTCCAGCCGCGACCGGGGATCCTCTCGGGGCTCCTACCGAGACGATTACGCGGGCTCCCCGCGCTCTGGCCGTTCCGGCTTGGGCGGTTCCTCGGCCCGCCCGGGCAGGGCGGCTCCGCAGCCCCAGTACACCAACCTCGTCCAAGGGCGCCAGGCCCCGGGCATCGCGGCGAACATCGGCTCGTATTTGCCGCTCATCATCGTGGGCGCCATCATCGTGGGCCTGCTCGTCCTCGTGATCATCCTGGCCTTCGGAAACCGTGCGGCGCCGGAGAGCGATGTGCCCACGGTGCCCATCTCCGGCATGCAGAACCCCGCCGGCACCGATACCGGTGCCGCAAACGAGGGCGCAGGCGACGCAACGGCGCCCACCCAGCAGCCCGTGGCGCCGACGAGCGCCAAGTTCAGCTACAACGTGCCCGAGGGCTCAAGCGTCTACATCGAGGTCGTCCAGGACGGCAAGACCGTGGAGGCGGGCGATGTCACCGGGCCCAAGACGGCCGATTTCGATGTGACCGGGACGCTGAAGTTCGTGCTTTCCGGCGATGACGAGGACATCGCCGCCGTCAAGCTCACCCTCGACGGCGAGGAGGTGAAGGCCGAGGATCAGAACGGCCGCGGCGTCTACACCTACACCGTCAACTTCGAGGACGTGCTCAACGATTGGAAGCGCGCCAACGGCGTGGCCGGCGCCTCCTCGGATAGCTCCGGCGACTCGGATTCCGGCTCCTCCTCCAGCTCGGATTCCTCGAGCGACGACTCCAGCACAAGCGACCGTTCCTCCGACACCTCCGGAAATGGCGACTCGTCCGACTCCGGCGAGGACTCCTCCGACAGCGCGGCCTAGCGGGCCCATCGAGAAAGGCAATCAACCCATGGCTAAAGAATCCAGCTTCGACATCGTCTCCACGGTGGATATGCAGGAGGTGGACAACGCCTTCCAGCAGGCCCGAAAGGAGCTCGCCCAGCGCTACGATCTGAAGGACTCGGGCGCCGAGATCTCCCTGGACAAAAGCGCCGGCACCCTGACGGTGACCGCGCCGGCCGATTTCGTGGCCTCTCAGGTCATCGACGTCATCGGCAGCAAGCTCATCAAGCGCGGCATCGATCTTACCGCCGTGAAGTGGGGGGATTCCACGCCTTCCTCCGGCGGCGGGGTGCGCCGGTGCGCCACGGTGGTCAACGGCATCGACAAGGAGACCGCGGGCAAGATCAACAAGGACATCAAGGCCCAGAAGCTCAAGTGCAAGGTGACCATCGAGGGCGACAAGCTGCGGGTGAGCTCTCCCTCTCGCGACACGTTGCAGGAGGTCATCGCCTTCTTGCGCGGCCAGGACTACGGGCAGCCGCTGCAGTACGTTAACTATCGCTAGGGCTACAGACGTGATCGATACGACGCGCGACAGCGCGGTGCCCTCCGTCTGCCTCATCACGATGGGGTGCGCGAAGAACGAGGTGGACTCGGCCGCCATGGCGCGGCGCTTGCGCGAAGCCGGCTTCTCCGTGACCGAAGAGGCGTCCAGCGCCGACGCCATCATCGTGAACACCTGCTCGTTCATCCAGGCGGCCACCGAGGAGAGCATCGATGCCATCTTCGAGGCCGCCTCCCTGCCCAAAGTGGATGAGGGCTCAGCCGCCCTCATCGTCGCCGGCTGCATGCCGGCCCGTTACGGGGACGACCTGGCCGCGGAGCTGACGGAGGCGTCGGCGTTTGTGCCCTGCAGTCGCGAGGACGATATCGCGGAAGTGGTGGCGCGCGCTTTGAGGATCTCCCTTCCCGTAGCGGCCGTTGGGGGCGAGCCGGCGGAAGGGGAGGGCCGGACGTTCGCCTACGTGAAGATATCCGACGGCTGCGACCGCTTCTGCTCCTATTGCACCATCCCCTACATTCGCGGGCGCTACCACAGCTTCCCGTACGAGCAGATCGCCGAGGACGTCGAGCGCGAGATCGCCTCCGGCGCCCGGGAGATCGTGCTCATCGCCCAGGACACCGGACGCTGGGGCGCCGACCTTCCCGACGGCCGCGACCTCGCGTGGCTCGTCGACACGCTGGCCGAGGCGCACCCCGACACGTGGTTCCGCATCATGTACCTGCAGCCCGAGGGCGCAACCGACGAGCTGCTCTCCGTCATGGCGGCCCGCGAGAACGTTTGCTCTTATCTGGACATTCCCCTGCAGCACGTGAGCAAACCGATCCTTCGGGCCATGAACCGCCGAGGGGATGCCGCAGCGTTTCGCGCCCTCATCGAGCGCATCGAGGCCGCGGTGCCCGACATCACCTTGCGCACAACGCTCATCGCGGGATTTCCCGGCGAAACCGACGAGCAGTTCGAGGAGCTCCTCGATTTCGTCTCCGAGGGGCTGTTCCATTACGTCGGCGTCTTTCCCTATTCCCGCGAGGAGGGCACCACCGCCTTCGACCTGCCGAACCAGATCGACGAGGACGAGAAGGCCGAGCGGGCCCAGGTGCTGCGCGACGCCGCCGATGCCGCCTGCGGGCCCCGCATCGCCGAGCGCATCGGGAAGGGGGCGATCGTGCTCGTCGAGGGAACCGAGGAGGACGGCCAGCGCTTCGGTCGCGCCCAATGCCAGGCGCCCGAAGTGGACGGCGTCACCTACGTGTCCCGCGGCGAGATCGGCGCGTTCGTTCCCTGCACCATTGCGGATACCCTGCTTTACGAAATGGAAGGCGAGTAGGCCATGACCACCATCCAGCCCACGGCTCCGGACAAGCTCTGGACGCCGGCGAACATCGTCACGCTCATCCGCATCTGCCTGGTGCCGGTCTTCGTGCTGGCGATCCTGAGCCCCTGGCCCGAATGGGTGGGCCTGCCGGGCATCACCATGGAGGCGAAGTGCGTCATCGCCGCCGGCATCTTCATTCTCATCTCCTGCACCGATTGGATCGACGGATATCTCGCCCGCAGCCGCGGGGAAGTGACCGACTTCGGGAAGTTCATGGATCCCCTGGCCGATAAGATCCTCGTCACGGCGGCGCTCATCGCCCTGGTGGAGCTGGCCGTGCTGCCCGGCTGGCCCGTGCTCATCATCCTTGCCCGCGAGTTCATCGTCTCGGGCATCCGCATGGTGGCGGCCAGCAAGGGCACGGTCATCGCCGCCAGCTGGTACGGCAAGGCCAAGACGGTGTTCCAGATCATCGCCATCGTGCTGTTCCTTCTCAAGGACTCGCTCACGTTCACCACGGCGGCCGGCGCCTTCACCAACCCCATGTTCGTGCTGTCCTGGACCGTCATGGTCATCGCGCTCATCCTGACGGTCATGTCCATGCTCGACTATCTCGTAAAGGCGCGCCATCTGTTGAAGGGGAGCGCGGGGGGCAAAACCGCAAAGGCGGCCGCCCCTTCTGCGGCACCCACCGAGATCGCGGCGCTGCAGAAGGCCATCGACGAGCAGGCGCGCATCATCGTCGAGAAGGCGACGGCCGCAGGGGCCACGGTGGCCACAGCCGAGAGCCTCACCGGCGGCCTCATCGCGGCCATGCTCACTTCCGTGCCCGGGTCGTCGGCCTCGGTGCGCGGCGGCATCGTGAGCTACGTGAACGAGGTGAAGGCCGAACTTCTCGGCGTTTCCGAGGACGTGCTCGCGCGACAGGGGGCCGTCGACGAGTTGGTGGCCCTGCAGATGGCCCGTGGCGCCCTGCGCGAGCTGGGCAGCGATGTCTCGGTGGCGGTCACGGGCATCGCCGGACCGACGGGCGCCGAGCCCGGCAAGCCGGTGGGCACGGTGTGGATCGGCTGCGCCACGGCCAAAAAGACCCATGCAGCATGCCATCATTTCGAAGGCGGCCGCGAGGCCGTGCGCCTGCAGACGGTGCTGATCGCCCTGCGCACGATGGAAGAGGCGCTCGCGAGCTTCTGACAGCGCCGCGGTTTTGGCGAGAGCGCACGGGCGCTCTGCGACGAGAGTGCGACAGCGGTACGGTCGGCGCGAGGACTCAAATGAGACATTCCCGCGTCATTGCTGCGGTCGCGTACCGTTATGCTGTTTTCGCGCACAGAGGGAACTGGTTTTTGAGAATCACCTCTTGACGTGCATACGTTTGTTCGTATAATGATGAAAACAGGCCATTTGTTCGCCTGGCCCAGACAAGGAGAGGTCATGAACGAAGATAAAGAAAAGATGCTCAAACTCACCACCGATCAAATCGAGTCCAAATTCGGCAAGGGCTCTATCATGACCCTCGGCGAGGGAGGCGCCGATCTCAACATCGGGGTCATCCCCACGGGCGCCTTGCCGCTCGATGCCGCGCTCGGCATCGGAGGCGTGCCCCGCGGCCGCATCATCGAAATCTACGGTCCCGAGTCAAGCGGCAAGACAACGCTCGCCTTGCAGATTCTCGCGGAGGCTCAGGCGCTGGGCGGTATCGTTGCCTTCATCGATGCCGAGCACGCCCTCGATCCCGTTTACGCCGCGCGCATCGGGGTCGATATCGACGAGGTGCTCATCTCCCAGCCCGACACCGGCGAGCAGGCGCTGGAAATCTGCGATATGCTCGTGCGCTCGGGCGCTATCGACTGCGTCATCGTCGACTCTGTGGCGGCGCTCGTTCCCCGTGCCGAAATCGAGGGCGAGATGGGGGATACCACCGTGGGCCTTCAGGCTCGGCTCATGTCCCAGGCCCTGCGCAAGCTGGCCGGGTCGCTGTCGAAATCGAACACCACCTGCATCTTCATCAACCAGCTGCGCGAGAAGATCGGCGTCATGTTCGGCAACCCGGAGACGACCACCGGCGGACGCGCCCTGAAGTTTTTCTCCTCGGTTCGCATCGACATTCGCCGCATCGACTCTATCAAGCAGAACGGCGATGTGGTCGGCAATCGCGTGAGGGCGAAGGTGGTCAAGAACAAGGTGGCTCCTCCTTTCCGCCAAGCGGAGTTCGATCTCATGTACGGCGAGGGCATCTCTCGGGAAGGCTGCATCGTCGATATGGCCGTGGAATGCGGCGTGGCCAAGAAGTCCGGCGCCTGGTACACCTACGGCGAGGAGCGCCTGGGCCAGGGCCGCGAGGCGGCCAAGCAGACGCTCAAGGAGAACCCCGACCTGCGTGAGGAGCTCGAGAACAAGGTCCGCGAGGCCTACGAGATCCCCGTCATCGAGCGTCCGGCCGAAAACGAGTCGTTCACGCCGGCGCCCAAGAGCGGCAAGAAGAAGTAACGCATCGTGGCGTCCAAGGCCGACATACTCGCAGCGCTCAGGGCGGATATCGCCGCCCTGGAAGCCGCCCCTCCCTCAGAGGAACCGTGCGCGCAAATCGCCGCTTGGCCGCACCCTGCCGAGGACGACGCCGTTTGCGGCAGGGATACAGGGGCGTCTTGCGCGCAGGATCTCTCCCGCTCCTCTCGTGGAGAGGAGCGGGAGAGCGCTCTGAGCGGCGAGGAGGGGAAGACGGCCCGAGACGCGTACCAGAAGATCCTCCGATGGGCCGCGGTTCGCGAGCGCTCCACGGCCTACCTGCGCGAGCGCCTGCTGAAGGACGACTTTCCTGCGGCAGTGGTGGAGGAGGCCCTTCAGCGCGCCGTGCGCGTACGGGCGGTGGACGATCGACGCTACGCCGACGCCCTCGTCCGCATGAAGCTTGCGGCCGACCGGGGGCTTCGCGATGCCGAACGGGAGATCGAGGAGCTCGGCATCGACCCAGCCACCCTCGATTCCTGGGTCGAGCACGAGCGGAAGGGGAGGGACTTCGAAGTGGGCCGCGCCCTGGCCGCCCTGCGGCGTCGGCCGCCTAAAGCCAAGCGCGCCCGAGAGGCCGCCTTCCGCCGCCTCGTATCCCAAGGATTTTCCACCGACGTCGCCGCTACCGCCTCTCGCACGTGGTTCGAGGAGCGGGAACGCGGCCTGATGTGCGGTTCGATGGGCCATTCATGACACAAACCCACGAGAGTCTGTCTAAAGCCGCGGCCTTACGCTATACTGTGAGCCGTGGCTTTAGAGCATACGTGCCCTCCCGGGCATTCAAGATAGAGAATTTCATATTCCTCGTATCTTCGCGCAGTTATGCTCATGCCCGGCCACGGGCATTTTTTATGACATGAAATGGGTATGAAAGCCCAGATGAAAGGAGGAAACAGCCATGGATCCCATCACGATCGTGCTTTTGATCGTCGCTATCGTCATCGGCTTGGTCCTCGGTTTCATCGTCAACCGACTCATTGCCAGCTCCTCATCCAAGAACGCTGCCCGCGAGGCCGCAAGCCTGGTCGAGGATGCCAAGAAGCAAGCCGAGACGCTCCGACGTGAAGCCGCCGTGGAAGCCAAGGACGAGGCCCTTCGCTACAAGCAGGAGATGGAGAAGGAGAACAAGGAGCGCATGCGCGAGGTGCGCTCCGCCGAGAACCGCATCGCCCAGCGCGAGGAATCCCTCGATCGCCGCGTCGAGTCGCTGGATGCCCGCGAGCACCAGCTCTCGTCTTTGCAGGGACAGGTCGAGCGCCGCGAGCGCGATGTCGAAGAGGCCGAGAATGCCATCGAGCGCCATCGCGAGGAGGCCCAGATCGAGATCAACCAGGCCCTCGAGCGCGCTGCGGGCATGAGCCCCCAGGAGGCCAAAGAGGAGCTGCTGGAGACTATCCACGACGAGGTCACTCGCGAATCGGCCGTCATCATTCGCGATGCCGAGACGCGTACCAAGGCCGAGGCGGACAAGAAGGCCCGCGAGATCTTGAGCCTCGCCATCCAGCGCGTGGCCGCCGACCACTCCGCCGAGAGCACGGTGTCCACCATCCATATCCCCTCCGACGATCTGAAGGGCCGCATCATCGGCCGCGAGGGCCGCAACATCCGCTCTTTCGAGCAGCTGACCGGCACGAACCTCATCATCGACGACACGCCGGAGTGCGTCACCATCTCCTGCTTCGACCCGGTGCGCCGCGAGATCGGCCGCGTCACCATGGAGAACCTCATCGCCGACGGGCGCATCCATCCCGCGCGCATCGAGGAGATGTACGACAAGGCCGTCAAGCTGGTGAACCAGCGGGTGCACGAGGCCGGCGAGCAGGCCACGTTCGATGCGGGCATCCACGATCTCCACCCGGAGCTCGTCAACACCCTGGGACGTTTGCGCTATCGCACCTCGTTCGGTCAGAACGTGCTGAACCATTCGCTCGAAGTGGCCTATCTGGCCTCGGTCATGGCCTCCGAGCTCGGGCTCGACCCCATCCCCGTCAAGCGGGCCGGCCTTTTACACGACCTCGGCAAGGCCGTCGATCACGAGGTCGAGGGCAGCCACGCCGTCATCGGCGCCGATCTGGCCCGTCGCTTCGGCGAGCGCCCCGAGATCGTCCACGCCATCGAGGCCCATCACAACGATGTGGAGGCCAACTCCGTCGTCGACGTGCTCATCCAGGCCGCCGACGCCGTCTCCGCCGCCCGCCCCGGCGCCCGCAAGGAGACGCTGGACGCCTACGTGAAGCGCCTCGAGAAGCTGGAGGAGATCGCGAACTCCCACAAGGGCGTCGAGCGCACCTACGCCATCCAGGCAGGCCGCGAGGTTCGCGTCATGGTAGAGCCGGAAGTGGTGGACGAGGCCGAATCCGTCGTTTTGGCCCACGACATCGCCCAGCAGATCGAGAACGAGATGCAGTATCCGGGCCAGGTGAAAGTCGTCGTCATCCGCGAGAGCCGTGCGGTCGACTACGCCAAGTAGGCCATGGAAGGCGATACCCTCAGCGATTTCATAGACGATGTGTGCGGCGAGAGCCGTCTACGGGTCGAGGATGACCTCGGAGACGGCTTCGTCCGCCTCCGGTCCTCCGAGGCCGAACGACGCCAGGCCGCCCAGGACATCCGCTCGAGCGAGGACGTGGTCATCGAGCTTCTGCGCAACGCCCGCGATGCCGGCGCCAGCCGCATCTTCCTCGCCACTCAGAAGACCGGCAACGAACGTCTGCTCACCGTCCTCGACGACGGACAGGGCATTCCCGCTGCCCAGCACGAGCGCATCTTCGAACCGCGCGTCACTTCGAAGCTCGATAGCGCGCATATGGACAAGTGGGGCATGCACGGGCGCGGCATGGCCCTTTACTCTATCTCCGTGAACGCCGAAGAGGCCCGGGTGCTGCAATCGGAGCCGGGACTCGGCACCAGCCTCACGGTCGCCACCGACACCGAAAGCCTCGCCGAGAAGGCGGATCAGTCGACGTTTCCCCGTTTCGAGCAGGAGCCTTCCGGTTCGTGGGCGATGCGCGGCCCCAAGAACATCGTGCGCACGGCCGCGGAATTCGCCTTGGAGCACCGCGGCGACCTCTCCGTGTACCTCGGCACCCCGGTGGAGGTGGCAGCGACGCTGTACCAACTGGGTCTCGCCTCGCTCTCCCCGGCCGTGCGCGCCTTCGGGGGCGACGGCACGGGAATCCCCCTCGTCAAGCGCCTCGCCCTGGCCGCCGGCCCCGATGACCTCGCGGACCGCTGCGAGGCCCTGGGGCTGCCGCTCTCCGAGCGCTCGGCCCGACGCATTCTCGACGGGGCCATCGTTGCGCTCGACCCCTTAACCGAGCGTTTGGCCGCCGAATCGTTCCCGCGGCAGGCCCATCGCCCATCCGAGCGCCGGCGAAATTCTAAGAACGCCCGCTCCCTGCGTCTGGCTCCCGAGGACATCGATACGCTGAAGCGCGGCATCGGCCGGCTCATGGAGCCCGTGGCGGAAACGTATTATCTGGAAGCGGTGGGCGAGGCGGAGGTCATCGTGGGCCAGGAAGCCATCCGCATCACCGTTCCCATCCGCACGTCGCTCTAAGGAAGCGCGCGCGGTTGCGCCACTCGGGTGCAACAGGTAGAATATTCGGGCTGAAGGCGCCACGGGCGCCCGCTAAACGAACCACATCCAGAGAAGAACCGCACCACAAACGACAAGGACCAGCTGTGTCTACCACTGAAACCAAGCCCTCCATCGGGTGCCTCAAAGTATCCTCCAAATCGTCTCCCGCCTCCGTTGCCGGCGCCATCGCCGGCATGATCAAAGACGGGGCGTCGGTGGAGATTCAAGCCGTGGGGGCCGGTGCGGTGAACCAGGCTGTGAAAGCCGTGGCCATCTCCCGCGGGTTCCTCTCGCCGGTGGGCATCGAGATCTGCTGCATCCCCTCCTTCGCGGACATCGTCATCGACGGCGAGTACCGCACGGCCATCCGCTTCGCCGTCGAGCCGCGGGGCGCCGCCGCGATCGCCCCCATCGTCGATGCGGCCGCGGTCCATTAGAGGGTTTTGCTATGAGCAACGTCTTCGAGGGAACTCGTTTCTGCATCCACACCTTCGGCTGCCAGATGAACAAGCACGATTCCGAGCGGGTCGCCGGCATGCTGGAGGGCCTGGGCTCGCTGCCCGTCGAAACCATCGAGGAGGCGGACATCGTCGTGTTCATGACGTGCTGCGTCCGCGAGGCTGCCGACACGAGGCTCTACGGGCAGGTCGCCTCCATGAAGAACATCCCCTTGCGCGACGGCGCGCCCCTCGACAAGCGCTACATCGCCGTAGGCGGCTGCATCGGCCAGCGCGACGGCGACAAGCTGCTTGCGGCGCTTCCCCATCTCGATGTGGTTTTCGGCACTCACAATCTGGGCTCTTTGCCGGGGCTTCTCCGACGCGCCATCGAACAGCACGGCCGCGCCGCCGAAGTGATCGAGGGGGGAGCGGAGTTCTCCTCCGCCCTGCCCACGGTCCGTGAGCACGACTGGGCGGCGTGGCTGCCCATCACCGTGGGATGCAACAATTTCTGCTCCTACTGCATCGTGCCCTACGTCCGCGGGCGCGAGAAGTCGCGGCCCCTGGACGACATCGCCGCCGAGGCGCGCTCCTATGCGGAAGCGGGCGTCAAGGAGATCACGCTGCTGGGGCAGAACGTGAACTCGTACGGGCGCGACCTCTACGGCGAGCCGCGGTTCGCGGATGTCCTTCGGGCCGTGGACGCCGCGGGCATCGAGCGGCTCCGCTTCGCGACGAGTCACCCGAAGGATCTCACCGACGAGGTCATCGGGCTGTTCGCCACGCTGCCCTCGCTCATGCCGGCGCTGCACCTTCCCGTGCAGTCGGGCTCGAACCGCATCCTCTCGGCCATGAACCGCCGCTACACCCGCGAGCACTACCTCGGCCTTATCGAGAAGCTTCGCCGCGCCCGTCCCGACATCGCCCTGTCCACGGACATCATCGTGGGATTTCCCGGCGAGACCGAAGAGGACTTCATGGACACCTATCGCCTCGTGGAGGAAGTCGGCTACAGCCAGGTGTTCACGTTCATTTACTCCAAGCGCGAGGGGACCCCTGCTGCGGAGATGGACGACGACACGCCCCGCGAGGTCATCCAGGAGCGCTTCGACCGGCTCGTGGATCTCGTCCAGCGCAAGGCCTTCGAGGCGAACCAGGCGGAGCTCGGCGCCACGGTGCCCGTGCTGGTCGAGGGCACGTCCAAGCGCGACGATTCCATCTTGGCCGGCAAGAGCCCGAAGAACCAGACCGTTCACGCGCCGGTGCCCGCTGGTGCGGACGCGGCGTCTTTGGTGGGGCGCATCGTGCCCGTGACCATCGAGGAAGCCCGCACCTGGTATCTCTCGGGCACGATCGTCCATGCTTGAGCTTTCCGCACCCGTCATCGCCATCGTGGGGCCCACGGCCTCGGGCAAGACCGACGCGGCCCAGATCGTCGCCGAGCGCCTCGGCGGGGAAGTGGTGAGCGCCGATTCCATGCAGATCTACCGGGGCATGGACATCGGCACGGGCAAGCTTCCCGCATCTGAGCGCCGCGTGCCCCATCACGGCTTCGATCTCGTTGATCCCGGCGCGCCCTACTCGGCGGCCCTGTTCCAGGCGTTCGCCCGGCACTGCATTCGCGATATTGACGCCCGCGGCAAGAGAGCGGTGCTCTGCGGCGGCACCGGCCAGTACGTGCAGGCGGCCATCGACGACTTCGCCTTCCCCAAGGGCGACCAGGTGGAAAACCCCGTCCGCGAACGCTGGACCGCCTATGCGGAGGAACACGGCAACCAAGCCCTGTGGGAGGCGCTGGAGGCGCGCGATCCCGCAAGCGCCGCCGTCATCCACCCCAACAACGTGCGGCGCGTCGTGCGTGCCTTCGAGCTTTTGGAGGAGGGTGCCAGCTACGCCGAGCAGAAACAGCGGCTCGCCACCGTGGCGCCCTTCGTTCCAGCCGTGCAATTCGGGCTGGCCGTGGAGCCGGCTATCCTGAACGAGCGCATCGACGCCCGGGTCGATGCCATGGTGGCCGCAGGGCTCGTCGACGAGGTGCGGGGCCTGCTGGCAGCCGGATTCCGCGACGGCGTCACGGCGCCCCAGGCCATCGGATACAAGGAGATCGTCGAGGCGCTGGATGGGAACATCACGCTAGAGGAGGCCGTGCAGGCCATCAAGACGGCCACGCGCCGCTACGGCAAGCGCCAACGTACGTGGTTCCGCCGCGATAAGCGCATCCGCTGGGTGAACGCCGATGTCGGCGATGCCGAAGCCGTGGCTGCCGAGATTCTTTCCCAGTTGGAAACATTGGACGCCTACCATGGTTGAAGCGGCCCTTCCGGGTCGTCGAGGAGAGCTTCCGCCCCCTCAATTGCCGCCTAAAAGGAGCGTCCCATGGAGTTGTCCTTCGCCAAATTGCACGGTCTCGGGAACGATTTCGTCTTCATCGACGATCGCGACTGCGCTCTTGATCTGACCGACGAGCAGGTGTCGTATCTGTGCGACCGCCACTTCGGCATCGGCGCCGACGGCGTCATCCTCGTGCGGCCGGCTCTCTCGGAAGAGGGAGACGGCTACATGCACTACATCAACGCCGACGGCACCTTGGCTCAAATGTGCGGCAACGGCGTGCGCTGCTTCGCCAAGTACCTCGTCGATCGCGAGCTGGCGGACGTTGCCTCGGGCAGCCTTGTGGCCGACACCCTGGCCGGCCCGCGCCCTATCGCCTTTTCCGTGGATGCGAAGGGGAAGATGACCGAGGCGACCGTGAACATGGGCGCGCCCATCTTGGATCCCGTGCTCGTGCCCGTCGATGCCGCGCCGGACTCCCGCGCGACCGATGGTGCGCCCTATGTGGGGCATCTGCGCCTCGATTCGCCGTGGGGAACCTTCGAATTCGTGTGCGTCTCCATGGGAAACCCCCACGCCGTCTGCCTCGTGGACGATTGGGCGGCATTGCCCGACGAGCTGTTCCCCGCTGGTGCTGAGAAGTCCCTCTCGACCCTGCGCATCGATCTTCCCGGCCCCTTCTTCGAGACGCATCCCGTATTTCCCGAGAAAACCAACGTCGAGTTCGCCTCCGTCACCGATGAGGGCATCGCCATGCGCGTATGGGAGAGGGGCTGCGGCGAGACCTTGGCCTGTGGCACCGGCGCCTGCGCCACCAACACGGCCGCCTGCCTCACCGGTCGGGCCGGCAGGGAGAACGATCTCCTGTTGAGCGGCGGCCTACTGCGCATCTGCTGGAACGAGGATGGCACGATATCCATGACGGGACCGGCAACGGAGAGCTTCTCGGGAACCATTGTGCTGCCGTGAGCTTCTCCGGCGCTGCTGTTGTGCTATGATAGCCCCCGTTTCACCGGCGCAACGCCGCGCCACGATTAAGGAGTGATGCTCATGCGCCTGTAACGACCACTTGCACCGCCTTCCCCTCATGGGATCCGTCGTTACTTGAAGCAAAGGAGCATGCTATGACCGAATACGAATCCGTCATCCAAAAGGGTCCGGCCACCAAGGCCGAGGAGCGCCGCGAGCGCGCCGTTCTCGTGGGCGTCGAGCGCCCGGGGCTGCCGTGGCCCTTGGAATCTTCCCTGGCCGAGCTGGAACGTCTGGCCGATACGGCCGGAGCCGATGTGGTGGCCACGACGACCCAGCGCTTGGACGCGCCCAACCCGCGCACCTTCGTCGGCACGGGCAAGGCCGACGAAATCGCCGAGCTGGCACGGTCGCACGAGGCCGACCTCGTCATCTTCGACGATGAGCTGACACCTTCCCAGCAGGCCAATCTGGAGAAGGTCATGGACAAGTCCGTGAAGGTCATCGACCGTACGGCCCTCATTCTGGACATCTTCGCCCTGCACGCCACCTCCAAGGAGGGGCGTCTGCAGGTGCGTCTCGCCCAGAACCAGTACTTGTACCCGCGCCTGCGCGGCATGTGGGCCCACCTCGCTTCGAACCGCATGGGAGGCGGCGTGGGATCCCGCTTCGGTGAGGGCGAAAGCCAGCTGGAGGTGGACCGCCGCATGGTGCGCAAGCGCATCACGAGCATTCGCCGCGAGCTTGAGCGTCTGTCCGACGTGCGCTCGTTGCAGCGTGAGAGCCGGTACGGCAGCGGCATGTTCAAAGTGGCACTGGCCGGTTATACCAATGCCGGGAAAAGCTCGCTCATCAACCGGCTCACCGGAGCCGACGTGCTCAGCTACGACAAGCTCTTCGCCACGCTGGACTCCACCACCCGCAAGTTCGAGCTGCCCGAGGGCCGCGAGGTCACCGTCACCGACACCGTCGGCTTCATCCAGAAGCTGCCCACCACCCTGGTCGAGGCCTTCAAGTCGACGCTCGACGAAATCACCGGAGCCGACCTTATCCTGCACGTGATCGACGCCTCCTCGCCGGAGTTCGAGGGGCAGATCGAGGCCGTGTGCGAGGTGCTCGACCAAATAGGGGCCCAGAGCATTCCCACGATCGCCACCTTCAACAAATGCGATCTGCTGGACGCCGAGACGCTGGCTGGCCTTAAAAGGCGTTATCCGAGCGCCCGGTTCGTGTCCGCCCGCTCTGGAGAGGGCATAGAGGGGCTCGTGGGCGCCATTGCCCAGGCCGCCTCGTCCGCCGACGCCAAGCTGGACGTGCTCGTGCCGTACCAACGGGGGGATTTGGTATCGCTGGCCCACGAGCGCTGCCACATCATCTCCGAGAGTCACGAGGCGACAGGCACGCGCCTGCAGCTGCTCGCGGCCCCTGCCTTCGTCAGCGCGTTCTCCCCTTACCTTGTCTCGGACGTCGACGCTTGAGGAAACCACCGCTCCAGAAACGAAAGAGCGCCCCTGCTCCGGATCCTCGCATCCGGAGCAGGGGCGCTCTTGATTGACCAAAAGGGGAGGACTCGCGGCCTATCGGCGCAGCGAAGGCGCTACAGGCGCCGAAACACGGCCACCACCTTGCCGGCAATGGAGCAGTCCGTGGTGATGATGGGATCCATCGTCGAGTTCTCCGGTTGCAGGCGGATATGGTCGGCCTCGCGGAAGAAGCGCTTGACGGTGGCGCCGTCGTCGATGATGGCCACGACGATATCGCCGTTGTTGGCCACCGGCTGCTCCTTCACAACCACGTAGTCGCCATCGTTGATGCCGGCCTCGATCATGGACTCGCCGCGCACCGAGAGCATGAAGGAGGGGGCATCGCCGACGATATCGGTGGGCAGCGTGATGGTGTCGGTGATGTTCTCCTCGGCGAGAATAGGGGAGCCGGCAGCCACGTTGCCCACCAAGGGCACATTGACGAGCTTGCTGTAGGCGGCCGCGAAGGCCGTGACAGGGGAGGGAACCTCCTCGATGGGATAGGTAAGCGCGATGGAGCGGGATTTAAGGGGGTCGCGCTTGATGAAGCCCTTGTCTTCAAGTGCCTTCAAATGGACATGGACGGTGGAAGGGGAGGAGAGCCCCAAACTCTGGCACACCTCGCGCACCGTAGGACCGTAGCCCTTCTCGCGAATGCACGCTTCGATGCAGTCGAGAACCGCCTGTTGCCGCTTGGTCACTTTCTGGGTCATAGCGCATCCTTTCACAAAAGCGTACATTTGTTTGAAAAATCTCTTGACGTGAACCTTTGTTCGCTCTATTATAACTGCGAACAAAGGTTCTACGCAAGAGGTCAGGAGTAAAAAATGGCACGCATCGAATTTTCCATAGCCTTCACGCTCAGCACCATCGCGTCATTCCTCATCTTCTTCGCCTAGAGCGTCGAGGGCGGGTGTCGCGAAGGTAGCAATGTTTTGAAGAGGGGAGCGCGCTAGGTCTGATAGGGTATGATAAGCAATCAACTTATCAAAGTGAGAAGGAGAACCTATGCGCTGTCCTTCCTGTGGCTACCAGGAATCGAAAGTCGTCGACTCGCGATCGGCCGACGACGGCGCCTCTATCCGGCGCCGTCGCGAATGCCTGCAGTGCGGCACGCGATTCACCACCTACGAGCGGCTCGCCGAAAATCCCATTCTCGTCATCAAGGCCGACGGTTCATCGGAGGTCTTCAACCGCGAGAAGCTCATGCGAGGATTGCTCATCGCCTGCGCGAAACGTCCCATCACGCCCGAGAAGATCGACGGACTCATCACGAGCATCGAGGCGGAATTGCGATCGAGTCAGCGCAACGAGATCAAATCGCGCGATTTGGGCGATTTGGTACTGGCCCGTCTGGCCACTCTGGATGACGTTGCCTATATTCGCTTCGCCAGCGTCTACAAGGATTTCCAGAATGTGGAGGAGTTCTCCGAGGCCCTGAAAGAGCTGGGCTGATCCATGGACGTTCTTTTCAAGCAGCTCGACGAGACCCTGGAAGCGCCCGCCTACGCCCGTCCGGGCGATGCGGGTCTCGATTTGCGCGCCGCCGAGGGCGGCACGCTTTTGCCCTTCGAGCGGGCACTCGTGCCCTGCGGTATCGCCTTGGCCATTCCCGAGGGCTATGCGGGGCTCATCATTCCCCGAAGCGGCCTGGCGGCACGACAGGGCATCTCCATCGTGAACGCCCCGGGCCTCATAGACAGCGGCTACCGGGGGGAGATCAAGGTGCCGCTCATCAATCTCGATCCAACGGAGGTGTTCAATTACGAAAAGGGCGAGCGCATCGCCCAACTCGTGATCATCGCTACCCCCACCATTACTTTACATAACACTTATGAGCTTCCCGAGAGCTCGCGCGGAGCGCAGGGCTTCGGAAGCAGCGGCCTTTCCTAGAAAGAGTGTCCTTTATGACCGATCACCGCGATTCGAAACCCGAAGAAACGCCCGAGCCCCAGCAGCTGGGAGCTCCGGAGACGACTCCCGAAAATCCCCAGCGACCCGAGCCGTCGACGGAGCCCTCGCAGGATCAGAGACGGGCGCTCATCGACGCCGACCTGAAATCCGCCCGCACGCTCTCGACGGTAGCCGCCATTGCAGGTCCAGTCTCCTTCATCATCGGCGGCGTGATGCTGAGCACGGTGGGCCTCGTCTGCGCCATTGTCGGCTTCGTTAAGATCAAGCACGTGATAGACGATGTCGATGGTCGCCAGAAGGTCTATGCCGCCACGGTACGCCAGACGCTTATCTGGGGTCTCGCCATCAGCGCCATTGCGCTCATCGTCAACATCGTCGGCATCGCGCTCTTGCTCATGGAGGCCATGCAAACGGGAGACTTCACCTCGATCCTCGGCGAGGGCGCCACCATCACCGCGCAGCCATCCGGCGGCAGCGGCAATGCCTGGGGCTAAACACCTTCCATATACGGTAAAATGTTTCAAGTTGGAGGGCTTCTGAAAAGATTGACAAGAAAGGCTGATAATATGGATTATGTAAAATCGAAATCACGATCAACTATACAGGGTTTTCTAGTGGTTCTCGCTGCTCTTTTGACGCTTTCCATTGGAATGGTCGGGTTGGCCGGTTGCTCGGGCGGCACGAGCGATGAAGACGCCATCCGCGCATCGCTCGCGTCCGAACTGGACAGCATCAAAAACATCGACGACGCGTTCGTCAACGAGTTCTCCGAGTCCATCGACATGAGCCAGCTTTCGGTCTACGGCATCGACGGCGTCGAGTTCATGAAGTCCTACCTGAGCGGCTTCGATTACGCGATCGACTCGATCAATGTCGACGGCGACAGCGCCACGGCCCAGATCACCCTTACTTGCAAGAGCTATACCGGCTACCTGCAGGCGCTGCAGACGGCCGTGGACGAGGTCACCGCCGATCCCGATGCTCTTGCCGCTCTCTCCAACGACGAGATCAACCAGAAGATCGGCGAGATCGTCATCGGCTCCCTCGACGGCGTCGAGCTGGCGGCCACCCAGCCCATCACCATCACCTACACCAAGGTCGACGGAACCTGGGAGCCGGCCTCGTCCACCTCGGGCGACATCGCGGCCGCGCTGATGACCAACTAAACGCGCCGTCAACGCGCAAACCCTTTGAAGGGCGCTCCATTGGGGCGCCCTTCTTCTATAATGCCAGGTAATCGACAATGCTTCTCGCGACGAAAAGAGAAATCGAACATGGGTTCCCATACAAAAACGAACAGCGGGGGAGCGACGACTCCCCTCTCCCCTCGCCTCGCTCTTCAACTGGCCGCGCCCCATACCTGGCCGGCGGCCATCATGCCCGTGCTCGTGGCCGCCGCCTGCGCCTTGGCCAACACCGGGTCGCTGGACGTGGGCATGGCGTGGCTTCTGCTCCTCATCTGCATCCTCATGCAGGCGTCCGTGAACACCTTCAACGACTACTTCGACTTCATCAAGGGAACCGATACAGCCGAGGACAACGTGGAGGCCTCAGACTCGGTGCTCGTCTACAACGACGTCAATCCGCGCTCGGCCCTCGGGCTGGCCATCGGCTTTCTGGCCGTGGCCTTCCTGCTCGGCCTGTACGTTATTTGGAAGACAGGTCCCGTTCCCCTCGTCATCGCGCTTATCGGAGCCGTCATCGTCGTGATGTACTCCGGAGGCAAGACGCCTCTCTCCTACCTTCCCGTCGGCGAGGCGGTGAGCGGCATCGTTATGGGCGGTCTTATTCCGCTGGCATGCTACCAGGTACTCTCGGGCACGTTCACGTTCATAGCGCTCCTTTGGGCCACGCCCACGATCATCGGCGTGGGCCTCATCATGATGACGAACAACACCTGCGATATCGAGAAGGACATCGAGGCCTCTCGCCGCACCCTGCCGGTGCTGCTGGGCCGTGAAAAGGCGCGGAGCCTCTACCATGGCCTCATGATCGTCTGGGTCGTCGCCATCCTCGCCATCGTCGCCATCTGGTTCCCCCGGGGCATCGTCGTGCTCCCCTTCTTGGCGCTCGGCTGCTACCCCCTCATGATGGGCCTGTGGAAAAATCCGCTCGCGGCGCCCACGCGTATCGGCGCCATGGGCCAGATCTGCAGCGTGAACGTGGCTCTGGGCGCATTCTACGCCGCCTCCCTCCTGCTTTAGGAGCGCCAGGGAATCTGCACGAGATCGGGCAGTCCGTCGCGAAAACGCTCCAGCGAGAAGTCCTTCAGCAGCTCTTCCGGCGTCGCCGGCGCCTCTTCGGGAACAAGCCCCGCCACCGCCGCGATATGTCCGATGACGGCTCGCGGACTTCCGAACCGGGCCAGCAGCTCGTCTAAGGCCGCGTCCCGATCGCGTTTCGAGAGGCGCCGGTTCTGCTCGGCTACGAGCAGCGGAACGTGCGCATAGGCGGGGTGCGGCAGCCCGAGAAGATCCTGGAGGTAGCGCTGCTGCGGCGTGGAGCAAAGCAGATCGACGCCACGCACAACCGAATTGACGCCCTGGGCGGCATCGTCCACCACCACTGCCAACTGGTAGGCGAACGCGCCGTCGGAGCGGCGTATGAGGAAGTCGCCGCAGTCGCGGTCGAGCTTTTGCGCGTAGTATCCCTGAACGAGGTCCTCGAAGGCGATCATGCGACCGTCCACGGCAGCTCTCCAGCCCGGCGTGCGCCCCGCTGCCCGGCGCGCCTCCACCTCCGCGGCCGACAGATGGCGGCAGGTGCCGGCATAGACGAGCTTCTCGCCCCGGTGGGGCGCCGAGGCGGCGTGAAGGTCGGCCCGCGTGCAGAAGCACGGGTACAAAAGCCCCTGGGCCTCAAGGCGCGCGAATGCCTCGGCATAGGCTTCGTCGCGATCATGCTGGAAGTACGGCCCCTCGTCCCAGAAGAGGCCCAGGGCCTCGAAATCACGCTGGATCTGGTCGATGTAGACGCCCTTCGAGCGCTCGCGGTCGAGATCCTCGATGCGCAGCACCATGTGGCCGCCCTGGGACTTCGCCACGAGCCATGCGATGAGCGCTGCGTAGATGTTGCCCGCGTGCATGCGCCCGGTCGGCGACGGCGCGAAGCGGCCGACAACGGGTGTCGCCTCTGTCGCTCCGCTTTCCGTCATAGCCAATGAAACCTTTCCGACGCAGTCTTAAAACCGGGCTACTTCTCGCGCCGGTCGTCGACGTGCTTGGCCTTGCCGATGGCACGCTCGATGCCGCCGGGCTCGACCAGGCGCACCTCTGGCGCCACGAGCAGCGTGCCCTTGAGCTTCTCGGCGATACGGGCGCGCAGGGCGTCCATGGCCTCGAAGGAGTCGCGGAAGGCCTCGGGGCGCAGCTCGGTCTCCACGATGAGCGCGTCCATGCCGCCGCGGGTCTCCACGATGATATGGTAATGGGGCGTGACCTCCTCGATGCCCGTGAGCACGTCCTCGATCTGCGAGGGGAACACGTTGGTGCCGCGGATGATGAGCATGTCGTCGGAGCGGGAGCGCACCTTGTCCATACGGGCCAGCGTGCGGCCGCAGGCGCAGGGCTCGGTGTGCACGGCGGTCAGATCGTGGGTGCGGTAGCGCAGCACGGGAATGCCCTGCTTGCAAAGGGGCGTGAGCACGAGCTCCCCCATCTCGCCCTCGCCCACCGGCTCGCCGGTTTCCGGATCGATGACCTCCCACAGGAAGTGATCCTCGGCGATGTGCTGCTGGTAGCGCTCGGCCAGACACTCGCCGGAGACCCCCGGCCCCATGACCTCGGTGAGGCCGTAGTTGTCGGTGCAGACGATGTGCATGCGCCGCTCGATCTCGGCTTTCAGGCCCGGCGGGCAGGGCTCGCCGCCGAAAAGGCCCACGCGCAGGGGGGACTTCTCCCAATCGTAGCCCATCTTCTCCCCCACCTCGCAGATGTGCATGGCGTAGGAGGGCGTGGCCACGAGCACGGTGGTGCCGTAGTCCTCGATCATCTGGATATGGCGCTCGGTGTTGCCCGAGCCCGCGGGGATCATGGCGCAGCCCAGGCGCTGCAGCCCGTAGTGCAGGCCGAAACCGCCGGTGAACATGCCGTAGCCGAAGGCCATCTGGGCGATGTCCCCGGGCACGACGCCGGCCATCTGCACGAGGCGGGCGATGCACTCGCTCCACATGTCCATGTCGTCGTCGGTGTAGCCCACCACCACGGGCTTTCCAGTGGTACCCGACGAGGAGTGCAGCTCGCGGATGTCGTCCAGCGGCACCGCGAACAGGCCGAAGGGGAAGGTCTCGCGCAGCACGGCCTTATCGGTGAAGGGGAGCTTGCGCACGTCCTCGAGTGTCTGGATGTCGCTCGGCGCCACGCCCATCTCGTCCAGCTTCTGGCGGTAGTAGGGCACGCGCTCGTAGGCGTAGGCCACGGTCTCCTTCAGCTTCTCCAGCTGCAGGGCGCGAATCTCCTCGCGGGAGGCGCACTCGATCTCCGGTTTGTAAATGGGCAGGGCGTCGAACCGTCCCGCCTCGGCGGCGGCCAGCGCAGCGCCCTTCTTTGTCACGTCGATGGGATCCATTGCCTCGCTCATGCGCCCTTACGCCTCCTTCGCGGCGCGCTCGGCGACGATGCGCGCGATGTCCTCTTGGGAAATGAGCTCCACCGGCTCATCGGCCAGAAGCGCCTGGGCGCGCTCCGGCTCGCTTGTGGAGAGCACGATGTAGGTGGAAATCATGGAATAGCTGTAGACCACGTTGATGCCGCACTTGGCGAGCACGCCCATGACCCGGGAGAGCTCGCCGGGCTCGTCGACGAGCTTCAGGCAGATGACCGGCGAGACGACGCAGGCGCAGCCGGCGCCCTTAAGCGCCTCCATGGCCGCCTCCGGCTTATCGACGATGAAGCGGAGGATGCCGTACTCCCCCGTATCGGCGGCGGAGAAGCCGCGCACGGAGACGCCGGCGCCCTCGAAGAGGTCGAGCACCCGGTTCATGTGCCCCGGGCGGCTATTGGCGAATACGCTGATCTGGGAAACGGTCATGCTATTTTCCCTCCTCGTTCTCGATGACGGCTCGGCCCGCGCGCAGGGCGGCGAGGTTCGCCTCGACGGTCTTCTGCGGCACGCGCTCGGCCACGGTCTCCTCCCATACCTCGACGGGAATGTCGAGCCGGGCCGCCAAGGCCCCCACGAGCACCACATTGGCGCATTTGGCGTTGCCGGCCGCCCGCGCAATGGCATCGGCGTCGATGAGCAGCGCCCCGGCCTCGCGCAGGCGCTCCCGGGCGTTCTCGGGCATCGAGGCGGCGCCGGTGAGCACCGGCAGGGGCCGGATGGCCACATCGTTGACGATGAGCGAGCCGCCCTCCTTGAGCTGGGGCAGATTGCGGAGGGCCTCGGTGGTTTCGAAGGCGACGACGACATCGGCGCATCCCGCGTCCGATACCATGGATTTCACGTCCTCGCCCACGCGCACCACCGTGGTGACGGCGCCGCCGCGCTGGGCCATGCCGTGGATCTCCGACACCTTCACCTGCAGCCCCGCCTTCATGCAGCTGAAGGCGAGCAAATCGGCGGCGAGGATGGTTCCCTGGCCGCCCACACCGCACAAGAGCACGGTCTTAGTGGCATTTTCCATGAACGGCCTCCTATTCCTTGACGATGGCGTCGAAGCGGCAGTACTGGGTGCAGTGGCCGCAGCCGATGCACAGCGCGGGATCGATGAGCGCACGGCCCGTCTCGTCGCGGCCGAGGGCCGGACAGCCCAACGTGACGCAGGCGCCGCAGGCCGTGCAGGAGTCGCTCACGAACAGCGGCGGCTCTACGTGGCGCTCGAGCAGCACGCAGGGCGAGCGGAACACGATGACCGAGATGTCGTCGCTGCCCGTGGCCTCCTTGAGGGCCCGTCGCACGGCGGCGGCATCGTTGGGATCGACCACGCGCACATCCTCGACGCCGAGGGCAGCCACCACGGCCTCGATGTTCAACTCGCGGCTGGGCCGGTTCTGCAGGGTCACGCCGTTGAAGGGGTTGCCCTGGCGTCCCGTCATAGCGGTGGTGCGGTTGTCGAGCACGCACACCGTGCCGGCGCCGCGGTTGTACACCGTGGAGATGAGCGAGCTTAGGCCCGAATGGGCGAACGTGGAGTCCCCGATGACGGCGACGATGGGACGATGCTCCGTGTCGGCCAGCGCCAGCTCGAAGCCGTGGGCCATGGAGACCGAGGCCCCCATGTCCACCGTGGTGTCCATGGCCGAAAGCGGCGGCAGGGCGCCCAAGGTATAGCAGCCGATGTCGCCGGTCACGATGGCCCGCATCCTCGAGAGCTCCTTGAACACGAGGCGATGGGGGCATCCCGGACACAGCGCCGGAGGGCGTCCCGGCAGATCGGTCGCAGCCGGCGCATGGGGCGGCTGCTCAAGGCCGAAGGCCGCGCGCACGAGCCCCGGCGACAGCTCGCCGGCCCGCGGCAGGGGGCACGGCGTCTCGCTCACCGGCACCCCGCAGGCCCGCACGGCGTCTTTGAGGTACTCCGAGCCCTCCTCCACGACGTACACGGCTTCGACGGAGTCGGCGAAATCGCGCAGCGCGGCCGCGGGAAGGGGCCAGGTGACCCCGAGTTTGAAGATGCTCGCGTCCGGGAGCGCCTCGGCCACGTGCTGGTAGGCCGCGCCGGCGCAGACGATGCCGATGGCGCCCTTCCCTTCCCCCACCTCGTTGTAGGGGCAGGTTTCCACCCACTGGCGCAGCTTATCGATGCGATCCAGCTGCACGAGGCGGCGCGGCTTGGCGAAGGCGGGCATCATGACCCACTTCGCCGGATTCTTCTCATAGGGCCTCGCCGGCGCCTCGGCGCGCTCCCCTGCCTCGACGGGCGTCTTCGTGTGGGAGATGCGCACGCTGGAGCGGATGATCACCGGCACGTCGAAGCGCTCGGAGATATCGTAGGCCTCGCGGGTGAAGCGCAAAGCCTCGGCGGAGTCGGCCGGATCGAGGCACGGGATGGCTGCGGCCTGAGCGTAGTAGTGCGAGTCCTGCTCGTTCTGGGAGGAGTACATGCCCGGGTCGTCGGCTGCCAAGATGACCATACCGCCGCCCACGCCGGTGTAGGCGGCCGTGAACAGCGGGTCGGCCGCCACGTTCACGCCCACGTGCTTCATGGTGGCGAGCACCCGCGCGCCGGCGGCCGAGGCCCCGATGCCCACTTCCACGGCCACCTTCTCGTTCACGCACCACTCGGCGTAGACGCCCTCCTTCTTGGCGAAGGCCTCCAGCGTCTCCGTCGACGGCGTGCCCGGGTAGGCCACGCCGATGGTGCAGCCCGCCTCCCAGGCGCCCTGGGCGATGGCCTCGTTGCCGCTCATCAGCTCCATACGTCTCTTCCTCTCCCTTCGGCGGCCGCCGTCGCGCCCGCGGCCCTAATTCTCCTCGTACTGCATGCAGAAGGTGCCGATCTGAATGAAGTCACCTGGACGCAGCGCACGGGCCTCCACGGAATCGTTGTTCACCCACACGCCGTTGAACGAGTTGGCGTCGCGGATGACGTAGCAGCCGTTCTCCTGCTCGATGGTGGCGTGCATGCGCGAGACGGTCATGTCGTTCAGGAAGATCGTGCACTGGGGACTGCGGCCGATGGTGACGGGCTCGCCCGTGAGCGCGAAGCTGATGCCCACCTGCGGGCCGCGCACGACGTTGAGCGTCGCACGGGCCGGGGCGCTCTCCTCAACGGTTGCGGCCGGCGTCTCGCTCATGACGAGCGGCTGCATGGCCTGCGTGGCGCCGAGCAGCTTGAATCCGCAGGTGGGACACACGGTGTCGTTCGGTGAAATCTCGTGGGAACAAACGGGGCAGCGCTCGCTCATGGCCCACCTCCTTACTCGTTGGCGGCGCCTGCGGCACCCGCGCCCGCGCCGCTTCGGGCACCGTCGGCGGGAGCGTCGTCTGAGACGCCTGCGGCGATGGCCGCAACGGACTGATGATCCTCGCGAGAGGATGACTTGCTGTAGATGAGGGGCGTCTCGTTGACGACCTCGGTCGGTGCCGGGGCGTCGTTGCCCCACAGCCGGTTCCACCAAATGCCGATGCCCTCGAGAAAACCGGGGGCCGGCGAATCCTCGCAGGCGATGAGGTCCTGGGTGGCGACAAGCTCGTTGCCCTGGTAAAAGTTGGCGACGCCCACGACATCCCCCGCGGCCACCGAACCGGTCAGCTCCTCGGCGACGATCTCCTGGCTCACATTGCCCTCGGGCGCGAACACCTCGACGGCGGCCGAGGGATCGGCGAAGGTGGCCGCCACGGTGCGGTCCGGCCAGGCGCTCTGGGACACGCGGGCGATGAGCGGCACCTCGGCGCCGCCGTCAGCTGCAAAGGCCACGGTCTCGGGGCTGTGGGCCAGCGCATAGCTCACGCGGTTGTCGTAGACCCAGTCGAACAGTGTCTCGGTGTCCTGGAAGCGCGCGTCCTCGGAGGGCGAGCCCAGCACGATGGCGTACAAAAGGCCGTCGCCGCGGTCGCACGCGCCAGCGAAGGAATTGCCCGCCGCCTCGGTGTAGCCGGTCTTGATGCCGCAGGCGCCCTCGTAGGTGCCGAGCAGACGATCGGTGGATTGAAGGTCGATGACCTGGGGCTTGCCGTCGGCGCGCGTGACGGTGATCTGGGCGGACTCCTTCGACACGATGGAGCGGAACGTCTCGTTTCCCATGGCGTAGGCGCTCATGAGGGCGACATCGCGGGCGCAGCTGTACATTTCGTTGTCGTAGGCGCCGATGTCGAGCCCATGGGGGTTGGAGAACAGCGTCTCGGTCATCCCGAGCTCGGCCGCCTTGGCGTTCATGGCCGCCACGAAGGCCTCGTTGGCGGTCTGCGAATCGTCGGTCTTCATCCCCTCGCCCAAAGTCTCGGCGATGGCGATGGCGGCGTCGTTGCCCGAGGGGATCATGAGCCCCGCGAGCGCCGCCTCAAGGGTGAGCGTGTCGCCCGCCCACAGGCTCGCCGACGACTCGCCCACCGAGGCGGCCTCCTGGCTCACCGTCACCGTGCTGTCCAGGGGCACGCCGGAGTCCAGCGCGACGATGGCGGTCATGATCTTGGTGATGGAGGCGATGTGCGACCGCTCGAGGGCGCCCCGCGAGAAGAGCACCGTGCCCTCGTCGTCCATGACCAGCGCGAAGGTCGCCGTGACGTTCGGACAGGCAACCGCCGGCAGCCCGCGCGCCTCGACGGAGGCGCCCAGGATCTCGTCGGTGCCGCGCACGTCGGCGAAGGCCCGTGCCGGCGCGCCCAAAGGCAGCGCCAGCAGCAGAGCCAAAGCGAAGCCGAGCGCCCGCCTTGACAGACGGGCGCCGCTTTGGTGCGCACTGCCGTTTTCGATGGGGCTAAGCAGGGTCAACGCAGTAAACCTCTTCCGGAGCCAGAACGGCGAAGCCCGCCTCGGCGAGAACCGCCTCGGCACCGTCGCCCTCGATCTTCAGCACGTCGACGGCCTTGCCGTCAGCGGTGCAGAAGCAGTAGCCGTACTCGATGTTCATCGAGGCCCCTTGGCAGAATCCGAGAAGATCGGCCAAAGTGCCGGGAGCATCCTCGACGGACACGGCGATGACCGGCGTGAGCGAGGCGCGGAAGCCCGCCTGCCCCAGCACCTCCACCGCGCGTTTCGGTGTGTCGCAGAAGATGCGGACGATGCCGAAATCGGCGGTGTCGGCGATGAACAGGGCCTTCATGTTGATGTCGGCATCGGCCAACGTGCGGCAAGCCGCGGCGAGGCGCCCCTTCTCATTGGCGAGAAAAACGGTGAGCTGCGAAATCATTACTGGTTCTCCCCTCTCAGGTCGATGACGCGCTTGGCCTTGCCCTCGGAGCGCGCGATGGTCTTGGGCTCCACGAACTTGATGTCGACGGCCACCTGCAGGTTGCTCTTGAGGGCGGCGGCCAGACGGTTGCGCAGGTCCTCCAGGCGGCGCACCTCGTCGATCGGGAAGTCGGGCTCGGTTTCCACCTGCAGCTCCACATGGTCGAGCGGGCCGTTCATGGTGAGGATGATCTGGTACTGGGTGGCGATCTCCGGGAACTCGGTGATGACCTGCTCGATCTGGGACGGGAACACGTTCACGCCGCGGATGATAAGCATGTCGTCGGTGCGGCCCAGAAGACGCCCGATCTTGCGATGGGTGCGCCCGCACGCGCACGGCTCGGCGTTGATGGTGGTGACGTCGCGGGTGCGGTAGCGGATCATCGGCGAGCACTCGCGGGTCAGCGTCGTGATGACGAGCTCGCCCACTTCGCCGTCGGGGAGGACCTCCAGCGTCTCGGGATCGATGATCTCGCAGTAGAACTGGTCCTCGGCGATGTGCAGACCGCCGCGCTCGGCGCATTCCATGGCCACGCCGGGGCCCATGATCTCGGAGAGGCCGTACACATCGCAGTACTGAATGCCCAGCTTGTCGGCGATTTCCTGACGCATGTTCTCCGAGCAGGGCTCGGCGCCGAAGATGCCGCCGGAGATTTGGAACTCGGTGGCCGGGTCGTAGCCCATCTCAATGGCCGTATCGGCGATAAGCAGGGCGTAGGAGGGAGTGCAGGCCAGGATGTCGGTCTTGCAGTCCCTGAGCATCTGCACCTGGCGCTTGGTGTTGCCCGACGAGGTGGGGATGACGGTGCAGCCCATGGCCTCGCCGCCGGCATGCGCCCCCAGACCACCTGTGAACAGGCCGTAGCCGTAGGACACCTGGATGGTGGAATTCTCGTCGCCGCCCACCATGGCGATGCCGCGGGCGAAGCAGTCGCCCCAGTTCGCGAGGTCGTTGGCGGTATGCCCCACCACCGTCGCCTGGCCCGTAGTGCCCGAGGAGGCGTGGATGCGGGCCACATCGGCGTTCTCGCGGGCGAACATGCCGAAGGGGTAGTTGTCGCGCATGTCCTGCTTCACGACGAAGGGGAACTTGGCGATGTCCTCGAGGCTCTCAAGGTCGTCGGGGGTCACGCCCGCCGCATCGAAGCGCTCGCGGTACAGCGGCACGTTCTCGTAGGCGTTGCGCAACGACTCCCGCATGCGCTCGAGCTGCAGTTCGCGCAGCTCCTCGCGGGGCATCGTCTCAATCTCCGGTTGAAAGTACACTGGCTTCCTCCTTGTCCGTAGCTTCCTTATCGGCATCTTCTCTCTCGCGTGTCGGCGTATTCGGCCCCACGACGGTCACCTCGTCGATGGGAGCGTAGTTGGAGGTGAAATCCTCCTCGTGAAGCACGTTGCCCGCGCGGTCGCGGACGGTGCGGTGCACAGTCACGCTGCGCCCGTCGGCCCCGGCAGTCTTGACATAGCGCGTGCCTTCAGGCTCGCTCTCGTCGACTTTGGTGCGCTTCTTGAAGGGCTCTCCGGTCTCCCAGTCGCCGGTCTGCGTGGAGACCACGTAGCCCGGATCGATACCGTACAGTGTAACGGTTAGGCTGGAATCGGTGTAGCGCGAGCGCATCAAAACATCCGAAGTGCCGTCATTGACCCATGTAAGGTCGAGGTCGGGGTACGCGATGGCAGCGTCGCGGCCCGTGGGGTAGCTGGAGATGTAGAGCGAGTGGTTGCGCCGCTCGGTCACGGGATAGCCCGCCTCGTAGACCGCATTGAACACCGTGGTGGCCACCTGGCAGATACCGCCGCCGATGGCGTCGTCGTACTCGCCGTTGATGATGGCGTGCGCCGCCTGGAAGCCCGCCTCCTCGTTCGCCTCGCCCACCGTGTCGTTGAACGACCACTCCCCTCCGTCGGCCCGGGCGATGGAATTGTTCAGCAAGTCGGCCGCCGTATGGATGTTGTGACGTCGATTGGCCGTGGCGGGGCTGTCGTTGTACTCGGTCGTGAACGAGGAGATCGGAGCGATAAGGCCCATCTCGAGCGCTTCGTCGAAGGTAGTCCGGGACGGAGCCTCGCCCCATTGGATGGCGATGGAAGGGGTGTCGGAGCCGGCCGCCTCACTACCGAACAGGGCGCTTTGGGCCTGCGCTGCCGCATCGGCGGTATGGGGATAGCGCGAGCCCTCGCGGGCGCTGACCCACACCTCGCCGCCATCAACGTCGAACGACACCGTGGCCGCCGAGGTGTAGCCCGCGTCGCGAATGAGCCCGAGCAGCCCCGAGGCCGCCTCGGTCTCGTCAAGGTAGGGAACCAGGGCGAAGCCCTCCTCCCGCTCTTCCACCCGGGTGCGCACCCACGCGCCCAGATCCGCCGCCCCCAGCGGCCACTCGGTCTGCTCGAAGGAGAAGGTGCAGCCCCGATCGAGGGCCGCCTGGACCTCGTCGGCGACCCGAGCGGCCTCATCGGCGCCGATGCGCACGTCCGCCTCATCGGGCGTCGCCACGATGACGACCTTGCCGGGCGCCTCGCCGAGAAAGCCCTCGGAGAGCTGACGGGCCACCGAGGCGCGGTCGACGGCCTTGCCGCCGTGGCCCTCCGTGACCGACACCGCGCCCGCCTCGATGGCGATGCCGTAATCGAGGCGCGGCTCGCCGGCAGATTCATCGATGGAGGAGCACAGCGCCTCTAAGGCCTCCTCGTCGAAGGAAAGAGCGACGTCGACGGAAACGCCGTTGCGCGCCGCCTCCATACGCTCCGCAAGACCGCCGTCTCGGCCCACGGCGAAGGCGCGGGAGACCAGCTCGCTCACGGAAAGCCTCGCGCCCAGCGTGCCGCTCTCGGCGACCCACACCTGCTTGTTGGCCCGGGCCTCCTCTAAAGAGAGCTGCTCGGCCTGGGCGTCCTGTTCGGCAAGCTCGCTTTCCACATCAAGGGTGTCGCGGGCCTCCTCGCTGGCGAAGATAAGCGCCCGGCCATCGGCAACGCGAGGCTCGTAGAAGGAGCTCACGGCGCGACGGGCCTCCTCCTCGGTCATGCCGGAGACATCCACCGCGCCCACCGACACGCCATCGTAAATGCGGGACCCGTTGACCGCGCCGTCGATGGCCCAGGCGCCGCCGACGAGCGCTAAAAGCGCCAGCACTGCCGCCAGGGCAATGCGGGGCCCGAGGGAACGGCGCTTGGCGGCGGGACGGCTCGCAATTCCGGCACGGCCCGCACTCGCGCCTCGCGGGGCGCCGAAGTTGCGCGGAGCCTTGGCCTGCGAAACCGTGGCGCGAGAACGATTCGACGGAGATGCGGCACGGCGCACTGTCGGCGCGACGACAGCGCGCTTCGCCGTGGCACCGGCGGCCGCGCCACCGCTGTGCGGGGTTACTGCCTTCGAAGAGCTCTTCGGTCTTGTTGCGGCCCGCGCCGACGAACGAGGTGCGGATGAGGAGGGTCGAGCAGAGGAAGACTGTGCTGTTGCGGAAGAGGACGATCGAACGGTGCCCTTCGGACGAGAAACGCGGTTCGAAGGCATGACGATGCGCCGCTCGGCCCGCGCCCGCGCACGGCGCTCCTCGCTGCTCGGACGCTCGTCGGAGGGCCTACGCGTCGCCATGGGCGCTCGAACTTTCCGAAGCGGCCTCCTTGCGGTGTCTCAGCTCGGCGGCCAGGGCGCGCGCCGCCGCCACGGTGTAGTAGATAGTGACGCCAAGAGACAGGATGAGCCCCGCGTAGATGAACCAGATGCCCCAGGAGACGGCCTCGCCGTTGAACCCGGGCAACCAGGAGATGTCGCACCAGCCCAAACCGGGGATGAGCGGCGCATTGAAGAGAAGCCCGGCAAAGCCGATAAACAGAAACGTCGTGGCGAACTTGCCCGGATAGACGACGGGCACGCGGATGCGGTAGCGCGACAGAAGCCACGCGCCCCCGATGAGCAGGTAGGCGTCGCGCAGCACCACGACGACGATCACCCACAGGGGAATGCGGCCGACGAGGAACACGCCGAGGACGCCGGTGATCATGAGGATGCGATCCACCGCCGGATCGAGGATCTGCCCCAACTTCGATACCGTATGGGTGCGCCGGGCCAGCTGTCCGTCGATGAAGTCGCTGGCGGCAGCCGCAGCGAAGACGAGGGTGGCGGCCAGGTTGAAGCCGGAGAGCAGCAGCCACAGGTACACGGGCACGAGGCACAGGCGCACGAAGGAGACGACGTTGGCCGCCGTGAAGATCTCGCTTGTCACCTGCTCGGGGATCCCTTCCCCATCTCGCTGCCCTTCGGCCATGAGACGTCCTGCTCCTTCCCTACAAAAACCGGACCCTCGACGAGGGTCCGGCGCACGTGCCGATAACGGCATATTTTAGCAGAGCGGCAAGCCCTTCTCAGACTCACCACGAAACTTAACGAGCGGTTAAGCTTACGATTCCGTCACCGCCGCCTTTGGGTCGGGGACGTGCACCACGCGGCAGGATTTCGCGGTGGCGATGGGCGTGTAGGCGGGATCCATGGTCAGGCAGTGCTTGGGACAGACGCGCACGCAGGTGCCGCACTGCACGCAGCGGAACGGATCGATGGCCCAGGTGCGCTCCTTCTTCTCCACCGCGATGGCGTCGGCCGGGCAGCTCTTGGCGCAGATGCCGCACAGAATGCACGCACTCGCATCGTTTTCGATATGGCCCTTGAGCCCCGCCGGGGCCGGTTTCTGCTCGAAGGGGTACAGCACGGTCTCGGGCTTCTTGAACAGAGAGCCGAAGGTCATGCCGCCCAGTTTGAAGCTTCCCATATCCGCCTACCTTTCCGTGCAGCTGATGCAGGGGTCGATGGTCAGGATGATCATGTTGACGTCGGCCAAGTCGCACCCTTTCAGGGCCACGGTCATACCGGAGAGGTTCTGCGAGGTGGGCGTGCGCATGCGCATGCGCTCCAGGTTCTTCGAGCCGTTGCCGCGCGCGTAGTAGTAGCACTCGCCGCGGGGCTGCTCGAGCACGTTGGATGCCTGGGCGCCGTCGGCGGGCGCGCCCTTCACCGCCACCTCGATGTCGCCGGCGGGGATCTTCGCGGCCAGCTCCTTGATGATCTCGATGGACTGGAGCACCTCCAGACAGCGCACCTTCACGCGGGCGTAGCAGTCGCCCTCGGTGGCCGTGATGGGAGTGAAGTCCGCCAGATCGCCGTAGGCGCCGCGCCCGAAGGAGCGCACGTCGTAGGGCAGGTTGGAAGCGCGGGCGAAAGGCCCCACCATGGAAAGCGCCGCCGCGTCCTCGGTAGTGATGTGGCCCACGCCCACGGTGCGGTTCTTCACCGAGGTGTCCGTGAGCAGCGTGTTCATGATCTGCGTGTACTCGCCCTTGATACCGTCGAGCACCGAGACGATATCGGCCATCTGGCTCGCGTCGATGTCGCGCACCACGCCGCCCACCTTCACCACGGACAGGATGACCCGTCCCCCGGTGGTCTTCTCGAACAGGTCGAGCACGCGCTCGCGCAAACGCCAGCAGTGCATGAACATCGACTCGAAGCCGAAGGCGTCGGCGGCAAGGCCCAGCCACAAAAGATGCGAGTGGATACGGGACAGCTCGTGCCAGATGACGCGCAAATACTCGGCGCGCTTCGGCACCTCCACGCCCATGAGTGACTCGACGGTCTCGGCATAGCCGAGGGAGTGTCCCATGGCGCAGATGCCGCAGATGCGCTCGGCAATGTAGATGAACTGGTTGTAGTCGCGGGTTTCCACGAGCTTCTCCAGGCCGCGGTGCACGAACCCGATCTGCGGGAGCACGTCCACGACGGTCTCGTCCTGCACCACCAGATCGAGGTGCAAAGGCTCCGGGAGCACCGGATGCTGGGGCCCGAAGGGAATGACGGTTGCCTTGCTCATGCTATTCTCCCTTCCCTTCCGCGGCCTTTCGGGCCTTCGCTTCCATAGCGGCGCGCACCTTCGCGGCCTTCTCCGGATCCAGACCAGCTATCTTGGCCTCGATCTCCTCTTCCGTGGGGCCAGCGGGCGCCGGGGCGGCAGCAGCGGCCTTCTTGGCCTTGGCCTCCATGGCCGCACGCACTTTCGCGGTCTTCTCTGGGTCGAGCCCGGCGACCTTGGCCTGGATCTCCTCCTCGGTGGGGCCGGTTGGCGCCTCGGCCGGCGCGGCCGCCTTCGCCTCCTTGGCGGCCTTGGCCGCGGCGATCTTCTTCGCCTTCTCGCGCGCCGCCAGCTGCTCGGGGCTCACGACGGTCATGGGGGCCTTCTCCGCCAGCTGGTAGAACATGCCGCCGAAGTCGATGGCGATGTCGCTGATGGCCACGTCGAACAGGTCGTGGATCTCGTTCTCGCAGACGAAGGCCTCCAGGTACAGGTCGGTGATGGAGGGCACCACGTCGGTCTGCTTAACGCCGCTCACGTTGAAGTTGGCGAGATGCCCGTCCTTCATGTAGGAGTAGACGAGATCGATGCCCTCCTCGGTGTTGACGGCGAGGATCTGCACGTAGCGCCAGCCCTCGGCATGGCGCGCGGCCGCCAAGTCGTGCACGCCGGCCAGCGGCAACTCCTCGAAGGTCTGCTCAAAGGTCGTCATTTCTCACGCTCCCTTCTTGGCAGCGGCCAGGGCCGCCGACTTCTCGTCGAGCTTCGCCACGCCGGCCACCACGGCGTCGATGATCTGCTCCGGGCGCACGGCGCAGCCCGGGGCGTACACATCGACGGGGATGGCCTTGTCCACGCCGCCGATGACGTTGTAGCAGTCGTGGAAGACCCCGCCGGTGCAGGCGCAGATGCCGCAGGCCACGACCACCTTGGGCTCGAGCATCTGGTCGTAGATCTCGCGGACGACGCCGATGTTCTGCTCGTTCACGCTGCCGGTGACGAGGAAGATGTCGGCGTGCTTGGGATTGCCCGTGTTCACCACGCCGAACCGCTCGCCGTCGAAGCCGGGGCACAGCGTCGCTAAGACCTCGATGTCGCAGCCGTTGCAGCTGGAGCCGTCGTAGTGGATGACCCAGGGCGATTTCGATGCGAATGCCATGTGCCTACCTCCTTACAGAAACGCGAGGAACGCGACGTTCACGCCGCCGGCGATAAGGGCCACGAGCCACGCCGACTTGAACATGAACTGCCACTTCACACGCGCGAAGTTGTTGTCGATCCAGATCTCCAGGAAGTACACCAGAAGCACGATGACGATGGCGACCAGAACGGAGACGGGGTTCGCCCACAGGAAGAACATGCCGATCCAGCCGAGGAAGAGCACGTTCTCGCACCAGTGCATGATCTCCACCATGCCAAGCGTCGGCCCGCTCATCTCGGTGGTCATGCCGCGCACGATCTCCTGGTGGGCGTGATGCGACATGGACAGATCGAAGGGCGACTTGCGCAGCTTGATGGTGAGGATGAAGAGCACGCCCAAGAACACGAGCCAAATGGTGCAGATGATCGGGTGGTTGAGCTGGAACACCTCGGCCACGTCGAAGGAGCCCGAGGCCTGGAAGAAGGCCACGGCCATGAGCAGCACCATGGGCTCGTAGCTCATCACCTGCAGCGTCTCGCGGGCCGCGCCCACCTCGGCGTAGGGGCTGCGCGTGGAGTAGGCGGCCATGATGAAGAACAGGCTCGACAGCGTGATGACGAACACGCACAGAAGCAGGTTGCCGCCGGAGTAGAAGATGCCGCCGGCGATGAGCGCGAACAGCAGCGCGCAGGCCACGTAGACGCCTTCCACGGAGTTGACGGAGACGCGCTCCTTCTCGAAGAGCTTGCGCACGTCGTAGTAGGGCTGCAGAAGCGGCGGCCCCACGCGGCCCTGCATGCGGGCCGAGATGATGCGGTCGAGACCGGCCAGGAGGCACCCGATGACGGGGCCCGCCACGGCGAACAGGAGGGTGCCGATGAGTGTCGTAAGCAAAGTCATGAGATCACACCCTTCCTAAAAGCCCATCGGGCCCGCGATGATGGCGACGACGAACGCGGCGGCCATGATGAGCGTGTTGAACGCCACGCCGACCGGCGCGATGCGGGCCTCGCCGAACACGGATTCCATGTACCAGTTGCGCGTCGTGGCCTCAGTGGTGCCCGACAGCGAGTTCTGGAAGGCGCGGGAGTCGTTGTCGCGGCTGATGCCGGCCAGATAGACGTTCGCCCGACGCGATTTCTGCTTGGTTCCAAGGCCGGCGAACAGCACGGCCACCACGATAACGGTGCAGATGGAGGCGAGCCACAGGTTGTCCGTGGCGATATCCTGGCCGAGCATGCCGTAGACGCTGGCCACGTAGGGCTCGACGAGGGTGCCGGAGACGAGCGGCAGGAACACGCAGGCCAGCACGAGCAGGCAGGCCATAAGAAGCAGCGCCGCCCATTCCGTCGGCTTCACCGTGATCTCCACGTTCTCCGGCTCGCCGGCGATGCCGGAGAGCTTGCCGAGCCACTTGGCCCAGAACATGAACGTGGCGGCGCTGCCGAAGGCCAGAATGATGATGAGGGCGACCTGGCGGGTGTCCACGAAGGACACGAGCGTGGCCCATTTGGCGAGCAGCATGCCGAAGGGCGCGATGAACATGCACATGATGCCGAGCATCATGAAGCGGGCCAGGCGCGGCATGCGGTCGAACAGAAGGTCCATGGACTCGATGTCGCGGCTGCCGATATGGTGCTCGGCGGTGCCGACGCACAGGAACAGAAGCGACTTCGCGATAGCATGGAACAGGATGAGGAAGCACGCGGCCCATACCGCCTCGGCGGTGCCCACGCCGGCGCAGGCCGTGATGAGGCCCAAGTTGGCGATGGTGGAATAGGCCAGCACGCGCTTGGCGTTGGACTGCGAGATGGCCATGAACGAGCACAGCGCGAAGGTGATGCCGCCCACCAGCATGACCATGACCGCCGGCGCCGGCGACACGTGGAGCACGGGCGCCAGCTTCACCAGCAGAAAGACGCCGGCCTTCACCATGGTGGAAGAGTGCAACAGCGCCGAGGTGGGCGTGGGGGCCACCATGGCGCCCAGAAGCCAGGTCTGGAACGGCATCTGCGCCGCCTTGGTGATGCCCGCGAAGGCCAGAGCGGTGACGGCCAAGGTGGTCAGGGCCGGGTTGTTCTGGCCGATGACGAGGAACTCGTAGAACGAGAAGGTGCCCACCGTGAGCGCGCAGCACCACAGCGCCACGAGGAACCCGAGGCCGCCGGCCAGGTTCATGATGATCTGGCGGAAGGCGTTGGCGATAGCCTCCTCGGTGCGGGTGTAGCCGATGAGGAGGAACGAGCAGAGCGTTGTCACTTCCCAGCCGGTGAACATCCACTCCATATTGTTGGAGAACACGATGACGTACATGGCGGAGAGGAACACGAACATCAGCGCGAAGAACATCGGGCGGCGATCCGGTGCCCCTTCAGGCTCGTGGGCCTGGAAATCCTCCATGTAGCCCAAAGCGTAGATGCAGATACCGCTTCCCACCACGCCGATGATGAAGGTCATCAGAAGCGAGAGCGAGTCGAAGTACAGGCCGTAGGGCACCTCGATACCGTGAGAGAACATGAACTCGAGGATGAGCGTGCCGACTACCTGCACGCCCGCGAGCACGGCGGCCCACAGGTTCTTGTAGCGCACGGCGAACCACACGATGACCGCCGCGATGGCCACGGAGATGCCCGTGCAGATAAAGTCGATGGCCATGCTCTCGAACGCGAAGAGCGTGCAGCTCGCCCCCAGGTTCATGACCACAAGAACGACCGACGCCAGCGCGATGGCAACGCCCGACACGCAGACGATGACGCGGCGCGGCCCCTCCTGCCGCACGAACAAGAGCGCGGCGGCCACAATGAGGGGGAACACGATAAGGAAGCCCATCAGTCCGAAACTGAACTCCATTCAGGATCCTCCTAACCTAATATATCGGCCTTTCCGCAGCCTCATATTTTCTGCGGTTAGGCGAGATCCCTCGGATCTTGCCCCCTACCATAGCAAAGGAGGCGCAGGTAATCGCGCCTCCTTCCCCCGACTCATGAGCAATACTCGGTAAAAGGGTCATCGTAATTGTGCAGTTGATCAATTTTTGCGAGGACTCATCCGCTCGCGGCCGAATCGAACCGTCGGCCCAGAAGGGCGCCGGCCGCGCCGCCGACCACTGACGGCAAGAGCCACGCGAAACCGTAGGCGTACAAAGGCGCCGCCTCGACGAACGCGAAAGCTCCGGTGAGATCGTGCACCGTGAGGAGGAGGCTCGCTGCCACGGCGGCGAGCGCCGCGCCCTTGAACACCCAGGTGCCCCGCAGGTGCTTGCGAAACAGCAAGAGCACCACCGTCGTCATGAACGGCGGGCAGACCACCGAGAGAATCGGGCTCGCCAGGGCGATGATGTTCGTAAGTCCGAGATTGCAGATGAGCAATGCCGCCACGACCACAATGATAAGGGCCGCCCGATAGCTCACCCGGCGCATGGTGACGCGCTCGACGTAATCGGCCGTGGCGCCGCACAGCCCGATGGCCGTGGTGAGGCAGGCCAGGCCCACGACGACGCCCAGCACCGCCACGCCGGCCTCCCCCATGAGCTTCCACACGATCATGGTGATGAGCTCGGCCTGGCTGACCGCGTGCGGCACGACGCTGGCGGATGTGGCGCCCAAGTAGGTAAGACCGCCGTAGATGACGGCGAGCAGCACGCAGGCCACGAGGCTCGCCCGGGCCGTAACGCGCATCTGATCGCGCTTCTCGCCGTAGCCGGCCGCCCGCACCGATTCCTGCACGAGGATGGAGAACCCAACGACCGCGAGGATGTCCATAGTCTGATAGCCCGCGAGCACGCCGTCGGCGACGACGGTGTCCGTCTCGGGAGAGCCCACCGGTCCCAGCGGGTTCACGATGCCGGCGATGACCATGACCACGATGCCGGCCACGAGAAGCGGCGTGAGCACCTTGCCCACCACATCGATGATGCGCGTGGGCTTAAGCGTCAGCAAGAGCACCACGGCGAAGAACGCGACGGAGAACGGCAAGAGCCCGATAGCATCGCCGAACCAGGGCGCGATGGCCATCTCGAAGGTGGTGGCGGCGCAGCGCGGCGGGGCGATGAGCATGCCCACGCACAGAATGGCGGCGGTGTTCAGCGCCAGGCCGGCCTTCTTGCCCAGGGCATTTTGGATTGAGAGGATGGAGCCCCCCGCGTTGTTAATGGCGAAGACGCCCACGCAGGAGACCACCACGTCGAAGAACACGAAGCATGCCAGGCCGAGCGGCCAGAGCGTGCCCGACTCCATGCCGAGGTACGGCGGGAAGATGAGATTGCCGGCGCCGAAGAACATGGCGAACAGCGCCAAACCGACGACCAGCGCGTCTCTGTTCACGGGCGCCTCCCTTCTCATGGCGTCGATGCGGGTGTTTGCGCATCTATTGTCGATGAACGAAGGGGCCATGATGACGCATCCGGGCGGCAGTTACCCGGCCAATGCCAAAGCGGCACAAAATCGTCAAGGGCGCCTCAGCTAGCCGATGGCGTCGCGCGCCGCCTCGCAAAGCGCGATGACCACGGCGCCTTCTTTGAGGTCGACGAGCAGGGCCGGCACGCCCAACTCGGCGAAGAACGCCTCGCGCTGCGCATCGGCATCGTCCCCTTCCCCGTCGGCGAGCACGATGACATCGGCACCGGCGATAAGCTGGGCCGCAACGTCGGCCGTTTCGCGCTGGAGCACGCGCAGCTCCCCCACCGGAAGATCGACCTTCACCAGCGCCGTGGCCAGATCCATGGCGAGGTTCTCGGTATAGGTGTCGTTATCCGGCTCGGCCGCAATCATGAGCAGCCGCGGGTTCTCGGGCCAGCGCCCGCGCACGGCCTCGGCAAGACCCGAGTCCTCCCGCAACGTGGCGAACCGGTACATCCCGCGAATCTCGTAATCCATGGGCTCGGGTGCGACGATAACTTCCATGGGAACCTCCTCGTTGCATTTTCCCGGCTCTGTCGCCGGATACTGCTCGTTTTGGCATAGCCTACCACGACAGCAAAACCCGAGTTATCGAGTCTTCCTATGAGAGTATCGGCGCTTCCCCGCCTCGGAAGCTTAATGCGGCGGGGATCAGGAGTCCTATAACCTTAAGAACGGATACTTAATTCGGGCTTGTCGCTAAACTGGCATCGAAGCTTTTCCGTACGCACTAATATGCACACTCTCGGGATGCTGGGATTATCACCGGTGGCTTTGTCGAACAAAAGAGAGGCGAAGAACCATTCGGAAAATTTCCTCTTGCAAAGGCGTTGCGGTCGGGTTATCATAGCAAAGCTGTTTGAGCGAGAACTCAAAAGCACCAACGGGTTGTGGCGCAGTTTGGTAGCGCACTTGACTGGGGGTCAAGGGGCCGCAGGTTCAAATCCTGTCAACCCGACCAGAACTTAGAGAGCCGGCATAATGCCGGCTCTTTTACTACGAGCGCGTATTCAGAGCTAACGGGCAAGTCAGTCAGGAATTAGATCAGAGTTTCGGGCAATGCGAAGGAAGTAGTTAAGAGTTTCGGGCATCACGAGAGAAATAGTCGGGAATTTCGAGCAGCAAATCGACCCATTGCAGGCACTTTGCTTCGAAACGCGCCCGAAACTCCCAAATACTTCCGATCTCGCAACATCACTCTGCTCGAAACTTCCAACTATTTCCAAAATCTTGCGAGTTATTTGATTCGCTATGTCACCGTTCAGGACGACCCATCTTCGCAGGTCACGCTCTGGGTTATGCCTTGGGTTAGGCATTTAACCCAATTTCGCCGATCGGCCCGATGCGTGGTTTTGCGAACCGGGCCATGATGCAACCCGTCAGCAGCGCTCGGCAATCGGACAGAGCCGAAGAGGACGGTTCCACCAGCCAAGCGCGAAGGGAGCGCGGTTCGAAGAAGCCGCCCGTCGTTCAGGAGGGTCATCATGGAAGTCACCCGTCGCGATTTATTCAAGTTCACCGGACTGGCCGCCGCCGGCGTCGTGGGAGGGAGCGCCCTTGCGGGCTGCGCCCCGAAAACCGCCGCGGAGACGGCCACGCTCGCGGATACCGGCGCTGCCGATGCCGGGCTGCCCGCCTTCCTGCAAGCTCCCGAGCCCATTACCGACTTCGCAGACACCCGCGAGTACGACGTCGTTGTCGTAGGTGCCGGCGAGTCGGGCCTGTCCGCGGCCCATTCCGCCGTGGCCGCAGGGGCGAAAGTGGCCTGCGTTCAGAACATCGGAACCGCCCAGACGACGGGCAACATGGGCGCCTCGGTGGACACCACCAAGACCGACGAGGCCGGCATTCAGGCTTGCGTCGCCTTCCTCATGGAGAAAAACGCCTACCGCTCGAACCGCAAGCTGCTGGAAGCGTGGGCCCGCAACTCCTACGAGGCCGTTACCTGGTGGGCGGACACGGCGGCCGAGGGCGGCGCCGAGTCGAAGCCCTACGATTCCGAACGCGAGTACAACGGCTACACCTACTACCTGCACGCCAACACCTACAACCACCTGGAGGGCGCGCACAACGACGCGGCCTTGGCCGTGTGCGATGCCGTGGCGGCCGAGGGTGTGGAGTTCTTCTTCAACTCCCCCGCCGTGCAGCTGTACAAAGAGGGCGAGCGCGTGGCCGGCGTGATCTGCTCCACCGAGGAGGGCAACGTGCTCTTCAAGGCGGCCAAGGGCGTCATCCTGGCCTCGGGCGACTGCTCCGGCAACCAGGAGATGCGCGACTACTACTGCCCCGACCTGCGCGGCTTCAAGACCATGAGCCCCTTCCGCGACGGTATTGGCATGATGGCCGGCATCTGGGCCGGCGCCCAGATGACCCCGGTGAACCACTCGAAGATGGTCCACGGCGGCGGCGCCCTCACCCGCCTGGAGCTCCCCTTCCTGAACCTGGACATCCACGGCGAGCGCTTTATGAACGAGGTGCTTTCCTTCGCCTACCTGAACAACCTCATGCGGCCCTATTTGGAAGAGTATGATTTCGAGAACCCCATGGCGGCGAAGTTCTTCACGATCATGCCGGCCAACTGGACCGAGATCGGTCAGCAATGGGCGGCCTCCCATCCCGAGGAAGTGAAGTTCGGCGTCGGCAACATGAAGATCCCCTCCGAGGACCAGTTCGTGAAGGGCGAGACCTTCGCCGAGCTGGCCGCGAACATCAACGCCTACATGGAGGCCGAGGACTGGGGAATCGATCCTATCGACGAGTCAGCCATCGTAGCTTCCATCGAGGCCTACAACGAGTTGTGTGCAACTGGAACCGATGGCCAGTTCGGCAAGCGGGCCGACTACATGCTGCCCATCGAGCAGGGCCCGTACTTCGCCGTGCCGCGCGGAGCGAATTCGGTGCCGGCGGTGCTCGGCGGCCTTATCGTAAACGAGAACCAGCAATGCCTCGACGCCGATGGCGCTGCCATTGAAGGCTTGTTCGCCGTAGGCAACGCCTCAGGTCAGTTCTACGGCGGCGTGGACTACCCCATGGACGTCGAGGGCCTCTCCATCGGCCGTGCCATCACCTCCGGCTACGTTACCGGGCGCTATGTGGCAGCTCTCTAAACCTAAACACCCCCTCTTTTCACGATGCCCCGCCGGCCTCCCTCCCTGCCGGCAGGGCATCACTTTGCATCACGGCGAATTCAGTTTCCCGCATGTGCCGATGCCCCCATCGATGGCGAGCCGCTATAATGAACCCATGAAGAAGAAGGATCGCAAGCGTCCCGCGCGTATCGATAATCTAGAGCAGATGATCCCCTATCTGTTCGCCCTCGGTTGCGCTCGCGCCTGGATGACGCTCACCTTCGCAGCACCCGCCGGGACGGTTCCCGGCGGCGGCCCCGATCCCCATATGCTCTTCGACTACGCCTACGCCGCTTTCGGCATCGCGGCCACCGTATTCGCACGGCACTTCGTCCCGCTCCATTGCCGTCCATGGGCCAAGCCGGGGGCCCTGGTCGCCATGATAGCCGCCTCCCTGTGCATCATCGCGGCGCCGCACGCCCCCGACGCTGCCGTGGTCCTCTCAGGAGCCAGTGCCCTCCTCGGGGCCTTCGGCTTCTGCGCCGTGCTTCTCATGTTCAACGAGGCCATCGTTCCTCTGAGCCTCGTTCGCATTGCCCTGTACACCGCCGCTTCGCGTTTCATTGCCGTGCCGCTTACCTACCTGTGCCAGGGACTTTCCGGCGATCGCATGGCCCTGGTTCTGGTTATCCTGCCCCTCGCAGCCACCGCGTCGATCGCGGTGGCCATTCGGACGCTGCCCGAGCGGGACCGTTCGCCTCGCCCCTACCCGAAGTTCTCCTTCCCCTGGAAGCCCCTGGCAGTACTGTGCATCTATGCCTTCGCCTACGGCCTGCGCACGGCTCAATTGCCCGATGGCGCCGGCGTCCATTCGTCGTTGTCCACGGCGCTGGTCATGGGCGGCTTCTTCGTGGTGGTGTATTTCTTCTCCGATCGGTTCTCGGTGAGCGCCCTGTTCCGCTCGCCGCTGCTGCTCATGGTGTGCGGCCTCCTCCTCATCCCGGCCGAAGGCATCCTCGGTACGACCGCCGCCGGATACCTCATCTCCATGGGCATGTCGCTCATGTCTCTGCTCATCGGACTTCTGTTCTATGACCTTTCGAAACGCACGGGCGTCGCCATCGTGGCGCTCACGGGCGTCACGCGGGTCAACTCGCTGTTCACCCTGTGGGGCGGCGACATCGCCGATCTGCTGGGTAGGACGGGAATTGAGCCGGGAGTGCAAGATGTCGTGCTCACCATGGGCGTGGTCATGCTCGTGCTCGCGAGTACGCTCATGCTGCTCTCGGAGAAGACCCTGGCCAGCCGCTGGGGCATTCGCCTGGTCGACGCCGATGATCTAGCTGCGGAGAGCCTCAAAGCGGAGAAGATCGCCGAACACTGCGACGCCGTGTCGGCCTCCTGCCACCTCAGTCCCCGAGAGGACGAGATCGTGCGCCTCATCGCCCGGGGGAAGACGAACCCCGAGATCGAACGCGAGCTGTTTATCGCTCCGGGCACGCTCAAGGCCCACATCCAGCATATCTACGTGAAATGCAGTGTGCACTCCCGAAAGGAACTCCTCCAACTTTGCGGCGGCGAATAGGCCGATCGCATCTGGCCGATTGGCGATCGCTCGTCCGCGGGCCTCTCATCAGTTGGCGGACCTGCGCGCGACGCCGGCCCTACTTCTCGGTGCCGTCGCCGAACAGAAGGTCGTGCTCGACGCCCGTAAGCTCGCTTCGGGCCTGTTCGCGGAGGTTGTTGAGACCGGCCAGGTACTGGCGGTAGAGCACCACCACCAGATAGCGCCCCGCCGGGGTCAGCGTCAGCTCGTCGGCATTATCGGTGGCGAAGGCCCCGTTGGCGCGCATGAAGGCCATCTCCACCGGCAGCCCCCGCTCCACGGACACGCCGAAGTCGCGCTCGAACTCGTGCTTGTCGAAGCGCAGGCTGTACAGCTGCAGCAGGAACTTGTAGCGCATCAGATCGCGGCGCGGCAGGTCGGTGCAGCCCAGAAGCGGCAGGCGGCCCTGACCCACGATGTCGGCGTACTCTTCCAAGTTGAAGGTGTTCACGAACAGGTTGTCACCCAAATGCGTGATGGAGCCGGAGCCCACTCCCACGCACTCCTCGTAGGCCACGGCGTACTCGTCCACCTCCAGGTTCTGGCGGCGGCGCAAATTCTCGTCGAGGCGGTTGAAGGTCCACAGGGTGCGCCGCTCGAAGAAGGGCGACTCTCCCCCGTTCAGAATCTCGTCTAAGATGTAGTAGAAGCGGCGCTCCTGGTCGTAGTCCATCTTCCCCAGCACGCTCTCCATCTTGCGCGTGGTGGCGTTGGACTGGTACAGGGGCGAGAAGGTGGTCTGATGACACCCGCAGGTGGCGATCTTCTCGCAGTCGTTGACGAGGATGTCCTCGGTCTGGGACGGGAAGTTGAAGATCATGTCCACGTTCAGCGACTCGAAATACGGCGCCGCCTGCCCGATGCGCTCGAATATCTCCTCGGCGCTGCCGTACTTGTCGTAGCGGTCCATCTGGCGCAGAAGCTCGTTGTCGAAGGACTGCACGCCCACGGAAAGGCGCTGGATACGGCCCTTCAGCTTGTCCAAATAGCTGGGAATGAGATGGTTCGGGTTCGTCTCGGAGTTGATCTCCTTGATGGAGAACAGGTCGCGGGCGTAGTCGATGGTCTCGCATAGCTCGTCGATATCCACCGTGGGCGTACCGCCGCCGATATACGCGCTCTCGAAGTCGTAGCCCTTCTCCGCCAGAAGCCGCATCTCCTCCCGAAGTGCTTTGAAGTGGGTGCGGGCGCGCTCCTCCCGGTAGGGATAGCGGTTGAAGGAGCAGTAGGGGCACAGCCTCTCGCAGAAGGGCACGTGCACATAGAGCGTGTAGGCCCGCCCGGGCACCGGGTCGGGCAGCGTGCCGGTGGGCACGGGGTGCAGAGCCAGCGTCTTGTCGGTCATGGAACGCACGACGGTGGTGAGCAGACGCTCTGAGAGCATGGAAACCTCCTGGTCGGTTGCAGGCGACTCGCCGCATTGTATCACGACCGCTCACTTCCGCCCCGCGCTTCGCCCTCTTCGGACGGGGAACGCACATCCTCGCGCCAGGAGGCGGGCCGCCCTCGGGCGGAGAAGCGCGCCGGCGGCGGCCCCTCCCCTGGCGGGAACCTCTCCCGCACTCATCGGGCGCACCTCGACGCGCGGCAGCGACGACAGGGGCGGGATGAGCGCCGATCGCCGCTTTTCGAGTTCCCTCCGGATACGCGCCAAAAAGACCTCCTGCGCCGCCCGCCGTTCGGTTCCATCGTCAACCATAGGGGCCGCGCCGCTGCGGGAGAAGAAACGATTTGCGCCCCCATCCGCAACGGCGTCCTTTGCAGATGGGCATCGGGCCAGGTGAGGCCCTTGCCCTTCTGACGGGGAAGGCGGCTTTCCCGACCCGTGGGCCGCCCGTCGGCGCGACCCCCTTGCAGTGGGGCAACCCTTCCCCTATATTGTCCCTTCCGATACGAGCATCCGCAGGGCGAAACTCGCCGCCGACGGATGAGGGAGGAGGCTTTGTGGCCCCATTCCGCATGAGCGCCGAGCAGCGCCGGTACTTCTGCGCGCTGTGCGCAGAGGGCAACATCACCCGGGCGGCGGAGAAGCTGTACCTGTCCCGGCAAGGGCTCTCCCGCTCTATGAACCGTCTCGAGGAATGCGTCGGAGCGCGGCTGTTCCACCGCGGCAAGCGCGGCGTCGAGCTGACCGACGCCGGCGCGGCCCTATGGCGGCACGTGGCCGAGGAGGACCGCGCCTGGGAGGCCCTCCTCGCCGAGCTGCGCCGGCGCGAGGACGCGGCTCCCGAGCCGGTCCGAGTGGGACTGCTCTCGCTCTATGTCGGGTTCGAGGAGAAAAGGCGGCTGCTCGCCCGCTTTTCGGGCGATGCCGGCGTGGCCGTCGAGATCGTTCACGGCGACCACGACGATTTCTGGCGGGCCATCTCTGCCGGAGAGTTGGAGTGCGCCGTGACCCTGCGCCCTCCCGACCCCTTCGACCTGCCGAGCCTTCAGTTGGCCGATGACGGGCTCGCGGTGCTCCTCGGCCGCGACGATCCCCTCAGCCGGCATGAGTCGGTGGCCCTCTCCGACTTGCGCGGGAGGTGCGCCCTGCACGCGAGTCCGTACAAGGAGCACCTGTACGGCCCCGTCCTTCGCGACCACGGCATCCATAGCGAGGCCGTCAGCCCCGACAGGAACCTCCTCCTCGCCCACATTGCCGCCCGCGGGCGCATCTTCATCGTCCAGACGGAGTTCGCCCGCAGGTTGGCCAACGACGACGTGCGTTTCCGGCCCCTCACGGGCGCGCCTTTCGAGATGGGCTCGTACCTCGTCTTTCGCAGGGACATGTCCCCGCAGGCGTGCTCGGTGGCCCGCGTCATCGCCGAGAGCTGCGGGCGCGAGGAGCAATTAGACGCGCTGCTTGCAAAGCTCCTCCTCTCGGCCCGTTAGCGAACCCGCCCCGGCTGCTTCCACCCAGGCCACCGGAATGCGCCTGCGGAGGGCCACATCAGCGGACACGAGCATCGTGTACATGTCGAGGCAGTAGACGCCCATGATGAGACCAGCCCCGAGGAAAAGAGAGGCTGCCGAATCCAGCAGCAACAGTACGAGTCCCGCGATAACGGTGGGGATGACAGGGCGATATGCGCCGAACCTCACCCCAATCATCCCTTTCTGCGTAAGAAAAGCCTCGATCCGTAAATACGGAGATACTGCCGATGATTTTGTCGAACATCGTGCTGCATACTTCGGGCCGTGGGGAGTGGCTGCGACGACGGCCCGCTCCCTTCTGGTTGACTCGACACGAAAGGAAAGTCATGGCAAATCTGACGAGAAGGAATTTCATCGGGGTCGGCGTGGCCGGAGCCCTGGGCGCTGCAGGACTCGGCCTTGCCGGGTGCGCGCCTCAAAAGGAGGCGGAAGAGTCCCTGTCCTCAACGGGTCCCGATAACCTCGTCTGGGATGAGGAGTACGACGTAGTAGTGGCCGGATTCGGCGGCGCAGGCGGAGCAGCGGCCATCGAGGCCTTCGACAACGGAGCCTCGGTGCTCGTGCTCGACTCCGATGCAATGCCCGGGGGCGCAACATCCATCAACGGAGGCGTTATCCAATGCGCAGGCTCTTCGGTACAGAAAGCCGCCGGCATCGAGGACAACGTAGACGATTGGTTCGATTACATCAAGGCTATGGAAGGGCCGTCTTTCCATGAGGAACTCATCCGCCCGATGACGCTCGAGACGCCAGAGAACGTCGATTGGCTCATCGGCCTGGGCGCGGAGATTCCCGCAGAAATTCACCCCTCTGCGACGCGCAATATTCCCGAAAGCGGCTTGTACTTCAACGATGGCACCCTGGACTTCTACCCCGACCGGCCGCCTACACCTCGCGGCCACGTACTGGTAGGACAAGGGGGCGGGTTCCTCAAAGCCTTCACCAATGGCGCCGAGGAACGCGGCATCGAGATCCGCAAGGAGACGCCCGTGACCGATCTCGTGCAGGATGAGAGCGGCCGCGTCGTCGGCGTGATAGCCGAGTCGGGTGGCAAAGAGGTGCGCATTGGGGCCGGCAAGGGAGTTGTCATCTCCACGGGGCACTTCAATTCGAATGAGGCAATGGTGGCCACGCATATCCCCTACGTGAACGGCATCGAGTTCAACAGCAGCGCTGGGCATCCGAGCGCTATGGGCGACGGCCAGCGTATGATGGCCCGCCATGGCGCTGATATGGTGGGCATGGGAGAGGCCACACATACCCTGAGCAAGATTCCCCAGGAGACCACCATTCGCTCCATGCACGTGAACGCCGCCTGCAACCGGTACTGGTCCGAGCAAGGCTGGCACAACGATCACCGAGGGAGCATGATCCACAAGCAGCCCATGCAAATTGCTTGGTGCATCTTCGACGATAACATCCGTGCAGCAGCGGGGGATGCCGAGGACGACGCTATCCAGTGCACAGCCGACACCATCGAAAAGCTCGCTGAAATGTGCGCGCTGAACCCCCGTGCCCTCGCGGACGCGGTCGCACGCTACAACGGCTACTGCGCCGAGGGCGTCGATCTCGAGTACGCAAAAGACCCCGAGTTCCTCATCCCCATCGAGAAGGCCCCCTTCCATGCCATTCGTCTGCGCTACGTCTGGATGTCGAATGGCGGCGCCCACATCGACCCTGAGGCCCATGTGCTCGACCCGGACGGCAACGTCATCGAAGGGCTGTTCGCGGCCGGCGCCTGCGCCCACGGCCACAAGAGCAACATGTTCAACCCCGGCAGCGGGCTGAACATGGCCTGGGGTATCTTCACCGGCCGCCATGCGGGCCGCAATGCGGCCTTGGGCCAGTAAGCGCTCCCTGCGAAATCGGTATCGCCCCCCTGTCGCCCCGCCCCGCATACCCTTGCGGGGCGGGGCCTTCGGTCTCAGCTATCGCCCAAGGCAAGGGAAATGAGCTCTTGCTTGGAGTGAACGCCTATCTTCTTGTATATATTCTGCACATGGGTGCGGGTCGTGCCTTCGGAGATGACCAACCGCTCTGATATCCAAGGCACCGACCTCCCTTGAAGCAAGTACTTGAGAAGCTCGCATTCGCGCGGCGTCAACCCATGCTCTGCCGCCAAAATGGCAGAGGCTCGCTCGAGGACGGGCAGCGAGTCTTCCTGCTTCGGCTCGAAAGCGGACGAGCGGCGCGTCCCCTTGCCTGCCGTCGTCGCAACAAGCACAAAGCCGTAGGAAAGAACCAGCGAAACGCCAAGAGCCAGAAGCGGGCGATACTCGAGAAAGATCATCCACAGAAGAGAAAAGCAGCCCAAAAGCGCCAGGAGCGCTCCTCCCGTCCTCACCGGATTAGTGGAGAGGCACTCGGCGCAACGGGCGGCGTAGAAAATACTGAGCGCGCAAACAAGAGAGTACACTGCTTGGGACAGGCCGCCACCCACAGCTCCGTCCACACCCAACAGCCTGGCTGCCACGATGGCGGCGAACCCTATCGCAAATATGGAAAAGGGAGCGAAGAAAGCTCCCGGGAGGCGCATTCGCCGTAACAGCAGCACCGCAATTGCCCCCATAGCCACCGCGAGCGCCACACTGACGCCAAGAGCGGCAGTGTCCACTGCAGGCGCAGCTTGTCCCAGGTAACGCCCCCACACCCCATAGTTCCCCACACCTCTTGCCGACACAATCCCCAACGCCGATCCCGCAATGAGGGCGGGAGGGCCGGGGTGGCGCAAAAACGATCGCAGGACGCCCCCGGCAGACATCTCGGCCCTCTCGGCCCTCTCGTAGGAGGGATGGCCGATAAGAGGGACGACCATCACGCCGAGCAGGGCAAAGAGAACAAACGCCACGACAATGGGAACGAACTGCAAGTCGTGGGGCGTGAGCATTTGGTTGAAGGCGAGAGCGAGCTGGGCGAGAACCGAACCGCCGAAGGCGACCAGAAGGCTCTCGGTGTTGCTTTCACAGCCGCATACAAGCGAGATGACCAAGATATTGGCCCACGCGCATCCCATAGCCGAGGCGAGAAACGCCGCTCCTCCCACAAAAGACGGCGCGGCGGGATTTGTAGCGAGAACGAAAGCCATCGAGACTCCGAACAGCGCACCAACGCAAAAAATCAAGTGACAGCTGAGCAGATGGGACAGAACACGGTGAGCGGCGAGGGACAAAACGGCTCCCGCCGCCATCGTTCCGACAGTGAAAGCCAAACGCCATTGAGTTCCGGCGGCAGCCACGGCAGGACTGTCGGGGTAGTATTGGCTGTAACCTAATTGGGAAATCCAAAAGACTGCCGTCGCGTACAGGGCCACACCGCTCATCGCCCGAGCCCACAGAGGAAAACGGTAGCCTGGCAACGATCCGCCCTCCGTTCCGCTCATTCCCATAGGTTCCCTCCCATTCCGATCCTTTCCGCCGCCGGCGATGCCTTCTCCTATTATAGCCAGCGTTCCTTCTCGATATGGGACGTCGATTAAAAGAAATACTCGCAATACCCACCTTCGCTTGTCTGGATCCGATCAAAGAACACTAGCATTTATCAGGCAATATGCTGATCTATCATCCCTTTCATCGTAGAAGAATCGAGCTGAGGAAACCGAATATACGCCATTCGTCCAGATAGTGGGAACCGCGATCGTCACCGTATGATTCGCGGCGAAGCAGGGCGACCCCCTCAAGGGCTGCTCTGGAAGAAAAGCGATAAAGGAGGAATATATGACCGATATGTCGAGACGAGCGTTTCTGACGGCCGGGGCGGCAGGCGCGCTCGGCGTAGCTGGGCTGGGGCTCGCCGGCTGCGCCCCGCAAACCGGCGGGGAGCTGGCCGATACCGGCAATCAGGAAAACTGGGACGAGGAGACCGAGGTCATCGTCGTCGGATTCGGCGGAGGGGGCGGAGCAGCGGCTATCGAGGCCTTTGATAACGGTGCACAGGTGCTCGTGCTCGATGCGAGCGACACGCCAGGCGGCGCCACCTCCATCAATGGGGGCGTCATCCAGTGCGGCGGATCGTCGGTTCAGAAGGCGGCGGGCGTGGAAGACAGCGCCGACGCATGGTTCGAATGCCTGAAAGTCGCCATGGTGGATGGTTTCGACGAGGATCATGTCCGCCGTCTGACCCAGGAAGGGGCCGAGCACATCGAGTGGCTCCTCGGCTTGGGAGCAGAGATTCCGGCCGAGATTCACCCCACCGATACCCACTCGATTCCAGAAAGCGGCCTGTACTACAGCGATGCATCCTGCGAGTTGTTCCCCGACAAGCCCCTCACGCCGCGCGGCCATGTCGTCGTGGGTCAGGGCGGCGGCTTTTTGAAGGCCCTGCGATCCGGTGCCGACGAACGCGGCATTGAGATTCGCACCGGCTGCCCGGTCACCGACCTTGTTCAGGACGGAGAGGGCCACGTCACGGGCGTCGTTGCCAAAGATGGCTCGAAGAGCAAGCGAATCAGGGCAACCAAGGGCGTCGTTATCGCCACGGGGCATTTCAACGAGAACGAGGAGATGGTGAACCGTCACATCCCCATGGTCAAGCGCAATCCTCGCTCGGTCATCACGGGGCATCCGAGCGCTCTGGGCGACGGCCAGCGCATGGCCGAGGCCGTAGGCGCAGAGATGGTGGGCATGGGAGACATCAGCCCCTCCATGTACACTGCCGGCGCCGAGACGAGCATCCATTCCATGATGGTGAACCTCCGTTGCCAGCGCTTCTGGTCTGAGCAAGGCTACACCAACAACTTCCGTGGAACCCGCCTCACCCAGCAGCCGGACCACCAGGGCTTCGCTATTTTCGATGAGAAGATCCGCGCCACTTTCGGCGAAGTGGATGCTGCCGAGGCCGAATTCAAGGCAGACACCATCGAGGGGCTCGCCGAGGCCTGCGGGCTCGATCCCGTGCTTCTGGCGCGCAGCGTGGAGCGTTACAACCAGCTGTGCGAGACTGGAGTGGATTTGGAATACGGAAAGCATCCCGAGTTTCTGGATGTCATTTCCGAACCGCCGTTTTTCGCTATGCCCCTCGCCTACGTGTGGATGACCTCGGGCGCCATACGCATCAACGAGAACGCCCAAGTCGTGAAACCCTCTGGCGAGGCAATCCCCGGCCTGTACGCCGCCGGTATCATTGCCGCAGGTCGCATGGGCAAGCAAAACCCCGGCAGCGGCTACAACATGATGTGGAACTTCTACACCGGCCGCCTCGCCGGCCGCACCGTGGCCGCCGAGGGCGAAAGCGAGTAGCACGATAGCATTCCCGCGCCGGCGCTGTCCCTCCCCGGCCCGGCAGTCCTTATCGAGAGAGCCCCCACACGGGGCTCTCTCCTTGTTGGGGGCGCTAGCTCCTCCCTTGGACGAGATCGAGCAGCTCCTCCCTCGAGTGAATGCCGAGCTTCGCATAGATGCGCTTAATGTGGGTCTTCGCCGTGCCCTCGGATATCACCAGCTTCTCGGCTACGTACTGCCGGTTGCGTCCGCGGGCTATCAGCTCTAGCACCTCACGCTCACGCGGCGTCAGCCCGTGCTGGCGGGCCAGCGCGTCGAATCGACCGTCGAACGTCGGGGCATATGCCATCTCCGGGTCATCTCTGTCGGCTGACGTGACCTTGCGCCCCGAAAAGCGTTCAGCGAGCAGGTAGCACGGTGCAGCTATGGCAACGATGGAAGCAGTCAGGCCCACAATACCGCCGATCTGACCCACCGATGCGAGCAAGGGACCAAACCCGAAGTCGGCGGCAAGCCTTCCCGCAACAAAGGCAACGGCGAACAGCGCCACGGAAGTCAGGGGACGATGCTCGGAGAAACCCAGCATGCCAGAGGAGAGTGCAGCCCAAAACAGCAGCCACGCGACGATGGAAAGGGCGTCGGCCAAGCCCTGGAGGGGCAGGCCTAAGGGAAGCAGCGCCGCAAGGCCGAGAACGACTACGACAACCTGAACCGGACCCAGCAACTGGGCTTTGCCGCCCTTCCTCATACGCAAAAGCCCCAACGCCGCCTCAACGAGCACGATGCAGCAGAGCAAGAGCAGAGGGCCGTGCTCCTGGCCGTAAGCACCGCGATTAAACGACAGGCCGAGGGCGAGGCCGTAGACGCCGCAAAGCACGTTGCCCGAAGCGATGGAAGACGCAGCGTCCACAGCCCCTCGAGCCGGGGGCTCCGTCCTCAAGAGCAAGCCGTAAAAGACAACCGCCGCAGTCGAAGCGGCGAGGAAAAACACTTGCAACGCGGGAACGGGCAGATATGATGCCACGGCAAGCACTGCCGAGGCCACGAGCGCCGCAGAGAAAAGACAGCTAGCGAGTGTTTTCGAATCCAAGGAAATGAACCTTGACGCAAGGCCGCAGAGAAAGAACACGTTCGCCACCGCATGGAGGGTCGAGGAGAGGGTGACCTGCGCCCATTGGAGAACCGGTGCCAGCGGGGGAAGCAAAAAGAGCAACTCTCCGGCAATGAACAGAGCGCCAAAGGCAATCACTGCGGACGGCTTTGAGAAAAGCTCCGGCTTTTGGACGGAGAGCGGGACGAACAGTGCGAGAGAACCGCCGAAGCCGACGAGCATTCCCAGGGAGGAGTAACCGTCCAATTGGAAAGAAACGGTAGAAAAACTCATCGACAAGGCGAGCTTCACCAAGCCGACGCCCCACAGCAAGCCTGCAGTAAGGGAGAGGGCGTACCCGCGCCTCCTCCCATCATGCTCCAGCGACAAACCCATTCCCCTTCCGCTCGCGCAACCATATGCACCTCCAGTATAGCGAAACCTGACCTTCCGCGCGACGGCAAGGTTGTCGATGCGAGTATCAGGCATACCCCCGCAAGGGGTATCTTTCAGATGAATGCCCACGTCAGCTCTTCATACCCCCGGCAGGGAGACGAAAAAAGGGAGCAAAGCGCCTAGGATGGGCAACGCAAAGGGCAAGTCATCAACGAAGGAGGAAACCCTATGACCCAGTTCTCAGGCCGCAACGATCTCGATGTTCACAATCGGCTCAGCCGCCGCTCTTTCATCCAGATAGCTGGCGCGGCCACGTTCGGCATCGCGGCCGCAAGCGCCCTCGGTTGCGCCCCGACTACCGAGATGGCAGGCACCGGCGAATCGGAGGCGCCGGCCGAGGAATACGACATGGTCATCGTCGGCGCCGGCGGGGCGGGACTTTCGGCCGCCGTCACCGCAGCCGAGCAGGGAAAGCGCGTCGCGCTGCTCGAGAAGCTGCCCATGACTGGAGGCACCTACGCGCTCAGCCATTTGGAGACCATCGCCCTGGACGAGGGGACGGGCGAATTCTACGATGCCGAGGAATTGTTCGATTATTGGATGGATCAGACCGAGGGTGCCTGCAACGAAGGGCTCATGCGGAAGGTGACGAGCCAGATCAACGACACCCTCTCGTGGCTCGAGGCCATGGGTTGCAAAATGTACACGACAGGCAACACTCGTCCCGATGCCCCGGCGCCCATTGCGTTCAAGAGCCCCAGCGAGACGGGCGAGCTCGCCTCCGGTGCCGGTGGAATGGCATCGAGCGTCATGGTCGAGAGGTTCGAGGAGCTCGGCGGTACCCTGATTACCGAGGCCGTCGTGCAGAGCCTCATCGCCGACGACGGCGCCATCATCGGCGCCGTGGCAAGTGTCGACGGTGAACAGAGGAGTTTCATGGCCCCCGTTACTATTCTCGCAGCGGGGAGCTTCGAATCCGGCATCGGGGGCGAGGGCAACCCCGTCATCGACGAATACTTGCCGAAGCTGCGCGGGAAGAACATGTACCACGTGGCCCAGGGCTATGAGGGCAACACCGGAGATGGCATCATGATGGGCCGCGAAGTGGGAGCGAGCGTCGAGTTCCACATTCCCTACGTACGCGGCCGCATGATGTGCGGCGGCGCTGCCGATGCTCAGATTGGCGCAACTTCGGTGCTCGTGAACGGCGACATGAAGCGAGTCGGAAACGAGGCGGGCCTTTTCCGCGATCTCTACAATGCGGCGGTGGAAGACGGCGGCAACGAAGAGCTGTACGCGCTCATTGGTCAGGACAACATGCCCAAAGATCCCTCCAAGTTCGAGGGAAACGAAGGCTTCGTGAGCGGCGGCAATGTCGATGAGTTGGCCGATGCCATGGGCGTGGACGCTACCGCACTCGCGGAGGCTATAGAGCGGTACAACGGTTTTGCCGCCGCGGGCGTTGACGGGGACTTCCAGAAGCCTGCCGAGTCGCTTGTGGCCATCGACGGCGATACGCTGTATGCCGAGAAGGTCATGCTGCTCGTGGGCGGCTGCATCGGCGGCTTGGCCGTAGACGATTGCTGCCGCGTGCTCGCTGAGGACGGTTCGACCATTCCGGGCCTCTACTCGGCCGGCGACACGTGCAACCGAAGCTTCCACGGCGGTTTCTACCTGGGCAGCGGATCGAACACGTGCTTTGCCATGAATTCCGGCCGCATCGCCGCCCGCGAGGCCATCGCCGATTTGCTGTAAGCCAAAGTTCGGCCGGGGACCCCTCCCCTCTCCGGCCTTCATGCCGGTACCGAGGACTCGCGCCTCGGTACCGATGCTCTGCCTCACGACAGCGAAGGACATTATTAGCCCCTCGATGTAGCCTGGAAAGCCATATCCCTCCCAGTCAGCAGCGGCACTCACTGAAGCGGGGGCTTCCTCAATTGGAAGCCCCCGCTTTTCTGGCGTTGCAAACCGAAAACGGGCCCTACCCCGCCTCTCCCACGTAGGGGGAAAGCACCGAGACGAGGACCTTCAGGTGGGCGCGGGACTTGTTGAGACAGGGGACGTAGACGAAGTCATCGTTGGGGCCGAGCTGGCGGTGGGCGCCGCGGGCGACGGCCGGACGGGCGGCTGCTGTCGGGCGGGCAGTCGGTGCGGGCCCGTGGGCGGTCGCCTTCCCCGTGTTCTCCAGGGCGCCGGGCTCCTCGTCGGCGTCCACGTACTCGCCGGCGAGCGCCGCGCGGTACACCGGCTCCAGCTCGGCGGGAATGTCGTAGAGGGTCTCCAGGCAGTCCACGGCGAAGTTCGGGCACACCATGAACAGGCGGCTGCCCGGCTCGGCGGCCTGGGCCAGGCGCACGAGGGTGGGCCGGGTGAAGGGCGACAGCCACGTGCGGCCCTTGTCGAAGCGGCTCTGGTAGCTGATGGTCCACGACCGGCGGTCGAGGCCCAGCTCGCCGGCCACGGCCAAACTCGTGGCCCCGGTCTGCAGCTCGTAGGTATCCCCCGCCTCGATGTCCTTCAGCGGAATGGAGTGGAACGAGAACAGAAGGCGATCTCCCGACTCTTCGGAAAAGCCCGCGTTGCGGATGGAGGCGGCCACGGCCCGGACGTAGGTGGCGTCCTCGCCGTAACCGTCGATAAGGCGCACGTCGCCCTTGAACCTCGCGCGGCGCACCGCCTTGGCCACGCCGTCGCTCACCGAGCCGGTGGTGGAAAACGCCGACTGAGGGTACATGGGCAGAACGACAAGCTCGGTGCAACCCTCCTCCTTCAGCTCTCTCACGGCCTGCTTGAGGGAGGGCTTTCCGTAGCTCATGCCGGCGCGCACGACCACGGGCAGCCCCTGTTCGGCGTAGTGCTCGTTCAGCCCGCGCTCCAGTGAGGCGGTGATGGCGATGAGCGGCGAGCCCTCCTCCGTCCAGATCTTCTCGTACTTCTCCGCCGAGGCGCGCGAGCGCTTGCGCAGGATGGTCGTATGCAGCAGCGTCCACCACACCGGGCGCGGCATGGGGCAGATGCGCGGATCCATGAGGAACTGCGAGAGGTACTTCTTCACGGCCTTTCTCGTGGGAGCCTCGGGCGTTCCCGTGTTCGCAATGATGATGCCCACCTTGCGCGGGGCGGCGGCCTGCTTCCTACTCATCGGGTACCTCTCCTTCCACGGAAGGGACGGGCGACGTTGCCATGAGCTCGGCCACCTCGCGCCCCGCCTCGGTCTTGCCCAGCGAGCGCGCGGCCAGCGAATCGAGCGCTTCCTGCAGGTCGCGCGGCAGATTGTCGGCGAAGGCCATGGGCTCGCCGGTCGTCGGGTGCTCGAAGGCGATGCTGTAGGAGTGTAGGAACTGGCGGCGCAGCCCCAGCTGGGCCCGGGCGTCGCGGGGGCCGTGGGCGTTGTACACCGGATCGCCCACGATTGGATGGCGCGTGTACTGCATGTGCACGCGGATCTGGTGGGTGCGGCCCGTGAAAAGCTTGCACTCGATGAGGCTGTAGCCGTCGTCCTTGGGGCCGGCCTCGAAGCGCTCGAGCACGCGAAACGTCGTGATGGCCTCCCGGGCGCTCGGCACGTCGCGCACGGCCATGCGGCACCGCTCGTCGGCGGAGCGCGCGATGGGCGCGTCGATCATGCCGGTGTCGTGGGCCATGATGCCGTGAACGAGCGCAATGTAGTGGCGGTCGACCGCCCGATCTTGAATTTGCGCCATGAGCTCGCGGCCGGCCTCATCGGTCTTGGCCGCCAGCATGAGGCCCGAGGTGTCGCGGTCGAGCCGGTGCACGATGCCGAGCCGGTCGGCCTCCTCGCCCTGCACGTTGCACAGGTTCTCCTCGCCGCAGTGCCAGATAAGCGCGTTGACCAGCGTGCCGTGGGCATGATCGACGGAGGGGTGGCAAACGAGCCCGATCTGCTTCGAGAGCACGAGCATGTCCTCGTCTTCGAAGCGGATATCCAGATCGATAGGCTCGCCGTAGACCACCACGGACTCCGGCTCGTCGTCCACCTCGTAGACGATGGTGTCCCCCGCCGCCACGGCATGCTTTTTGGAAACCGTGGCGCCGTTCACAAAGACGCGGCCCTCCTCGATGGCGCGCGCGGCAGCCGAGCGAGAAGCGTAGAGCCCCCGGGCGGCGCACAGGGCATCCAGGCGGCTTCCAGCGTCCTCGGTGGCGACGATATGGCAAAGCGAGCGTGACATGGCATCCATTCTATCGACGTCCTGCCAGAGGGTCATCCCCCGAACAGGCTACTTCTCCTCCGATGCGACCTCCTTCGCGGGCGCATCCTTCCTCATGGACCAGAGCATCCCCGCGAAGAACAGCACGAACCCGCAGGTAACCCCGATGTCGGCAACGTTGAACGTAGGGAAGCTGATAAACACCGTGTCGATGAAATCGACCACGTAGCCCAACGTGAAGCGGTCGAGCGCGTTGCCCAAGCCGCCAGCCACAATCAGCGCGATCCCCACCGTCTCCATAACGCCGGCGCGCTTGCCGGCCGTGAACAAATACACCGTGAGCGCGACGCAGACGAGCACCGACATCACTCCGAGGGCGAAGGTCGATTCATCGAACATACCCCAGGCGGCACCGGTGTTGTGCACCAGGCGGAACTGCACCAGACCAAGAAAGGGACCGGCCACCACCTGGCCCACGGAGAAGCCGTTGAAGTAAGCTTTCGTGGCGATATCGAGGACAAGCCACAGCGCGGCAAGAGGAACGAAGACGGCGGCGTTGCGCTTGCGCCGGCTGGGAAGCCTCTCCTCCACGGCAGAGGCCTCCCCTTGCTCTTTTTCGATGGTTAACGTCTCGGGGGCGGCCACTTACTCGGCCCCGCCCTGAATGGCGTCCAGCGCGTCCCCGCAGCGCTCGCACACATCCGGATGGTTCGGGTTGCCGCCCAGCTCGCGAATGCTCCAGCAGCGCGGGCACTTCTCGCCCTCGGCCACCGTGACCGCCGCCGTGATCTCGTCGCCGTCGCCTTCCACGAACTGCACCTTGGCCACAATGAACAGCTCCTCGAAGACCGCCGGGTCGAAGGAGCCGGCCGTGGCCACCAGCGCCGCCGGGGCCGTCACGGTAAGCGACGCCTCCTGGCTCTTGCCGATGATCTTCTCGTTTCGGGCCTCTTCCAGCGCCTTGGTGACCACCTCGCGGACGGCCATCATCTCCTCCATGGTCGCCACTTGCGCGCCGGCGTCGGCGGGAAGGGCGGGCACGAAGTCGCGCGCGCACGGCCAGCCAGCCAGCTGCACCGAGGCCTCACGGCCCTCGATGTCCCTGAAGGCCGGCGGGTAGCACTCCCACACCTCGTCGGTAGTGAACGACAGGATGGGCGCCATGACGCGCACGAGCACCTCCAGGATGTTCATGAGCACGGTCTGCACGGCCCGGCGTCGCGGCGAGGCCGGCGCCTCAGCGTACAGGCGATCCTTGGTGACGTCCATGTACACGGCGGAGATGTCGTTCACATAATCGTACAGGGCCCGGTAGACACTGTTGAAGCGGTAGGACTCGTAAGCGGCCTCCACGTCGGCGAGCAACTGCGAGAGGCGCACGAGGGCCCACTGGTCGAGCGGCTCCAGCGCATCCCAGTCCTCCACGAAGTCGTCCGGCGTGAAATCGTTCAAGTTGCCGAGCAGGAAGCGGAAGGTGTTGCGGAAGCGGCGATAGGCGTCCGAGACCTGCTTCAAGATGTTCTCCGAGATGGACACGTCCTGAGAGTAGTCGCAGGAGGACACCCAAAGCCGCAGCACGTCGGCGCCGAACTTGTTGCACATCTCCTCCGGATCGATGCCGTTGCCGAGCGACTTCGACATCTTGCGGCCCTCTTCGTCCACGGTGAACCCGCAGTGCATGACCGACCTGTACGGCGGCACGCCGTAGGCGCCGATGGAGGTGAGCAGCGACGACTGGAACCAGCCGCGGTGCTGGTCGGAGCCCTCCAGGTACATGTCGGCCGGGAAGGTGAGCCCATCAGCTTCGGCACGGTGGCGGCAGACGCTCGTGTGCGAGACGCCGGACTCCCACCACACGTCCAGGATGTCCTTCTCGGGGATGAGCTCGGTACCCCCGCACACCTCGCACTTGGTGCCGCGGGGCAGATACTCGCTCGGAGCCTCGGTGAACCAGGCGTCGGCGCCCTTGGTGTTGAACAGCTCGATCACCGCGTCGAAGGTCTCGGCCGTGGCCACCGTGTTGCCGCACTTGGCGCACTTGAACACGGGAATGGGCACGCCCCAGCTTCGCTGGCGGGAGATGCACCAGTCGGGGCGGTCGGCCACCATGGCGCCGATGCGGTTCTTGGCCCAGGCGGGAATCCACTCCACTTCCGAGTTGATGGCGCGCAGGGCGTCCTCGCGCAGGGCGTTCTTGTCCATGGAGACGAACCACTGGTCCGTGGCGCGGAAGATGACCGGCTCGTGGCAGCGCCAGCAGTGCGGGTAGGAGTGGTTGATCTTCTTCTCGGCCACCAGCGTCCCCTGCTCGCGCAGCCAGTCGATGATGACCGGGTTGGCCTCGTCGGTGGAAAGGCCGGCAAACTGCCCTGCCTCGCCGGTGAACACGCCGTTGTCGTCCACGGGCATGAGCATGGGAATGTCGAACTCCAGCGCCACCAGGTAGTCGTCCTGGCCGTGGCCCGGGGCCGTGTGCACGGCGCCGGTGCCGGTGTCCAAGGTGACGTGGTCGCCGTAGATGACCGTGCCTTTGATGTCGCGGCGGACGGGCGCGGTGTAGGTGAGGCCGAACAGCTGCTTGCCCGTCAGCGCCACCGGCTCGCCGTCGGCGCCGCGCACAAAATCGTAGTCCTCCCAGCCGGCCACCTCGGCCACGGTTTCCACCAGCTCCTTGGCCATGATGAGGTTGTCACCGCCCACCGTGACCATGACGTAGTCGGCGTCCGGCGCCAGCGACACCGCCGTGTTCGCCGGCAGCGTCCAGGGGGTGGTCGTCCAAATGAGCAGGTAGGCGTCGCCCTCGGCTCCGGAGGCCTCGAACACGCCGGGCATGGCGTCCAGCTTGAACTTCACGTAGATGGAAGGCGACACCTCGTCGGAGTACTCGATCTCCGCTTCGGCGAGCGCCGTATGGCAGTGGGTGCACCAGTGGATGGGCTTGCGGCCGCGGTAGACCGAGCCTTTCAAGTACAGATCCTTGAAGATCTCCACGTTGCCGGCCTCGTAGTTCGGGATGAACGTGAGGTAGGGATGCTCCCAGTCGGCGTTCACGCCGAGGCGCTTGAAACCGTTGCGCTGAATGTCGACGTACTTCTCGGCCCACTCGCGGCAGCGCTGGCGCAGCTCCACCTGGGAGATCTCGGCCATCTTCTCGGGCCCGAGCGTCACCTCAACCATGTGCTCGATGGGCTGGCCATGGCAGTCCCATCCGGGGATGTAAGGAGTGAAGTACCCGCGCTGGGCATGGCTTTTGACGACGAAGTCCTTCAGGATCTTGTTGAAGGCGTGACCGATGTGGATGGGGCCGTTGGCGTAGGGCGGCCCGTCGTGCAGCACGAAGGGCTTGCCGTCGGCGTTCTTCTCCAGCACGCGGCGGTAGATGTCCATCTCTTGCCATGTGGCGAGCCGCTCTGGCTCGCGGGCCGGCAGGTTCCCGCGCATGGGGAAATCGGTCTCGGGCAGGTTCATGGTGTCCTTATAGCTGTTTGACACGGCGCTTCCCTCTTCCACTTTGAAATCGTCCTCTATGTCACGGCCCGCGCGCGGTGGGCGCCAGGCGTCTGTGAGTGCATCTTGCAAAGTATACGGCAAGGGGGCGCAACGGGGGCAATGGTTACAACTTTTTCTCAGGAAAGGCTTCATTGGCCGCAGTCGGTGCAACGGGCCCGAATTGCGCTAGAATGTCCCCAACGCAACTCGGGCGCCGCGCGCCGCCCCCTACCGATAAGGAGCCCTCCATGGCCTTCGCTATCGTCACCGATTCCTCCTCCAACCTCACCGAGGAGGTCATCGACCAGTTCGACCTGCATATCCTCCCCTTAACGTTCATGGTGGACGGCGAGGAACACCACAGCTACCTCAAGGGGCACAAAACCGACCTTAAGCAGTTCTACACCATGATGCGCGAGGGCAAGGTCATCACCACCTCGCTGCCGAACCTGAAGGATTCCCGCGAACTTCTGGAAGGACTTCTCGCCTCGGGCGAAGACGTGCTCTACATCGGGTTCTCCAGCGGACTTTCCGGCACCTACCAGGCCATCGACCTTTTGCTGGCGGAACTGGCCGACGCCTACCCCGACCGCACGGTGCTTTCGGTGGACACCCTGGCCGCCTCCATGGGCGAGGGGCTGCTCGTGTGGTACGCCGCCAAAATGCGCGAAGAGGGCAAGGGCATCCAGGAGGTTTGCGACTGGCTGGAGGCCAACAAGCTGCATCTGGCCCACTGGTTCACGGTGGACGACCTCATGTTCCTGTTCCGCGGCGGTCGCGTCTCGCGCACGAGCGCCTGGGCGGGCACCCTTCTGAACATCAAGCCGGTCATGCACGTGGACGACGAGGGGCACCTCATTCCGCTCGAGAAAGTGCGCGGGCGCAAGAAATCGCTGAAGGCGCTCGTGGATCACATGGAGCAGACAGCCACGGCGCCGGTGGCCGACCAGACGGTGTTCATCACCCACGGCGACTGCATCGAGGACGCCGAGTACGTGGCCGACCTCGTGCGCGAGCGCTTCGGCGTCACCGACATTCTCATCAACTACGTGGATCCGGTCATCGGTGCCCATTCGGGCCCCGGCACCATGGCCCTGTTCTTCCTGGCCAGTGAACGATAACGACGCTTATCTGCCGCCGTGGGAGGGGCCGGCCATCCTGCTGGTGGATCTGGATGCCTTCTTCGCCTCCGTCGAGCAGCTCGACCACCCGGCCTGGCGGGGCAAGCCCGTCATCGTCGGCGGCGACGCGGACGCCCACGGAGTCGTCTCCACCTGCTCCTACGAGGCCCGCGCCTTCGGGGTACGCAGCGCCATGGCCTCGTCGCTGGCGCGAGAGCTGTGCCCTGATGCCATCTGGACCCACGGGAACTTCCACCGCTACCGCGAGGTTTCCGCCGCCATCATGGCCATCCTGAGGGACGAGACGCCCCACGTGCAGCAGGTCTCCATCGACGAGGCCTTCATGGACGTCACCCCCACCGCCGTGAACACCGAGCACCCGGTTCTCGTGGCCCAGCGCATCCAGGAGCGCGTGGCCGCCCTCGGCGTCACCTGCTCCATCGGCGTGGGCACCTCCAAATCTGTGGCGAAAATCGCCTCGGACCGCGACAAGCCCCGAGGACTCACCGTCGTCTTTCCCGGCACCGAGGCGGCGTTTCTGGAGAAGCTCCCCGTGCGCACGCTCTCCGGCGTGGGCGCCGCCGCCGAGAAGACGCTTCTTGCCCACGGCGTGCGCACCTTGGGAGATATGGGCCGGGCCGACGGTGCCCTGCTGCGAAAGATCTTCGGGAAGAACGGCGAGATGATGCGCGATAGGGCCCTGGGACGAGATCGGTCGGAAGTGGCCGAGGACGACGAGGTGAAGTCGGTCTCCAACGAGGTGACCTATGCGCGCGATTTGGAGACGCGCGAGGACATCGAGGCGGCGCTTTCCACTATTTCGGCGAAGGTGGGAAGGCGTCTGCGCCGAAAGGGGCTCAAAGGTCGCACCGTGGCCGTGAAGGTGCGTTACGACAACCGCACGACCCGCTCGGCCCAGTGCGCGCTTCCCGCTCCCACCGACGACGACATCGCGTTCGCCCCCGTGGCGCACCGCCTGGCACAGGAGCTGTGGGCCCCGGGCATGAAGGTGCGCCTGCTCGGCGTGGCCGTGACCCATTTCGAGGAGGACGGCGCGCCGGTGCAGGAAACGCTCTTCGACGCGGCCGCCCTCGGAGGCGACGACCGTGCAGACGCGACCCAAGGCGCAGCGCTCATCCGCGACGAGAAGAAGCGCCGCAGCCTTCTCGCCGCCACCGATGCTTTGCAGGAGCGCTTCGGCGATGGCACGGTGCGCTTCGGCTTCGAGCTGCGCCAATCCGGCAACACCACCGGCTCCTCCTCGAAAAACGTCGAGGACTACAAGTAGCTTCCCTTACAATAGACGTCAGTAAACGCGACAGAAGGAGCGAGCATGGCGCTGGTTTTGGCGATCGACATACGGAACACGAGGACGAGAATCGGGCTGGCGCTTGACGGGCGGCTCGTCTCCCAGTGGGCCGTTCCCACCGATCCCGACGAGACGGCCGACGGCGCCGTGGCCTGCGTCCTCGGCTTCTTCGACGCCCTCGCCCGCGGCCTGGCGCCCATCGAGGAAGGCGCGCCCGGCGCCATCGACTTTCCCGAGAGCGCGCCTTTGGCGGACGGGGCCATCATCGCCTCGGTCATCCCGGCCCTCACCGGCGTATGGGCCGACGCGGCGCGGCGTCTCACGGACGCGCGCCCGCTCACCGTGGGCCCGGGCCTGAAGACGGGCCTCAAGATGAACTTCTCCGATCCTGTGGCCGTGGGCGCCGACCGCGTCGCCGAGATGGTGGGCGCCAAGAGCACCTACGGCGCGCCGGCCCTCGTCATCGATCTGGGTACCTCCACCACCTTCGAGCTTTTGGACGAGACGGGAGCCTTCCGCGGCGGCATCATCGCCCCGGGCATGAAGCTCGGCGCCCAGGCGCTGGCCCGCGGGGCCGCCCAGCTGGCCGCCGTGGAGCTTCGAGCCCCCAAGTCGCTGCTCGGCCGCACCACCGTCGAGGCCATGCAGGCGGGCATCGTCATGGGAGAAGTGGCCCGCATCGACGGCCTCATCGACATGATCTGGGCCGATTGCGGCTACACGACCCCCGTCATCCTCGTGGGCCAAGACGCCGAGACCATCGCCGCGCTCATGGCGCACGCCGTCACCGTCGACCAGACCCTCGCCCTCCGCGGCCTTCTGGAGCTCTATACCGCGAACACACGACGTTAATTAAACTTGAAGATTTTCTGGGCGATCTGGTAGCCCTTGAGTCCGATCTTCTCGCCGGCCTCCGTGGGCAGATTCGTGGCCAGATTCAGCGCGTTGGAGCGGACCCGGCGGTACAGCGACGGGTTCTGCTCCTTCAAATAGGCCCATATGTCCTTCAGATCCTGCTCGTCGGTCTCGCCTCCGCGCATGCGCAGAAACACCGAGCAGATGCACATCATCATGGAGAGGTAGTTGCGCAGGTAGTGGCGCAGATGGCGGTTGCGCACGGCCTGCGGGTCCACGTTGTCAATCATCTGCCGTGTGACGCGCAGCTGCTGGTCCATGCGGCCCATCATGACCTTCTCGTTGACCGACTGGTCCTCGCGGCCGATGAAGTAATGGTAGGCGTCCACGTTGAAGTAGCGCATGGTGCGCACGTAGACCAAGGGCTCGTAGACGAAGATGTTGTCCACGTAGAAGGTGTGCTCGGGCAGCTCAAGGTGCATTTTGCGCAGCATCTCGGTGCGATAGTACACCGAGTGCATGAGCAAATACTGGCTCGGCAGGAAGGTTCCCACCTCGTCCCAGCCGAACTCGTAGCCCTCGGGCAGCACGTTGCCGTAGCCCATGACCTTCTGCTCCCCCTCGTCCACCTTGTCGTAGACGTAGTTGGCCACCACCATGTCGCAGGGCACCGGCGCATCCAGCTGGCTGCGCAGATACACCATGAGCGGAAACATCGCCGCGGGATCCAGCCAGTCGTCGGAGTCGACCACCTTGAAGTAGAAGCCACTCGCGTTCGCGAGCCCCGTGTTCACCGCGCCACCGTGGCCCTTGTTGGGCTGATGGATGGCGCGGACAATGTCGGGGTGCTCGTTCTGCCAGCGGTCGCAAATGGCCGCCGTGTCGTCCTTGGTCGACCCGTCGTCCACGAGCAGGATCTCGATGTCCTCGCCGCAGGCGAGCAGCGTCTCCACGCAATGATCCATATAGGCTGTCGAGTTGTAGCAGGGCACGGCGAACGTGATGGTCTTCAAAAGCGCCTCCTTCGTCGGGGTCTCGGTGCGCGGGTGTTCCACCTCGCGCGGCGTCCTAGGCGTCGGCCGTCTCCGTCAGGATCTTCTCGGATGCGGCCAGGGCGTCGGCGACCACCTTGTCCATGTTGAAATAGCGGTACTCGGCCAGACGCCCCAGCGGATGGAAGTTCGGCAGCGCGTCGGTCAGGCGGCGGTAGCGCGCGTAGAGCGCGTCGTTGTCATCGTTGATGATGGCGTAGTAGGGAATCTGGGTCGCCGGATCCTCGTAGGCCCGGGAGTACTCGCGCATGATGGTGGTCTTGTCGCCGGTCTGCTCCGTGAGCCACTTGAACTCGGTGATGCGGGTGTAGTCCTCGGTCACCGTGTAGTTCACGGTGCCGCAGGGCAAATGGTAGGTCTCGTCGAAGGTCTCGTAGACAAAATCGAGGGAGCGGTAGGGCAAGCGCCCGAAGCGTCCCAAGAACAGCTCGTCGAGGGGGCCGGTGTAGACGATGGGTCCCTCGAAGGACGCGCCCTTGATATGAATGGCCTCCAGGGGGGCGTCTTCCTCGCGGCCGGCGAAGACGAGATCGAAGACGCTTTCCGCCTCGGTGCCCAGGCAGACGGTGATCTTCTCGTGGCCGAGCAGGTTCTCGAACAGGCGCGTGTAGCCATCGATCGGCATCCCCTGGAAGGCGTCCTGGAAGTAGCGGTTGTCCCGGGAGATGAACACGGGCACGCGCGCGGTCACCGAGGGATCCACTTCCTCGGGAGTGAGGCCCCATTGCTTCTGGGTATAGTAGAGGAACACGTTCTGGTAGACGAAGTCCGCCACCTCCTGAAGCTCCGGATCCTCCTGGGCGCGCAGCTCGTTGATGGTGACCTTGCGCTCGTCGCCGAAGGTGTCGACGAGCTTCTCGATGAGCCGGGCCGCCTTCTCGTCGCCGAAGGCAATTTCCATGGAGTTCTTGTTGAAGGGCACGGGCATGTAGGTGCCATACCAATCGGCAAGCACCCGGTGCTGGTAGCTCGACCACTCGGTGAAGCGGGCAAGATAGTCGTAGGCGCGCTGGTCGTTGGTATGGAAGATGTGCGGCCCGTAGCGGTGCACGAGCACCCCGGCCTCGTCGTACTCGTCGTACATGTTGCCGGCGATGTGCGCGCGCTTCTCGATGACGAGCACGCGAAGACCGCCCTCTTCGGCAAGCTGCCGGGCACTGACAGCCCCGGCAAAACCGGAGCCGACAACGACGGCGTCGTAGTCTTCGATGGCGATATCGCGGAAATCGGCGTAATTAACGGCCATAACGGGTTCTCTCCCTCGTACTCGTTGATGCGAATGGGGCGCCGGCGCTCGGGCGGCGTCGTTCGGAGGATATTGTACCCAGCCCGCATCCGATGGCCTCCAAACCCCATACAAACCGAATAAATGAACCTGCCGCACGGTCGCGCCGTGCGGGGCGACGGCCCGTGCTCTATCATGAGGGCAGGATACCCGTGAGAAAGGACGTTCCCGTGAGCCAGTTCCTCGATTCCATGATCGCCCGCGCGAAGGCCGACAAGAAGACCATCGTGCTTCCCGAGGGCAACGACATCCGCACCCTCAAGGCCGCCGAGGCGATTCTCGCCGAGGGCATCGCCGACCTCATCGTCTTGGGCGACGCCGACGACATCACCGCTGCCGGCTGCAACTTGGAGGGCGCCCGCATCGTCGACTTCCGCACCTCCGAGCTGCGCGAGCCCTATGCCGAGAAGCTGGCCGAGCTGCGCGCGGCGAAGGGCATGACGCTCGAGCAAGCCCTCGAGCTTATGGACAACGAGCTGTACTTCGGCATGATGATGGTGAAGATGGGCGAAGCGGACGGCCTCGTCTCGGGCGCCTGCCACTCCACCGGCGACGTGCTGCGCCCGGCCCTGCAGATCCTGAAGACCGCTCCTGGCGCGCAGATGGTGAGCTCGTTCTTCGTCATGAACGTGCCCGACTGCGACTTGGGCCACCACGGCACCTTCATCTTCTCCGACTGCGGCCTGGAAGTGCAGCCCGACGCCGATCGCCTGGCCCAGATCGCCATCAACGCCGAGGCGGCGTGGCGGTCGCTGTTCGCCGATGCCGAGCCGGTCATCGCCATGCTGTCGCATTCCTCCTACGGCTCGGCCAAAAACGACGATTCCGACAAGGTGGTGCGCGCGACGGCCAAGGTGAAGGAGCTCGTGCCCGAACTCGCGGTAGACGGCGAGCTGCAGCTGGACGCCGCCATCGTTCCCGAGATCGGCGCGGCGAAGGCGCCGGCCTCTCCTGTCGCGGGTCGCGCCAACGTACTCGTGTTCCCGGACATCGATGCGGGCAACATCGGCTACAAGCTGGTGCAGCGCTTGGCGAAGGCCGAGGCGCTCGGCCCCATCCTGCAGGGTATCGCCGCCCCGGTGAACGACCTGTCGCGCGGCTGCTCGGCCGACGACATCGTGGGCGTGGTGGCCATCACCGCCGTGCAGGCGCAGGGGAAATAGCGCTCCTTCTTGCCTTTCCATCCCTCCGGGCGCGAGGTGGCCGAGGGGGTGTCGTGCTCAGACAACATTGAAGTGCAGGGCTCGACGCGGGTCGTCTCATTTTTCTATGCACTTCAATGAACTGCGCGCGGCACCCCCTCGGCCACCTCGCGCCCTGCTCTTCTGGGATTGGGCGGATTTCTCCTCTCTACCCTTTTTTCTCTTCTCTCTCGATGCCGAGTTTCTCGAAGAGTTCGTCGCGGCTGTGGACGCCGAGCTTCTTGTAGACGTGGCGGATGTGCGACTTCGCCGTGCCGTTGGCCACGACCATGGCAGAGGCCACCTCGCTGGCCGAGCACCCCTCTAAGAGCAGCGTGAGCACCTCCTTCTCGCGCTCGCCCAAACCGCAGGCGGCGGCCACGCGATCCACTTTGGCGCGACGGGCCGCATCGAGATCTCCCGTCGCCTGCTCGCCCTCGAAAAGCTCCGCCGAACGAATCGGCGTGACGCCCCGTCTCACGAGGATGATCATGGCGGCGTTGGCAGCCAGAATAGACAGCAGAACCATGATGTTCGACGCGAATTGCTCGACGAGCGCGAAGCAGAGCGCCATGCCCAGGCGGCCGACGAGGCATCCGACGGCGAAGGCCACCATAAGGCCCGTGAAGGCCGCAAGAGTGTGCCGCCGAGTCCCCTGCGCGCTGGCGCACAGGAGCACGACGGCATAGGCGAGGAAAAGGAACATGCCAAGCGCCGCCAGATCAAAGGAAAGCGCAGGCTCGAGGTGAAGATAGGAGGCGGCTATGACGGCCACGATGATAGCGGGCACAGCGATGGTCGTCAGCGGGAGGACCGCCGCATTTGCCAAGAGCACCACGGCGCAGATGAGCAGCATCGGAGCGAAGAAATCCCCCGAAGCATAAGAAGCGCTGTCGCCCCCGATACCGGCAAAGGCGATGGCCGTGATGAAGGAGAAGCTGAACAGAAACGTCGCCGAGGCCGGGTAGCGGAAGGCATCCGCCGGCACGGCCTCGGGCGCAGCCGCGTCGTCTCCCTCCTTGACCTGCGCCGAGCGCAACTTACGAGAGAGCACGAAGGTCCCCACGAACATGAGCACTCCCATGCACACGCAAAGCTTTACCGCCTCCAGGCCCGAGAACACCCAGATGGCGAAGGAGGCGAACACGCCCGCCAGCACGATGTTCCAAATCACCGAAAAGGAGCGTTGATCGATGTGCACGGCGAACCACGAGGTCATGGCCACGGGCAGATAGACGCCGAAGATAGCGCCGCAAACCCAGTTGACAGGCTCGGGCACGTGGATGCCCGCCCCGAACAGCACGCAGTACAGCACCAAGCTCGCCTGCACGAGGAGGGCCAAAGCCCAAAGCCATCGGTTGCCCACGGCAAGGCGCCCGCTCTGCCGCAGCCTCTGCCCAAGCGTCAGCGCGCAGAGGAACTCGGCGACATAGGAGGCATCGGTATAGGAGAACATGAACGCCGAGGTGTGCCACATGGCAGGCCAGAAGTACACCTGGCCCACAAAGGCCAAGTTGCAGGCAAGGCCCACGAACAAGCTTATGGATCCAGCGCTTCTGAAATGTTCCTCGAACCCGAGGCGCAGCCCCGCGATTGTGTCTCTCAGATGTTTCATCGATTGCCCCTCCCCTTTTCGCTGCCTCCCATGAAACCACAAAAGGCAGGTAAGCACCAGCGGCAAATTGGCAGCCTCTCCTCATTTCCAGAAAGGTGGGTTAGCGGGATAGGTTATCAAGTTCCGCCACCGCTAACCTACAGGTTATCTCTCACGCTAACCTCAATGCTGCCGCTAAAGTGACCAGCGTGATCGGGGACACCGCGATCCCCGGAGCGCCGGAGCGAATGCGTCACCTGACGTCTTCGCCAGACATCAACCCGGCGCGAAGACACCGACCACAAGGGAGTGGAAAATGGGAAAATACACCCGCCGACAGTTCATCACCAGCGCTGGTGTCGGCATGGCCGCCGTCGCCGGTCTCGGCCTTGCCGGCTGCGCGCCGCAGACCCCGGCCGATAAGGCCATGCCCAACACGGGCAACGGGGGAACCACCTTCGCCGACACCATCGCCTGGGACGGCGAGTACGACGTCGTCGTCATCGGCTTCGGCGGTGCCGGCGCCGTGTCCGCCTGCTACGCCGCCGACGCCGGCGCGAAGGTGCTGCTCATCGACAAGGCGCCCCAGGGCATGGAGGGCGGCAACACGCGCTTCTGCGGCCAGATCATCCTGAACTCCGACGACAAGGAGGCCATGCTCGCCTACAACAAGGCCATGGCCGGCGACTTCGAGATCGACGAGGAGCTCTTCGACGTGTACGCCGAGGGCCTGACCCAGACGAAGACCATGCTGCGCGACTTCTTCGGCGTGCCCGAGGAGAACTTCCTCGACTGGAAAGAGGACTCCTCCGCCCAACCGATGATCGCCATGTTCATCCCCGAGTACCCCGAGCTCGAGGGCGGCGACAAATTGCACGTGCTGACGGTGAGCGACAACGTCTGCAACTCCGCGCTGTGGAAGACCTACCGCAACAAGGTGATGTCCATGGGCGACAACATCGACGTGTGGTACATGTCCCCGGCCACGAAGCTCTTCCAGGATCCGGTCAGCCGCGCCGTCATCGGCGTGGAGATCGACAAGGCCGGCGAGACCGTGAACATCCGCGCCAAGAACGGCGTCGTCATGACCATGGGCGGCTTCGAGAACAACAAGCAGATGGTCGAGGACTTCCTGGGCCTCACCAAGAGCACGCCGGCCGGCACCCTGTTCAACACCGGCGACGGCGTGAAGATGGCCATGGGCGTCGGCGCTGATCTGTGGCACATGGAGGCCTACGAGGGCAACTGCTTCGCGCTCGGCGGCATCTCCTTCGTGGTGAACGAGGACCAGCACGCCAAGACGTTCAACGACCTGCGCAACCTCTCCGGCAGCGTCATCGTCGTGGGCAACGGCGGCGAGCGCTATCTGCGCGAGGACGTGTACAACCGCCACGGACATGTGCCGAGCAACGGCGACTGGGTGAACGTGAAGCGTCCGCGCAACACCTACATGGTATGGGACGCCGCCCAGAACGAGGCCATCGCCGAGTACCACGGCATCCCGGCTGGCTTCGAGGACCAGGTCGTCTCCGCCCCCACCATCGCGGAGCTTGAGGCCGCGCTCGGCATCCCGGCCGGCAAGCTCGAGCAGACCGTGACCGATTTCAACAAGATGGCCAACGACGGCTACGACCCGGCGTTCTACCGCGCAGCCGAGACCATGCGCGCCTTCGGCGAGGGCCCCTTCTACGCCATTGAGATGATCCAGGCCTTCCTGAACACCCAGGGCGGCGCGCGCCGCAACGCCCGTGCCGAGGTCGTGGGCACCGACGGCGAGCCCATCCCGCACCTCTACTCGGCCGGCGAGTTCGGCGGCATGACCCCCTACCAGTACAACGGCGGCGGCAACATGGCCGAGTGCCTCATCTTCGGCCAGCTGGCCGGCGTGGGCGCGGCGGCCGAGAAGGATCCGCTGCCGGCGCTGCCCATGGGCGTGGCCTCCGAGATCGTCTACACCCAGGGCAGCGGCAGCCACGAGGTCGATCCCGATCCGGCCCAGAAGGTTCAGCTCGGCGAGAACGAGTACCTCGGCACCTCCACCCTGTGCATGGGCAACGAGCTTGCCGTGAAGGTGAAGATGGAGGGCGGCAAGATCGCGGCCATCGACATCGTGCAGCAGCAGGAGACCGCCGGTGTGGGCAGCAAGGCGCTCGAGGCGCTGCCGGCCCTCATCATCGAGGCCCAGTCCACCGAGGTCGACGCCGTGGCCGGCGCCACCGTTTCCTCCACGGCCCTCAAGGACGCCGTGAACAACGCGCTCGCCCAGGCGAAGTAGCTCGCCTTACGCGATAGGGGCGCACCCAAGCGCCCCGCAATCCCTCCCCACGAGATCGAGGCCCGCAGCGGGCCTCGATCTCGTTTTCCAGTCTCGAATCGACGATTGTTCCGTTAGAACCGTCGATTTGTGGCTAGTATTTTCCCGAAACAGCCTAATCCGAGGAAAAAGAAACCCCAGATTGACGATCCTTACGGAACAACCGTCAATCCGGGGCTAGTTTTTCGGAGCCGAAAGCGCCTAAGCAAGCTCGGTGATCTCCATGGAGCCCTCTTTCACCAACTGGTAGGTGTCGCGGGCGATCATATACTCCTCGTCGGTGGGGATGATGACGATGCGCACTTCGGAATCATCGGTGGAGATCTCGCGCTCGCCGCGCAGGCCCTTGCGGTTCTTCTCCAAATCGATCTTGATACCGAGGGGCTGCAGGCCCGCGAAGATCATGCGGCGCATCTTGTCGCAGTTCTCCCCTACGCCCGCCGTGAGCACGATGCCATCGACGCCGCCCATGACGGCGATGTACTGGCCGATGTACTTCTTCGCGGAGTTCGAGTACATGTCGTAGGCGAGCTGGGCGCGCTCGTCGCCCCCCTCGGAGGCCTGGCGCACGCTGCGCAGGTCGTTGGAGATGCCGGAGATGCCCAAAAGCCCGCTCTTCTTGTTCATGAGGTCGTTCACCTCGGCCGCCGTGAGGTTCTCCTTCTCCATGATGAAGGGGACGATGGCCGGGTCGATGGCGCCGCAGCGGGTGCCCATCATAAGGCCATCGAGAGGCGTGAGACCCATGGAGGTGTCAACGGCCACGCCGTGGTCGATGGCGGAGATGGAGCAGCCGTTGCCCAGATGGCAGGTGATGAGCTTCAGGTCCTCCAAGGGCTCGTCCATGAAGGCGGCCGCGCGCTCGGCAATGTAGCGATGCGAGGTGCCGTGGGCGCCGTACTTGCGGATGGCGTGCTTCTCGTACAGCTCGTAGGGCAACGGGTACATGTAGGCCTTCGGCGGAATGGTCTGGAAGAACGAGGTGTCGAAGACGGCCACCATGGGCTTGCCGGGCATCTGCTCGCGGCAGGCCTCGATGCCCATGAGCGCGGCCTTGTTGTGCAGAGGCGCGAGCTCCGCCAGCTCGTCGATCTTGGCGACGACATAGTCATCGATGAGCACGGAGCGATCGAAGTACTTGCCGCCCTGCACCACGCGGTGCCCCACGGCGTCGATGTCGTCCAAAGAGTCGATGGCCTTGGTGGGGCCGCTCGTCAGCGCCTCCAGCACGAGGACCATGGCGGCGTTGTGATCGGGCATGGGGGTGTCGATGACCACCTCATTCTCGTCGATGCCGTGCTTGTGGAAGGCCTCGGCGGAACCGACGCGCTCGCAGATGCCCTTGGCGAGCACTTCATGGGTTTCAACATTGATGAGCTGGTACTTCAGAGAGGAAGAACCGGCGTTGAGGACGAGGACGTTCAATGACTTACCTCCTAATCAATAGTTTCCCCTATTTTAGGAGTGCACGCAGGGCGCGTCGCACCTGCTCGCGTCCTTATCGGCAAGCGGAGCGCCGCTCACCGATTGACACCCCGTCATCTTTTCCGTTGAATTGCGGAGGCGGCTCCCCGTAGGGGGCGACCTTGGTCGCCCCCTTCCAACTGAAGACATCATTCCGGTCGAGTGGGCAGACCAAGGTCTGCCCCTACGGAATCTGTCGCGCCGCCACCGTTCTAGGAGAGGGTCGTGTCCTGGGTCTCGTCGTCGGGGGCGGCCACCAGCTCGCCCATGAGCACCTCCACCTGCTGCTCGGCGGCGCCCAGGCGCTTCTGCAGCGAGCCCAAGAGCACCACGCCGCGCTCGTAGGCGGCGAGGGACTCCTCCAGTTCCAGCGTATTGCTCTCCAGCACGGAGACGATGGACTCCAGCTCGCTCAAGGCCTCGCGGAAGGTCAGCTCTTCCACCGGCTTCTTCTCGTCAAGGTTCGCGGCATCGCTCATGGCGCTTCCTTTCTCATCGTTGCGTGTATCACTCGTCGCTGCGCGTATCGTCAATCCCAAGCCTCGACGGCGCTGTGGATGCGGCGGATATCGTCCACCGTACAGTCCAGCTCACCGTCGGAGAGGGTCACCACGAGACGCTCCCCCGCCGCGACGCCGTCCACCGAGCTCACCACTCGGCCGTCCTCCCCCTTGGCCATGGCGTAACCGCGGCCGATGATGGCCAGAGGCGACAGATCGTGCAGGCGCGCCGCGCTCACGGCCACCGACGCGCGATAGGGGTCGGTCATCGCCGCGCCGGCGCGCATCAGGCGCCCCCGCGCACCATGGAGCTGCTGACGGGAGCGCTCGCCGAAGTGCTCACCGAGGTAGCCGAGGCGCCCTGCAGCGGCACCCACCGCTCCTCTGGGCGCCGAGAGCAGCCCGGGCAGCATGCGCCCCAAAGCCTCGCCGATAAGCCCCAGCCGGTGGCGATCCTCGCGCAGCGCCTCCGGCAACGCGCGGCTGAGGCGGTCGGACAGGTCGTCCAAGGCCAGCGCCTCGCCGTCGAACAGGCGCGTCGGCTCGCGGAACAGCGGTAGGGAAGCCACCCGTTCCATCTTGATCGACAGCGCGTCCAAACGACGGCTCTCGGCATGGCCCATGGCGGCGCCGAGCCCCTGGATGCGGGCGGCGATCTCACCCTGAGCCGGCGCCACGGCCTCGGCGGCCGCCGTGGGCGTCGAGGCCCGCACGTCGGCCACCATGTCGGCGATGGAGGTGTCCGGCTCATGTCCGATGCCCGTCACCACGGGCACGGGGCAGGCGGCAATGGTGCGCGCCAGCCGACGGTCGTTGAAGGGCATGAGATCCTCGAAGGATCCGCCGCCGCGCACGAGGAGCACCACCTCAGCGCCGGCGAAGACCACCTTGGCCAGACCGTCCACGAGCCCGTCGGCCGCCCCGGGGCCCTCCACGGGAACGCCGGCGAACAGGATGCGGGCCAAGGGATACCGCCGTCGCAGGGTTCGCAGCACGTCGTGGACGGCGGCGCCGCGCGGCGAGGTGACGAGCCCTATGGTCTCGGGATAAGCGGGCAAAGGACGCTTGCGGGCCGGATCCATCAGTCCCATGGCCTCGAGCTCCCGCGCCAAGTTGGCCACCTGCAGCCGCAGCTGCCCTTCGCCGGCCAACGACACCGAGAACACGTCGAAGTTCATGCGCCCCTTGGCCGCGTACAGCGAGAAGCGCCCGGTGAGCTCCACCAGAGCACCGACGGAAAGCGCCACACCCGAAGCCTGGTAGCGGTTCATCCACATCATGCACGGAAGCGAGGCCTTCTCATCCTTCACGGTGAAGTACACGGCCTTGTAGCCGGGCTTGTCGTTCACCTCGGAAACCTCGCCCACCAGGCGCACCACCACCTCTTCCAGGGCATTCTTGGCCAGGCCCATGGCCGCCGACACCGACAGCGCCGGGGCGGCCTCCTCTTCCGTTGTCGTCTCGCGCTCTTCCACCGCCACAGCAGGCTCCGTTTACTCCTGGCGCTGGCCGAGCAGCCACAGAAGCTGCAGGATGGAGGTGAGGGCGGCGGCCAGATAGGTGAAGGCGCAGGCGCGCAGCACGTCGAAGGCGCCCTTGCGCTCCTGGGCGGGCAGGCCGATCTGGCCCATGTAGGCCATGGCGCGCTGGGAGGCGTTGAACTCGACGGGCAGGGTCACCAGCTGGAAGAGCACCACCACCGCGTACATGATGATGGCCGCGGTGGTAAGACCGGCGATGTTCAGGACGATGCCGGCCATGAGCAGAAAGATCCAGGCGTTCGAGGCCAGGTTCACCGCCGGCACGATGGCCCCGCGGATCTTCATGGGCGTGTAGTCCTGGGCGTACTGGCAGGCATGGCCCACCTCGTGGCAGGCCGTGGCCGTGGCGGTGATAGTGCGCCCGTCGAAGGCCTCGGGCGAGAGCGACACCGAGTTGCTGCGCGGGTCGAAGTAGTCCTGGCCCGGGCCGCCGCGAAAGACCTGCACATTCGAGATGCCGTAATAGGAAAGCATCTGGCGCGCCGCCTCGGCGCCGGTCAGCCCCGTGGAGTTCGCCACATGGGAGTAGGTCTTCAGCTTGTGGTTCACGTACCATTGGGCGCCCATGCCGATGACGAGCGTCGCGACGATGAGCATGAGGTAACTGCTGGAAATCATAGGGTTCTCCTTGCGTATGCCTTGCATTTTTGGCAGTCAATTATAGGCATGGGAGCGCCCCGGTCGCCCGGGAGGCGCCGAAAGCGTGAAAGATACGTAACCGCCTCAGGAACGCGGCGTCACCACGAGTCCTTCGGGGCCGAGGGACAGGGCGAGCCGGCCGGCGAGAAGCTCCAGCAGCTCGTCCCCCACCATGGCGCGGCGCCAGCCGCGCAGCACATCGACATCGGCGGTGTAGCCCCGGGCGACGCGGGCGAGCTCCGTCCGGGAGGCCAGCGTCTGCATGGCGATGTCGTTCTCCTTGGCGCGCAGCCGCACGAGCGCCTCCATGAGATCGAGCTCGGCATCGACGTTGCGCTCGCTCTTCGGCGACTTGTCCAGCTCGGGCCACGTATCGGGCGCGGCATCGAGACCCCGGACGAGCACGGTGGCCACGGCCCGGGCGTCCCGAGTGTTCAGCTTCTCGCGCACGCCGCGGATCAGGAACAAATCGTCGATGGTGCGGGACTCGCGACGGCAGGCCTCGACGATCTGCTCGTCGGTGAGCACCCACTTGCGCGGCATATCGCGCTCCTGAGCCGTCACCTCGCGCCAGCACGCCACCTCCCGCGCCGCCGAGAGCTGCCGGCGCGTAAGCTGGCCCACGCGCTTGAGCCGCTTGTAGCGCTCGAAGGGGTCGCTCTCGTAATGAGCCGGGTCGCTCATGGCGGCGAAGTCGTTGTCAAGCCAGTGCAGACGCCCCTTCGCCTCCAACTTCTCCACCATGATGCGGTACATCTTCGGCAGATAGATCACGTCGTCGGCGGCGTATTCCAGCTGGGAGGTGGAAAGGGGTCGGCGCGACCAGTCGGTGAACGAGTCGCTCTTCTTCAAGTTCACGCCGCACAGGCTGTGCACCAAAGGCCCGTAGCCGATCTGCTGGGTGTGGCCCAAAAGGGTGGCCGCCACCTGGGTATCGAACAGGGGCGCGGGCAAAACGCCCAGCTCGCGATAGAGGATCTCCAAATCCTGGCCTCCGGCGTGGAAGAGCTTCACGATGGAAGAGTCGGTAAGCAGCGGGGCGAGCACCTTCATGTCCTCGATGGCGAAGGGATCCACGACGGCCACTTCCGCATCCGTGGCCAGCTGAATGAGGCAGAGGTTCGCGTAGTAGGTCTTCTCGCGCAGAAACTCCGTATCAATGGCCAAGACCGACGACGAGGCCGCTCTGCGCACGAAGGCCTCCAGGTTTTCTTGGCTTGCAATGTATTCCACGACGGTCCTTGTCTGTAAGAGATGAGGTTGTAGTACCATCCTATAATAGCAAGGGAAAGGAATTATGTGAAACTCCTCATCGTGAACAACCTGGCCTCCGGCTTCCGCGACGGGGCCATTTACGACTTCATGCGCGCCTTTGCGTCCGACGGCGACGAGATTTGCGTGCGCTGCACCGACGGCGATACCGACCTCGCCGATTTTCTGCGCGACGCCGAGAATTTCGACGCCGTGGTAGCCGCCGGCGGCGACGGCACGGTGGCCTCGGTGGCCTACCTTTTGGCCGAGACGGGCATCCCGCTGCTCCCCTTCCCCGCTGGCACCGCGAATCTGCTCGCCATGAACCTCGCCTCGCCGGCCGAGCCCCACGCGCTCGCCCATCTCATGCGCGAGCAGCGCCTCATGGATTTCGACATCGGGGAGATCGAGCTCTCCAATGGCGAGCGCTTCGGATTCTCCATGATCGCCGGAGCCGGCTACGACGCCGCCATCATGGAAGGCGCGGAGCCCTCCAAGCGCCTTCTGGGCCCCATGGCCTACTTCACGGCGGCCTTCGCCAACTTCGCGCCGCAGTTCTCCCGCATCACGCTCACCATCGACGGGAAGACCGTCGAGACCCAGGGCGTGGGAGTGCTCGCCATCAACTTCTCGAAGCTGCAGTTCGACATCTCGCTCGTCCACGAGAACCTGCCGCGCGACGGCATGTTCGACATCGTGGTCATGAACACCCACGACGCCGTGGGCCTCATCCCGGCGATCTTAAGCTGCATGCTCGACCGCGCCGGCGAGTTCCCCGCGCGCCCCGATGTGATGGAGGTCTTCCGCTGCCGGGAATGCACCGTCGTCGCCGACCCGCCGCTGGATGTGCAATACGACGGCGAGGTGACGGGGACGACCACGCCCTTCACCGTGCGCATGCTGCCCGAGGCGGCGCGCTTCGTGGTGAGCGAGGAGTGCCTGAAGCTCTTCGGCGAGGAGAGCGCCTCGCCGCTTAATCTTGACTAGGGACGCGCACGACGAGGCCAGCACGCTCGCCCAAGGGCCCCCGGCCCGCTCCTTCCTTTCCACGGATCCACCACCCGCCCCTTCCATGAAAAAGCGGCCCCGGCGCAATGCCAGGGCCGCTTTCTCGTTTCAGCCGAAGCGTCGCTACACGAGGCCGGGCGTCGTTACCAACAGGTAGATGGACAGACAGGCCGCCGCTATGATAACGACGAGCACCACCTTGTCCAGGGTGCTTTGGAAGTACTTCTCGCCGCGCTCCTTCTTGCCCCAGATGTACATGATGATGCCGGGCACGTACAAAAGGCACATGAGGATGACGCCGAGCACGCCCGCGGCCCACGACAGGAACAGGCTGTAGACGACGCCCACGCAGCCCAGAATGCGCCACCAGAGAATCGGCCCGCTGAGGTGCCCCTTGAAGGCCTCGGGCTCCTTGAAGGCCACTTTCGCGAAATAGGCGGCCGACAGAAGGTAGGGCAGAAGAATCATGCCGGCGGACAGCGTGTAGAAGAACTGGTAGGTGGAATCGGTGAACAGCCAGGTGATGAGGAACAGCTCGATGATGATGTTCGTGACCACCAGCGTCACCACCGGCGCGCCCTTGGCGTTGGTCTTGGCGAAAGCCCTAATGAACACGCCCTCCTCGGCGGCCTCGAAGGGTGACTCGCTGGCGAGCACCGTATAGCCGAGCATGGCGCCGATGAGCGAGAGCGACACGGCGAAGTTGATCAGCACGGCGCCCCAATCGCCCACGGCGGCCTGCATCACGTAGGCCAGAGCCGGATTCTCGAGGTTGGCCAGCTCGGAGAGCGGCATGACGCCCATGGAGAGGATGGACACCGTCAGGTACAGCGTCAGCACGCAGATGAACGCGATGATGGTGGCCTTGCCCACGTCCTTCGCCTTCTTGGCGCGGCCGGAGATGGCCACCGCACCCTCGATGCCGATGAACACCCAGATGGTCACCATCATGGCCGTCTGCACCTGGTCGACGAAGGCGAGCGACGGGTCGGCTCCGGTGGTGAGATTCGCGATGAAGATGTCGGGCTTGAAGGCGCCGATGAAGATGATGGCGATGATACCGATGAGCAGGGGCACGAACTTTGAGATGGTGATGACCGCGTTGATGAGGGTCACCTCGCTGATGCCGCGGCTCACGAGGAAGGCGTAGAACCAGATGATGCAGGAGGCGCCGATGACGGCGTAGAGGTTCGTGCCGTTGCCGAAGATCGGGAAGAAGTACGACAGCGCGCCGAACAGAAGCGCCGAGAAGCTGACCGTGCACAGAAGGGCCGAGATCCAGTAGCCCCAGGCACTGTTGAAGCCGAGGAAGTCGCCGAATCCCGTGGCGGCGTAGGTGTAGATGCCGCCCTTGAGGTCGGGCTTAACCCGGGAAAGCGCGAAGAACGTCATAACGAGGCAGAACACGCCGATGGCGGAAATGCCCCAGGCGGTCAGTATCGCCCAGCCGCTCGCGCCGCCGGCCGCCGCATCGCCCGACAGCGAGAACACGCCCGCGCCGACGATGAGCGTGATGACCGTGGTGACCATTCGAAACAAGCCGATGCCCTTGGGGTTGGTCACCCCGTCCGCTGCGGCCTGGGGCACGGCGGCCCCTGTCGTGGTCATTGATTCTGTGCTCATGGAAAGACCAACTCCTCGGTAGGGGAACATTGAGAACAATGATACCCCAGGTGAGGTTATTTCGCTTCCACAACTTTTCCACGTAAGGGCTGCGTTACGAAAACATGTTGAGATAACGAAAAAGGTCGGAAGAAAACTCTTCCGACCTGCGAATTCATGGTGCGCGATACAAGATTTGAACTTGTGACCCCCACCGTGTCAAGGTGGTGCTCTCCCCCTGAGCTAATCGCGCATTCGGGGTTGCCGCCTCGCTTTCGTTCAGCAGCGAGTTAGTAGTTTAACAGATCGCCGTTCCCTGTCAAAGGGTTTTTCAGGATTCTTTGGAACTGGCGGCAGATGGCGCGGATGCGGGGGCAGGAGCCTGGCTTCCCTCATCGGATGCAGGCTCCCCTTCGGGAAGCTCGCGGCCCGATGCCGGGGCAATCTTGTCGTAGTTCCAACCGTTGGTGTACTTGGGAGGCTGCACCACCGCATAGCGGGCGCCGCACTTCTCGCAGATAACGACCTTGCCGGCCTTCGGGCGGAACATCCACCACACCACCCCGGCCGTGGCAAGGGTGACGACGACGGCCAGCACGATGAGCATATCCATCATGCCCACCTCGGCAGCATCGCCGGTCGTGAAACCCGCCAGAGCCACGAGCACCCACAGACCGAGAATGTAGATGGCGAACCCGGCCACGAGGACCTTCGCAACGCCCCGGGTCGGCAACGCCCCCTCGTATTGGGTGGCGCGAGCCTTGCACTCGCGGCATTTTACCTTGCTCGTCTCCATGGGCAACCGCCTCTCACGGCCGAATCTTTTCCGTATCGCCATACTACCATAGGGTGACGCTCATTTTGTGCACGCGATCAACAATTGAGGATGGACGATCTCTCCGCGTGGTCGTACCATCGAACAAGCCACCCGCAGCCTGAGGCTCTCTTTTGCCAGTTCCTTTTCCCGCTTTAGACAAAACAGCCCCTTGGGCTACAGGTTGCAATTCGAAATCGGGCAAAAACCCGCAGCTGGACACTGAGTTCTGTCAGGCTGGTTGTAGCCAAAGGGGGCAAAATGTCGTAGCACCTATCGTTCGGGATAAAAAGCCACGCTGGCACTGCGCTCTGCAGGCACGCTGCTTGACAAAAGCCCTCATACACAAAATCGAGAGCCCGCAGGCTCCCGATTCGTGAAATCATGGAGCGGACAACGGGATTCGAACCCGCGACCCTCACCTTGGCAAGGTGATGCTCTACCAGCTGAGCCATGTCCGCATATAAGTTCCAGGTTGGAGGCGACGCCCAGATTCGAACTGGGGGTGAAGGCTTTGCAGGCCTCTGCCTTACCACTTGGCCACGTCGCCATTCCCTGGCGGCTGTCATTGCAAAGGCCGGTCAAACAAGAGCCTGACCGGCCTTCTGATGACAATGGAGCGGACAACGGGATTCGAACCCGCGACCCTCACCTTGGCAAGGTGATGCTCTACCAGCTGAGCCATGTCCGCATCGCGAGGAGATACTATAAGGGAAGCAGCCAGGCGATGCAAGCCCTAATTTCAAGAAATTCAAGACTCGTCCGCAAACGGCCGCCAAGGACGCCAGGAGCACCGAAAACGCCCTCCGACGCCCGCACCGCTAGTCGATCCGTTCGGCGTTCTCGATGGCGGCATCCACGCGGGCGCGGGCCTGCTCGCCCACCTTCGCCGGCTCCTCGCCGCCCTCGGCCTCGCGCACCGCCGCGTCGATGGCCTCGTCGGCCAGCTGCTTCTTCCACGCGTTCAGGCGGGAATTGAAGGCCATCTGGATGAACTCCAAGACCACGGCGAAGATCATCGCGAAGTAGACCATGAGCTTCTCCATGTGCATGTCGAGCACCTCGATGGAGGTGTGGATGCCGGCGGAGTCGAGCACGAGCAGAACGCCGATGGCGCAGATGAACACCAGTGCCAGGATCTTCATCTCCGGATGACTGTTGATGAAGTTCGAGATGGGATCGATGAAGATCATCATGATGAACACGGCGATCATCACAGCCAGGATCATGACGATGAGATGCTCGGCCAAGCCCACGGCGGTAATGACCGAGTCGATGGAGAACACGAGATCCATCACCATGATGGTGCCCACGGCCTGGGGCAGCCCGATGAGATGGCGCGCCTTGTGCTCCTCGGAGGTCTCGGCCTTGATCTCGGTGAGGGCGAGCACGTCGGTCAGCTCGCGGATGCCCTTGTAGATGAGGTAGCCGCCGCCGACGAGCATGACGATGTCGCGCACCGAGAAGCCGTGGCTGTAGGCGCCGAGGTTCACCGTGAACAGCGACGCGGTCATATGCACCAGGTAGGACGCGAAGCAAAGGAACAGAATGCGCATAACGAGGGCGCCGGCCAGACCGAGCTTGCGGCCGATATGCTGCTTCTCCGGTGGAAGGCGGTTGGTGGTGATGGAGATGAACACCAGGTTGTCCACGCCCAAAACTATCTCTAGGAAAATGAGCGTGAGGAGGCTGATCCAAGCCTCCGGCGTCAGAAAAATCGAAAGATCCACGTCTTCCTCCTCGGTCCGCGCGGGCCGGCCCATCCGACCCACAAAAAAAGACTCATGGTGCAGAACAGACCTTCGCGGTCAATCCTGCACCATGAGTCTCGCTAATTGAGGCTCGCCAGGTCCGCCGTTGCCGCCCATGCGCGCAACCGTGGCCACGATGTTGACGAGCCGCGCCCGAAGGCGCCAGCTACTCCCCCATGGAGTCCGTTTATCCTAGCAGAGAGCCAACGGGGAAGCAATGGTATAATCGGCAACAATGCCGTGACGTTCAGGAGTGCCCTTCATGACTCAAGACGAGAACCTGCGAGATTCCGTAGATTCAGCCGAAGCCGCCGCGAGCCCCGCCGAGGAGGCGCGGCGCCGCAAGGCCAGCCACGCCCGATCCGACGAGGCCGAGACCCCTCATACCCGCCATGGTGGCTTCCATCCGCTGGCCCGCGAACCGAAGAGCACCGTGCAGATCGGGGACGTGCGCTACTACGACGGCGCCGAGCTCTCCCGGCCGCTGGAGACGCCCCCTCGCGTGAGGGCCATCATGCTGGCCGCGATAGTCGTGGCCGCCGTCATCGGCTGCCTCTTTTTAGGTCGCTACTTCGACCAGATCATGAACGAGCCCATCCGCCAGCAGCAGACGCTGCAGGAGAATCTGGCCCGCGAGGTCTCCTACGACTTCCCTTTGCTCTCGTCGCTCATGCCGCTGTCCGACGAGGAGATCATGACCGCGCTCGCCGATGCCGGCTACACGCTGTACGAGCGCACTCCCGTGGGCACCGACCCCGACGGCGGCTTCGAGGTCATCAAGCTGCCCGCCGACGTCTCCTTAGAAGAGGCGGGGCTCATGTACGTGCAGGGCATCGACAAGCTCTCGGCTGGTGACGCGGTGAAGCTTCTGAAGGGCGCCTGGACGCTCACGGTCACCCGCAAGAACGGCGACGACATGCGCCTGCGCTACGCCGATTTCGCCTCGGGCACCATCGAGAAAGCGGTGCAGGGGGCCATGCAGGTGGAGGGCCTCGAGAACGCCGAAGTCACCGATAGCGGCGTGGACGACTCGGGCAACACCTACCAGGCCGGTGTCGTGTCCACGGACAACGGCACCTACAACTGGCGCGTGTCGGTCATCGAGCTGGACGAGGTCTACGACATCTCGGGCCTGCCGAACACCGCCTTCTACGTCGGCATCCGGTTCACCGCCCAGGCCTAGGGAAGTTCCCGAAAGATTGTCGAGGGGCGGCGCCCGATCCCACGGGCGCCGCCCCTTTTTGCTAGCCCTCGGCGCGCTCGGCGGCCGTATCCGGCTCGATATGCACGAGCACTTCCTTGATTTGAGGGAAGGCCGCGGCCACGACACCTTCCACCTCGTCTCCCAGGTCATGGGCGGCAAGCACCGTCATCTGCGGATCGACGAGCACGTGCAGATCGCAGTAGACCTCGGCCTCGGTGCCCCGGGTGCGCACGGCATGGATCGACCGCACACCATCGACCTTCTCCGCCACGTGGGCGATGTCGGCGGCGGGAATGCGCGCGTGGTCGGAAAGGGTGCGCAGCCCCGTGCGGAACACGCCCACTGCGGAGGCGAGGATGGCCACGGTCACGAGCAGCGCCATGATGGGGTCGGCCATGGGGAACCCGGCCACGACGAAGCCGAGGCCGACGATGACGCCGATGGAGACGAAAGCGTCGGAGAGCGTGTGGGCCGCATCAGCCGCGAGGATCTCGCTCTTGAGCCGCTTGCCCGCGCGGCGCTCGTACAAGGTCACGAACAGGTTCACCACGAGGGTTCCCACCATGACGATGAAGGACACGGGCGTCACCTGAGCCGTGTAGGTGCCGGCGACCAGCTTCTCCACAGCCGAGGAGCCTACTTCGAAGGCAGCGAAGAGGAGCAGCACGCCGATGGCAAGCGAACCGTAGGTCTCGAACTTGGAATGGCCGTAAGGGTGCCCCGCGTCGGCAGGACGCGCCGCCAAGCTGATGCCGACAAGCCCGATGACGTTGCCCAGCGAGTCGAATACCGAGTGGATGCCATCGGCCTGCATGGAGGCCGACCCCGACGCCAGACCGTAGAAGTACTTGGAGGCGGCCACCACCAGGTTCAAGACGAGAACGATCCAAAGAACCCTCTCCACCTGCCGCCCATGAGCCGTCTTGCCATCTGTCGTCATGCAAATCACCTCTTACTATTCAGAACCGGAGAAGAGCCCCGAAAGCGCCCAAGGAAGTCAGCGAGGTTCCGACAGGTGCCTGGAATTGCCCCGCCTTGGGGCCAAGTTGGCTTGGGCCAACGCCGTGCCCCAAACAAGGGGCAAGGCCAGGTGCCTGTCGGAACCGCAGCATCGGCGAAATGAAAAGAGCCCTTACGGGCTCTTTTAATTTCTCTGGTGTCGGAGGCGGGATTTGAACCCGCACACCCGGTATATGGGCACTAGCACCTCAAGCTAGCGTGTCTGCCGTTCCACCACTCCGACATGCTTTTTGCAGCGACGATTATTCTAACAGAACTCCCGCGCGATGCAAGAAGAAATTTCCAATTACTGGGTAATGGTTCCGTGGGGGTAAATGATCATGAGAACCACGAGCGAGAGCAGGAACACGATAGCGCAGCCGATGGTGATGCGGTCGAGGTTCTTCTCGATGATGCTCGTGCCCGTCTGGGTAGAATACATGGAGCTCGCGATCATATCCGAGATGCCCGTGCCCTTGCCCGAGTGCATGAGAATGAAGATGATAAGGCCGATGCCGGACAGAACCAGCAGAACCAAGAAGACGATTACCAGGGGATTCAACGTGTCACGCTTCCTTTACATTTCCAGTGTTTTGCGTACGCAAGTCGACTAGTATAGCCGATGCCGCCAGCGCCATCAAGGGGCGCCGAGCGGCATCGGAGCGATTTCAAGCCAGAAGGCTCTCGCCGGTCATCTCGGACGGCTGCGGCAGGCCGATCATCACCAGCAGCGTGGGCGCGATGTCGGCCAGGCGCCCCTCGGCTCCGGAAAGGCTCAGGTTCGACCCGCTCGCATCCACGAGCACGAGCGGCACCGGGTTGGTGGTGTGGGCCGTGAAGGCTCCGCCGTCCTCGGCGATCATCTTGTCGGCGTTGCCGTGGTCGGCCGTGACGAGCGCCACGCCGCCCTTGCGCTTTATGGCGGAAAGAACCTTCCCCACACCGGCGTCCACCGCCTCGGTGGCCGCGCGGGCCGCCTCCACGATGCCGGTATGCCCCACCATGTCGCAGTTCGCGAAGTTCACGATGTACACGTCGGCCTCGTCGGCGTCAATGGCCGCTGCCAGGGTGTCGGCCACTTCAGGCTCGCTCATCTCCGGCTGCAGATCGTAGGTGGCCACCTTCGGGCTCGCGATGAGACGTCGGCTCTCCCCCGCCTTCTCAGCCTCGCGACCGCCATTCAAGAAGAAGGTGACGTGGGCGTACTTCTCCGTCTCGGCGATGTGGTACTGGGCAAGCCCCGCGTCGGCCAGCACATCGGCCAGCACGTTTTCCGGGAACTCCTTGGGGAAGGCCACGGCCGCCGGAATGTCCGGGTCGTACTCCGTGAGGCACACGAAATGCACGCTCGGCCACGTCTTGCGCGCAAAACCGGCGAAGTCGGGGTCGGTGAGGGCGCGGGTGATCTCGCGGGCGCGGTCGGGGCGGAAGTTGAAGAAGATGACCGCGTCCCCGTCGCGCATGCCGCGGGGATCTAAGGCCACGGGTTCCACGAACTCGTCGGTCACCTCGGAGGCGTAGGAGGCCTCCATGGCGGCCACGGCGGCCAGGTCGCGGAAGGGCTCGGCGCAGACGACGGCATCGTAGGCGCGTTCCACGCGTTCCCAACGATTATCGCGGTCCATGGCGTAGTAACGGCCCTCCACGGAGGCGATGGAAATCTCGCAGGGCGCGCCGTCCGGGGCCTTCGACGCGGCCCGTTCCAAATAATCCACGAGCTCGGCCATGTAAGCGGCCCCGCTGGCGGGCGGAACGTCGCGGCCGTCCATGAAGCAGTGCACCATGACGCGCGGCACCCCGGCCGCCACCGCGGCGTCCACGAGCGCGTAGAGGTGCTCGTTGGAAGAGTGCACACCGCCGTCGGAGAGCAATCCCATGAGGTGCAGCGCGGCTCCCGGCTTCTTGGCCGTCTCGAAGGCCGCGACGATCTCCGGGTTCACGGCGATCGATCCGTCGCGGCAGGCGCGGTTGATGCGCGTGAGCTCCTGGAACACCACGCGCCCCGCACCGATGTTCAGATGCCCCACCTCCGAATTGCCCATCTGTCCCTCGGGCAGCCCCACGGCCTCGCCGGAGGCCGCCAGGCGCGTCGTGGGAGCCTCGGCGAACAGACGATCGAGCACCGGCGTGGAAGCCAGCGAGATGGCGTTGCCCGGGCCCGGCTCGGCCAGACCGAAGCCGTCCATGATGATGAGGCAGGCGGGAAGGCGCAGGCCCTCGCGGGCCGGCGTCGCAACAGGTCGTTCCATTTAGCAGGCTTCCTTCACAATCTGGATGAACGAATCGGCCTTAAGCGCCGCGCCGCCGATGAGGCCGCCGTCGATGTCGGGCTCGGCGAGGAGCAGCGCCGCATTCCCCTCGTTCATCGAGCCGCCGTAGAGCACGCGCAGGTTCTCGGCCACCTCAGCGCCGAACATGTCCGACACGGTGGCGCGGATGGCGGCGCAGACCTCCTCGGCCTGCTCCGGCGTGGCCGTCCGTCCCGTGCCGATGGCCCACACCGGCTCGTAGGCCACAACGGTCTTCGCCGCGTCAGTTGCGTCCATGCCGGCATAGGCCGCGCGCACCTGGGCCGTGACGAAATCGAGGTAGGTGCCCCCGTCGCGCACGGACAGCGACTCGCCCACGCAGATGATGGGGGTGATGTCGGCCTCGATGAGCGCGCGGGCCTTCAAATTCACTTCCTCGTTGGTCTCGCCGAACAGATTGCGGCGCTCGGAATGGCCGACGATGCAGAAGGCGCAGCCGATGTTCTTGATCATGGCGATGGAAATCTCGCCGGTAAACGCGCCCTTGGGCTCCCAGTAGACGTTCTGGGCGCCCACGGCGATATCCACGCGGTCGAACTCGAAGACGCTCTTCACAGGCTTGAGATCCACAAACGGCGGGCAGACGGCCACGTCCACCAGCTCGAGCCAGTCGCGCTCCATGCGGTTGGAGATCTCCTGAGCGAGCACCATGGCCTCGGGGATGGTGTTGTTCATCTTCCAGTTGCCGGCAATGAGGTTCTTGCGGGGCATATTGCTTCCTTTCTAGCGAAGGGCCTCGACGCCGGGGAGCGCCTCGCCCTGGACGAGCTCCATGGAGGCACCGCCGCCCGTGGAGATGAAGGTCATCTTGTCAGCCAGGTCGAACTGGTTCACCGCGGCCACCGAGTCGCCGCCGCCGATGATGGTGTCAGCCTCCTCGTTGGCGGCCACGGCCTCGGCCACCGCCCGGGTGCCGGCCTCGAAGGAGGGCATCTCGAAGACGCCCATGGGGCCGTTCCAGAAGATGCTCTTGGCCATGCCGATGGCCTCGGCGTACAGCTCGGCCGTCTCCGGGCCGATATCGAGGCCCATCATGTCGTCGGGAATCTCGTCCACCGAGACGGTGGCGAGGTTGGCGTCGTTCGCGAAGGCATCGGCGCACACGACGTCCACGGGAAGCAGCAGCGACACGCCGCGGTCGGCGGCCTTCTTCATCATGTCGCCGGCGCGCTCGACCCAATCGGCCTCCATGAGCGAGGTGCCCACGGATTTGCCCTGGGCCGCCAGGAACGTGAAGCACATGCCGCCGCCGATGATGAGGGTGTCGGCCTTCTCCAGCAGCGCGTCGATGACCTTGATTTTGTCGGAGACCTTCGAGCCGCCGAGAATGGCGACGAAGGGGCGGCGCGGCTCGTCGAGCATGCCCGTGAGCGCGGCCACCTCGCGCTCCATGAGGTAGCCGGCATAGGAGGGCAGATAAGCCGCAACACCGGCTGTGGAGGCATGGGCGCGATGGGCCGTGCCGAAGGCGTCGTTCACGTAGGCATCGGCGAGGTCTGCCAAGGCACGGGCGAACTCGGGGTCGTTCTTCTTCTCGCGCTTGTCGAAGCGGATGTTCTCCAGCAGCAGCACGTCACCGTCTTCCAGCGCGTCGACGGCTTCCTGAGCCGCAGGTCCGACAAGCTCGCGCGAGAGCACGATGTCGCGGCCGAGCAGCTCCTGCAAACGGCGCGCGATGGGGCCCAGGCTGAAGGACTCCTCGAAGCCCTCCCCCGCCGGGCGCCCGCGGTGGCTCGTGAGGATCACGCGCGCACCGTCGCCGACGAGCTTGTTGATGGTGGGCAGCGCCGCGCGGATGCGCGTGTCGTCGGTCACGTTGCCGTCGGCATCCACCGGCGCGTTGAAGTCGACGCGCACGAGCACCTTCTTGCCCGCGAAATTCTCGTCATCAATGGTCTTGATATCCGCCATGTCGTTCCTTTCCCAAAGAGAAAACCCGGCTCATTAAGGGAACCGGGATTCTCAAAATACTAATTATTTTGCCTCACTGGTTCGCCCAAGGAAGTCAGCGAGGTTTCGACAGGTGCCTGGAATTGCCCCGCCTTGGGGCCAAGCGGCCTTCGTGCCGCGCCGTGCCCCAAACAAGGGGCAAGGCCAGGTGCCTGTCGGAACCGCAGCGTCGGCGATCTTGATTAAAATTCTTATTCCTCCGGAAGAAGAATTTTAACAAGATCCTTCACGCGGTTGGAATAGCCCCACTCGTTGTCGTACCAGGAGACGCACTTCACGAAGTTGCCCTCGCCGCCGAGCACCATGGTCAGCTGCGAGTCGAAGATGGAGGAGTGGTCGTTGCCGACGATGTCGATGGACACGATGGGATCCTCGGTGTACTCCAGGATGCCCTTCAAGGGGCCCTCGGCCGCGGCCTTCATGGCGGCGTTGATCTCCTCGGCGGTCACCGACTTCTCCAGCTCCACCGTAAGGTCGACCATGGAGCCGTCGGGGGTGGGAACGCGGGTGGCGAAGCCGTCGAGACGGCCCTTGAGCTCGGGGAGCACGAGGGACACGGCGCGGGCGGCGCCGGTGGTGGTGGGGATCATGGACACGGCGGCAGCGCGGGCGCGGCGCAGATCCTTATGGGGAAGATCGAGGATCTTCTGGTCGTTGGTGTAGGAGTGAATGGTGTTCATGTAGCCGCGCTTGATGCCGAAGTTCTCCAGCAGCACCTTGGCGAAGGGAGCCAGGCAGTTGGTGGTGCAGGAGGCGTTCGAGATGATGTTGTGCACCTCGGGGTCGTACTGGTCGTCGTTGACGCCCATGACGATGGTGATGTCCTCGTCCTTGGCCGGGCAGGTGATGACGACCTTCTTGGCGCCGGCGTCCAGGTGCTTCTGCGCCAGCTCGCCGGTCTTGAAGATGCCGGTGGCCTCTACGACCACATCCACACCCAGCTCGCCCCAGGGCAGGTTCGCCGGATCGCGGTCGGAAAGCATGGTCACGTGCTTGCCATCCACCACCAAGCCGTCATCCGTCACTTCGATGTCGAAATTGCGGATGCCGTGGATGGAGTCGTACTTCAGCAGGTGAGCAGCGGTGGCTTTGTCGCCCAGATCGTTGACGGCGATCACCTCGACCTCGGGATCGTCGGCCATGGCGCGGAAGACGAGGCGTCCGATGCGACCGAATCCGTTGATGCCTACCTTGGTTGTCATGCGTATCTCCTTTCACAAGATACTCGCGAAGCCCGATGGGCACGTATCAGCTGTTAGGCCTCTCACAAGTTTACTACGAAGCTAAGCGATTCCCACCACGATAAAGCCGACGGCCCCGAAAACCGTCCCGCCTGCACAAAAAGCAGGCGCCCCTTACTCCGCTGTCAGAGACTGCGTCACCTGTTGAAAGAAGTCCGGGCACCACAGATCAAGCGTGCTGGCGTCGGCAACGAACGGGCGGACGTCCTGGGCGGCAGCCTTGAAATCGATCCGGGAGAAATGCTCGGCGAGCCGTTGCTTGAGCTCATTGACATCCAAGCTCTCGCCAGCTGCTAGATAGCTGGTTTGGCGCAGTCGCGCGTTCAGGTGCCTCAAGTTGACCGGCGTGGCGCGACTCAGATAGAAAAGGTAATCGTAAAGGTCGCGGCCCTTCACGCGCATCTTCCACCCGCGACACAGAACCGCGTGTATCTTGCCCGCAAAAAGAGAGGGCGCATCGTAGAGATTGATCTCATAAGGGGCAGGCAAGAGCCTGAATGTTCGCATGAATCCAGCACCCTCAGGCGGGTTCACGTCGATTTCGAATTTGATCTTCAGCTTCTCGTCGGGCGCCACACCGCTCAGGGGGCCTTCATTGGGATAGAAAAGCAGGAGATGCTCGCGAGTGTTCCCCTTGAGAAACGCCGACCGGATATCCGACGCCCGCGCCTTCTCCTTCATCTCGATATCGACGTTCAGGCCGAAAGAGCGCGCCTCGGCCTGCACAGCTTCAAAGTAGCGGGAGAGATCGAAATCGGCATCGGGCTCCATAAGGGAGAAATCGAGATCCTCCGAAAACCGGTCGAGGCCGTAGAAGATGCGCAGGGCGGTGCCGCCGTAAAATGCGGCCTTGTCGAAAAATCCCCCTCGGGAAAGGCCACACAGCACGATCTCCTGAATGACCTCCTTGGCGGTATTTTTCCTCTCGACCGCCGAGGTCGGATGGTACGAGGCGAGCATTTGCTGTATGGCGCTATTCATCTTCCAGGCCGTCCTTCAGATATTTCGCAAGCTTTCTCACATTGCGGGAGGGGTATCGCTCAGCCAAAAAGGCGACATCGTCGACGCTGAGTTCGGCCAGATCCTCCCAGTCGAGACGCAGATCCTCGTAAAGGAGCGCCTCCAGCTGCGCCCGATTGGCAGCGGGCGGCATCGTGCTCACCTTGTCGCAGAGCGCCTTTTCCGGTGTGGCAATGCGGAACGACAAGCCGCCTTCCTCTCGCGTCACGATACCGTAGGGAAATGCCCGCGCGGGAACATCGCGGTACAAAAAGGATCCGAAGGGCGTTTCGTAGGCCTTGAACCTCCCTTTTTCGAACGTTGCGCTCGTGACAGCACGCACCCCTTCCGGAATGAGGCCGTAAAATGCCAGCGCGCTCTCGAAGGAAATGTAGGAAGGGCCGTATATGCAACCCGCCAGCGGCCAGGGCGCGGCATCGGCGTCGGTCTCGTAGAGGCCGCGCACCACCGGCACGATCTCGCCATCGCGCACCATGCGGGCGATCTTGTTCGCCCGGTCATGATAGCCGCCCAGCTCTTCGCGGAGCATTTTCGTTGTCTTTACCATATTTCCTCCAGTAAGTTGCATTATACACAACTTACTGGAGGAAATATGGCACTACAAAGAAGACATGAAACAACCCATCGATCGCTCCGCGCGGTTCAGGACGACATCGAAGAGGACTTGCATTGATGCCGCTCGATTTCAGCGAGAGACCATCGCGCAGAACTCCCCAGCTAGGACATTCCCCGAACGCCGCTGAAACGCTATACTTACATTTGTTTAGCAACATTTCAGCAACGGTTTTCTCGTGGAAGACAGACGAAGGCACCGAAAGCGCGCTTTAAGGTCTTTCGCCGCAGAGAGATAGGAGCAGAACAATGAAAAAGCCCAGAACCACCTCTGCGCTCCTCCGAATGGGTCTTGCGCTCACACTCACTTGCGGACTCATGCTACCCACGGGCGCTCTGAGTGCATACGGCGACGAGACGCGAACAAATGAGGCACCCCCCCCCAGACACTGCTAACTGATTTGTCATTCGACACCGATGTGAATGAACCAGCGCAAGACGACACCGACAGCGCTGAGACCGGCGCCCCCGAGCAAGTGACCGAAGGCGCCGAGGAGAGCCCGGAGGGAGCCGCCACGGTCGATGACTCGACTCCGAGCGACACGGAGAATGTCGCAGGCGCGGCCGTGGTCTCGGTGGCCACTTCAGCCGCATCCCAAGGCGCGACGTTTTATTCGGAGGCCGCAAGCGCACCGTCCGACTCGGATGACCTCGATGCGCTCGATGAAGCCATCGCTTCTCCAGCAGACGCAAAGGCAGCTGACTACACCAAAAACGGCTTGACCGTTTCCGGCGGCGTACTCAACGTAGACTTCAAAGATACCGGAAGCGCCCTTGAGGTGCTGACCGGAACCCCTCTCACCTTCACGGGCTCTTCCACCTACGCTATCCATATTGGTCAAGGCGTGAAAGCCGATGTCACTTTGGCGGGCGTCAACCTCACAGGCGCGTCCACCCTCGAGGTGCTGACCAATCGAACGGGACAGGGCGAAGGCACTTACTGTTATCTGACGATCAAAGACGGCACGACCAATATCTTGAGGCCTGAAACCGGTTATGGTCCAGGTCTGCGCTGCGGAAAAACCTCAACTCTTGTCATAGACGACGAAAACCCCAACATCGTTTCTGGCGGAAGCAAACTCAACGTTGCGGATATCATCACACCGAAAGGGGGCAAAGTCGGCTTCGATGGCACTACGCTCAACGGCACCATCGTCACGGCCCAGAGTTCCCTCGACCTCCTCGACAGCCCTAAGCCCGGTACCCTGAAGGCATACGCGCGACCACAGTCGGCGGGCATCGGCGGTTCAGCAGCTGAGGACGGAGGCACACTTATCTTTAATGGCGGCATTATCTACGCCATGGGAACCAGCCAAACCGAAGATAACCTAACTCGCACAACCGACGACGGTACTGCAGCAGGCGGCGCCGGCATCGGAGCAGGCAACATGGCCAATGGTGGCGTCACCATATTCAATGGAGGAACCATCACCGCTAAAGCGGCTTTTCATGGGTCGGGCATCGGCGGCGGTTACTGCAATCCTAGCTATTTCTCCGCAGCAAGCACGCAGAACGGCAACGCTATCCATAACACCTCTGCTTCAATTGGCAACAAATCTGTAGCTGGTGACATCACTATCAATGGCGGTTACATTAAGTCTTACAGTTCGGGTCATGGCAACGCTTTTGGGCAGGCTTGCTGCGGCAACAACAGTGGCAAAACTATCACGGTAACCGGCGGCACTCTCCTTCCTTGGTCCAATGGCAGCTATTACGACATTGGAGGTGCCGGCGGATACGTCGTCATCACCGGCGGATCCATCAAGCTCACGGGAGCTAAAGCGGGGCAGGCCTACACCGGAAACAAGTTCCAAAGCGGAGAGAGCAACAAGGCGTTCAACGCACCCCCCGGCGACCCCAATCGTCAACAAATTTTCATGTTCTGCGTCGACCTTTCTAAATCGGACAACATCGGAACAGAGCCCGTAGCCAGCTGGGATCTCGAGATCGGCGGCGTGCCTTATGAGTACGGTGCCCCCTCCTACTTCGATGAAGGCAAACTGTACCTCTGGCTCCCAATTTCTGCCGTCGGCAAAGAGATTACCGTCAAGCTGAAGCGCTACGACGAAAACGGAGAGCTGAAGCCCATCGAAGACTTGACGGCAAAACCGAACGACTCTTCCGGCTCGGGCCTCGGCAAACGCTGGATTTCCTACAGTCTTACCGATGAATTTATGGAAGAAAACGAGAACCTTTTCTCGAAATACTACGATGGCGTTTCCATCTCGAACCTCATCACGGCTGTCGAGACATACACCACCGAGAAAGGATTGCCAGCCCCCTACGGCGCCAATCCCAACGCTGTCCTAAGCAAGGGAGACGAGTTGGTTTACCAGTCGGCGAAGTTGGGAGACGACGGCAAACCCTTAGAGGAATACTATCCGGCCACCGCCTCCCATGATCACGGCATTCTTCCATCAGATTCGGGGTCGCTCAGCGTGCGCATCCAAAGCACGGAATTCGCCCAACCCGGCACCCCAACGGCAGAGAGCTTCTGGGGGCATGAGACCACCGTGAACGTCAGCATCTTTCCTGTGAACTCCAAGACCTCGTTCGTCCCCTTCACGCTGACCGCCGATGACGGCTCTGCTCTGGCCGATCTCGAAGGCCCCACCTGGATGCAGGACGACGCCGAGAATCCTAACAAGGCCAGCGTGAACCATCTCATCGTGCCTGCGGACATCACAAGCTTCACCTACCCCAACGGCGATATCGTCGACGGCTCGAACATGACCAAGCAAACCTGCCAGGCTCCCTTCGGGCAAGTGCAGCTGTTCCTCGACGGAGATCCCATCTCAGCGGCCCATGGCGGCGTCATGACCTTCACACGCGAGGATCTGGAAGACCCGAGCAACAAGAACGTCGTCATCGTGAAAGATCCTGCAGATGGCAATCGCGAGCACACCGTGCTGCTCTTCGACATCTCCCGCTCGCAGTTGGAGGCCCATGGCCTGAAATCGACCGACAACGACGAGCACACGGTCATGGCCAAGTACTCGAGCCGCACCGACGCGAAACCGGCCACTTCAAGCGTCTCGACGGCCTCCGCCGCGCCGCTGGCTCTTGACGACACCGCTGTAAGCACGCCGTCAGCGGTTTATCGCAACTATTACGATTCGGAGACCGAGGAAACGCTTGTTCAAATCCAGAAGAGCGATTGCAAATTCGATCTCTACAACGAGAGGGGTACCTCTTACGATCCGGCCGACGCGACTTCAACCCCCGTCTTGGACGAGGCCCATATCGCCGAAACCGTGTTCTACAACATAGCGGACTTCACCGGCTCGAACCCGAGCACGTTCCCCCTCTATGTGGACACGAACTCCATTGGAGAGGTCGTCTTCACCTCATCGAATCCCAACGTGCTGACCATCTCCCCCGCAAAGGTGCCCAGTCGGTCCGATCAGTTCACCGGCCCCGATGACGAGGACTTCGGGTTCGGAGCCACGGCCACCGTGCATGCGGCCGGCAAAACCACCATCACCGCGACCATCGCCTCTACGGGCGCCTTCCGTGAGGCCACCCGCACGTTCGACGTGTACATCTATCCCGATCCTGCGGCCAAGCCCGTCATCACCGATGTCGAGACGGCCTACAACCTCACTCGAAACGATGGCTCTATCCGGCCCTACGACACGCTTCGCTATTCGGCCACGTTTACCAACGAGACACCGAACTCATCTTTCCAGAATCCCGTTTTCACTCTTTCCGTACCGGCCGACACTACCCTGAAATCTCTCTCGGTAACCGATCCGGAGGGTCGTACTCGGGCCCTGGAGGAAGGCGTCGACTATCGAACTGAGAACCCCTTGGGTCGCTCTCTGCGCACCTTGGCCGCCTTCGCGCTCGGCAAACCCGATCTCTCGTCCAATGCGCGCGTGCTTACCGTGAGCAGCCTGCCCGCGCTGTTCGGAAACCAGTCTTATCGTTTCACCATGAATGTAACTGTCAACCCCAATGTCGTGGCGAAGCCAGCTGACGAAATGGACTTCTACAGTCAATCGACAGCCAACGGCGTTTATGGAATCGACCCCGACCATGACGAGAAATATCCTTGGGACACGCGCATCCCCGGCACGGGAAACAAGACGGACGAGGCCTGGGACGACGCCGATCCCACCTCGGTAGACCCGACGGATCCGGACGTCCCTAAGCCTCCTGCCATTGAGGATATTATCGGCGGCGGTCTCGTGAACCCCGAGGACCCGGACGACCCTGACCGCAAACCGGGTGTGGAGGTAGGCAACACGGCGCCCGGCGGCCCGCTCGACACTGCAGAGAAGCCTGACCCCGATAGTCCCGACGACCCAGACAAGAGAACGCCCGACCCCATCAAGCCTAACGACCGTATCGTGTCCGTTGGAGACACCCCCAATCCCTCAACGCCCGACGACGTGAAGAAGGAGATCAACGAGCAGATCAAGAAGAAGCTCGAGGAGGATCCTGACGCCACTGAAGTAGAAATCCCCGTGACCATCGATCGGTACGATCCCGATCACCCCGATGATCCCCCCTCGAGAGAAGAGGTCATCATCACGGTGCCCATCCCCTCCGATTACGATCCCGACGGGCCCAATCCCGACGATCGCGACGACCACGAGCTGATCGTCATCCCCGCCGATCCGAAACCTGCCGGAGACGACGAAGGCCCTGCCGATATCGAACTGGCAAAGAAGGCCGAGAACATCACCCCCGGCCGAGATCAGCGCGGAAATCAGTCTGTGGTGCTCGTGGGAGATCTCATCCGCTACACCGTCACCGTGGCCAACAGCCGACCCGGTACCTGCTGGTATGACGTCGTGGTACGCGACCTTATTCCCACGGGCATGGCTTACGTCAAAGGCTCCGCCGTCATCATCGATGCGCAAGGCACCAAGCATGACGGTTTCACCGACGACTTCGCCGATGGCACGTCGGACGTTGCTTTCTCGGTAGGAGACGTACCCGGAGGAGCTTCCGCCACCATTTCTTTCGAGTGCAAGGTTACCCCAGCATTGCTGGATGGGCCGCGTCCGGTGAATATAGCCCGTGCCGCCGGTACGCCGCCGTCAGACACCATAACCCCCAAAGATCCGACCGACCCGAACGGCCCTGTGACGCAAGAACGTGATCCACAACCACCCGGGCCGGTGGATCCCGCCGACCCTGACGTTTGGCCCGAGGATGCCGTGACGCCCGAAACACCTCCGACTCCCATCGACGACGTGGTTCCGGCCGACCCCGAGCGGGGCAAGCTCTCCACAACCAAAAGCGCCGTGAACCTCGACCGCCAAACCGGGGAGGTCTACGTAGGCGACGCCATTCGCTACACCATCACGTTCTCGAACGACGACGAGCCCTGGACCGGTTGGTACGACGTGGTAATTCAGGACAAACTGCCCAAGGGTCTTGTACCGCTATCGGGCGGCGTGAAGCTAACCCAAGTTGACGGTGCGGAAATTAACTGCCCCGATAGCGTCTACTCGTCGCAGAGCGGTGATGTGACGGTGTTCGTCGGTTCTATGCGAGGGGGCCAAAGCGTTATGCTTACCGTTGACGCAATGGTGACAGACGAGGCGCTCGGCACCGACATCGGCAACGTGGCCTTCGCTTATGGAACCGACCCCTCCGACACCGACAGCAGCGTGCTCGAAGGCAATCCCTCTGGCACATCCGGCTCACGCTACGATGCAATCGACGAGCTTGAGAAGGCCGCTGACGAGGGAGCCGGTTACCGCTCCGAATCGAAGGTCACCTACCCCGAAAACTACGACGGAAAAGTACGCCCTGCACCCGATGACGAAGCAGCCACGAAGCTGAAGACCACGCCGCTTGCAAAAACCGGCGACGCAATGCCAGCGAACCTTCCAGTAGGTCTCGCGATACTTGCTGCCGTAGCATCCTGCCTCGCAATCCTGGCGATACGTCGTCTCAAGCGATACCAAGCCTTGTAAGACAGCTGTATAGGACAAGAAAAAGAGGGGCTCGGTTCGCAGGCAACCGAGCCCCTCTTTTTCCTCACCCTTCTACTCCCCCGCGTCCAGCTCGGCGGCCATCGACTCGAGGCGGCGGACGCGGTGGTAGACGGCGCTCTTGGAGAGCGGCGGGTTGGCGCGCTCGCCCAGCTCCTTCAGGGAGGCCTCGGGGTAGGTGACGCGCAGGCGAATGAAGTCCTGCAGGGCCGGCGGCAGGTTCTCCATACCGTAGTGCTCGACCACGGTGCGGATGGCGTAGATCTGCTCCACGGCGGCGCTGGCGGCCTTCTGCTGGTTGGCGAGCTCGGCGTTGATCTGCCGGTTCACGTCGTTGCGCACCGACTTCACGACGCGCTCTTCCTCCATGGAAAGCGCCGCCTGGTGGGCGCCGGTGAAGGCGAGGAACTCCGTGATGGCGTTGCCGCTCTTCAGGTAGACCATATACGAGCTGCGCCGTGCCATGATGCGGGCCGTGATGTCCTTGCGGGCCATGAGCTCCACGAGGCCCTCCGCCAGCGCCTCGGATTCCACGGTGATCTCGAAGTGGAAGTCGCTTTTGGGATTCGAGATGAAGCCGCTGCCCAAAAAGGCGCCGCGCAGGTAGGCCGCCGCGCAGCAGGGCTTGGCCACAAGCGATTCCTTGATACCCATCTCCAGGCCGCCCTCGGCCGAGAGCACCCCCATGTCGCGCAAGGCATCGGCCAGATGGGGCTGGGCCGGCACTTCGATGAGATAGTTCGGTGTCTTGTGCAGCACCGAGCGGCGCATGGTGAGGTTCGTCTTCAACGAATAGATGCCGTGCAAAAGCCGCACGACGAGCCGTGCTGAGGCCGGCGCATCCGTGGCGATCTCCACCCGGTAGCGGGCAGGTCCGCTCACGAAGAGCGTCCCCTCGATGCGCACCAGCGCCGCGAGCGTCGCCTTCTCGCACTGCGGACAGGCGGGCACGACCCGGGCCAGCTCGTCTTTCACCTCGGACGTGAACGACATGGCCTAGCTCCGGCGCGCCCGCGAGAGCTTGATGACGTTCTGGAAGGCATCGCGCAGCGCGAAGGGCGAGTGCCACGTGGGCTGCTCGGCGTCCACGAGGTTGCGGCTGATGACGATGGGACCGCGGGACTGGATGGCGAGCATATCGGCGTAGGAGATGGAGATGGGACGCACCCCCTTGATGAGCTGGTCGTCGTTCAAGTCGCTCGTGGAAGCGTGCTCCAGCTCGGCCCCGGAGATGGCCGCGAAGCTGCCCGTGGCGGGGCTTTCGGCGCGCAGAGGCACCTTCGAGTGCACGAGCATGTAGTCGATGAGCCCCTCCATGCCGTGGGCCGTCAGCGCCTCGAAGTGCTCGCGGGCCGTCAGCCCCCACGTCTCCCCTTGCACGTCGGCCAGGGCGCACACGAATAGCACGCGGCCCCGAGAGGCGCGGATGGCCTCGACGACGCCGGGGATGAGCAGGTTCGGGATGATGGAGGTGAACAGCGACCCCGGGCCCAGCACGATGAGGTCGGCCTCGCGGATGGCCTGAAGCGCCGGCTCGTAAGGGCGCGGCGGCCGGCCGTCCTCGGCGGAGAGCCACACCTGCGCAAGCGCCGTCTTGGAATGGCAGGCCACGGCCTGACCGTCCAGAATGCGCCCGTCCTGGGTCTGGGCCGACAACACCACGTGGTCCAACGTCGAGGGATACACGTGCCCCTGGGCGTCCACCAGCTTCTCGCAGATGGCGATGGCCTCGGGAAACGACCCCGTCGCATCTTCCAGCGCGGCCAGAAGGAGGTTGCCCAGAGCATGGTCGCGGGCCACGGCGAAGCGGTACTTGAGCGCCCGCACAAGCGGGTCGGCGGGATCCTTCGCAAAGGCCACGAGGCACTTGCGGATGTCGCCGGGCGGCGTGACGTCGGCCTCCTCGCGCAAAACACCGGTGCTGCCGCCGTCGTCGGCCATGGCCACGACGGCGCTCGTCTGCACGCCTAAGGAGAGCAGCGTCCGGATGGAGACCGGAGCGCCGGTGCCCCCGCCGATGACCACCGCCTTCAGTGCGCGGGCGTCCTCATCCAAAGGCCGCAGGTTCGGAAGCGCGCTGCGCAGGGCCGAGAACGCCGCCGTGGCCGCCGGATCAACGCGGAAGGCCTCGGTGCTCTTCTTTATGCCGGCCACCTTCTACGCTTCCTTTCCGCCGCCGGCACGGGCGTCCAGCACGTTGTCGCTCTCGCGCTGCACGTCGTGACCGCGCTCGGCCAGACGCAGATCGCGATGGGCAACGCTCACCCGATAGCCCTTCGACTTCAGGTAATCGCCCGTGGCCTCGGCAAGCGCCACCGACCGGTGCTGGCCGCCGGTGCAGCCCACGCCGATGGCCAGCTGCTGCTTGCCCTCGGCGACGTACCCCGGCATGACGACGTCCAAAAGGTCGTGCCACTTCTGCTCGAACTCGATGGTCTCCTCGCGCATGCGCACGAAGTCGCGCACCGGGGCGTCCAGCCCCGTCAGCGGCCGCAGTTCCGGATCGTAATAGGGGTTCGGCAGGAAGCGCACGTCCATGACGAGGTCCGCATCGTAGGGGGCGCCGTGCTTGAAGCCGAAGGAGTACACGGTGACCGCAAGCCCCTTGCGCTCGCTGCCCGTGGCGAAGAGCCCCCGGATGGTGCTGCGCAGCTTCTGGGGCAGCATATCGGTGGTGTCGATGACGTAGTCGGCGCGGTCGCGAAGGCCCATGAGCATGAGCCGCTCGCGCTGGATGCCCTGCCAGATGGTGGTGCCGTCGGTGCACAGCGGATGCCGGCGGCGGCTCGACTTGTAACGGGCGATGAGCTTGTCGTCGGCGGCATCGAGGAACAGCGTCTTGTAGGAGACGCCGGCCTCTCGCATGGAGGAAAGCTCGGCCTCCAGATCGCCGAAGAAGTCGCCGTTGCGCGAGTCGCAGACCACGGCCAGACGACGCCGGCCGCCCTCGTGCTCGGTACTCTCGTTCACGCGCACGAGCTCGGCGAGCAGGCTCGAAGGCAAGTTGTCCACGCAGTAGTAGCCCAAATCCTCGAAGACGTGCATGGCTTCCGTGCGCCCGGCGCCGGACATGCCCGTCACAATGACGAAGTCGGGCATCTGAGCCTCTTCCATTACCTCCTCGGCCACAAAGGCCTCCTTTCCTGAAAGGATCGCTCTTCTTCACAGAGGCTTTCCGTTTGTCTGAACGAGCTCTCCGTAGGGGGCGATCTTGGTCGCCCCTCATAAGCATGGCTATCCCGCTCGGAAGGGCAGACCAAGGTCTGCCCCTACGGGATGGTGTTCGCCAGGACGCTATCGGCCAGCTGTTCTTCCTTCTCTTCTTTCCGCTCATTATACTGCGCGAGAACGCGCACCAGCTCCTCGGCCACCTCTTCGGGGATGACCTTGGCAGCCTTGATGTCCTCGAGGCTCGCGGCCTTCAGGTTCTTGAACGACTTGAAGTGCTTCATCAGCGCCTTCTTCCGCACGGGCCCCAGACCCGCCACGTCGTCCAGAATACTCGCCGTCATACCCTTGCCGCGCAGCTCGCGGTGGAAAGTGATGGCGAAGCGGTGGGCCTCGTCGCGCACCTGCTTCACCAGGTACAGCGACGCCGAGCCTGAGGGCAGCACCACCGGTCCCGTGTCCTGCCAGGGCACGAACAGCTCCTCGTCGCGCTTGGCCAGACCGCAAATGGCGATGTCGTCGATCCCCATCTCCTCGAACATGGCGAGCGCCGCCGTCAGCTGCGGCTTTCCGCCGTCCAGGATGATGAGGTCCGGCTTGCTGCCGAAGCGCTCGTCGTTCAAACGTTCCGGCGCGTAGCGGCGCCGCATCACCTCCTGCATGGAGAGGAAGTCGTTGGCCTCGTCGAGCGGCGTCTTTATCTTGAAGCGGCGGTACTGGTTCTTGTCCGGCTTTCCGCCGGTGAACACCACCATGGAGGCCACCGTGTAGGAGCCGTGGATGGTGGAGATGTCGAAGCACTCGATGCGCATGGGCGGCGCGTCCAAGGCCAGGGCGCTCTCCAGCTGCAGAAGGGCGTTGTTGATGCGCTTGTCGTCGTAGTTCGTGCGCACCTTGTAGCGCATGAGAACGTGGCGCGCGTTGGTCTCGGCCATGGTCAGAAGGTCGGCCTTCTCCCCCTTCTGCGGGGCGCAGAAGCGCACCTTGGCGCCGTGGGCCGAGTCGAGCTTGCCCGTGAGCCACTCCCCCATGGCCTCGGCGTCCTCGGGCAGTGCGCGCACGATCACCTCGCGCGGGATGGAGGTGGTGGTGTCGTAGTAGCGCATGAGGAAGTTGCGCAGCAGATCCTGATCGGGCACGTCGGTGCCACGGTTCAAGACGAACTCGTTGGCGTTCACGATGCGTCCCTCGCGGATGACGAGCACGTTCACCCCGGCCACGGTCTCCTCGCGGAAGAACCCGACGACGTCGGCGGACAGGTCGCGCGAGGACACGGCGTGCTGCTTGTCGGCGAGCGAGTTGATGGTGTCGATGCGCGCCTTCAGCCGTCCCGCCCGCTCGAAGTCGAGCTCTTCGGCGGCCTCCTGCATTTCCGCCGTCAGCTCGTCGACGAACTCGCGGTGGTTGCCGGCGAGGAAGCGCTCGATGCGCCGCACGTTCTGGGCGTACTCCTCGGGCGTAATGGCCCCGCAACAGGCGCCGGGGCCGAGGCCCACGTGGCAGTCGAAACAGGGACGCGCATCGCGCTTCAAGAAAGCGAGCGGGTCCTTCTCCAGCGCGCGCGTGAGTCCCCGCCAGTCGGCGCAGGTGGCGGCGCACAGGGGCACCACACGCCGGGCGATGTCGATCATCTCCCGGGCGGCGCGGGCGTCAGTGAAAGGACCGAAGTACTTCGTGTCGGACTTGTGTTTCTCGCGAGTGTACTTGATGGCCGGGAACACATCGCCTTTGGTGAGCGCGATGAAGGGGTAGCTCTTGTTGTCCTTGAAGTCCGCATTGAAAAACGGGCTGTACTGGTTGATGAGGTTCTTCTCCAGCACGAGCGCCTCGTGCTCGTTGTCGACGACGAGGTAGTCGAAGGAGTCGATGGCCTCCACGAGCAAGGGAATCTTCGCGCGATCGTCCTGGAAGTTCACGTACTGGCGCATGCGCGCCCGCAGCTGCTTGGCCTTGCCGACGTAGATGACCTCGCCGGCGGCGTCTTTCCACAGGTACACGCCGGGCTCGGTGGGCACCGCCTCCAGCTCGCGCTTGATGCGCGCGAGCTTCTGCTGCTGGGTCTCGCGGGAGCGACCGGGCTTGGCGCGACCGCCTTCGCCCACGGCTTCCGCGACGGCTGCCTCCGCGACCGCTCCCATGGCGGCCGCGTCGTCGACGACGTCCATGGCGGCCGCCTCGCCTTCGCCGTCCGCCCAGACTGCCTCCGCGACGGCCTCGTCAACAGCGTTGCCCGCGGCTTCATGATCGCGCACGGCGCGGGCGAGCGTCGGCCTCATGCGGCCCTCGCGCTCCAACTCGTCGGGGTATTCGTTTTCCCAGGAAATTCGTTCTTTACTCATGGGTGCAGTATACCCGCAGATTCCAGCCTGTGTCCTTCCAGACGATTTCTCACCCATTTTTTCGCCAAAATTTCGAGTTGTTAGCATTGATGAGATCGCTTATGGCGTTCTTCGAGCTTCGCTGAAAGAATTTGCCTCATCGACTATTCGTTTATCGATAGTTTCAGCCTTCTTGTGGAATTGGTGGGATAGCGGGAGGCCATTCGCAATGCTAACAACTCGAAAATTATGGCCCGAATTGCCATGGAGATTTTCCCGAGACGGGCGGGACGTTCCGTTCCGTCCAAAGCGAAGCAGCTCCAGCCGTGGTAAGTTGTTGTTTTACTCTTGAACCGGAGGGGTTATTTGAATAGGGAACGAACTGAAACCAGCTCGGGCGCCACGGGGCGGCCGCGGGCAATGGACGCGCTGCGACGCAGCGTCTTCTTCGCGCTCGCCGTCGTTTTGGGCTTTCTGCTCCTCGAGCTGCCGTGGAACGGCGATGTCTTCGCCATTCCCCAGCGCTACGTCATCGACAACCTGCTCATCCTGGGGCTGGGCTGCGCCATCACTTTTCTGGCGGGACAGCGCACCCGCGCATCGCTCGCCGCGTTCGTGGGACTGTGCCTTATGTGGGGCACCGCCAACTTCTTCATCATCGCCTTCAAGGGGCAGCCCATCGTGCCGGCGGATCTGTTCGCCCTCGGCACCGCCGCCTCGGTGGCCGGCGGTTACAGCCTGTTTCTCACCGGTCGCCTCGCGTTCTGCTGGGCGCTGTTCGCCGCCTATTGCATCGCCCTGGCGAAGCTGTGCCCCCAACGAAAGCGCGCCCGCTGGGACATTGCCGCCAACATGCTGGCGGCGGCCCTGCTGGTGTGCCTCGGCGCCATGCAGTACCAGGCCATCGATATCAAGAAGGACTGCGAGGTGACTGTGGACGTATGGGACGTGCGCGGCTCCTACGCCACCCAGGGCACCGCGCTCTGCTTCCTCTCGCGGGCCCAAGAGCTGACGCCCAAGCCTCCGGAGGGCTACTCCGCCGAGGCCGTGGACGCCATCCTGGCCCCCTTCGCCGAGGATCCGCTGACGGGAACGGACGGCACGGTGGCAGAGTCCCCCTCGCCCGACACAACGGGCAACCAAAACTCAACGGCGCCCACCACTGGCGATGCAGCGCCGGAACAGCCCGAAGCACTCCCCTACGACGGGCCCAACGTCATCGCCATCATGAACGAGACGTTCTCGGATCTCTCCTCCTATCCGGGCCTTGAGGGCACGAACGCCGCCCCGACGTTCTTCCACGAGGTGGCCGACGACTCCCTGGCCGCAGGCGACGTGTACGTGTCGGCCATGGGCGGGGGCACCTGCAACAGCGAGTTCGAGTTCCTCACGGGCGCCTCCACGGGCAACATGGGCGGCGGCGTGTACCCCTATGTGCTCTACGATTTGGAAGGGGTGGACAACCTCGCCTCCTACTTCCGCGGTCTGGGGTACGGCACCCACGCGATTCACCCGGCCGAGGCAGCCAACTGGCGGCGCGACCGCATCTACGAGCAGCTCGGATTCGACGACTTCGACGACATTACCACCATGGAGGACGCCGACACCTTCCGCGATCTCGTGACGGACCGCGCCACCTACGAGCGCGTGCTGGAGAAGATCGATGAGGGAGACGGGCCCCAGTTCGTCTTCGACGTCACCATCCAGAACCACGGCGGCTACGACACGGGGCTCGTGCCCCCCGCCGATGCGGTACACCTGGAATCGGACGAGGTGGAAAGCCCCGAGGTGGACGAGTTTCTGGCGGCCATCAAGCGCTCGGACGAGGATCTGCGCTGGCTCATAGAAGAGCTGAACGCCCGAGACGAGCCCACCATCGTCGTGTTCTTCGGCGACCACCAGCCCGGCTTCGCCGACTGGCTCTTCGAGGAGACCTTCGGCAAGCCCGTGGAAGACGCCAATCTGGAAGAGGTGCAGGCGCGCTACCGGACGCCGTATTTCATCTGGGCGAACGCCGCGGCCCGCGGGGGATACGGGGATACGCTCGCGCGCATCGAGAACGCCGATGTCACGAGCTTGAACTATCTTTCAAGCCTGCTTCTGGATGCAACGGGGCTGCCCCGCGACTCCCACGCCCTGTACCGATCGGCTCTGCGCCAGGCGCTGCCCGCCGTGAACCTGAATGGATACCGGGATGCCGAGGGAACGTGGCACTGGTTCGGCGAGGCCGTGGAAACCGACGCCCAGCAGAAGGCCGAGGACGCCCTGAAGTCCTACGCCATCGTCCAGTACGACCAGCTTTTCGGCAACGATCGCGGCTAGCAGCTCGCGCCTGCCTAGCCCCGGCTTCAGCCCGAGATCGCGAAAGCCCCCTACAGGCTCTCGCGCACCCAGGCGATGTTGGATTGGACAGTGGCGATGAGCTCGTCGGTGGAATCGAAGACGCGCATGGGGCGCAGCCACTCCACGAACTCCACCTCGATGGGCTGGCCGTAGATGTCCTGGTCGAAGTCGAGGATATGCACCTCGATGTTCTCCTTGGCGGTGTCGGCGAAGGTGGCGGGGATGCCCACGTTCACGGCGGCCTTGTAGCGGACGCCGTCCACCACGGCGTAGCAGGCGTAGACGCCCTCTCCGATGGCCAGAAGCTCCGGCGGTACCTCCAAATTCGCCGTGGCGAAGCCGAAGTCGCGGCCCTCGCCGCGGCCCGGGCGCACGGTTCCCTCCAGAGTATAGGGGCGCCCCAGAAGGTCGGCCGCCTCGCGGGCGCGGCCCTCGGACAGAAGGCCGCGAATGCGCGTGGCCGTCACGGGACGGCCCCCCTCGGCGACCAGCTCGTGCCCGTGCACCTCCATGCCGCGCTCGGCTCCCCAGGCGCGCAGGCTCTCCACGTTGCCGGCGGCCTTGCGACCGAAGTGGAAATCGCTGCCGATGTGGATATGGCTCGGCACGCCGCCACCGAAGCAGGCGTTCAGGAAGTCCTCGGGGCTTTGGGCCGCGAACTCGCGCGAGAACGGCAGCACGACCACGGCGTCTGCGTCCAGCTCGGCCAGCTTGGCGATGCGGGTCTCGTTGGTCATGAGCTTCTTCAATCGATCGGCGGCAAACACCTCGTCGGGATCGATGTCGAAGGTGATGATGGCGCTGGGGCGGCCCTCCTCGCGGGCCGTGTTCACCGCCTCGCCGATGATGAACCGATGTCCCTCGTGGACGCCGTCGAAGACACCGAAGGCCACCGAGGCGCGATCGAGCAGGGCCTCGTCGAAGGCGGGATCGTTCCTAGAGATCACTACAGCCACGGGAAACTCCTATTGGAAACACGCATCGGGGGGCGAAGCGCCCCGTATCAACATAGTACTCGTATAATGCCACGATGCGGTTATCGGCGACAAGGGCCACGACCTCGCCATTTTGCGGCGGCTCGCAGCTGGGGCGCACTCCCGCCGTGCAGGCGCACAGCTCCGCCGCCGGATCGACGCTGCGGCGCTCGAAGAGCTCCACGGCGCGCCCGTCCAGCGGGTTCCCGTTGCGTACCCGCGCCGCAGCGGCATCGTCGAGGTAGATGAAGCGCATGCCAAGCACCTTCAGCGGATCCAGAGCGGCGCGCTCCCCCATCTCCTCCAAGACCTCCAGCGTCACGCAGTCGGCGATGCCAATCGCGCCGGCCGCCGTGCGGCACAGCGCCCCCACATGGGCGGGGCACCCCAGGCTATGGCCGATGTCGCGGGCGAGCGCGCGGATATAGGTGCCCTTCGACACCTTGAACGCGATGTCCCAGCGGGCCGGCTCCGCGCCGTCGGCGCCCCCGATGCCCAAAAGCTCGGCGGAGTACACCTCGATGTCGCGCGGCGCCAGATCGATAACGCGCCCCTTGCGCGCCGCGTCGCAGGCCTTGGTTCCCCCCACCTTGATGGCCGAGTACACCGGCGGCAGCTGCTTGGACTTCCCCACCAAACCGCCCACGAAGACGCTGGCGAAGAACGGGTCGAACACCTCATCGGGCACAACGCCCGTGCGGATGACCTCGCCGTCGCAGTCGTCGGTATCGGTGGCAGCGCCGAAGACGACCGAGACCACATAGGACTTGTCGTGGCCGGTGAGGAACTGATCGAGCCGGGTGGCCGGCCCCACGCACAGGGGCAGCACCCCCGAGGCGAGTGGATCTAAAGTGCCCGTGTGCCCGATGCGCTTCTCGCCGAAGATGCGCCGGGCGCGGCTCACCACGTCGTGGGAGGTCATACCGCTCGGCTTATCCACGGCCAGCACGAGGCACAGATCGGTCGTCCCCCGCTTCACAGACGCTCCTCCGGCAAGGTCGGGCTCTCGATGCCCAAACGGCGCGCGACGGTCTTCACGGCCCCGCGCAAATCGTCGTGAATGGTAAATCCAGCCGCGGCCTTATGTCCGCCGCCGCCGAACTCGCCGGCGATAGCGGCCACGTCGGTGTCGTCCTTGGAACGAAAGCTGCCGCGCACCTCGCCCTCCTGCTCCCGCAGCATGCAGGCAACGCGCACACCGCGCAGGGAGCGCAAAAGATCGATCATGGGCTCGGCATCGGCCTTCACGGCCCCGCACTCGGCGAAATCGGCGAGCGAGAGCCACGAGAGCACCGCCTCGCCGTCGCCGGACAGGCTCATATGGCCCACCGTGCGCCCCTCCAGCTCGATAGAGGCGAGACTGCGGTTCTGATAGAACTCCCGGGCGATATCCCCGGGCCGCGCGCCGGCGGCGACCATTTCGCACGCCCCCTTGAACGCGGCAGCGTCGGTGTTGCCGTGCTGGAAACGGCCGGTGTCGGTCATAAGACCGGTGTAGCAGCAGGTGGCGATGAGGCGCTCGCGATCGGCGCCCAAAAGCGACGCCAGCTCCCAGATAAGCAGTGACGTGGAGGCGGCGTCCGGATCGGTGTAGCTGAGGTCGCTCATGGCCCGCGGCACGGCGTGATGATCCACCGTAACGGTGAAGGGCGCCGCCTCGTGCAGGCGCGCCCCGTCGCCGAGTCGCTCCGGCGTGGGCACGTCCACGGCGATGAAGCACTCGCAGGGCCCTTCGAAGCCCGCGGCGGGAACGAGCCCGTCGGCGCCGGGCAGAAACATGAGGTCGCTCGGCGGCTCCTCGTCGCGGGCAAGCACGCACGCGACCTGCTTGCCCAACTGCCGGAGGGCCCAGGCGAGCCCCAGCGCCGAACCAAGGCAGTCACCGTCGGGGCTCACATGGCCTCCGATGACGAAGTGGTCGCGCTCGGCGAGCGCGGAGGCGATCTCGGAAAGCGTCGTGTTGGTCTGGGGCGTCACCGTCATGAAACTAGTACTCCCGATCTTCCCCGATGGTCTCCTCCTCGATGCGCTTCTCCTGATGCTCGCGCTCAGAATTCAGCGCCTGGGAGATGGCCTCGGCCTGATCGACCGACGTGTCCACGTAGAAGCGCAGCTCCGGCGCTACGCGCCAGGAGAGCTTCTTGGCCATGAGAGAACGGATGTGGCCCGCGGCGGCCTCGAAGGCGGACTGGGCGCCGGCGTAGCGCTCGGGGTCGGTGGTGTAGTAGACGTTGCAGACGGAACGGTCGTAGCTGACCTCACAGCCGGTGATGGTGACCAAATGGAGGCGCGGATCGGACACGTCGAACAGAAGGATGCTCGCGATCACCTCGCGGGCCTGCTCGTTGACCTTGCGGTTGGAAGCGCTCTGCTTCATGACGTCATCTCCTCAATCGAGGCGGACAGATAGTTTTAGTATAGAGTTGAAACCAAGAGCCATGCACCAGTCGTGGAAAACTAAGCAAAACTGTAACGGTAGGCGTCGAGGAAGCCCCGTGTCCCCGCGCGCAGGTTGCGCAGCGAACGGAACAGTCTAGTGGACTGTTCCGCCGAGCGAGCCATTGCTTGAGCACGGGGATGCGGGGCTTCCTCGACGCCGGACAGTCGAGTTACTCCGTGCGCTCGACCTCTTTCACCTGGTAGCCCTCGATGGTGTCGCCCACCTTCAGGTCCTGGAACTTCTCGATGCCGATGCCGCACTCGTAGCCCTGCTTCACGGACTTCACGTCGTCCTTGAAGCGGCGCAGCGACGCCATGTGGCCCTCGAAGATGACCGTGCCGTCGCGCACGATGCGCACCTTGTCGTCGCGGTGGATCTCGCCTTCCACGACGTAGCAGCCGGCGATGGTGCCCACCTTCGGCACCTTGAAGGTCTCGCGCACCTCGGCGATGCCGGTGTCCTCTTCCACGATATCCGGCGACAGAAGACCCACGCGCGCGGCGTTGATGTCCTCGATGGCCTGATAGATGACGCGGTACAGGCGGATGTCCACCTTCTCCTTCTCGGCCTGCTGGCGACTCTTGCCCGTGGGACGGACGTTGAAGCCGATGATGATGGCATCGGAGGCGGCGGCCAGGGTGACGTCGGTCTCGGTGATGCCGCCCACGGCCGAGTGCACGATGTTGATGCGCACCTCGGACTGATCCATCTTGTCGAAGGCGTCGCGCAGAGCCTCGATGGAGCCCTGGACGTCGGCCTTCACGATGAGGTTCAGATCGGTGGTCTTGCCGTCCTCGATGCGGCTGAACAGGTCGTCCAGGCTCATGTGGCTCTTGGTCTCCTGGGCGGCCAGGCGGGCGCGCAGCGCGCGCTCCTCGGCCAGCTTGCGGGCATCGCGCTCGTCCTCGAAGACACGGAACTCGTCGCCGGCGGTGGGCACCGAGTTCAGGCCCAGGATCTCCACCGGGTCGGCGGGCTTCGCCTCGGCGACGTGCTCGCCGCGCGGGTTCACCAGAGCGCGCACGCGGCCGTAGCTCGTGCCGGCCACCACGACGTCGCCGGTGTGCAGGGTGCCGCGCTGGATGAGCACCGTGGCCACGGGGCCCCGGCCCTTGTCCAGGTTCGCCTCGATGACGAAGCCGGAGGCAGAAGCGTCAGGGTTGGCCTTCAACTCCAGCACGTCGGCCTGCAGGATGATGGTCTCCAGCAAGTCGTCGATGTGCAGCTTCTTCTTGGCCGACACCTCGACGAACATGTTGGAGCCGCCCCACTCCTCGGGGATGACGCCGTACTCGGTGAGCTCCTGGCGCACGCGGTCGGGATTGGCACCGGGCTTGTCGATCTTGTTCACGGCCACGACGATGGGCACCTCGGCGGCCTTGGCGTGGTTGATGGCCTCGATGGTCTGCGGCATGACGCCGTCGTCGGCGGCCACCACAAGCACGATGACGTCGGTGACCTGGGCGCCGCGGGCGCGCATGGCGGTGAAGGCCTCATGGCCCGGGGTGTCGATGAAGGTGATCTGGCGGTCGCCGATGTTCACCACGGAAGCGCCGATGTGCTGGGTGATGCCGCCGGCCTCGCTGGCCACCACGCCGGTATCGCGGATGGCGTCCAGAAGCGAGGTCTTGCCGTGGTCGACATGGCCCATGACGGTGACCACGGGGGGACGCGGCTTCAAATCGGCCTCGGAGTCGTTGTACACCACGGCGTACTCCTCCTCCGGCGACACGACGCGCACCTTGCGGCCCATGTCGTCGGCGATGAGCTCCATGGTCTCGTCGCTCATGGTCTGGGTGAGCGTGAGCACCTGGCCGAGCATGAACAGGCGCTTGATGACGTCGTTGGGTTGCACGCCCAGAAGCTCGGCGAACTTGGCCACCGACGCGCCCTGCGGGATCTCCACCACGGAGTCGTCCAGCACCAGCGTCGGGTCAAGACCGCGCTCGATGGCCTCCAGCTCGGCGCGCTCGCGGGCCTCGGCCTCGCGCTTCTCCTTGCGCTTCTTGCGGCGGCCCTCCCCCTCGTGGGTGTTGGCCGCGGCCACGGCGGCGCGGGCCTCGGCGAGCACCTTGTCGCGCTGCAGCTTCTCGGCCTGCACGGCCATCTGGGCGTAGCGGTCCTCGCCGGCGGTCATCTGGGCCTCGAGCTCGGGCACCACCTGATGAGCCCCGCCCTTCTTGCCCTTCTTGCCGCCGCGAGTCCCGCGGGTGTCGGCCTGGGCGCTCTTGGCCGCCTCCATGCGCTGCTTCTCGGCCTCGATCTGCGAGAGCAGCGAGTCGAAGTTGTTCTTGGGGCGAGACGGCGCGGGAGCCGGGGCCGGACGGGCCGGGGCAGGCGCGGGCGCGGCCTTCGCGGGCTTCTTGTGGCCGCGGCGCAGGGCCTCTTCCACGGCGCGCTTCTTGGCCACCTCGGCGGCCGCCTTCTCGGCGCGGGCGCGGGCCCGGGCCTCCTGGCGCTCGCGCTCGACGCGCTCCTTCTCTGATGCGATCTGCTGCTCGAGGCTCGCGAAGGCGGAGGGCTGCTTGGGCGCCTGCTTGCGCGCCGGGTGCTCCTCGCCCTCGGCGTCGTCGTCGGAGCGCGAACCCTCGCGGCGGGCGCGGGCGGCCTCGCGCTCGGCGAGCTCCTTTTCCCGCGCGGCCTTTCGCTCGGCTTCCTCCTCAGCGCGCTTGCGCTCGGCCTCCTCCTGCTCGGCGGCCAGCGCCGCGGCCTCCTCGGCCTCAAGGGCGCCGGCGCGGGCGCGGATCTCCGGCTCCAGGTTCTTGCGAATCTTGTCAACGTAAGCGTCGTTGAGCATGCTCGCATGGGACTTCGCCGGTATCTTCATCTCTTTCAGGCGATCGAGCAGATCCCCGCTCGACATATCGAATTCCTTCGCCAACTCGTGTACGCGCATGCTGGCCATATATCACTCCTCATTCTTTCCCGGTGCCTCGGCGAGGGCAAGCTCGCGAAGAACGCGCTCGTAATCTTCGTCGGTCACTTTGCAGCGCAGGGCGCGCTCAAGCTTCCTGGTCTTTCTCGCCGCGGCGAGGCAGTCCTCAGAGCAGACGTAGGCGCCGCGGCCGGCGAGGCGGCCCGTAGGGTCGAAGCTCACAAGGCCCTCGCCGTTGCGCACGATGCGGTGAAGCGCGCCCTTCCCAAGGGTCGCGCCGCAGCCGATGCAGGTACGCTGGCGCTTTGTCGTCTGTACTGCCATCAGGCTCTGCCCCTTAGGCCTCTGCCTCAGCATCGGCATGGACGCCGCAGTACTGGCTGTTCGGTCGGGCGTGGTTGCGGCAGCGGTTGCCATCCTCGTCGACGAAGATGCAGAAGCCGTCGTCCTCCTCCACCTCGTCGTCCATCTCGACATCGACCAAAGACGCGCCCTGGAAGCTCTGGGGCTTGATATCGATGTGCCAACCGGTGAGGCGGGCGGCCAAGCGCGCGTTCTGCCCCTCCTTGCCGATGGCCAGCGACAGCTGGTCGTCGGGCACGATGACCGTGGCGTAGTTGTTGTCCTCGTCGATGCTCACGTGGCTCACCTTCGCCGGCGACAGGGCGTTGGCCACGTAGACCGCCGGGTCGGGGCTCCACTGGATGACGTCGACGCGCTCGTTGCGCAGCTCCTCGACCACCATGCGAACGCGGGAGCCCTTCGGCCCCACGCAGGCGCCCACCGGATCCAGGTTCGCCTCGCGGGAGAACACGGCCACCTTGGAACGGGCGCCGGGCTCGCGGGCCACGGACTTGATCTCCACGACCCCCTCGTAAATCTCCGGCACCTCGATCTCGAAGAGACGGCGGATGAGGTCGGGGTGGGTGCGGGAGACGACGATGGCCGGGCGCGCCTGCTCGCCGCGGGCGCGGGGCGCGTCGGCGTTGGGGTTGCGCACCTCGATGATGAGCACCTTCAGTCGCTGGTTGTGGCGGTAGTGCTCGTTGGCCGGGCGCTCGTTGCGCTCGCCCGGGTTGCGCTTGGCGTCGTAATGCGGCAGCTCCGCCTCGACGCCCTCGCGGATCTTGATGATGGTGAAGTCCGGCGTGCCCTGCAACACGGTGCCCGTGACCAAATCGCCCACGCGGCCGCGGAACTCGTCGTAGATGGACTGGCGCCCGGCCTCGCGCACGAGCGAGGAAATGACGCCCTTGGCGTTCTGGGCGGCGATGCGGCTCACGTCGTCGGGGGTGACGTCGCGCTCCTCGAACTCGCTGTACTCGCCGGTCTCCTCGTCGGGCTCGCCCACGGGCACGAGCTCGTAGACGTAGATCTTGCCGGTCTGGCGGTCGATGGTCACGCGCGCGTCCCATTCCAGATCGAGGATGCGCTCGTAGCTCTTCGCCAGGGACTGCTCCAAGCGCTCGATGAGGTAGAACTCGTCGATCTTGCGCTCGTGGGCCAGTGCCTGCAAGGCCTCGATCAGTTCTGAAGTTGCCACGTATCTAATCCTTTCCCTAGGCGCTGAAGTCGATGGTGCCCTTAACGCGGGCCTTTTTGATGTTGTCGTACGGAATGCGGAAGGTGTCGGCGCCGTCTGCGGCCACGATGACGCAGCCGTCCTCGAAGCCGAGAAGCTCGCCGGTAAACGAGCTGCGGCCGTCGATGGGGCCGGTCGCCTTCACCGTCACCGTCTCGCCGGCAAAGCGCGCGAAGTGCTCCGGCGTGCGCAGCGGCCGGTCGATGCCCGGAGAGGACACCTCCAGCATGTAGGCCCCGGGGAACGGGTCCAGCTCGTCCATGACGTCCCCGACCCAGGCCTGAGTGCGGGCCAGCTCGTCGAAGCTGATGCCGCCGGCCGCATCGATGTAGACGCGGATGGTCGGCGCCTTCTTCGAGCCGACGATCTCCAGCGTGACGATCTCGACGCCCTCGGAGGCCGCTCGGGGCTCCAGGGCGGAAAGAAGCGATTTCTCCTTGGCCGTCAGCACCTCGTCTGCCTCCTTTTCCGTTGCCTACGCTCCCATACTTTCCGGGCCGCAAAAGGCCCCTACAACAAAAGAAAGCGGGAAAAGTCCCACTTTCTCCAGAAGCGAAAGTATGTCCGTGCAGTCGATCTGCACAGCAGGCCTATTTATACCACAACGGGTCGCGCTTTGCCAGCCTCCCGCAACAAGTGGCCGCATACGGCGCAAAATGACCACAGACGGCAGTCAGACAGCCTGGAGGATCGGACGGGCTGGGCAGTCGAACGACCAGACACCCAAACGTCCGCCGCACGTCCGTCTCGGCCGATCGGGCCCGGCGCCCCTACTCGGCCGGCGCTGCCGGCAGCACCTGGCCGATGAGGTCGTTGCCCGGATAGGCCTTCACGAAGTCGATGAAGTCGGCCACGGCCCGGGAGTGCACGTGCTTCTTGTGGTAGGCCATATACACCGTGTAGAAGTGCTCCGGGATGCCCTTGACGCGCACCTGGTGCAGGTTGCTGAACAGCTGGGCGCCCAGCGAGTCCAGCATAAGCGCTCCGGCGTTGCCGCCGTTGTAGGAGAGGAACGACCCCATGGACACATCGTCGTCGTAGCCCAGGGACACGCCGCGCACGTCGGCCTCCTCGAGCATCTTCGCCACGCGCTCGCCGATGGGGGTGCCCCGGCGGTAGGTGTGCAGATCCACCTCGTTCAGCTCGGCGAAGGTGATCGTGTCGGCAGACGCTAGCGGGTGGTCGTCGCGCACGTAGAGGGCCAGTTCGCAGTGCTTCACCGGGAAATACGCGATATCGGGCTCGTTGTCGCGCTTGCCGCAGAAGGCCCCATCCAGCGTGCCCCAATGCAGCTGCTCGGTGAGGTAGTTGGTGAGTCCCTGGGACACCTTCACGATGACCCGCTTGTCGAAGGCCTCCTCGAAGTCGCGGATGAGGATCGGCAGGTAGTGGTCCTGGATGGTGAAGGTGGTGCCGAGGTTCACGGTGCCGAAGGAGGCCGAGGAGCGCGCGCTCACGGCCGCCACGCCGTCGTCGATGGCGCGCAGGGCCAGGCACACGTGCTCGTAGAACACCTCGCCGTAGGGCGTGAGGAGCACCGAGCGCCCGTTACGCTCGAACAAGGGAGCGCCCAGCTCCTTCTCCAGAGACGAGATGGCCCCGGAGAGGGTCGGCTGGGTGATGAACAGCTCCTGCGCCGCTCGCGTGTAGTGAAGCACCTCGGCGAGCTTCTTGAAGTAGTTCAGCTGAGAGAGGTTCATGGTTCCCCCTAAGGCAACGGTAAGGCTGGTCGGCCCGTTCTCAGATTGCGCGATTCTACCTTGATCGTAGTTTATCAAACTCATCTTGGCTCATAGAGATTTCCTATAAGTGATAAGTGCGAAAAGCGGGGAGTCTCCACTCCCCGCTTTCCCGTTTAAGGCCGCCAGCGGTTCAAGGGATCGGACTACTCGGTCGTCCAGTCCTTCTTGTAGCCAGCAGCGGCCTTGAAGATGTACAGGCCGAGCAGCAGGATGACCACGAGCATGGCCAGCGCCACGATGAACTCGACGGTGAAGCCGAACGACGAGCCGAGCCACGCCCAAATCATAGCGGCGAAGGCGGCGATGAGATTGAACACCGTGGAGACGCGGGAGTAGATGACCGAGTACTCGCGGGTGCCGAAGGACTGGCGGCAGATGACCGGCACGAGCACCACGGCGGTGGCGTAGCAGCCGCCGAAGATGAAGGCGCCCACGTACATCACGTACTCGGAGAAGGTGCCGAACCAGCACAGCAGGATGCCCGCCACGCCAGCGGCGAAGGCGAAGATGAGGGCGCCCTTGGCGTTCTTGTCGGCCGCCGCTCCCAGGACCACCTTGAAGATGGCCTGGCCCACCATCATGACCGAGGTCATGACGCCGCCGACGACGGCCACATCGAAGGCCACGTCGGTGAGCGACTTGGTGTAGGTGGGGAACTGCATGGCGATGAGGATGGCGATGTTGATGAGGCCGGCGAAGATGCAGATGGCGTAGAACATCGGGGTCTTCATGACGAAGCCGGCGGACAGGCCGGAGGGCTTGGCGGCCACCTCAGCGCCCGAGGCCGCCTTCTGCATGGAGGCGCCGTAGGGGGCCAGCCCGCAGTCCTCGGGCGAGTTGCGCACGCAGAACAGCGTGAAGGGCAGGCTCGTGACGAGCGCGATGACGCCCCAGATGAGGTAAATCGTGTGGAAGTCGACGCCCGAGGCGGTCAGCGCGGTGAACACGGCGGACCAGATGGCGCCGCCGATGCCGGTGAAGGCCATGCACAACCCGATGAAGAAGCCGGCGCGCTCCACGAACCAGCGGTTGATGAGCGTGGGGATGGCCAGCCACAGGATGGTGATCTCGCCCAGGCCCAGCATGACGGCGGCCACGTAGAACAGCACGATGGTGTTCGAGAAGCTCATCAGCAAAAAGGCGCAGCCCACGAGGGCGGCGGAGGCGGACAAAAGGATGCGGATGTCCATGGTCTGCAGCAGCTTGCCCGCAAACGGCGAGGCGATGGTCATGGTCAGGTACATAACGGTGACGTACATGGCGAACGCGGTGACCTCAACGCCCAGGCCCTCAGCCACGACCGGCTGGAACAGGCCCCAGGTGGAGAAGCATAGAGCCGAGCATCCGAACGTGATCATGATGCCCGTCAGAACGACGAGAAGGTGACGCACGGTCAGCTTCTCTTTGGTAGCGGTCCCACTCAAGGTAAACCTCCTCTATCGATTTTTTCTACTCTTGCGCAAACGTCGAACCCCTGTTGGCGTGAGCCGTGGACGGCGATCTTTCGCCGCTATCGTATTTGTACCGTAGAACGATTCCCTTGAGGATGGTCAAAAAGGGATGCTTTGTCCCATATTCTTTGCAAAAATAGGACAGATTTAGTTAATTTGTCCTAATATCGAAAGGATTTATGATTGATAGGTTTCACAAATAGAAGAAACTGGGAGAATATTTCCCCCAGTTTCTTGTGATCGTTCTCTTAATAAGAATGCTCGCAGCCCTTCTAGAAAGATCGGTAGTGCTCCATTATCAAGGGCGCGGCGATGTAGACCATCACCTGATCCGTTCCCTCGGCGATCTGGTTGCCTCGGCAGTCCTCCCAGATGCGGCTCACGCGCGAGCCCTCGGTATAGCCGAGACCCCCCAGAATCTGCATGGCGTCCGAGGCCACCTGCACCGAGGCCTCCGGCACGTAGCGCTTCATGAGGGCCACGTCGAGCCGCTCGGTCTCGTCGGCGGCGTCGATGGACCAGGCCGCCCGGTACACCATCGAGCGCATGTTGCGCAGGCGCACTTCCATATCGGTGAGAAGGGTCTCTATCTGCTGGAAGCGCCCCACCTGCACGCCGAAGGCCTTGCGCGAGCGCGCGTGGGCCACCGCGTCGTCCATGGCCGCCTGGGCCATGCCCAAACTGGAGGCGCACAAAAGCACGCGTCCGTATTCCAGCAGATGAAACAGCTGCTGGAACCCTCCTTCACTCGCATCGAGGCGCCACTCCGGCGACAGCTCCACATCGTCGAAGGAGATGAGCGCGAAGGGCAGCATGGACTGGCCGATCTTGCTGATGGGCACGGCGTTGATGCCGGGCACGCTGCGGGGCACGAGCCAGAAGGACAGCGACGGGTAGCGGCCCGTATCCCCCGCGTCCTTGTCGATGGCGGCCACCAATATATAGGGGGCGTACTCGCCGTTGTTCACATAGGACTTGCGCCCGTTCAGAAGCAGTCGGCCGTCCACGGTCTGGCACGAGGTCTTCATGGCCATGGTGTCGGAGCCACCGTCGGGCTCGGAAATGGCCAGGGCGAACATGAGGCGGCCGTCGGCGCGATAGTCCTCGGCGATGGAGGCGGCCTCGGCGGCCCCGGCGAACCCGCTCATGATCTGCAGGTTGAACAAGTCGTTCTGGAACGGCAGCGTCGTGCCGGCGCAGCGGGAGAGCTCCTCCACGATGAGCACCTGCGAGAGCAGGCTGTGGGCCAGATCGGGCGCGATGTCCGGCTCGGCGGTCTCGTAGTACAGATCGACGAACTCCTTCATCACCGTATCGGGCAGGCCCTGGTCGCGGCACCACTTGGCCACGCGCTCCGGCGTGAAGGTGTCGGCCCCGAACGTGCGAAAGGCGCTGACGAGCTTCTTCTGCCCGTCGGTCAGCGTGAAGTCCACCTTATGGCTCCCTTCTCTTTACTATAGTGTGCATTCTACACGATGACCCTAGCACACCACTCCTTTGATTTGTTGAAACAGAATACCTTTGTTGTCCTGTTTGCATAGGGATAACTTTTCCATCTAGTGGTATTTTCTACTCAATTTCGAGTCTGTTTTACACACATATTCTATTTTGTCCGTAGATAGGGGTTCTTTCCCCTGCGATGATAGGGATGCAAACAAACGAACCGCCCGACCAACCACTTGCATGAAAGGAGAGATGCTCCGATGACAGTCACCGAGAAGCTCAACGGTTACGGCCCGCTCGCCGGCATCAAGGTCGTCGAGATGTGCACCTACGTGGCCGCCCCGGCCACCGTCCGCGTCCTGTCCGAGATGGGCGCCGAGGTCATCAAGATCGAGTCCTTCGCCGGCGATACCCAGCGCACCCAGGGCCCCGGCTTCGGCTGCGAGCTGACCGATACGGAAGATCCCACCATCGATTTGAACAACACCAACAAGAACTGGGTGTCGCTCAACCTGAAGGATCCCGAGGGCCTGGCCATCGCGAAGAAGATGATCGGCGAGGCCGACATCTTCATGAACAACATGCGCACCGCCGCCCTGAAGAAGCTCGGACTCGACTACGAGACCCTGCACGAGGAGTTCCCGGGGCTGATCTGGGGCCAGATGCGCGGCTACGGCGAGTTCGGCGAGTTCGCCCATGCCCCCGGCTACGATGCCGTGTGCTGGGCCGCCCGCGGCGGCGTGGCCGGCACCTTCCCCGAGAAGGACACCTCCCCCGCCATCCCCCCGCAGGCCTTCGGCGACTACAACACCGCCATCATGATGGCCGCCGGCCTTCTCGGCGCGCTCGTGAACAAGCTGCGCACCGGCCAAGGCGACAAGGTGGTCGTGAACCTGTACCACTCCGCCATCTGGGGCGGCTCCATCGGCCTTTGCGCCCAGCAGTTCGGCGCCGACTACCCGAAGTCCCGCACCGACGTGCCCAACCCCTTCAACAACACCTACAAGACCGCCGACGATAAGTGGCTCTACATCTGCCAGCCGCAGCACAACCGCTATTACAACGACATGATGAAAATCATCGGCCGCGACGATTTGGTGGACGATCCGCGCTACGCGACCATCGAGAACGTGAAGGCGAACCACCTGCAGCCGGAGCTCATCACCATCCTGGACGAGGGCTTCTCGAAGAAGGATCTGGAGGAGTGGCTGAAGATCCTGGCCGAATGGGACGTGCCGAGTCAGAAGGTCTTCCGCTTCACCGACATCCTGAAGGACGACGAGGCCTACGTCAACGACGCCATCCGCAAGGTGAAGTACAACGCCTTCGGCGAGCATGCGCTGCCCACCACGCCCATCCGCTTCGGCGGCTACGGCGACCCGCCGATCATCCTCTCCAAGCCCATCGGCTACCACACCGCCGAGTACCTGGAGCACTACGGCTACACGCCCGAGCAGATCGCCGAGCTGGAGGAGAAGGGCGCTGTGAAGTGCTACCACGGCGAGGAGGTGCCGGATGTGATCTTCAAGTCCGAGCGCCAGGAGAAGGGCGAGGCCCCCTGCAACTGGTAGGCCCTCCCCCGCCAAACACGCTTCCTATCTCGAGAAGGAGCCCCTCACACGAGGGGCTCCTTCTTTCTATTCCCGCTCGGGGGAAGGAGGCTGTTATAGCGCGGCTAGGCCAGGGCGTACTTTGCGGCGTTGGTGCCGGCGTTGCGGCCGAAGGTCATGCAGTCGGCGATGGCGTTGCCGCCCAGGCGGTTCTCGCCGTGGATGCCGCCGGTGCACTCGCCTGCGGCGTACAAGCCGGGAATCGGCTCGCCGTCGGCGTTGCAGGCCTCGGATTCCACATTCACGCGGATGCCGCCCATGGTGTGGTGCACGGTGGGCACCTTGCGGCAGGCGTACCAGGGGCCCTCAGTCATGGCCGCATCGGCGGTGTTGTCGGCCACGAAGCCGAACTCGTCGGTGCCGCCTTCCACCACGGCGTTGTAGGCGTCGATGGAAGCCTGCAGGTTCGCGGCGTCCACGCCCATCTCGCCGGCCAGGGCCTCCACGGTATCGCCAGCGACGATGTGGCCCAGAGCCAGCATGTTGTTGATGGTGGCGCCGTTGGCGTCCGGCTCGTCGGGATCGGGGTAGCGCAGGGTGTTCACGACGATCCAGTAGGTGCCGTCGGGCTGGGCGAAGATGTTCTTGCACAGCACGTCGCGCTCGGCGCCTGCGCCCAGGGCAAGCGCCATGCCCTCGCCCTGGGCGCAGGGCTTGATATTGGTGCAGCCGATGGCGTCGTCGGTGAACGTGACCGTCATGGCGTAGGGGGCGTTGCGGCCCGTCACCTCTGCCGTGTAGGTGCCCGCCTTCCAGGGAGCGGAGCTCGCGAGCCGCTCGGCGCGGGTGCGGGGGGCGCAGCCGGCCAGGCCGAAGCTGGCGAGTCCTCCCCAAATGCCGAGCACGGCCGCCCCTTTGCAGAAGGTTCGACGAGAGATGCCATTGAGCGGAACAAAGTCAGACGCGCGCGTCATGATAAGCCTCCTTCTAACGCACTACCGAAAAGGAACCGGGAGTCGCTTGAAGAACCATCCTTCCGAGTTGCTGGATCGTCCAAGTGGCTCGAACGATTACCGGACAAGTAGACTTTAGCGCGCCGTGCGGGAGCAACAGCAAGTCAACAAGGTGCTGCAATCTCTATGCGCGAGCGATGTAAGAAGTTTGAAACCCTGTCGTCATTCCGTCAATTTGACCACCGTTTTGTCAGCTCTCGCCGAGTGAAGGAATGCTATGCCAGCCGCACGGCCAGGCACGCGGCCTCGCGCCCCAGCTGCCGGGCCAGGGCGAACCCGATCTCGTCGGCCTTCACCGAGCGCCAGCGGGGCTGCCCGGTCTCGTCGAGCCCCGCGAAGCCCGTGGCCACCACGCCGCCGGACAAGGGCGCGCCCGCGGTGCGCGGGTGCACGGAGAGCATTCCCTGAGTGGCGAACCAGCTGTCCAGAGCAGCGAGCGTTCCCTCTCCCCCGCAGTTGTTGAGCCCGGCCGTGGACATGGCGCCGCCCACCTTGCCGGTCAGCACGTTCTCCACCATATGGAAGGGGCGCGTGCGGTCCATGAAGTTCTTCATCCGGGCGCTCACCGTGCCGAAGTAGTCCGGCGAGGCGAGCAGAACCACGTCGGCGTCCCGTAGCTTCTCGTAGAGATCGTTCATGTCGTCTTCGAGCGTGCAGCTCGTCTGGGCGAGGCAGCGGTTGCAGCCGACGCAGAACCCGATATCGAGCTTCGAGAGCTCCACCAGCTCGCAGCTTACCGGCACCTCCAGCGCCGATGCCTGCTCGGCCGCCCCGTCGAGGGCCGCCTGCAGAAGCGCCGCCGTCCCCTTCCCGGCCCGATGGCTCCCATTGATTCCCAGCACTTTCATAGCGTCCTCCTCGTCTCAACAACGTTCGATTCGAGAGGAGACGCGGGGTGCCTTGACCGAGCGAGTTCCGCAGCGACTGAAACAGGACTAAATGTCCTGTTTCACCAAGCGAGGACTGTCTGAGCGAATCAAGGCACCGCGCGGCTCCCCCGCGGCGATTTTCTACCTAGAAAGAGAAAAGGGAGCCCCGGCCTTGTGGGCTGCGGGGCTCCAGATAGCAGGTTCGGTTTTGCCGACCCTCTCTTACATATTGTGGAAGGCGTACTTCTCCGGGTTTTCCTTCACGTCGGCGCGGTTCTTCGGATTCATCTTCAGCGTGCCCATGATGCCGTCGTTAGTGTTGGAGGCCAGCACCTGGTTGCGGTTCTCCATCTTGATGCAGTTCTCGAAGCTGGTGCCGTCCAGCGAGCACTGCAGGGCCTCCTTGGTGAGGCGCAGACCGAAGGGCGCGGTCTCGCGGCACATCTCCTCGGCCATGGCCACGGCGGTCTCCAGCACGTCGTCGTCGGCCACCACGCGGTTGGCGAAGCCCCACTCGTAAAGCTTCTGGGCGTCGAAGCGGGCCGGGTTCATGAGGATCTCGCAGGCGCGGGCATAGCCGACGATCTTCGGGAGGAAGAAGGAGCCGCCCATGTCGGTGCCGGTGTAGCCGATGGACAGGTAGCCGGCGTTCATCTTGTAGGACTCGCCGAGCACGCGCATGTCGCAGGCGCAGGAGATGGACAGGCCACCGCCCACGGCAAAGCCCTTCAGGGCGCCGATGATGGGCTGCTCGCAGCGGCGCATGTTGATGATCTGGTCGGAGCACATGCGCTGCATGATGTAGAAGTCGCGCTGGATGCGGCCCATGTCCTCGGGCGGATCGAGGGCGAGGTCGTTCAGGTTGAAGCCGGCGCAGAAGGAGCGGCCCTCGCCGGTCAGCACGATGACGCGGCAGTCCTTGTCCATGCGCACCTTGATGAGGAAGTCGTTGAACTCGGCCATCTGGGCGTAGGACATGGCGTTCAGGTTGTCCGCGTCGTTGAAGGAGCAGATGTAGACCGGGCCGCGCTGCTCGATCTTCAGCTTCTCGTAGTCGTAGGTGAACTCGGGCAGATGGTAGGCCTCCTGGTAGACACTCATGGATGAACCCCTTTCGCACTTAATTACTCAAGTTTTACTTTTTAGCCCATTGGAATTTTGTTCCGCCTGACTTGCTTCTGATTCTTAAGGATGGAATGGCAGTTTTCAACGGACAAAATTTAGATATTGTTTCTTTTATTACCCAATTTCTCAACATTGTTGGTCTGCAATCAATTTCGCATCGCTTAGACCTATTGAATCATCAATTATTCCGATTATCTTTTCTCAATTCTGGCTTCCTGTCCGAGAAATACCTTTGTATGCTGAAAGCATGAATTTCTTCTGGGTATCGACGGAAGCACTCGATTACCGGGGTGCCGCCAGCGGGCGGCCGGGCGCTTCCGTGGCAAAAGGGTTTTAGGTTCTTTAGAAAGGAAGGCCTATGATCACCGATCTCAAGATCAACGAGGAGAAGAAGAAAGAGTATTACGAGAAGGGGTACTGGACGCGCGAAACCATCCGTGACGTCTGGGAGCGCCAGGCGCGGGCGCACGCCGGCGAAGAGTACGTCGCCGACGACCAGGGCTGTCGCATGACCTACGGCGAGGTGGACGACGCGGCGGCCCGCCTGGCGGCGTGGCTCGTGGATGCGGGCATCGAGCCGGGCGATGTGGTCACCCTGCAGTTTCCCAACTGGGCCGAGTTCACCATCGCGTACGTGGCCTGCTTCAAGGCCGGCGCCGTCATCCAGTCGCTCGCCCGCAACTTCAACGGGGCCGACCTCACCTACGCCATGAACCTGGTGGAGAGCCGCGCCTACATCGGGCCCACCTCCTTCCACGGCGTCGATTACGAGCAGCAGATCCTCGATATCGCCGGCGACATCCCCACGCTCAAGGTCATCGCGCTCGTCGACAAGAAGGCCCCCAAGCACTCGGATCTGCCCACCGTGGCCGAGATCGTCAAGACCACCGAGCCCTTGGCCGAGAAGGTGCCCGTCGAATCCGACCAGGTGGCGTGCCTGCTCTCCACCTCCGGCACCACGGGCAAGCCCAAGGAGGTCATGCTCACCCACAACAACATCCTGTTCTCCGAGCGCGTCTTCGTCGAGGGCCTCGAGCGCACCTCCGACGACGTCATGTGGATGCCCGCGCCCCTGAACCACGCCGTCGGCTTCTTCCACGGCCTCATCGCGCCGATGCTGCTCGGCGGCCGCTCCGTGCTCATGCAGGACTTCGCCGTGAAGGACGCCGTCGACCTCATCAACGCCGAGGGCGCCACCTGGTCCATGTGCTCCACCCCGTTCATCTACGACATCGTGAAGTACCTGGATGCCCACCCTGACGAATCGCTGCCCACCTACGTGCTGCACTCCTGCGGCGGCGCGCCGGTGCCCGGGGCGCTCATCGAGCGCGCCCACAACCACGGCATCCTGCTCTGCGAGATCTTCGGCTCTACGGAGAGCTGCCCGCACGTCTTCGTGCCGCCGAGCAAGTGCGTGGAGTGGAACGGCGACTGGTCCGGCATCCCCTTCCCCGGCATCGAGGTGCGCTACATCGACGAGCAGGGAAAAGATGTCGCCCCGGGCGTCCAGGGAGAGCACATCTCCCGCGGCCCGCACCAGTTCGTCGGCTACCTGAACGAGCCGGAGCGCACCGACCGCGCGCTCACCGACGACGGCTGGTGGTTCTCGGGCGATTTGGGCTACATGGACGAGGACGGCCGTATCCGCATCAACGGGCGGCGCAAGGAGATCATCATCCGCGGCGGCGAGAACCTGTCGGCCCGCGAGATCGACGACAACCTGGTGGGCTGCCCGGGCGTGGGCGAGTCGGCCACCATCGGCATGCCCGACGATCGGCTCGGCGAGCGCATCTGCACCTTCGTGGCGCCGCTCGGCAACGCACTGCCGACCCTGGAGTCGGTCACGGCCTACCTGGAGGGCGCGGGCGTGCCCAAGCGCCTGTGGCCCGAGCGCATCGAGATCATCGACGAGATTCCCAAGACCCTCATGGGCAAGGTGCGCCGCAACGTGCTCACCGACGAGCTCGCCTGCCGCATGGCCTAGGGCCTCGATGATAAGCTGATGCGATATCAATAGGGCATTCCTATGAATGCCCTATTCGTTACTATGGCAATTTCGGCGCCATCATTTGTATGATGGTAGCCATAAGGTTAGGCCGCCTGGGGACTGATAGCGGCCGATCAGGGAGCAGAAGGGGCTGACATGATCGACGACCTGAAAATCAACGATGAGCTGAAAGGGCGCTGGTACGCCGAGGGGTATTGGACACCAGACACCATCGCCGACATCTGGCAGCGCGCAGCCGTTGCGCATCCCGACCGCGAGTACGTCTGCGACGACACGGGTAGCCGCCTCACCTACGGGGAGGTTGACGACAAGTCCGGGCGAATCGCCGCGTGGCTCATCGCGAAGGGCGTGGGCCCCGGAGATGTGGTCACGCTGCAATTTCCCACCTGGGCCGAGTTCTGCATCGCCTATGTGGCCGTACTGAAGGTCGGCGGCGTGGTGCACCCGGTGCCGCGCAACTACAACGACGTGGATCTGGAGTACGCCATGAACCTCGTCGGCACGCGCGCCTTCATCTCCCCCACCTTCTCCCATAACACCGACTACGAGGCGCAGATCCTCTCCGTGCGCGACGCCGTGCCCACGCTTGCCGCCATCGCCGTGCTGGACAAGCAGGCGCCGAGCCATTCCGACCTGCCCACCTTCGACGATATCTACCGTCGCTTCGAGCCCGTGCTCGAGCCCGTCGCGGTGTCCGCCGACTCGGTGGCCTGCATCCTGCCCACCTCGGGCACCACGGGCAAGCCGAAGCAATCGATGCTCACCCACAACAACATCCTGTTCTCCGAGCGCGCCTTCACCGGCGAGCTCGGCCGCACCGAAGCCGACGTCATGTTCATGCCGTCGCCCTTGAACCACGCCACCGGCTTCTTCCACGGGCTCATCTCCCCGCTTCTGCTCGGCGGCCGCGCGGTGCTGCAGCAGGACTTTCGTCCACGGGAGGCCATCGCGCTCATGAACGCCGAGGGCGTCACCTGGTCCATGTCGGCCACCCCGTTCATCTACGACATGCTGAACGTGCTGGACGCCGAGGAAGGCCTGGCCTTCGACACGCTTCGCCTGTTCTGCTGCGGCGGCGCGCCTCTGCCCCCGGCGCTCATCGAGCGCGCGGCCCGCTACGACGTGCTGCTCTGCGAGATCTACGGCTCCACGGAAAGCTGCCCGCATGTGTTCGTGCCGCCGGAGAAGTGCGCCGAATGGGACGGCGCCTGGTCCGGCGTGCCCTTCGCGGGCATCGAGGTCAAGGTCATCGACGAGAACGGCCAGGAGGTGCCCCGGGGCGCCCAAGGCGAGGAGATCTCACGCGGGCCCCACATGTTCGTCGGCTACCTGAACGAGCGCGACCGCACCGACCGCGCCCTCACCGACGACGGCTGGTTTTTCAGCGGCGACCTGTGCTATATGGACGAGGAGGGCCGCATCCGCATCAACGGGCGCAAGAAGGAGGTCATCATCCGCGGCGGCGAGAATATCTCGGCCCGCGAGATCGATGACGACCTCATAGGCGCCCCCGGCCTGGCGAATTCCGCCACCATCGGCATGCCCGACGCGCGCCTCGGCGAGCGCATCTGCACCTTCGTCGTGCCCGCCGATCCCGCAGCGCCTCCCACCCAGGACGAGCTCATCGCCTACCTGAAAGAGCGCCACGTGGCCAAGCGCCTGTGGCCCGAACGCATCGAGCTCATCGATGAGATCCCCGTCACCGCTACCGGCAAGGTGAAGCGCTTCATCCTCGCGCAGATTCTGAAGGAGCGAATGGAAGCGGAATGAGTCTTCCTTTTTCGTTCGAGTAGGGCGCTGATGGAAGGTGTGCCTCCACGCGCAGTTCCGCAGCGAACGAAAGTGCCCAGTGGGCGCTTTCGCCGAGCGAGGACTGTTTGAGCATGGAGGTATACCTTCCATCAGCGCCCGGACAAGCATCAAAAAAGCCCGAGCGCCCCTGATCGCGCTCGGGCTTTCTCATAGAATTTTCTTCTAATCTACCGATACTCCCGGTCGAGCTCCTTGGCGATGGTCATGCGCTGGATCTGGTTCGATCCCTCGAAAATCTGGAAGATCTTGGCGTCGCGCATGAGCTTCTCCACCGGGTACTCCTCGGAGTAGCCGTAGCCGCCGAGCACCTGCACGGCGTTGCTCACCACCTCCTGCATGGCGTCGGTGACAAAGGTCTTCACGATGGCGCCGTCCTTGCGCACCATCTCGCCGGCGTCCATCTGGCGCATGCAGTTGTTCACGAGAACGCGCGCCGCCTCGGTCTTGATGGCCATGTCGGCCAGCATCTGCTGCACCATCTCGAAATCGATGAGGCGCTTCCCGAACTGCTTGCGCTGCTTGGCGTAGGCCACGGCCTCGTCGAGGGCGCGCTGCATGATGCCCACGGCGAGCGTCGAGATGAAGGCGCGGGAGAGGTTCAGCGCGTTCAGCGCGATGGACATGCCGCACCCGACTTCCCCGATGACGGCGCTTCTCGGTACGCGCACGTTCTCGAGGACGACCTCGGTGGTGTCCGACAGGCGGAAGCCCATCTTGTGCTCCTTGGCGCCAGCAGTAAGGCCCGGGGTGTCGCCGTCTACGAGAAAGCCCGTGATGCCGTGGGCGCTGGCCTCCGGGTCGGTTTTGGCGAACACCACGTAGATATCGGAGATAGAGCCGTTGGTGATGAAGGTCTTCGTGCCGTTCAGAACGTACTCGTCGCCGTCGAGCACCGCCGTGGTGCGCATGGCGGCCACATCAGATCCGGCATTGGCCTCGGTGAGGCAGAAGGCGGCGAACCCGCCCGCCTCGGTCTTTTCCACGAAATGGCGCGCCTGCTCCTCGGTGCCGTTCAGAAGGATGTTGCGGAAGGCGACGAAGTTCGTGACGAAGGTGTCGGCGTAGGCGGCGTCCACCCAGGCCAGCTCCTCGAACATCATGGCGCAGGTCTCGTAGGTGAGGCCCATGCCGCCGAACTGCTCGGGGATCTCCACCATGTGCAGCCCCAGATCGAAGCCCCACTGGTACAGCTCGCGGGGGCACTCCCCCGCCTTGTCGGCGGCGGCCACGTGAGGCATGACCTCGTTGCGGGCGACGTCGCGCACGAGCTGCACCAGCTCGCGCTGCTCCTCGGTGTAAGTGATGGCCATAGGTTTCCTCTCTACTCAAGCCCCGCGGGGCGCTTGCATTCGGCTTCTATCGCGTATCCGGCGGCGCGGCGCCGGGCCTAGCGGTTCTCCTGCAGGATGCCCTCGTCGAAGGCATAGCGCAGCTGGGCGTTCACCGAGCGAACGGCACCGTCGTGCAGCTCGGGCCGCACGTCGTTGTACACAGCCTCCACTAAGGCCTCGGCATCGGCGGGGATGCCGCTGCGAACCGCGGACACCACCTGCTGCAGCCGCTGGAGGCGGTGACGGTGCGCCTGCTCGATGCGCTCGGAGGGGTTCTCGATCACCGGCCCGTGGCCCGTCAGCAGGCGCTCCACGCCGCGCTCGGCCACCAGGCGCCCGAGCACGTCCAAACTCGCCAGATAGTCGCCCATGCGCCCGTCGGGCCAGCAGACCATCGTGGGGCTCTGGGCGAACACCACATCCCCCGTCACCACGAGCGCGCCCTCTTCCACAAGAAAGCCCACCGAATCGCTGGAGTGGCCGGGCAGCGGCACGACCTCGATGGCCAGCGACACTCCGGGCAATTCAAGGGGCCCAGGGCCCAGCGTGCCCGACGCCACGCCCAGCACCGGCGCGCCGAAGACCCGACCCGCCTCCTCGGCGCACTCGGCGTGGTCGAAATGATCGTGGGTTACCGCCACGGCGGCCACGGTGAGGCCGCGCCGAGCGCAGGCCTCGGCGATGCGCCCGATGCAGGCGGCGTCGTCGGGACCCGGATCCACTACCACGCAGGCCCCGTCGTTCGGAGCGGCGAGAATCCAGCTGTTGGTGCCGTGATAGGTGAGCGGCGTGGCGTTGGGATGTCGCACGCACTGGGCGAAAGGCCCCACCATGGCCTCGTTGTCCGGAGGCGTGAAGCGCGCACTCATGTCTCGCTCACCTCGCAGCCGAGCACCACCTCGCCGCACGCCCGCGCCACCGGATGCGGCCGCACGTGCCCGTCGAAGGGAGTGTTCCACGCCTCGTCCACCGAGGTCGCTGCCACGATGGAGGTGAGATTGGAGATAGTCGGGGGCACGAGCTTGAGCAGCCCTGCATCGAAACGCATGAGCGCCTCGCCCGGGGCGATCCAGGCCGCCTCCACGGCCTCGCTCGTGCGGCCGTCGGCGTGCTGCCCCTCGGGCAGCCGCGCCAGGAAGAAATAGGTATCGTAACGCCGTGCCTCGCTTTCGGGAGTGACCCAATGGCTGCGCAGGCGCATCAGATCACTGCGCAGCACGAGCCCCCGCTCGCGAAGGAATTCCCCGAAGGAGACGCGCCGCGTGGCCACGGCTTCACGTTCGGCAGCCCAATGGTCTTCGAGCTCGTCGACGGGCGCGCCTCCGTCGGGAGCAGAGGCCAGAAGCACGCCGCTCTCCTCGAAGACCTCCCGGGCCGCCGCCGTAATGACGCCTTTTGCCACGGACACGGGACAGCTCATGAGACAGGCCCACTGCTCCGAAGAAGGCCCGGCCCAGGGCACGGCACATTCCACATCCCGCACGTCCATGCCGCCGCCGGGAAACACCACGGCGTCCGGCGTGAAGGCCATGGTGGAGGCGCGGCGCAGCATGAAGACATCCACCGGAGCCGCATCCACGGTCTCCTCGATGGGCGCTCCCCCCGCCAGCGGGCTCTCGAAACGACGATAATGGGGCTTGCCCTCGCTCACCAGCATAACCGTGGCGGCCATGCGCGGGGCCACCGGCTCGCCGGGCGCTCCTGCGAGGAAGGCCCGGGCGCGTTCCACCACACCAGGCTGATCGTCCACCGAGTACTCCACGTAGGCGCCGGGGGAGAGCGGCTCTCGGATGCTCTGGACACGCCGTCCCTCCGCCGCGCCCGCAGCCGTCGCGCCCACCGCCTTCGCCGTCTTCTCGGCTCCGTGCCTCATCTTGCCCGCGCTCTCGCTCATTTTTCCGCTCCTGCCAACAGCTCGGCGATGTCCCTCACGGGCACATCAGAATCTGCCGATACCATACCATCGGCGAGCATGGTCAGACAGAACGGGCACGAAGTCGCCACGAGATCGGGGTCGGTGTCAAGCGCCTGGGCGCAGCGCGCCTCGTTGATGCGCGCACCGGCGCTCTCCTCGAGCCACATGCGACCGCCGCCGGCTCCGCAGCAGAAGCTCGTCTTGCGGGCGCGCTCCATCTCCGCCACGCTTCCGCCGGCGGCACGGACCACCTCGCGCGGTGCCTCATAGATGTCCTGATAGCGGCCCAGATAGCACGAGTCGTGGAAGCACACGCGCCCGAGCGCCTCTCTCGCGCGGGACAGGCGCCCCTCGCGCACGAGCCGTGCCAAAAGCTCGCTGTGGTGGATCACCTCGAAATGCCCGCCCAGCTGCGGGTAGTCCCGGGCCAGGGCCTGGTAGCAATGGGGGCACTGCACGATGATCTTCTTGACCCCGTAGGCCTGAAGCGTGGCGATGTTCTCGCTGGCCAGCATGAAGTAGACGAACTCGTTGCCCATTCTCCGCGCCGCGTCCCCGCAGCACTTCTCCTCGTTGCCCAAGATGGCGAAGCTCACACCCGCCTCCGCGAGCAGCGACACCAAGGCCGCGGACACCTTGCGGTTGCGGGCGTCGAAGGCCCCGGAGCAACCGGGCCAGTAGAGGTACTCGGCATCGGGGGCCTCGGCGATAGTGGGCACGTCCAGCCCCTCGGCCCACTTGGACCGGGTCTGCCAGCCTAAGCCCCACGGGTTGCCGTTGTTCTCCAGGTTGCGGAAGGTGGCCTGGGCCTCCGGCGGGAAGGCGCTTTCCACGGACACCTGGTAGGTGCGCATCTTCACCACCTTCGGCACGTGCTCCACGAAGGCCGGGCACGCCTCCATGCAGGCGCCGCAGGTGGTGCAGGCCCACAGGGTCTCGGGGGCGATGACCGCGCCCACGAGCGGGCGATCGATGATAGCGCGCTCGGCGTCGGTGAGATCGGCGTTCTCAAGGAGCGCCTCGGCCTTCGGCAACGCGGGGACTGCCTTCGACGCCTTCTCGCTCTCGGCCGCATCCGCCGCGTTCCGCTCCTGGGCCGCCGCCTCCTTCTGCAGGCGGTAAATGATGGGCCCCCGCTGCTCCAGCTCGGCGCCCAAGTCCTGGATGAACGCCTTGGGGCTCAGGGGCTTGCCCGTGGCATAGGCGGGGCAGAGATCCTGGCAGCGGTTGCAGCGCACGCAGGCCTGGGTGTCGAAGAGATCCTTCCACGTGAGCTCCTCCAAGCGGCCGCAGCCGAAGGAGAGCAGGCCCTCGTCCTCCATGTCGATGAAGGGCAGCTCGCCCTTGGGTTTCAGGTCGCGCCAGTAGACGCCGGCGGGCACGAGCAGCACGTGGACGAGCTTGGAATAGGTCCAGTAGGCGATGAGCCCGAAGGCGAGGGCCATATGGAACCACCACAGCACGCGATGGGCAAGCTCGATCTGCCCCTGGTCCCAGCTGGCGAACAGTCCCGCGAAGAGGCTCCCCACGGGTGACCAGGCGCCCCAAGGGTCGCCGGTGCCGGCGATGCGCAAGCCTTCCAGCACGAATCCCGTGACGCCGATGGCGAGCAGCAGGCCCAAAACGACGATGTCGCCGGGCCTGGTGTCAAGCGCGCGGTTCGCGATGCGGCGCACGATGCAGGCCACCATGGCGATGCAGAAAGCGGCGCCGGCAATGTCGACGGCGAGCGAGAGAAAGTAGAGGTAGAAGTTGCCTTGGACGAGAGGGAGCCCCAAATCGGCCTGGGCGGCCACGGTGGCGGTAGCGATAAGCAGGATGACCATAGCGACGTACATGACCACATGCACGAGCCCGGGCCCGCGCCGCTCGGCCACCTTCACCTGCAGAAGGGCGTCGCGCACCGCGCCACGCAGACGCTCGCCGCGCCTATCGGAGCGATTCTCGGGCTCGCCGATCTTCCACAGGCGCCAGCGCCGCACGAAGAAGACAACGGCCACGGCCAGCGCCGCGACGAAGCAGGGGTAGATCAGCCAGTGGCCCGTGATGTTCCACAGAACCTCGCGTGCCGGCACCTCGCCCATGACGCACCTCCCCTATTTGCGCTCGCGAACGGCCGCCTCCAGCAGCGGCACCGCCTCGAAGAGATCCGCGACGATGCCGTAGTCGGCGCCGGCGAAGATCTCCGCCTCGGGATCCTTGTTGATGGCCACGACGCACTTCGAGGCACCCATGCCGGCCATGTGCTGGATGGAGCCGGAAATGCCGCAGGCGATGTACAGCGAGGGCGCCACGGTCTTGCCTGTCTGGCCCACCTGGTACTGGATGTCGATCCAGCCCTCGTCCACGGCCGGGCGCGAGGCACCCACGGCGGCCCCCAGGGCATCGGCCAGAGACTCGATGACCACGAAGCCCTCAGGCCCCTTGCAGCCGCGGCCGCCGGCCACGACGATGTCCGCCTCGGCCAGATCGACACGCTCGGAGGCAGCACGGGCCACGGACTGCACGATGCGGGCGAGGTCGGCTGCGTCAGCCGGGGCCGCGACGACCTCGGCGGTGCGGGAGGCGTCGGCCTCGGGCACCGGGAGCGCCTTCGGGCGCACCGTGGCCACCACGGTGGGGGCGGCTGCGGTTGCGCGCTCGATCACCTTGGCGGTGTAGGGCAGGCGCGTGAAGAAGACCTCGTCGCCGGCCTCGATATCCACCACGTCCGAGAACAGCGGCGCATCCAGGGCCTCGGCCAGAAGAGGGGCCGCTACGCGAGATTCGGCGCCGTCGGCGAGCAATACCACGGCCGGGGCGCTCTCGGCGGCCAGCCGGGCCAGCGTGCGGGCCACGGCCTCGGGGGCCGGTGCGGCCTCGCTTTCCACAATCACCACGCGGTCGGCACCCCACGAGGCGAGCGCCTTGGCGTGGCCTGCGGCGGACGCGCCCCACACGATGGCGACCACTTGAGCGGCCGCCTGGTCGGCCAGCGCCCGGGCGCCCCCCAGCATCTCGGCATTTACCTGGCGCAGCGCCTCATCGGCGCCGTTGACCCCTACCCACATATCAGCCATGAGAAAACCTTTCTCTCAAATCCTGCGCGAACGTTGGAAGCGAATGAGTGGCGAGCTAGAGAACCTTCGCCTCCTCGGCCAGAAGGCGCACCGTCTCGGCCACGGCCACAGGCGCCTCGCCCGCGACGATGCGGCCGCCGCAGCGGCCCGGCTTCAGCTCCCGGGAGACGACGGTCACCGTTGTCGGTTTGGACGCCGCGGCGAAGTCGGCCACGGGACGCACCTCGGCGCCACGGCGCCGCGCCTGCATGACGTCGCGCACCGAGGGGTAGCGCGGCTCGGCTAGTCCCTGCTGGGCGGCCACGACGGCGGGCAGAGGAAGCCGCGCGGTCTCCACGCCGTCGTCCACCTCGCATTCCGCGACGATAGTGCCGCCTTCCACGGAAAGACCCGTGGCCATGTTCGCCAAAGGGAGCCTCATGATGGCCGCCATGCGCCCCATGACCTGGGCCGCCGCCGTATCTCCCGACTTCCAGCCGCCCATGACGAGGTCGGCGCCCATCGTGGAGGCCGCCTCGGCGAGCAGGGCCGCGGCCTGGGCGGCGTCGCGGGCCGTCCACTGCTCGTCCTCGATGAGCACGGCCGCATCGGCGCCCATGGCCAGCCCGTGGCGCACGGCCGCGAGGCAATCCTGAGAGCCAAGCGTCAGCAAGGTAACGGTGCCACCCAACTCTTCTTTCAGCTGCACAGCGCGCTCCACGGCGAACTCGCTGTAGGGATCGATGACCATGGTCTGGCCCATTAGCTCCACCTCTCCGGCCCCGTCAAGCGCTATGACGGCCTCGGTGTCCACCACCTGCTTCACGCAAACGACGATGTTCATCTCATCCCTTTCACCCGTATACGGTCTCTTAAGGGTAATTTTACGGAAGGTTTCCAGGGCGCAACACCACTACTCCCCCGCTTTTGTCCGCACTATACGGACGCATCTTTCCATCTGTCCCAAAATGGACAAAGCCCCGATCGTCCGCAATGGGACAGATCAGGGCTTTCTGGGAGTTATTGGAAGTTCTTATGCCCTTATAAGGGACGTTCTGTCCCTCAGGGCGCGGCTTGCGCCCGCAACCAATGGCCGCCAGAGCGCGGCTCGGCCGAGCGACCCGGCCTACTGGGCCGCGTGCAGCTCGGCGTAGCGCTTGACGAGGGCCTCGTTCACGCAGGGCGGCACGAACTGGGACACATCCCCGCCGAGCGAGGCGATCTCGCGCACGATGGAAGACGACAGGTACATGTGCTGCGGCGTCGACATGATGAACAGCGTCTCCAGCTCCTTGTCCAGCTGGTAGTTGAGCGCCGTCATCTGGAACTCGTACTCGAAGTCGGTGATGGCGCGCAGCCCCTTCACCACGGCCTGGGCGCCCATGCGGCGGGCGAAGTCGACGAGCAGCTCGTCGAAGGGCTCGACGCGCACGTTGGGCAAATCGCACGTGACCTCCTTCACAAGGGCCACTCGCTCCTCGAGGGAGAAGAGCGGCTTTTTCTTCGCAGAAACAGCCACGGCAACGATGACCTCGTCGACAAGCTGGGCGGCACGGCTGATAACGTCGAGATGTCCGGCGGTGATGGGGTCGAAAGTGCCGGGGGTAAGCGCACGTTTCACGGCGGCTCCCTTTCTCTTAACGGCGGCCGCGCAAGGCGGCTCGAACGACTTGGCTCCGACGCGCGTGGACATCGGATGGTAGCGGCTCCGACGCGCGGGCGCGCCAGATGCTCCTTGGAAGTTTACACGATGCGCAGCGCCTCTTCTCCCAGGATTCGAAAAAGGGCCGGCGCACCGCTCGAGAGCCATTGTAGAAAAGACCGCTGTGGCATTATATAGACATATTCGAAAATCTGTCCCATTAATTCGTCTAAAATACGATCAATCTTACCAATACTTGTCTAATAGCATCCCAATTCATCGGATTCATTGATAGAATAGTCCCAGAGAAGAGATACCACTTGAATCATTGGAAGAATAGAGGCGGCCATGCAAGTACACGTCATCCATGAAATCGACTGCTCCGTCGAGCGGATCGATCCCGCCGTCGTCGAGGCCTTCCTCGACACCGAGCTCTCCGACGATCCCATGCTCGCCGACTCCATCTGCGCCATGGCCGACGCCATGAGCGCCGAGCTGCATCCGCGCGGGGTCTACAAGCTGTTCAACCCCGCCATCTGCACCCTGCCGCCGAAGTACACCGAACCGGCCATCAAGCTCGTGGGCACGCTCGCGGTGCTCTACGGCAGCGCCGCCTACGAGCGCATGAGCGAGGCGGAGCACACGGCCATGGCGGTCTCCACCATCGGCACCGACGAGGAGATCGCCTGCCTTCGCGAGCGCCTCGTGAAAAGCGACATGGACGCTCTGCTCTTCGACGCCTGCCTGGAAGCCATGGCCTCCTTGGCCGCGGACAAGCTCGCCGAGGCCGTCGCCGACGACGCCCACGAGCGCGGCCTGCACCGCGGCAGCACCTTGGAGACCGGCGTCGAGGACTTCCCCCTCACCATGAACACGACGCTCGCCTTCTTCACCCAAACCGAGAAGCGCTTGGGGCTCACCGCCGCCGAGGACGGCACGCCGTCGGATCGCTGGAGCACCTGGGGCGTCATCGGCCTGTACAACGAGACCCAGAAGAAGCGCCGAGGCTGCGCCTACTGCCACAACGTGCGCACCTGCACCATCCGCAAAATCGGCATGACCTGCCACGGCCGCCGCACCCGCAAGAAGGCAAAGCCCACCCCTTCCGCTGACCAGCAGTAATCGACCTCACGAACCTTAAAGGGCACCGACAGGTGCCCTTTTTCCGCATCTCATTTCACTGGTTCAAAGCACTCGGGATGCTGCTCGCCGCCCTCTGCGCGCGCTCCGGAAGGTGCTGATCGACGACCTCTGCGCGCCTCCAGGAGACGTCGCTCACCGCCCCCCTGCGCGCTCCGGAAGGTGCTGCTCGCCGACCTCTGCGCGCCCTCCGGAGAACGCGGCCGTTAAGAAATAGCTTCCACCTCAGCAGCAACGATGCCGGGACGGTACCGACTGATGTGCGTCATCTTCGCTATTTCTTTTGCCGCGTTCGCAGGAGGAAAAAGCGCGCAGCGGGCGGCGAGCAGCACCTTCCGGAGCGCTTCCCCCAGGTCGATTCCAAGCAAAAAAGAGGGACCCGCATGCGCAGGTCCCTTCCATCCGAGTTGTATCGCAGGAGCGATTTAGATGGTCCAGAGGTAATCCGGATCCTCGGCAGCCTTGGCGTACTCCTTGAGGATGCCGCGGCCGGAGATGTGCACCATGATCTCGACGGTGCCGCCACCGATCTGGAAGCCGCGGCAGTCGAGCATGAGGCGGGAGACGCGGGTCTCGTCGGTGAAGCCGAGGCCGCCCATGAGCTGCAGGGCGCGGGAGCAGCAGTCGGTGAGCGCCGGGGCGCCGTAGCGCTTCAGCATTGCGGCGTCGTTGTTCACCGGGATGCCGTTGTCCATCTTCCAGCAGGTGCGGTACAGGAAGTTACGGGTGTTGGTGAGCTCGATCTGCATCTCGACGATATGCTCCTGCACGAGCTGGAAGGTCTTGATGCCCTTGCCGAACTGCTGGCGCTCGTTGGTCCAGGCGCAGGCGTCGTCCATGGCGGCCTGGGCCTCGCCGAGCAGCTCCGCCAGAAGCACGCAGCGCTCCCACTCGAAGTTCTTCATGAGCTGCAGGAAGCCCTTGCCCTCGATGCCGAGCAGCGCCGACTCGTCAACCACGACGTCGTCGAAGATGACCTTGGAGAAGGGCATGATCTGCATGCCGATCTTGTTCAAGGGCTCGATGGTCACGCCCTTGGCGTTGGCCGGCACGAGATACATGGACATCTGCTTGTTCTCGGGAGAGGGATCCTCGTTCTTGCACACCACGATGAAGCCGTCGGAGTTCTCGCCGGAGGTCACCCAGGTCTTGGTGCCGTTGATGTGGATCTTGCCGTCCTTCTTGGTGGCCGTCGTCGTCATGTACTGGTTGGCGGAGCCGGCCTCGGGCTCGGAGATGGCCAGGCAGTACGGCGGGTAGCCGTTCTCCTTGTAGTAGTCCACGGCGTACTGGATCTGCTCGGGGGTGCCGAACTCGACCATGTCGAACATGATGAGCAGGTTGGGAGCCATGGGGATGTTGCCGCCGCAGTGGTTCAGCTCTTCGATGATCATGGCCATGGTCTGATGGTCGACGGGCTTTCCACCGTACTCCTCGGGCAGGCCGTACATTCCCCAACCGTCGTCGACCCACGCCTTGGCGATCTCGGGGGCGATGCCGCGGTTCTTATAGCCGGCGGCGATGGCCTCCTCGGTCAGGTGCTTCTTGCCCCACTCGCGGATGCCGCGCTTGATCTCGAGCTGCTGCTGGGAATAGCTGAAATCCATTTCTTCCTCCTTTAAGGAACGTTGCCTTTATTCAAAACGCCTGCGCGTTTGAACCAAATTGAGAAAGCGGGCGCCGCGCCGTTTCAACCCGACGCCCGCAACCGGGGATAAGCCCGATTTAGATGGCCATGGAGGCCTGGTAGCCGCCCTTGACGGCCTCGAGGGTGCGATACACCTTGCCGTCGGGGGTGGTAGCGTCGCCGATGAGTTTCGCGTGCGGCCACACCTTCACGATCTCGTCGTACAGGTCGGTGTTCTGCTCCACGCCGAGGGAGGTCAGCACGGTGTCGCACTCGATGAGCTGCTCCTCGCCGGTCTCGACGTTCTTCACCTTGGCGCCCTTCTTGGTCACCTCGATGAGCTCGGTCAAGGGCATCAGGTGCACGCCCTTCTTCTTGAGCAGGTTGATGGTGGGGTTCTTGTCGATGATGCCGATGCCGTTGCCGAGCTTCTTGGCCGGATCGATCACCCAGATCTCGCGGCCGTCGCACATGGCCTCGGCCACTTCCAGGCCGGCGAAGCCACCGCCCACGACCACCACGCGCTTGCCCACGATGGCGGTCGGGCCGCTCTTCATGTTCAGGCCCATGCGCATGAACCCGACGGTGCCGCCCTGGGCCTTGATGGCCGCCACGGCCGCCTTCCAGATCATGCCCTTGCCCTCGGGGACGATGCCGTTGCACATGGCCTTGATGTCCTCGGACTTCACGACGTTCTTGCCGTCGATGCCGGGCACGTCGATGGGGATGATGCCGCCGCCGGGCGAGACGATGACCTGGTCGGGGTTCAGGGCGCGCAGGGTGTCCACGTCGACCTTGGTGTTCAGCTTGATCTCGATGTTGGGATGAAGCTTCATCTCCTCGTTCCAGTAGGAGACCAAAGGCTCAATGTTGGCATTGAGCACCTGGGCCATGGTCAGCAGGCCGGCGAGCTTGTCGGACTTCTCAAGCACGGTCACCTTGTGCCCGCGCTCGGCCGCCACGCGGGCCGCCTCCAGGCCGCCAGGACCCGCGCCCACGACGGCGATGTGCTGCTTCTCGGTGGCGGGCTTGTCCTGGGGCAGGCCCACTTCCACTCCCTCCCACACGTTCGCGTTCACCGAGCACTGGCAGGGCTTGCCGATGAAGATGTTGTCCAGGCAGCGGGAGCACACGATGCAGGGACGCACCTGCTCCGGACGGCCCTCCTCCACCTTGCGGGCGGTGTCGGGATCGGCGATGAACTGGCGCGCCATGCCGACCGCGTCGCCGTAGCCCTCGGTGACGACCTTCTCGCACATATCGAGCGTATTGATGCGGGTGCCGGGGAATACCGGCTTGGAGGTGACGGTCTTCACCTGCTTCGCGAGGTCGATGAACTCGCCCTCGGGCACGATCTGGTTGGCCACGGGGCGGGGCGCCTCGTGGAAGCCGGCCTGCACGGACCAGGCGTCAACGCCGTGGGCCTCGATGATCGGGATGAGCTCGAGGGTGTCGGCGATGCGGTTGCCGTCGGGCATGAGGTCGTCGGCGGAGATGCGCACGAGAATCGGCATGTCGTCGCCGCAGGTCTTGTGAATCTCGTCGATGATCTCGCAGAGGAAGCGGGCGCGGTTCTCGGCCGATCCGCCGTACTCGTCGGTGCGGTGGTTGGAGTACTTGGAAAGGAAGCGCATCACCATGTAGCCGATGCCCGCGTGGATCTCGATGATGTCGATGCCGGCATCCTTGCAGCGGCGGGCGGCCTGGCCGTACTGCTTGACGACCTCGGCGATCTCCTCTTTGGTGTACTCGCGCTCGGGCATGCCCACGAACGGGCCGGAGGGCACGTCCTTGGAAGGAGCGTAGGACAAAAGCGGATCGTCGCCAGAGGCACGCCACTCGTAGCACAGCTGCAGCTGGGCGGCAACCTTGGATCCGTGCTTGTGGCACACCTCGGCGATGCGCTGGAAGCCGGGGATGAACTCATCGTCCCAGCATCCGCAGGCGCCGGTGGTCGTGTGGTACTTCGGCTCGGTGCCGAAGCAGTCGCACACGTAGCACGACCCGATCTCGATCAGACCGGCATGGCCCTTTGCGCGCTGCTCGTAAAAGTCCACCAAGTCGTCGGTCACGTGGTAGTTGTCCACCTTCTCGATGGTCATCGGCAGCATCACGAAACGGTTGCGCAGCTCGACATTGCCGATCTTAAACGGCTCCACCAGTTTCTGGTACTTCGCCACGGCTAAACTCCTTTCAATTACTTCCCCACAGGTTTCAAGGGTATTAGGTATGATTTCAAGCTTTTGACCATGTTGCCTTCTCATGATCCTCGCATTTGGAAATCTCTACCCAATTTGACTTGCTTTGTCCGCCTTTCGAAGCGCCGACCGAGCTGAAGTCTCCTCGTGACTCTTATTCTACGGAGATTGTTTTGCTTTACGATGGACAGATTTATCTATCTGTGTAGTACTTCATAGGCAAATCTTCATCATCCATAGGCATTTGCCGCATAAGTAGCCGTTTTGACCCCGTTAAATAGGCGCAACTAACCGAGTCATCGGCATTTCCATTGCACATTTTGATTTATCTGTCCCATATTTCTTCGAAAGATCCTATAATGAGCGCAACGGAAGAGAATTGAAGGAGGAACCCATGAACGCGCTTTCCACCATGTTGCTCATCTCCGACGCCTTCGTGGAGCTGTGCGACGAGATGCCCCTGCGCAAGGTGTCCATCAGCGATATCGTCGAGCGCACGGGGAAGAACCGCAAGACCTTCTACTACCACTTCGAGAACAAGGACCGCCTCATCATCTGGATCTTCCGCTACGACATGGGCCAGTGCCTAAAGCAGCACTTCTCCGAGTCGGTGCTCCTCTACGACGACGACCCGGAGGATCCCGCCTCGCGCTTCCCCTACTATATTACCCAGAAGTCCGGCGTGCGCTCGCTCGACCACGCCGAGTTCTTCCAGTGCTTCGCCGAGGTGCTGGAGGGGCGCCGCAACTTCTACCGCCAGGCGCTCGTGGACAACGGCCCCTACTCGCTGCGCAACTACCTGTACGCGCTGTACCTTGAGGCCATGAAGCGGGACATCGACATCATTTTGTCCAACCGCTACCTGCCGAAGGACAACATCGACTTTCTGGCCGAGTTCTACACCTGTGCCTTCCTCTACTACTACATCCGCCGCTGCGACGCCCGCGGCGTCGAGTCCATCGGCGGTCAGGCCGGCCCCTTCGCCAACATCATCCACAGCTCCCTCGAAAACGAGATCAAGGAAGCCCAGATGCGGCGCAATTTGTAGAAGTAGGCCCCTTCCATAGCTTTTGCCTATTTTCCATTGGAAATTTTAGGGCGGTTTCTATTGGACGAACCTCAAGACGGGCTGTCAAACTGTTCACCAGGGTATACGCGCCCGCGCGCGACGGCGCGGACGCACGATCACGAGGAGGCTTTATGGGCAAGTTGACCGACGAGGAGTTCCGCGATTTCCTGAAGACCTGCCGCGAGCTGGCGGAGGGCCCCTTCGAGGAGATGCAGCGCGAGGTGGAGGTCACCAACAAGTTCCCGCAGGAGTTCATCGACCTGGCCCGCGAGAACAACCTGTACCGCTACGCGCTGCCCGAGGAGTACGGCGGATGGGGCTTCACCGAGAAGGAGATCCTGCAGGTGCAGGAGGAGTTCTCCCGGGGCCCGGGCGGCATGCGCATGCACCTGCACTACGCCGCCGACCTGAACTGGCGCATCCTGGACGACTACGGCTGCGACGAGTTGAAGGCCGCCTACATGGACAAATTTGCCGACAAGACCATCTTCACCTGCTTCGCGCTCACCGAGCAGACTGGCGGCACCGGCGCCGACGTGCACACCACGGCCACCAAGGACGCCGAGGGCAACTATATCTTAAACGGCGAGAAATGGCTCATCTCTCACACCGACGTGGCCCAGTTCGCCTACGTCATCGCCGTGACCGACCCGGACAAGGAGGGCGACGAGCGCCTCTCCGCCTTCTTCGTGCCCATGGGCGCCGAGGGCTTCGAGCTCGTGGACATGCCGCATATGATGGGCTGCCGCGGCGCGGGGCACGCCGGCTTCAAGATGACCGACGTGAAGCTCGAGCCGAAATACCTGCTCGGCAAGGAAGGCCAGGGCATGGAAGTGGCGATGCACTCGCTGGCCATCTCCCGCGTGCACATCGCCGACTCGAACCTCGGCATGTGCCAGCGCATGCTGGAGATGTCGCTGGCCCGGGCGCGCGACCGCGTGACCTTCGGTAAGACCATCAACACGCGCCAGGCCATCAAGATGAAGCTGGCCGACATGGCCACGGCCACCCACGCCCTGCGCTGCATGATCATCGACTTCGCCGAGGACTACGACCGCGACCCGCACAACCCCTACATCGCCGAGAAGGCGGCCATGTGCAAGCTGTTCTCCATCGAGGCAGTGAAGAAGGTCTCCGACGAGATGCTGGAGATCTTCGGCGGCGACGGCTACTTCGAGGACTCCCCCTACGGCCCCACCGAGCGCCTCTACCGCGACTGCCGGGCGCTGTGGCTGGAAGAGGGCTCCCCCACCATCCAGCGCATCACTATCGCCCGCGAGCTGGAGCGCCACGACGGCGTCGTGGAATACCCCGCCCTCGACTGGATCGCCGGCACCGACCTGTAGGCACCGAACGGCAGCCATCCCCCCTTCACGAGCAAGGCCCTGCGACGCAAATCGCAGGGCCTTTTACATGAAGACGATTTCCCTACTGCCCCGACTTCACCAGCCCTTCGGCCATCTCGCGGAGCTTGAACTTCTGCACCTTCATGGAGGGGGTCATGGGGAAATCGTCCACGAAGAAGACGCGCTTGGGCACCTTGTAGCGGGCGATGCGCGGGATGGCGTAGGCGCGCACGTCGTCCTCGGTCATATCCTCGAAGCCGGGGCGCACCCGGATGAACGCGCCGACGATCTCGCCGAGCTTCGCGTCGGGGATGCCCACCACCTGGGCGTCCAGCACGCCGGGCATGGTGAGCAGGAAGTTCTCCACCTCGAGCGGGTAGATGTTCTCGCCGCCGCGGATGATCATGTCCTTGATGCGACCCGTGACGCGGAAATACCCGTCCTCGTCCACGGTGCCCATGTCGCCGGAGTGCAAAAAACCGTTCGCATCGATGGCCTTGGCCGTCTCCTCGGGCATCTTGTAGTAGCCCTTCATGACGTTGTAGCCCTTGCAGCACAGTTCCCCGTGCTCCCCCGGCGCGCAGATGTGGCCGTCGTTCACGTCCAGCACGCGCACTTCCACCGGGGGGTGCGCCCGGCCCACGGTCTCGCACTTGTGGGGGATGTCGTCGTCCACGGAGGTCTGGGTGAACACCGGGCTCGTCTCCGTAAGGCCGTAGCAGATGGTCACGTCCCGCATGTTCATGCGCTCCATGACCTCGCGCATGGTCTCGGGCGGGCACGGGCTGCCGGCCATGATGCCCGTGCGCAGATGCGACAGGTCGAAGGAGTCGAAGTCCGGGTGGTTCAGCTCGGCGATGAACATGGTGGGCACGCCGTAGACCGCCGTCGCCTTCTCCTTGTCGAGGGCCTGAAGCACCAGCTCGGCGTTGAACTCCTCCACGATGAGCATGGTGCAGCGGTGGGTGAGGCAGGCCATGACCCCCAGCACGCAGCCGAAGCAGTGGAAGAACGGCACCGGCAGGCACACACGGTCTTCGGCACCGAGCTTCTGTCCCTCGCCGATGTAGAAGCCGTTGTTCAGAATGTTGCGATGGGTGAGCATGACGCCCTTGGGGAAGCCCGTGGTGCCGCTCGTGTACTGCATCATGACCACGTCGTTGTTGTCGAACTGGCCCTGGGCCCATTCCAGGGAGCTGTCCGGCTTGTGCTGGCCGAGCAGCAGAAGTTCCGGCACGCTGTAGAAGCCGCGGTGCTTCTCGGGCCCCATGTAGATGAGGTTCTCGAGGAAGGGGTACTCCTCGGAATGGAGGAAGCCGCGCTGCACGTTCAGCGACTCGGGCACCAGATCGCGGATGATCTGCAGGTAGTCCACATCGCGGTAGGCATCGATCACGCAGAGCGCCTTCATGTCCGACTGCTTCAGCACGTAGTCGAGCTCGTGGGACTTGTACACCGGGTTCACCGTGACCATGACCACGCCGATCTTCGCGGAGGCGTACATGAAGGTGAGCCAGTCGGGGATGTTGCGCGCCCACACGCCCAAATGATCGCCCGGCTTCATGCCGATGGCCAGGAGGCCCTTGGCCAAAGCATCGGTTCGCTCGTCGAAGTCCTTGTAGGTCCAGCGCAGGTCGCGATCGGGGTACACGACGAACTCGTGATCGGGATCGATCGCCACCTGCTGCTTCAAGTAGGCGCCGATGGTCAGCTCCGAGTGCAGCGGATAATCGGGAGACCCGGGAACGGGAGCGTCGGTCGTCTTGTTCTCTTCCGTCATAGATCCCTCCCCGGCTTAGAACGGCGTGTAAACACAGGCCAAGAATTTAGCATTTTGTCCATTGTGCGCTCTTACCTGGTGGGGCACGATGGAATCGTAGTAGATGGACTCGCCGGGGCCGAGCACGTAGGTCTCGTTGCCGTACTCGATCTCGATCTCCCCCTCCATGCCGTAGAGCCACTCCTCCCCCTCATGGGAATCCAGCTTGTGCGTTGCCTCGCCGGTGGGGCTCACGGTGATGATGAACGGGTCCATATGACGGGAGGGACGGCCCGCCGCCAGGCTGAAGTAGGACAAGTCGCCGGCGTCCTTAGCGGTCTGGAGCGATTTCACGCGCTCCACTTCCTCCATCTGATCGGTGCTGATGTAGGCGGGCCCGTAGGTCTCGTCGTCATCCATGAGGGTGCCCAGGCGCACGCCGAGGGCGCGGGTGAGCTTGATCAGCGGCGCCAGGGACGGCGGCACCTCGCCGGCCTCCAGCTTCTCGATGACCGTCACGTCGCAACCGCAACGGTCGGCCAGATCCTGGCAGGTCAGATGATGCGCCTCGCGCAGCGTGGTGATCTTGCGCCCGAGCTTGTTGTCCTCAGCCATAACGTGCCTCCTTGAAATTCGATATCACACTATTTTACTTGAGGACGGAAAAGGGAAATAAAGAAGCCGATGAGATGTCCCATCGGCTTCGGTGAACGTAACGCCAGGCACGCTCTTCGGCAACGCCCTTAGAGAAGAGGCCTCCTTTAGCGTTTCTCGGCGAGCAGTCGGTTGAGCGCGTTCAAGTAGGCCTTCGCCGAGCTGACGATGATGTCGCCATCGGCCCCACGGCCCACATACACCTCGCCGCCGGCGGCCTTCACGCGCACGGTCACCTCGCCGAGCGCGTCGATGCCGCGGGTCACGGCGTTCACGGCGAACTCGGACAGGTCGTTGTCGACCTGCACGATCTGATCGATGGCCTTGTACACCGCATCGATCGGGCCGGCGCCCCAATCGCACACCGTCCGCACGTCTCCCTCGGGCCCGCGCAGGGTCACCGTGGCCGTGGGCTTCAAGGGGAAGCCGCAGCTGACCTGCACGCCCTCCAGCGTGTAGATGGCGCACTCCTCGCGATCGCGCTCGTTCACGAGCGCTTCCAGATCCTCGTCGTAGACTTCCTTCTTCTTGTCGGCCACATCGAGGAAGGCGTTGTAGAGGCGGTCGAGCTCCTCGCCCTCGTACTCGTAGCCGAGTTCCTCCAGGCGGTGCTTCAAGGCCGCATGTCCGCTGCGGGCCGTCAGCACGATCTGGCTTTGGCCCACGCCCACCTCGGCCGGATCGATGATCTCGTAGGTGTCACGCTTCTTCAGCACGCCGTCCTGGTGGATGCCCGAGGAATGGGCGAAGGCGTTGGCGCCCACGATGGCCTTGTTGGCCTGCACGTTCATGCCGGTGATGGAGCTGACCAAGCGGCTCGTCTTGATGAACTCGCGGGTGTTGATGTCGGTGTGCGCATCGAGCTCCTCGCCGTGCATGCGCATGGCCATGACCACTTCCTCCATGGCCGTGTTGCCTGCGCGCTCGCCGAGGCCGTTGATGGTGCACTCGATCTGTGTGGCCCCGTTGCGCACGCCGGCCAGCGACAGCGCCGTGGCCATGCCCAAGTCGTTGTGGCAGTGCACCGACACGGTGACATCGTCGATGCCGGCCACGTTGTCCATGAGGTACTTGATGCGCGCGCCGAAGTCCTCCGGCAGCGAGTAGCCCGTGGTGTCCGGGATGTTCACCACCGTGGCCCCCGCCTTGATGACCGCCTCGATGACCCGCGCGAGGAACGCGAAATCCGACCGGCCCGCGTCCTCGGCGTAGAACTGCACGTCTTCCACGTACTTCTTGGCGTAGCTGACCGCATGCACCGCTCGTTCGATGCACTCGTCCTCGGTGATGCGCAGCTTGTCGCGCATGTGCGAGGGCGACACGCCGATGCCGGTGTGGATGCGGGGACGCTTCGCGAACTTCAGCGCATCGGCCGCCGAGTCGATGTCCTTGTCCACGGCGCGGGTCAGCGCGCACACCACGGCCGCGTCGCCGGCCAGCTCGGAGATGCGGCGCACCGACTCGAAGTCGCCGGGGCTTGAGATGGGAAAGCCGGCCTCGATGACATCGACGTTCAGGCGAAGGAGCTGGCGGGCGATGACGAGCTTCTCCTCCGTGTTCATAGAGGCGCCCGGCGACTGCTCGCCGTCGCGCAGCGTGGTATCGAAGATGTCGATCTTGCGTGTCATGCCGTCCTTCTTTCTTCTTTTCTTCTTCCGACAGTTCGCGCCCGAGACGCGGACATAGTTGACCGAAAGCATCATAGCAAAAACCAGCGGCGCCCCCGTTAAGAGGCGCCGCTGGACACGGTTAAATCTTTCTATAGCCCGACATCGGAGCCGTCGATGGCCGCTACAGGGTGATCTTCCACAGGTTGCGCAGATCGATGGCCCCACGCAGGCGGTCGAGCACCGCTTCGGACACGTCCCCCTCGACATTCATGTACACGAGCGCGCAGGACTCCTCCGGCTTGGTGCCGATCTGCATCGTGGTGATGTTGGCCGCGGCGTCGCCCAGAATGGTGCCGATAACGCCGATGCGGCCGGGCGCGTCCACATACTCGAACACAAGCGACGTGGTCGCCGGCGCGATATCGATCTTGTAGCCCATGAGCGAGATGATGCGGGGCGTGTGCTCCGTGCCGAACAGCGTCGCCGCCACCTCCACCTCGTCGGCCACGATGCGCACCGAGGAGGCGTACTCGCCGGCATCGCGCACCGAGGCCGTCGTGACGGAAATGCCGTGCTGGGAGGCCACCGACTCGGCGTTGGCCGCCGAGAAGGCCCCGAGGCGCCGGTAAGACAGGCCGCCGTCGAGCACCGCCGCGAGCAGCGGCGCCGGGTCGGCATCGGCCAGGCCGCCGGCCAGCTCCACCTTCAGGCTCTTCGGCGTGTGACCGAGAATCTGGCTGGCCATCGATCCCATCATCTTGCAGGCGTGCACGTAGGGCCCGATGGCATCGAAGACCTCCGGCGGCAGCGGCGAGAGGTTCACCGCCGTGGCCACCATGCCGCCCTCCAGGCCCGCTTCCACGTACTCGGCGATCTGGGTGGAGGCGCGCCGCTGGGCCTCGTGGGTCATGGGAGAGAGATGCGGCGTCAGAATGGCGTTCTCGAACTCGTGCAAGGGCGAGTCGGTGCAGGGCTCGGCCTCGAAGGAGTCCACAGCCACGGCCGCGATCTTGCCGGCGGCCACGAAATCGGCCAGGGCGTCCATGTTGAAAATGCCGCCACGGGCCGCGTTCACGAGCACGACCCCGTCCTTCATGGCGGCGAACTCGTCGGCTCCGAACATGCCGAGCGTGCTCACCGTGCGGGGCAGGTGCACCGTGATGAAGTCGGCCTGGGCGAGCACCGGCGCCATGTCGTCGTAAAGCGTGACGCCCAGATGCAGGGCGCGCTCGGGCGAGCAGTAGGGGTCGTGCCCGATGAGGTTCATGCCGAAGGCCGCGGCCCGCTCGGCCACAAGGCCGCCGACGCGCCCCAAACCGAAGATGGCGAGCGTCTTGCCGAACAGCTCGCTGCCCATGAAATCGGCGCGCCGCCACTGGCCCTCGTGCATGGACGCACTTGCCTCGGGAATGTGGCGCGCAGCGGCAAGCAGGAGCGCCATAGTATGCTCGGCGGCCGAGATGACGTTCGAGTTCGGCGCGTTGCACACGATGACGCCGCGCTCGGAGGCGGCCTCGATATCGATGTTGTCCACCGTCACGCCCGCGCGCCCGATGATCTTCAAGTTCTCCGCGGCATCCAGCAGCGAAGAGTCGACCACCGTGTTCGGATGCACGATGAGCGCATCGTAGGGGGCGATGGCGCCGATGAGCTCCTCGGCCGTGGGATCGATAAGCATGTCAACTTCATAGCCGTGCTCGGTGAGCGAATCGATGCCTTCCTGCACCAAGTCCTCGGTAACCAGGATCTTCTTCGTCATGAGCGCCACCTTCCGCATTCGTCGCCCTCGCAGGGCTTCCGCTTTATCACGGGGAGGCTGACGCCTCCCCCTTTTGTTTGGTCGTTAACCGTTGTTCTTCTCGAACTCGGCCATGAAGGCGACGAGCGCCTCGACGCCGGCCTTGGGCATGGCATTGTAGATGCTCGCGCGCATGCCGCCCACCGAGCGATGGCCCTTGATGGACTCGATGCCGTGGGACTTCGCCTCGGCCACGAACAGCGCATCCAGCTCGTCGGAGCCCGTGACGAAGGGCACGTTCATGAGCGAGCGATCCTCCTTGCGGGCGGTGCCGCGGAACAGCTTGCTCTGATCGAGGTAATCGTACAGAATGGCGGCCTTCTCCTTGTTGCGCTCGGCCATAACGGACAGGCCTCCCATCTCCTTCAGCCACTTGAACACGAGGCCGCAGATGTAGATGCCGTAGGCCGGCGGGGTGTTCGACAGCGACTTCGCCTTCGCCTGGGTGGTGTAGCGCATGATGGTGGGCGTGAAGGGCAGCACGTCCTCGCGCACCAAGTCGTCGCGCACGATGACGATGGTCACGCCGGCGGGGCCTATGTTCTTCTGCACGCCGCCGTAGATGAGACCGAACTTCGACACGTCCATGGGCTCGGAGAGGAACATCGAGCTCACATCAGTGACCAGCGGAATGTCACCGATCTCGGGCAGCGTGTGGTACGTGGTGCCGTAGATGGTCTCGTTCTGGCAGATGTACACGTAGTCGGCCTCAGGGTCGAACTCGAGGCCGGCCACGTCGGGCACGTAGGAGAAGTTCTCGTCCTCGGAAGAGGCCACGCAGCGCGCCTCGCCGAAGAGCTTCGCCTCTTTCCAGGCCTTCTTCGACCAGGAGCCGGACACGATGTAGTCGGCCTTCTTGTTCTGCATGAGGTTCATCGGGACGGCCGCGAACTGCTGGGTGGCGCCGCCCTGCAGGAAGAGCACCTGGTAGTTGTCGGGAATCTGCAGAAGCTCGCGCAGGTCGGCCTCGGCCGTCTCGATGATGCTCGCGAAGGGCTTGGAGCGATGGCTCATCTCCATGACGGACATGCCGGTGCCATCGTAGTCGAGCATCTCGGCGGCCGCCTGGCGCAGCACCTCCTCGGGAAGCACAGCGGGACCGGCGGAAAAGTTGTAGACCCTAGCCATGAGGCGATTCTCCTTCATCACGCGCCCGAAGCCCCTGCGGCGGCGCCGATGCGCCCCGTCCTGCGTCATGCCCCGAGCAGCCGTCAGTTACTCGGCCATTGTAACCCCATATGCGAGCCGCGCCCTCAACATAAGAGCCGAGCGGTTCGGAGGCGGAGAATCCACGCCCTTGCAAAAAATTTTCCCGCAATTGGTCACAAAATCGAGTTCTGGGTTTTGCTTTTCAGTGGAATATACGTTTTTCGTTTATTTTAACGGTCGCTCAACTAGTTTCGAGCCCGATTTCGGGCGGATGGTGAAGCAATTATCATGATCTGGAACCCAAAACTCGATTTTGTGACCAAAAAACGAAAAGTCTTTGTCCTGAGGAAAGGAAGCCTCATGTACTTCGATAACATGGTTCTCTACTACAAGCCCACCTGCCCCTTCTGCCACAAGGTGCTCGCCTTTATGGAGCAGGAGGATATCGCCATGCCCATGCGCGACACCCTCGAGCCGGGCGTGAAAGACGACCTCATCCGCATCGCTGGCAAGGGCCAGGTGCCGTGCCTTATCGTGGACGGCGTGCCGATGTTCGAGTCCGACGACATCATCCGCTTCCTCGGCGATCTCATCTTGGAGCGCGAAGAGGGCTAGGCGGCTGCAACAGACGAAGCACAGGACGCGCCAGGGCTCGATCCGACGCGTCCTGTTTTATGGAAGACTTCCTCAAAGATAGTGTGCCATTGACGCCTCGTCAGCGCTACACTGTTCTCACGCGAAAACGCGCAAGCGAGGACAAGGAGTCTCTATGACCAAGTTCACCAACGTCATCGTCCGCAAGCCGGGCAAGTCTCTGTGCAACGGCATCACGAGCGCCCCGGAACTGGGCCAGCCCATCTACGAGCGCGCCGTGGAGGAGCACGACGATTACATCGCCGCCCTGAAGCAATGCGGCGTGGAAGTGACCGAGCTGCCGGCGCTGGAGGAGTACCCGGACTCGTGCTTCGTGGAGGACCCCGCGGTCATCACGCGCTGCGGCGCCATCATCACCAACCCCGGCGCCGATTCCCGCAACGGCGAGAAGGACGAGATCGAGCCGACCATCCGCCAGTTCTTCGACGACGAGCACGTCAAGCACATCGTCGCGCCGGGCACGCTGGACGGCGGCGACGTCATGATGGTGGGCGACCACTTCTACGTGGGTCGTTCCGCTCGCACCAACGAGGAGGGCATCCGCCAGTTCATCGAGATCCTCGAGGGCTGGGGGCTCGAGGGCTCCGAGGTCCCGCTGGAGGAGGTGCTGCACCTGAAGACCGGCGTGAACTACCTGGAGGACGGCAATATGCTCGTTTCCGGCGAGTTCATCGAGAAGCCGGATTTCGCCCAGTACAACAAGGTAATCGTGCCCGAGGACGAGGCTTACGGCGCCAACTGCATCTGGGTCAACGGCACCGTCATCGTGCCCGAGGGCTACCCCACCGTGCTGAAGGCGGTGCAGGACCTCGGCTACAAGACGCTCGTGGTGGACACCTCCGAGTACCGCAAGGTCGACGGCGGCCTGTCCTGCCTGTCGCTGCGCTTCTAAGCCTGCGATACATCGAATGTCAGAAGAGGCCCGCGATCACTCGCGGGCCTCTTTGTGTGCCAGCTCAACCTCATCCCCGTTCTTCGGGGAGGACGACAGTTTCGCTCCGACAGCGAGGCCGCGCGCTACTCCACCGTGCCGTAGACCTGGCCCCAGGCGTGGCCGGCGATGGCGCTGTTCAGCTGGGTGCACAGGCGCTGGCGCGTGTAGTCACCGGGCGGGAGCAGCGTGACGATGCGCAGAAGCTCGTCTGGCAAGTCGGCCGCCTCGGCCGCCACCACCACGTCCAGCCGGCGCACTTTGGCACCGATGGCCTCGGCGACGGTAGGGTCCAGGTCGCCGTACGGCGCGAACAGGGCATTCACGATATCCTGCAGCGCCCCGTAGTACTCGCTGCGCTCTCGGTTGGTTCCGGTATGCTCACGGGCCATGGCGGCTCTCCTAACTTCTATCCTCTATCGCAGGAGTCGACGACTCCACTCGTTCCCATGCAGCCGCCCAGGACGAACGCCCCGTCTCAGACAACTGCTTCATGTTGCTTGGCGATTATAAGCGCTTCCAGGGCAGGCAGGTCGGTTTTCTCGAAATGGTACGGGACGATCTGCGGATCGCGCGGGTTGTCGGCGGCCGCATGCTCAATGCGCAGGAAGTGGGCATCAACCGACTCGTAGCCCGCGCGCATGAGCGCATAGGCGTAGCAGCTCGCCTGGAGACGGTGCTTCTCGTCAAGCTGCTCGGGCGTCTCGTCGGCGCGGCCGCCGGTCTTGTAGTCGATGAGGAAGGCGGCCCCGTCCCCGTTGTCGGCGAGGCCATCGATCTCGCCTTCAAGGAAGAAGCCCCCTATCGCCACAGTGAAGGGCACTTCGGCGCGACGATTCTCAAAAGCGGCGAAGAGAGCGGCCTCGTCGCTGCCGAGCCAGCGAACGAGCGCCGTGCGCAAGCGCGCCTGCTGCTCCTCCGACAGGCCCTCCTTCTGAATCTGCGCCCGGATGGCTTCCTCGCTGGGAGCGAAGAGCGATCCCCGCTCGCTCCGCTCGATGGCCTGCTGCGCCAGACGATGGAACGCCGTGCCCAGGGCCGTGGCGGATTCCTGCGCCCCAAGGACGCACACAGGGGACCCGTCAGATTCACGCGACCCTGAAGCATCGTCAGCGAACGAAGATTCGCTCTCATCACTCCCATTCGAAGTCTCCGAACCGAGTCCGCTGCGGCCCTCATGCAACAGAACGACGCCCTCGTCAGCCTCAACGGCCGGCTCGTCGCTATGGGGATGCGCGCCCGAAAGCGACGTGTAGGAGTACAGCCCCTCCCGCGCGAAATTGCGCGGCGCGAGCGCCGGGTCTTCGCCATGCGCTCGCCGGGCAACCGCGAAGACGGCAGGGGCATCCTCGCTAAGGGGCACAGCCGCGCCAAGCTCCTCGTCGAGCCGCTCCTCCCCTGTGGGCGCCGAGGCCGCAAGAGGATCCTCGCCCGTCTCTTCCCCGACCTCGGCGAGAACCCGCTCGCTCGCCACCCGGGCAGGCGCGCGACCGCCGAAATCCATCATTGCGACGCTCGCGCCGTCGTCCATGGCCCAGCCAAGGGCGTCGAAGACGTCGCCGGTCACCCAGGTGCTCTCGTAACCGTCCTCTACCTTCGCGCTCACCCTCATAGCCAGAAGAAGAGATCGGCTCGCGCGCGTGAGGGCCACGTACATGAGGCGGCGCGCCTCCTCGCGCTCCTGGGCGGCGGAATATGCGGCCAGCGCCGCGCAGAACTGAGCTGCGGAAAGAGCTCCGAAGGCGCGCTCGGCCTCGGCGGGGCCGTCCAGGGAAACGTCAAGATCCTCTGCCTCCTGAGCCCGCGCCCATCCTTTCAATTTGGAGGCGGTCTTGTCCCAGGGGCCATGGGGCATCCACGTTGCAGCCACGTAGGTCGTCTCACCGATGTTCTCGACGAAGAAAGAGGGTGCGCGCCCCCCGGGATAGCCGTCCTTCAGTTCGGCCACGGCCACATGGGGAAACTCCAGCCCCTTGGAGGTATGAACCGTCATGATGCGCACGAAATCGGCATCGAGGCACGCCAGCGCACCCGGCGCCTCCTTAGCCAGGGAAAGGTAGTCGGCGAATTGGCGGGCCACATCGGCGATACCGCAGCTCTCCCGCGCGAGCTCCCCAACGACCACGCACGCTTTGTTGAAGTTGCCCGCGCGCGCCATGCCGTCGGCCCCCTCAAGCTGAAGCCGATCCGCCAGTCCGCTGTCCACGAAAAGGCGCCGCAGCGCCAACGCCGGCTCTTCGCGAACCGCGCGGCGCACGAAATCGCGCAGGCAGCGGCGCGCCAGCGCCAAAGCGGCGCGATCGTTCTCCCCGAGGGGAAACCCATCATCTTCCTCTCGTCCGAAGAAGCCGCGAGAGATAGGCTGACGGGGGCGAGCACGGCCATCATCACCTTCGCCTTCGCCGTCGCTTTCCGACGCCCAGGCGTCCGTTGTGGCGAGCGCGAGAAGAGCATCGTCGGAAAGCGCGAACAGATCGGAGGCGAGCGCCTGGTAGAGTGCCTCGGAGTCGTCGCGGTTCACCGCCATGCGCAGCAGCGTAGCCACAAGTTGGGCCTCCGCGCTCTGGCCGAACCCCGATCCGCCCGTCACGATGCTCTCGAAGCCCGCATCGCGCAGCGCCTCCTGATAGACAGAGGCGCGGGTCATCGTTCCCAGCAGCAGGGCCATCTCCCCCGGGCGCGCGCCGGCTTCCCTCAGCTGCGCGAAGCGCTCGGCCACCTCGCGGGCGCACCGGGCCGACAGCTCCTCGGAAGACACGGTGGCGCGACTGCCGTCGTTCTGGAAGACGCTCACGGCGATACGCGCCGGGCCGTCCCCCTCGAACACCGGATCGGCGGCCGTGTTCACCGCACCGGCGGCCTCCAGATGCAAGAACTCGTCGCCGAAGACCTGGGGCTGGCCGAAGACGGCATCCACCAACGACAAGACGTCGCCGTGGCTGCGGAAGTTGTGGGGCAGCTGGGGGAACTCCGCCTCGGGCGAGAGGGATCGCAGCCGGTCGCGGTACTCGAAGAACACGTTCACATCGGCGCCGCGGAACCGGTAGATGCTCTGCTGCGCGTCGCCCACCGTGCACACGTTGGCGAAGCCCGGCTGCGCCAGGGCGGCGATAACGGCGACTTGCAGCTTGTCGGTATCCTGGAACTCGTCGACCATGATGACCTTGAACCGCTCGCGGTAGCGCTCGGACAGCTCCGGGTGGGCGGAAAACGAGTCCAAGCACCGGCGCAGCAAATCGCCCTGATCGAGTCGGTCGTTCCCCTTCGCTCGGGCGTAGGCGTCCTCCAGAAGACGCGCGAGCGACACGGCGGCAACGCTCACCCGCGCCCCCAAGGCCGCTTGCGCCTCGGAGAACACGTTCGCGTAGGCACCTCGCCAGGCAGCGAACGCATCGGCGTCCGGCTTTTTGGCGCGGTACTTGTCCGAAGAAGGGGGAAACGCCAGAAGCGCCTCGAGAAAAGGCCCCACCTCGAACCGCGCATCCAAGAATCCCTCGCCCGTATCGGCAGCGAGCCACTGCTCGGCCCGGTCGATGCCGGTCTCTAGATCGGAGGCGAACGTCTCGTCGGTGGCATTCGTCCTTCCCCAGACCTTCACCGCCTCCTGAACCTCCCTGGCAGCCTCCAGAGCCTGTCGCACAAGGCGCGCAGGCGTGGCGGTCGGCACGGACAGGCGCAGGCCCTCGAACCCCTCGGGCATCGCCCGTACCCGGGCCACCACCTCCTGGGAATACTCCAAGAGCCTCTTGTCGAAGGGCCCCTGCCCCCTCAGTCCGAACTCGTCGATGACCGCGCGAAGAAGCGGATCGGCCCCCGTTTCGAGATGGGCGAGCACCTGCTCGGTGGCTTCGGCCCGAAGGTAGCTCGCCTCCGCCTCGTCGATCACCTCGAACTTCGGATCGATGCCTACCTCGAAGGCGTTCTCGCGCAGGATGCGCGCGGCCATAGAGCCGATGGTGCACACCCAGGCATCATCCACCTTCAGCGATTCCTCCGCAAGCCCCTCCTCGCGCAGAAGAGCGCGGATGCGGTCGCGCAGCTCCGCGGCGGCCTTCACGGTGAAGGTAATGGCGAGCACCTCGTCGATGGATTGCAGACCGCCGGGCGCCTCCTCGCCGGCGAGCAGCCCGTAGGCGATGCGCCTCGTCAGGGTGAAGGTCTTTCCCGAGCCGGCGCCGGCGGCGACCATGAGGGGGCGGTCGAAGGTGGTGATGGTAAGGCGCTGGCCCTCTTTGCAGGTATCGAGATTCACGCGAGCCTCCCGGGGCAATCGTAGGCGGGACAGTATTCGCAAGCTTTCGGCGCGGACGGGCTCACGGGGATGGCCCCCTCGGAAAGCGCCGCCAACCGATCGGCCACCAAGGCCTCGATGGCATCCAGATAGGCGGAGAAGTTCATGGCCACCGCCGAGCTTCTGGAAGACAGGCCCGCAGGGTCGAAGGCCGCACCGTCGTAGGCCCCCGCCAACAGCTCCTTGGGGCTCTGCGCCCGGTAGCCCAAGTACAGCGCCCCGGCGCAGGCGAGGCCGAGGTCGGTGCGCAAAAGCGCCTGGGCGTAGATGAGCCCCTGCACGTGATGCGGCACGGACGGCTCGTCGCCCTCCTTCAGGCCGGATGCGTAGTCCTTGGACGATCCCTTGTAGTCGATCACCACGAAGCGTCCCCGCTCTGCGTCGGCATCGACGCGGTCGACGCGCCCCCGCAGCCGGACGCCGGCAAAATCCACGCCGTCGGCGACCTCGATGGGATGCTCGCAGAAGACCACTTCGTAGCCCGGGGGCATCTGGGCCTGCAGGCGCAAGCTGTGAACCAGTTGGCGCTTGAGCTGCGCCACCCGCTGCCGCTCCTCGCGCGTCGTCGCCGCAAGGCGAGAGCCCCCTCGGCGCTCGGGCTGCTCGCGGACAAGCTCGTCCACGAGCGCCTCGAACCGGGGCACCATGGCCTCGATGTTCTCCGCGTCCACGCGTCGCACGCCCTCCTCGGCGAGCCTGTCGTAGAAGCGGGCAAAGGCCTCATGGGCGAAATTACCCAGCTCCCGCGGCCCGAACCTCTCGTCGGGAGCCTCGGGTCGGATGCACGACTGCACGAACCACCGATAGGGGCAGTGGAGGTACTGCTCGATCGCCGAGGGAGAGAGCACGGGCAGACCCTCGGGCGTGCGCGGAAGGTAGCGAAGAAGAGGAAGCGACCGCAGGCTGCCCCGCGACGGGCGGAGAAGCTCCTCGCATCCCGTCACCGGGGCGAAGGCGGCGCCAAGCGCTTGCGGCAAGTCGCCTTCGCCGGCGCATCGGGCGCCGGCGGCCAAGGGCTCGGGGAGTCCGAAGCGCGCAGGGTCAGGACGGCCCCAACGCAAGGCCAGCTCCTCATCGCCGGCCGCTAAGGCCCGGTCGGCGCCGGCCCGGGCCTGGGCGCTCGCGAACTCTTCCAGCAGAAAGGAGGGGAACAGCTCGCTTTCCCGCTCGTCGCGCCGGCTCACGCCCAGGATAAATCGCCGACGGGCGGCGCGCTGCGCCGCCGCGAACCGCGAGCGCTGGCGCCAGAGCGCCGAAGGCTCTCGGGGAAGTCCGAGCGTCTCGGCGAGGCCGTCCAAAGCCGATAGGCTCTCGGAGATGCCGAAGGTGCGCGCGCTGACGTCCGCCAGGATCACCACATCCCAGCTTTTCGGCACGAGCGAGTCCAGTACGGCCGCACCGGCGATTTCGCAGAGGGGGCCGTCCGTCCCGGAGGAGCCCTCGACGCTCAGCGTGGCATCGGCAAGCAGCGGCGTCAGCGCGCAGGTCGACACGCCCAGCCCCTCCGCCAGGGCAAGCAGACCGCAGAGCTTGTCGAAGGCGGCGCGCTCGACGGCACGCTCCAGCGCGTCCGACGAGGCGGCACCGACGGCGCTGGAAAGGGCGTCGAGAATACGAGGAGGAACGCTTTCGCCGCAAGCCACGGCGCGCACGGCGAGGGCCAGAGCGGAAAACGAGTCGCTCTCCCCCGCGAGGATCTCGGCGGCATCGGTGGCAGTCAGTAAGCGGTCTTTGCACAGACGCCCGTTGAGATCCCGCGCCTTTCGCTCAGCGATACCCGAAAAGGGGTTGTAGGCGAAATCAGTGGCCGCCTCGAGCCAGTGGGGGCTCCCCTCCTCCAGCCGCCGCGCGCATTCCCAAGCGCGCCCGAAGGCGGTGGCCCTCCAGAGCGCGGTGCCCCGAAGCGCCACCGCCCAACCGCTGGTGCACAAAGGCGCTCCCAACACGCCGAACAGCTCTGCAGGGTCGGCGGCCACCACCAGAACGCTTCTTGCGCCCGCACGACCGGCGCGCCCTATCTCGTCGAGCAGAAGCCCGGGCATCGCCGCCGCTCCTGCGGCGATCAGCACGCCCGGCTCCACGTCTTCCGGAAGACAGGAAACCGCGGCAAGAGCCTCATCGCCTTCCGCGGAAGCGCCCAAAGCCGTCAGAAGGTGCCGAAGCCCCCCCGAGACGTCCAGGCAATCGCAAACAGTCACACCCATGGCGGGAAGCCGCCCATCCTCGACCATCGAGGCAAGGAGATCGGCCGCCTCATCCGCCTCGATCAGATTCCGCGCGGCCAGCTCATCGTAGTAGGAGCGCAAACACGCGACAAGCCCGCGCTGCAGAGAGGTCAACTCCGCAACGGGAACAGCTCCCTCGTCGGCGAGAGCGGCCGCGTGCTCGGCGGCAAAAGCCGCCAGCACCGATGGCGCCCCGGAGGCAGCGGCGGCATCGCAAGTCGAAGCCGCCCGGGCCGCAAGAAGGGAGCGCTCCTCAGCAGAAACGAGAACGCGCCCGTCGCCCCACAGCTCCCACAGCTCCTCCACCAATCCCGCGGCCGTAAGGCGACGCACGCCGAAAGCGGCACCGGGAGCCGTCGCGGTTGCAGCGGCCTTGGCGGCAGCATTGGCGCGCTCGATGGTGCGGTAGAGCTCTACGGGAACGGTTGTCGGCACGGCGGTCCTCCTCAAAAATCAGTTCCGACCATTCTAGCGCGACCGGGGCGCTTCGGTGTCCTCTTTATGTCCCTCCACAGCCAGAACGCCTCTTCCGTCGGCAGCTCCCGTGAGCATTTGGCAACGGATTGCCGCCCGTGCGGTGACCCGTCGCCGACCTGGCCTTGCATCGGCGCGGCCAGGCCTACCATAGCGAAAGAACGAGTCGGCACCGGGCGCTCCCCCGCCCAGGCCGACCCGCTTTCCCGAACCGCAGATTACAGGAGGCGCATGATGACCTATCAGGAACTGGTTACCAAGCTCATCGAGATTCAGAAGCACATGATGCCCGACTTGGAGAAGTTCGAGCGCGAGGATCGGCTGCCCCACGACCTCAAGGTCGCCAAGGCCGAGATCATCGAGTGGGAGCACACCGTGGACGGCGACGGCGGCCTGGAAGACGCCCCGGAGATCTGGCCCGTGGAGAAGTTCGCCCGGGCCCTGCGCGATCACTACGACGACTTCAACGACTTCATGCGACGCAACATCGCCGAGTACGAGGTGCTCGCCGGCCAGCTGCCCGAGGCCTTCGCCCACCCGCTCGGCCAGTAGGCTCCGCAGCACCTCCGGCCACGCGCCCCGCTTCGCCCTCGCCCAGAAGACGAGCGTCGAATGCCAGCCGGTCAATCCAATCCAGCCGCTATCTTCGAGAGCCGCCTTAACGGGCGGCTCTCGCCGTCTGCGGCCGCGTTGCCCTTAGTAAGTGCCCGCGATCTCCTGGGCCATGCGGGCCACCCCGCGGCGAGCCTCGATGCGCTCGCGCTTGAAGTGCCACTGACCGGCGTCGAAGGCGGCGCCGAGGCCAATGGCGGCCAGCCGGTACCAGGTGCGCGCCCGGCGGAAGTCCTGCTCGCAGCCGCGTCCCAGCTCGAAGGCGCGGGCGAGGCGCAGCGCGGCGTTGCCCGTGCTCGCACGGTCCTCGTCGATGCGCCCGCTCTCCAAATCGAAGGCTCGCCGGTACAGCGAGAAAGCCCGAGCCGCCGAGGGAGCGCATCCCCGACCCGCGGCCACCAGATCGCCCAAACGCCAGCAGCACTCACCGTGACCATGATAGGCGCCGAAGGAGAAGTGCAGGTAGGCGCGCTCGTCGCAGGGGGTGTCCGCCTTGTGGAGCGCCTGGCGATCGGCCAGGCCGTCCCAGTACGCCCCCTCGCACAGATCGCCCTCGTAGATGACGCCGAGACGGCAGTGGGCGCCGATATTGCCCTGGGCCGCCGCATGCAGAAGGAGCATCTCGGCCGCGCGGTAGCAGTCGACGCGGCGGCGCCGATGCTCCTCGCCCGGCAGGCCCAGAGCCTCGCTGAAATAGACCTCCGCCAGCTCCAGGGCGCGCCAGCCGCCACGATCGGCGCCGCAGGGATAGGAGGCGACGAACGTGCGCCCTCTCCCGTCGGGCGCCGGCTCGCTCACCCAGATGCGGGGCAGACCGCCCTCGCCGGCGCCTCCCTTGCGATCCACGGCGAACACCGAGCCCGTCTCGCGCCGACGCCGCCACTTCTCGTTGCGCAGCACTTTCGGCGTGAAGCTCGTCTCCGCGCCGCCGCAGGCCCGCCGCGCACTGGGCGCGCCAAAGAGCACGTTGGCGGCCCGCTGGGCCCAGCCCACTTCCCGCGCACGGGCTGGAGCGGCCACCGAGGAGGCGACATCCTCAGCGGGAAGGGCCAAGGCGCAAGCGACGGAAGGGGCGGCCACGGCCGCAACGGCGCTAGTCATTGAGCACCACCTCCATCACGAGCCGCGTCCACGAGCCGATCTGCTCCTTGTCCGTGAGCCGCCCCTCCACGGACTTGCCGCCGTCGATGAGCCGAGCGACGAACTCGTTGCACTCGCAGGAGACGTAGCCAATCCGGCGGTCGGCGCCGTCGCGCACCTCCACGGCCCAGCCGTCGTGGGGGTTGGCCGCATCCCGCACGAGGGAGAGCCGATCCCCCTTTCCGTAGCCTTCCGCAATGGCCGCCATCGCGGGCACGTGGCGCGTTCCCGCCACGGTAGTGTTTTCCACGACGCGAATTGATTTTGGTGCATTTGCCATGGTTCCTCCTGACCGATAACCTTATGATCGACCATGATAAAGAACCGCTTGCGATCAAGTGTCCCTTATTCGGTACAGCGAGCCACAGAAGATCGGCCTATCTGAGCAGATCACTCATGGTTGTCGCAGCTGCACGATTGTGTTAGAGTCCGCTAACACGAAATCCGCTTCCCCGAAAGACGAGGAATGACATGAAAGACAAGAAATCGAAGAAGGCCGCCGCCGACAAGAAGGCCGACAAGCTCGCCCGCAAGAAGAAGCACACCGGCTGCAAAGGCGAGAAGGGCGCCGCAGGCTGCAAGGGCTGCGCCAAGGCGAAGGCGTCGCTTGCGCTCTCCCACTGCACCTGCTGCAAGAAGCGCTGCCCGCTCTCCAAGCCGAAGTGCGGCAAGGGCCGCCGCCTCGCCGCCGCCCTCAAACTGCGGGAGAAGAAGGCTTAGTCGTCGATGACCTCGGCGTCGGCCACCTCCGCCGCCCCGCCATCTGCCCCAGCACCTTCCTTGGAGGCCCGGGCCTCGTCCAGCAGGGCCTTCATGGTGGGATTCTTCCGCGTCAGGCGCTTCACGGTTAGATCCTCCGCCTTCTCGTTGGCCAACCGCAGCTGGTTCTCGCTGCCGAGGAGGTTGTCCTTGATCTTCTGCAGGTGATCGATGGATTTATCGATCTCCTCGATGGCCTTGCGGAACTTGTCGGAGGCGATGCGGTAGTTGCGCCCGAACTTCTCCTTGAAATCGGCCAGTGAGTCCTCGAAGTTCGTGACGTCGATGTTCTGCTGGCGCACGAGCGCCAACTCGCGGCGGGCATCCATGGATGAGAGCGCCGCGTTGCGCAAAAGTGTGATGAGCGGGATGAAGAACTGCGGGCGGATGACGTACATCTTCTCGAAGCGATAGGACACGTCCGTGATGCCGGCGGCGTACAGCTCGTTGTCCGGCTCGAGCAGCGACACGAGCACGGCGTACTCGCAGCCCTTCTTGCGGCGATCGGCGTCCAGCTTCTTGAAGTGCGACTCGTTGGTCTTTCGATGGGTGGAGTCGTCGGCCTCGTTCTTCATCTCAAACATGATGGAGACGATCTCGTTGCCCTCCTCGTCGAAGTCGCGGAAGACGAAGTCGCCCTTGGTGCCCTCCACCACCTCGTTGTCCTTCTCGAAGTAGGCGCGCGGGAAGGCCGTAGGGCGCAGGCGGTTGAACTCGATCTCGCAGTGCTGTTCCAGCGACTCGCCGAGCATCTTCGTGGAAAGGCGCGCCCTCATGTCCTGGATGCGCTCGATCTCCCGCTCGCGGTCGGCGATGAGCTCGTCCTTCGCCCGAAGCTTCTCGGCCAGCTGGGCCTGGGCCTCGGCCCGAGCCCGGGCCAGCTCGGCCTCGGCGCGGGTCTTCTGCGCCTCCAGCTCGTCGCGCGCCCGCTCCACTTTGCCGCGCAAATCGTCCCGCTCGCGCTCGACGGCCACCTGGGCGTCCTTGGCTGCGGCCTCGGCCCTCTGCACCGCGATCTGCGTGCTCATGGAAGCCTGCGCGCGCTCACTCTCCAGCTTCTGGGCCAGCTCGTCCCGCTCGCGCTCCACCGCGCGCAGCCGCTCGGTCTCGGCGGCCACCGCATCGCTCACGGCCAGCTTGCGCGCAACCTCAGCCTCTCCGTCCTTGGAGGACAGCTGCGCTCGCAAGCTCTCCACCTGCTTCTCCAGTTCCGATTTCTCGTTCTGGGCAGCCAGTTGAAAATCCTTGGCCTGGGCCTTGAAGCGCTCGGCCTGCGCGGCAATCTGGCCGTCGCGCTCGGCGATCTGGGCGCGCAGAGCCTCCTCGGCCTTGGTGACCGCCAGCGCCACCTCCTGCTCGCGGCTTTTCTCGGCCAGAGACACGCGGGCATCCACCTCGCGCTGGAACTCCTGGTCGCGCACTTGGTTCAAAATGGCGGCGTACCCGCTCTCGTCCACGGTGAACGCCTCGCCGCAATGGGGGCACTTGATCTCGTTGCTCATGAAACGGTTCCTTCCTGTTGCTCGAGGAAATCATACACCGTCGCCAACGCGGCGGCTCGAAGCTCAGCTGGCCGGGTACAGCAATTCCAGAGACTGGATGGCCGAAAAGGGGATGCGCCGACGCACGATCCACAGATCGCGGAAGGTGACATCGATCTGGCTCACGGCCCCTTCGGCCTCGCGATAGCCGCCGCCCTCGTAGTAGCGGCAGCGCACCACGTCCCCGCGGTCGAGGTTCGCGATGAGATCATCCAGTGCCCGGGCCTCGTCGTCGGAAAGCGGCCGGCGCGATTCGGGAACCGCCTCCTTTGCGTGGACGAGATCGTAGTAGCCGCGCAGCGCCGCGAAGGGCATGAACTGGCGGGCGCGATCGGGATGCGGCCGTCCGATGCCCGGAGGCACCGGCGGATCCAAGGGCGCCTCGGCCCCGGCAGCGGTCTGCGCACCGCACGGGCCCGCGTCGCCGACCTCCTCCCACCTAAGTCCCGCGAGCACATCCACTTCCCTAGCCATGGTGCCCTCCCACCATGGTGTTCCGCTCGCGACCAAGCGCGTGTTCCTTCAGGCTCGTGCCCTTGATGAGGGCGTTCTTCCCGAACTTCCCCTTCACGGCGAGCACGGCCTCGGCGCGGCGCCGCTCGCGATCGGCGGCCGCAACATCGGTGAACAGGTCCACCGTGGCCAGATCGGCGTCCACCAGGTTGCCAAAACCGATGCTGATCTTGCGCATGGTGCGGGCCGGATCCACCGTCTCCCGGAAGAGCGCCTCCAAGTATCCGTAGAGCTTCGCGAAGGAGTTCGTGCGCTCGGGAATCTTACGGGAGCCGCCCCCATGCGGACGCGTGCCGCCGACACGCCGGGTACCATGGCCGCCGTCGAAGAGCTCCCCCGCCTTCTCGGGGCCCTTTGCGGCGTCCCCCCCGGCACCTTCCGCCGCCTCGTCCCCATCCCCGCCCCTCCCGTAGCTCACGTGCAGCGAGATGTGATCGGTCACCAGGTGCTTCTCTACCAGATCGAGCACAGAGTCGTCCACCATCTCGCGCAGCACCATGAGGGTGTCGTCGAAGTTGTAGCCGCAGGGCAGGATCTGCCCGTTCATCGTGGAGGAGCTCTCCGGCTCGTAGGCCTTGATCTCGGCGATGGTGCAGGGCTCCACGCCCCAGGCATGATCGATGAGGTACTCGGCGTTCACCCCGAACTCGCCGTAGAGCACGTCCGGATCCATCTCGGTCACGCCCTTCAAATCGAACACCCGGTACTTCGCGAGCCGCCGAGCAATGCCCGGCCCGATGTTCCAAATGTCGGTGATGGGCCGATGCCGCCAGATGCTCTCGCGAAAGGAGCGCGCATCGAGCTCACCCACCCCGTCCGGCGCGTGCTTGGCCGAGATGTCGAGCGCCACCTTCGCGAGGAACAAGTTGGGGCCGATGCCCACGGTGGCCGGGATGCCCGTCTCCGCGAGCACTGCCGAGCGCAGGGTGTCGGCGAACTCGCGGGCCGTCAGGTCGTACAGCTCCAGATAGGGCGTGGCGTCGATGAAGCACTCGTCGATGGAATAAGGATGGATGTCCTCCTGGGACACATAGCGCAGGTAGGTGCCGTAGATCTCCGCCGACACCTCCATGTAGCTCGTCATGCGCGGCTGGGCCGTGATGTAGTCGATCCCCTCGGGAATCTCGTAGAGCCGGCAGCGGTTTTTCACCCCCGCCGCCTTCATGGCCGGGCTCACCGCCAAACAGATGGTCATCTCCGAGCGCGTCGGATCGGCCACCACCAGCCGCGTCGTCATGGGATCCAGCCCCCGGCGCACGCACTCCACCGAGGCGTAGAAGCTCTTCAGATCGATACAGACATATGTGCGCTCACGTTCCATGCCGCCCAGTATAACATGGAACGTTCGTTCGCGTCATACTGAATCGCCGTAATTGCCCAACCAGAACGAAGATGCTTCCGCCGCACGTCCCGCTCACGGTCGTCGCTTCATGGCGCGCAGGCGGTCCTTTTGCTCGGCGGGGATGCGGCGGCTCTCCACGGCCTTCTGGATGGCCTTGTTGTGGGTCCACTCGTCAAGGGCGCCGGAGGCGATGACCGCCTCGGCAGCGGCCGGCTGCTTCGCCAGCGCCTCGGCGAAGTACCAGGCGCGCATCATGTTCACGTAGTACTCCGGGCGCGAGACGCCGATGACCCACGCGAAGAACTCCGGCCGGAACCGCTCGTCGAGGAACAGCTCCATGAGCACGCCAATGGCGAAGCGCACCGTGTACTCGTGGTCACTTTCCAGCCACGATCGCGCCTTAGCCAGGGCGGCATCCGGGTTCGCGGCGAACCCACGACAGGACAGCTGGTCGCAGGTGGCCCAGTTGTCGACGAAGGGGAGGAAGCGCTCGATCTCGCCGACGAGCTTATCGAAGTCGCGCTCCTGGGCGATGACGAACGAGTGCAGCTGATTCTCCTCGAAGGTGCCGTGCGGCAGCGCCGCCAGAAACTCCCCCGCATCTTCCCGCCGGGCGAGCCCTTTCGCGAACTTCCGCAGCTCGGGCGTGCGCACGCCCACGATGGTGGCCGCGTCGATGTTCGGGATGAGCTTCGCCTGGAACGCCCGGTACCCCTCATCCGCATGGGAGACAAGAAACGCCCCGACATCTTCCCGAATCGCCACCGCTCCCCCTTTCTCCGCCTTTTCGCCCGGCCTCGTCGCAAACCAGCTGGATACCCCCAACGGCAGAAGAGAAAGACCGTCAGCCATCATTGCCTGCTCGGCCACCTATTCCCTGTGTTGAAGCGCGGGCACAGCAACGAGGATCTTACCACTCATCGATCATCGCCGAGCCATCCTCTATTTTGGAAATCGTGCTTTTTTGGTCAGATTCAGCATATTCGCGATTTCCCGCTTTCAAAAAAGCATGTTTTCCAAATAGGCGAGTCCAAAATAGCACATTTTCCAAGATATCTGATTAAAACCGATTGCTCCATAAATGAAGTATGAAAATTAGCAAGCGTTTGAACTGGTAAAACTCTATTTCCGCATTCCACACCCCCTTACTTCTCGTCTCACACAAGTTGGAAAATGTGCTTTTTTGTTTTACTCGATCGCAGCTTCGAAGATCCCCGCCAGCTGCAAGCAGCAGACCGCCGTCGCCGAGGCCCTCGCCGACTGCAAGCAGCAGGCCGGCCTCTAGAACGCAAAAGAACCCCGGTTCGTTCTCACCGGGGTTCTTTTCACGTGACCCACAGGTCGTTCGTAACGTCAGCGCGCGGCTCTTCCTACACGATGCCCTGGGCCATCATGGCGTTGGCGACCTTCTCGAAGCCGGCGATGTTGGCGCCCATGACGTAGTTGCCCTCATGGCCGTAGCGCTTGGCGGCGTCGTCGATGGCGTGGAAGATGCTCACCATGATGCCCTTGAGCTTCGCGTCCACTTCCTCGAAGGTCCAGGAGAGGCGCTCGGAGTTCTGGGACATCTCCAGACCGGAGGTGGCCACGCCGCCGGCGTTGGCCGCCTTGCCCGGGAAGAACACAATGCCGTGCTCCTGCACGTACTCGGTAGCCTCGAGGGTGGTGGGCATGTTGGCGCCCTCGGCGAGGATCTTGCAGCCGTTCTTCACGAGATTCTCCACGTCCTCCATGTGCACCTCGTTCTGGGTGGCGCAGGGCAGCGCGATGTCGCAGGGGGTAACCCACACGCCGCGGCCCTCGTGGTACTCGACGCCCTCGCGGCGGGCGGCATACTCGGTGAGGCGGCCGCGCTCCACTTCCTTGACCTGCTTGAGCAGCGCGACATCGATGCCCGCCGGATCGTACACCCAACCGGTGGAGTCGGACACGGTGACCACCTTGGCGCCGAGCTGCTGGGCCTTCTGCGTGGCGTAGATGGCCACGTTGCCGGAGCCGGAGATGCAGACCGTCTTGCCGTCGAAGGAGTCGCCGTTGCACTTCAGGTACTCCTCCACGAGGTACACCAGGCCGTAGCCGGTGGCCTCAGTGCGGGCGAGCGAGCCGCCGAAGGAAAGGCCCTTGCCGGTTAGCACGCCCTCGAAGACGTTCTTGATCTTCTTGTACTGGCCGAACATGTAGCCGATCTCGCGGGCGCCCGTGCCGATGTCGCCGGCCGGCACGTCGGTATCGGCGCCGATGTGGCGGAACAGCTCGGTCATGAAGGCCTGGCAGAAGCGCATGACCTCCATATCGGACTTGCCCTTCGGGTCGAAGTCGCAGCCGCCCTTGCCGCCGCCCATGGGCAGCGTGGTGAGGCTGTTCTTGAAGATCTGCTCGAAGCCGAGGAACTTGATGATGCCGAGGTTCACGGAAGGATGCAGGCGCAGGCCACCCTTGTAGGGGCCGATGGCGCTGTTGAACTGCACGCGGAAGCCGCGGTTGACCTGAACCTTGCCGTTATCGTCGACCCACGGCACGCGGAACATGATGACGCGTTCGGGCTCGACGATGCGCTCGAGGAGGGCTGCCTCCTCGTATTCCGGATGGGCCTCGATGACCGGCTCCAAGGACTGCAGGACCTCGGTGACGGCCTGGATGAACTCGGGCTGCTCGGCGTTCTTCGCCTTCACCTGTTCGATGACGTTGTCGACGTAGCTCAAAGGAACCTCCTTTATGCGGAAAGGGCTCGCGGCGGTGCCACGATGCACCTCCGCCTTCGCGCCGCATTATAGAACGGGGAATTTCCAAACGATGACTAATTAACTGAGCCGAAACAAAGCCCGCGAATTTGCGCGCACGGGAGCGGCGAACGGGCTAGAGCGAGGCGTACACCTTCGAGGAGGGGACGTTCAGGGACGTGAGCAGCACGACGCCCACCTGCCCGCGCTCCGGGGCGTAGACGATGTGCGCGTTTCCCTCGCCCTCGCCGCGGCCGGGCTCGGCCTGGTCGTCGTCGGCGACGATGACCACGTTGAAGTCGTCGGTGCTCGCAAGGCAGCTCAGGCGCGGCACGAGGCAGACGAAGGACTCGGCGCCGGCGGAAGCGAGCTCGTCGTGCAGCTTTTCCAGCTGACGAGCCGAGGCGTAGTAGTCCACGGCCACGACGCCGATCTTGCGGTCGCCGGCCATGAGGATGCGCGGCTTCTCGTAGCGGGCGAGATCGTCCAGGTTCAGCGTGAGGACGCCGGCGCCCTTCTCCTCGTAGAACGAGCGCACATCCGAGGCGTAGACGGGCCGCTCGCGCATGGACAGCGGCAACCGCGCCAGCTCGGCGGCCACCATCTCGCCCAGCGTCTCGGGACGCTCGTCGGCGTCCCCGTCCACCGAGGGGAGCTTCGTGGGGCGCAGCGCGTCCAGGACGTCATAGGTGCCGTCGAAGACGATGGCCGTATATCCGGACATCTGCCCGAAGGCGTCGTCCACGGCGGTGGCGGCCATGTTGAAGGAGCGGCCCGTCTCGAAGTAGCGCAGAAGCACGCTGCCGCCGAGCACGACGAGCAGCGCGAACACGAGCAGGGCGACTTTTTCGCGGGTACGCTTCTTCATGGGGAAAATTATACCGAAGCCCCGCCGCGAAGGCGCGACGGGGCACGAGGTTCCATATTCCCTCACCGGGGGGCGACCTTGGTCGCCGGTTGATCTCCGTAGGGGGCGACCCTAATCACTGGATGGTTTCCGTAGGGGGCGACCTTGGTCGCCCCTCCCGAGCGAGGTTATTCCACTCGAGAGGGCAGACCAAGGTCTGCCCCTACGGGATAGAGTGCGACGCCTAGCTGGCAGCGGCCAGTTGGCGGTCGGCCTCCAGCATGCGCTTGACGAAGTGCCCGGTGTAGGAGCCCTCCACCTCGGCCACCTCCTCAGGCGTGCCCTGGGCGACGATGGTGCCGCCGCGGTCGCCGCCTTCGGGGCCCAAGTCCACGATATGGTCGGCGCATTTGATGACATCGAGGTTGTGCTCGATGACGAGCACGGTGTTGCCCGCGTCCACGAGGCGCTGCAGCACTTCCAGAAGCTGACGGACGTCCTCGAAGTGCAGACCGGTCGTAGGCTCGTCCAGAATGTAGAACGTCTTGCCGGACTGGCGCTTCTGCAGCTCGCTGGCGAGCTTCACGCGCTGGGCCTCGCCGCCGGAGAGCGTGGTCGCCGGCTGGCCCAGGCGGATGTAGCCGAGGCCCACGTCGAAGAGCGTCTGCAGCTTGCGCTTGATGCCCGGGATGTTCTCGAAGAAGTGCAGGGCGTCCTCAACGGTCATGTCGAGCACCTCGGAGATGTTCTTGCCGCGGTAGGTCACCTGCAGCGTCTCACGGTTGTAGCGCTCGCCGTTGCAGACCTCGCAGGGCACGTAGACGTCGGGGAGGAAGTGCATCTCGATCTTGATCTGTCCGTCGCCCTTGCAGGCCTCGCAGCGGCCGCCGCTCACGTTGAAGGAGAAGCGCCCCGGCGCGTAGCCGCGGGCCTTGGCCTCGGCCGTGCTGGCGAACAGCGCGCGGATGTCGTCCCACAGCCCGATGTAGGTGGCCGGGTTCGAGCGCGGGGTGCGCCCGATGGGGCTCTGGTCGATGTTGATGACCTTGTCGAGCTTCTCCAGGCCCGTGATCTTGCGGTAGGGCCCGGTGCGGCGGTGGGCATGGTTCAACCGGTTGGCGAGCGCCGGCGCCAGCGTGTCGGTGATAAGGGAGCTTTTTCCCGACCCGGAGACGCCCGTGACCACGGTGAGCGTGCCGATGGGCACCTCCAACGTGACGTTTTGCAGGTTGTTCTCCTTGGCGCCGGTCATCTTCAGCGTGCCGCGGCCCGGCTTGCGGCGAGCCTCCGGCACCGCGATGCGGCGGCGCCCCGACAGATAGTCGGCCGTGACGGAGCCCTCCGTGGCCATGACCTCGGCCGGCGTCCCCGCCGCGATGACATGGCCTCCGTGCTCGCCGGCGCCCGGGCCCATGTCCACCACGAAGTCGGCCGCCCGGATGGTGTCCTCGTCGTGCTCCACCACGACGACGGTGTTGCCCAGATCGCGCAGGCGCTCCAACGTGGCGATGAGCCGCTCGTTGTCGCGCTGGTGAAGCCCGATGGAGGGCTCGTCCAGGATGTAGAGCACGCCCATGAGCCCGGCGCCGATCTGGGTGGCGAGCCGGATGCGCTGGGCCTCGCCGCCGGAGAGCGTGGCCGTGGCCCGCTCCAGCGTGAGGTAGTCCAGGCCCACGTCCACGAGGAAGCGCAGCCGCTCGCGGATCTCCTTCACGATGGGCAGGGCGATGACCGCCGCCTGGCCCGTGAAGTGCAGCCCCTCGAAGAACGCCAGCGACTCGGCCGCCGACATCTCCGTGACGTCGTGGATGGACTTGTCGTTCACCGTGACCGCGAGGACCTCCGGCTTCAGGCGCTTGCCGCCGCAGGTCTCGCAGGGCACCGTGGCGAAATAGGCCGACAGCTTCTCGCGCTGGGCGTCGGACTGGGCCTCGGTATAGCGGCGCTTCACTACGGCGAGCACGCCCTCCCACTCGATGTACCAGTAGGTGTCGCGGCCGTCCACGGTGCGGTAGTCAACGCGCACCTTCTCGTTGCCGAGGCCGTGCAAGAGCGCCTTCTGGGCCTTCTTCGGCATGTCCTCCCACGGGGTGTCGGCGTCGGTGCCCACATGCTGGGCCACGGCGCGCAGCACCTGGGGGTAGTAGTTGCCGCTCTTGAACGGCGCGATGACGCCCTCGTTCAGCGTGAGGGACGGATCCGGTACCACGAGCGAGGGGTCCACCTCGTCGCGGCTGCCGATGCCGAGGCAGTCGGGGCAGGCGCCGTAGGGGGCGTTGAAGGAGAAGTCGCGGGGCTGCAGCTCGTCCATGGAGTGGCCGTGCTCGGGGCACGCGAGGGCCAGCGAGAACAAATGCTCTCCCTCCCCGAGACCGCCCGTGGCGCCCGAGGAGGTACCCCCGGCCTCGCCGAGCGGTTTCCCGTCCGGCCCGAGCACCTGCACGAGCACGCGGCCGCCCGCCAGCTTGCATGCCAGCTCCACGGCCTCGGCGATGCGGCTTTGGGCGGATTCCTTCAGCGTGACGCGGTCGACCACCACGTCGATGAAGTGCTTGATCTTCTTGTTCAGGGTAACGGGCTCGCCGGTTAGCTTCACGATCTCGCCGTCGATGCGCACGCGGGAGAAGCCCTCCTTCTGCAGATCGGCGAAGAGCTTCGTGAACTCGCCCTTGCGGCCGGCCACCACCGGGGCCATGAGGATGGCCTTCGTCGACTCGCCCTGGGCGTCGTCGCCGAGGCGCAGGATGCCGTCGGTCACCTGGTCGGTGGTCTGCTTCTTGATCTCGCGGCCGCACTCCGGGCAGTGGGGCACGCCCACCCGCGCGAACAGAAGGCGCAGGTAGTCGTAGATCTCGGTGGTGGTGCCCACGGTGGAGCGGGGATTCTTCGACGTGGTCTTCTGATCGATGGACACCGCCGGCGACAGGCCGTCGATGGAGTCCACATCGGGCTTGGACATCTGGCCCAGGAACATGCGGGCATAGCTGGAGAGGCTCTCCACATAGCGGCGCTGCCCCTCGGCGTACATGGTATCGAAGGCGAGGCTGGACTTGCCGGAGCCGGAAAGGCCCGTGATGACGACCAGCTCGTCGCGGGGAATAGTCAGGTCGACGTCCTTCAAGTTGTGCTCGCGGGCGCCTTTGATGACGATCTCGTTGGCCATTGGCTGGATTTCCTTCGCAGACGTGAAGCAACGGGCGCCGCGCGGGCCGCCCGTTGCCGAATTCTCTTGTTTCGCCTGCGTATTCTAACGATTCGCGCGGCCGCTGACTAGCAATTTAGGGAACTTTTGTTCGGGTTCACGGATTTTGCATAGATGAGCGCTCAGGTTATATGAGCGCGGGGGCAGCGACGGAGGCATCCTCGGGAACGGCCTCCCCCGTCGCGGGCTCGGGAGCCGACGACTCCCCCATGCCCTTCATCTTCCGGAAGCGGGACAGCGTGAGGCGGGCGTCCTTCTTCTTCTCGCTGGGCGCCCGGAGGCAGACCGCCACGAACAGGCTGGCAGCGACGAGCACGGCGGCCATGGCGGCGAACACGAAGGCGAAGGAGGTCGCCTCCAGAAGGATGCCGCAGACCACGCCGGTGACCGCCGAGCCGGCGTAGGCCACGAGGTTCACCGAGGCGAGGATGGCCGAGACGCGCAGCACGCTCACGCGCAGAAGCAGAAGGCGCAGCGACACGGACACCGCCACGCCCATGGCAAAGCTGAACAGGGCGCAGTCGGCCATGAACAGAAGCTCGGCGCCCATGAGGACGAACAGCGCCATGAGCGCCGTGGTGAGAGTCACGGCCGCCATGGAGACGACGAGGGTACGCTTGGGCTCGAAGCGCTGCACGAGCGGGCCGCCGAGAAGCGACGGCGCCATGATCAGGGCCAGAATGACCGACCCGGCCAGAGGCGAGGTCTCGCCGAAGCACTGCTGGGCGATGGGCGCCGAGAACGACTGGTAGAAGCAGGAGACGAGCCAGGTAGCCAGGTAGCACACGGCCACCACGGCGAACAGGCGCCGGTTGTCGGTGGGGATGTAGACGCGCACCCTCAGCACGGCGCGCAGCGAGAGCGTCTGGTCGAGGGGCTCGTGCACCACAGGCATGAGGAACAGGCACACGGCCAGGATGACGATCATGATACCGTAGAGCACGGCGATGCTCGGCACGATGTCGTAGAGGACGCCCACGGCCACCGAGCCGATCATGATGCCGACCATGGCGCCGCAGCTGGCAACGGTGGATCCCCAGCCGAGGTGCTTCTCCCCCACGCAGTCGATGACGAGAGCGGACACGGCGCTCATGCCGAAGCCGGCCGAGAGGCCCTGGACGAAGCGGGCGGCGAGCACGGCCGCGCCGCTGTCGGCCATCATAAACATGATGCAACCGACGATGGCGAGCATGAGGGTGAGGCTGGTCACGGGAGTGCGCCCGAAGGCGTCGGAGATGCGTCCGGCGAGCAAGAGCGTCAAGGCCACGCCGGTGAGGTAGGTGAACATCGTATTGGAGATATCCGCCGTGGTGAGCCCGATGGTGGCCTGGTAGTCGGCATAGAGGGGAATCGGGATCGCCGTGGCGGCGAAAATGGCCAGAAACGCGATGGTGGCGAGCGCGAACCCGCGCAGGGACTGCCCGTCGGTGAGCTCCTCTTTGTGCATCCTTTCCTCCGTATGAACGAGATGTGCCAGCCTGCCTCTCGGGAACGGATATCCCGAAAGGGTGGGTGAAGTATGAACCTCGCTTCAGGGGAATTCAAGGGATTGCGCTGAGTTTTCCACTCAGCGATGAAACGGCCCCGCAAGCCGCGCGAGGGTTCGGAGTCCCGTGCCGCCCGCCGCCGCCTTAAAGCCGCCGACGGCGGGCGCCACGAGCAGCTGGCCAAGCGCTCCCCGCAACCGACAGCGAGCGCAAAAGGAGCCCTCTCCCCCGAGGGCTCCTGTGTGGGTTTCCGCTGTGGCGTATCCGGAAGCTACATGACGGCGTGGCTGGCGGACTGCATGAGGTAGGGAATGTAGGCGAGCACGACGAGCGCCGCCCAAAACAGCATCTTCGCCTTCTTGCGACTCATGGCTCCTCCCTTCCGCGCAATCCGTCCGATCGACGGTCCATCTGGATCGTCACCGTGATTCTTGCACAAAACACAGGAGGGGAAGACCCGAAAAAGCCACTAGTCACGATGGCGCAACCGCCCCGATGACCCCGCGCAACGCCCCTGTTCGCCGTTTGTAAATTACGCGCATATCGGCCGCAGTGCGCCCAACCGTAGGAGGCGACTTACGCGCGCGGATGGGCGAGGCCGTGGATCTCCTTCAGGCGCTCCGGGGTCACATGGGTGTAGATCTGCGTGGTGGTGAGGCTCGCGTGCCCCAGCATGTCCTGGACGCTGCGCAGATCGGCGCCGCCCTCCAGAAGGTCGGTGGCGAAGGAGTGGCGCAGGGCATGGGGCGAGAGCGACTCGTCCAACCCCGCAGCGGCCAGAGCGCGCTTGAACATCTTGCGGATGCCGTCGGGCTTCATCTGGTTGCCCCGGTTGCTGACGAAGAAGTAGTCGCTCTGCCTGTCGCCGAGCAGCTCCGGCCGCGCCTTCTCGAGATAGCGGGCCATGGCCTCGGCGCCCCGGCGGCTCAAGGGCACGATGCGCTCCTTGGCGCGCTTGCCGAACACCTTCACCTCGCGCTCGGGGAAGTTCACCCAGGAAAGGAGGAGCCCGGAGGCCTCGGAGACGCGGGCGCCGCAGGAGAACAGGAATTCCAGGAGCGCCGCGTCGCGCATCTGCGCCGCCGTCTGCTCGCGGGGCGCGCCGTCGGCGTCGGTCGGGCCGTAGACGGCCAGCAGGCGCTCCACGTCGCCGTCGGACACGACCTTCGGGAGCCGGCGGTCGACCTTGGGGGCCGACAGCACGCTGGCGGGATCGGCCGGGGCGAGACCGGTCACGCACGCCCAGCGGAAGAACGTGCGCAGAGACGACAGGTGCCGCTTGATGGTGGTGCGGGCGTAGCGCGCCTGGTCGAGCTCGGCGAGGTAGCGCCTCAGCTGGCGGTAGGTGGGAGCGAGCGGATCGACGCCCGCCCGCTGCGCCCAGCGCAGGTAGGCCTCCATGTCCTCGCGATAGGCGCGCACCGTATGGGCCGAGGCGCCCATCTCGGAGGCGAGGTGATCGCAGAACCGCGCCACCGCCTCTTCGCCGGGCAGCGGCGCCCCGTCGGCGGCGTTTCCGCCGCCAGCGCCTTTGCGCCCCGTCACGGCAGCAGCCCCGCCTCGGCCAGGGCCTCCTTGTAGCCCGCAAGCGCCTCGTTGGCGCGGTCGGCGTAGGCCTGGTAGCGGGCGCGCTTGTTGCGCACCGGGGGCGAGAGCGGAGCCATGAGCCCGAAGTTCACGTGCATGGGCTGGTAGTCCTTCGTCGCCGGATCCGTGGCGTAGGCCAGAAGCGCCCCGAACACCGTCTCCGTCGGCAGCTCCGGCAGCGCGATCCCCGCAAGGTCGGCGGTCACGGCCAGCGCGACGTGCAGCCCGCTGCGGATGGCCTCGCAGTAGCCCTCGGTGCCGGCAAGCTGCCCCGCCACGTAGACGGGGACGCCGAGGACGTCCGCTTGCGGCGTGACGAGCCGGTTACGACGGTCGAGCAGCCGCGGCGCGTCGATGAAGGTGTTGCGGTGCATGACGCCGTAGCGCGCGAACTCCGCCTCTTCCAGGCCGGGGATCATGCGAAACACGCGGCGCTGCTCGGGGAAGGTGAGGTTGGTCTGGAACCCGACGAGGTTGTAGCTGGCGCCGTGGGCGTCCTCGGCGCGCAGCTGCAAAGCCGCCCAAGGGCGGCGCCCCGTGCGCGGATCGGTGAGCCCCACCGGCTTCAGGGTGCCGAAGCGCGGGGCGTCGCGGCCGGCCCGGGCTATCTCCTCGATGGGCTGGCAGGCCTGGAACAGCTCGCGGGTCTCGAAGTCCTTCGCGATGACGCGCTCGGCCGCGAGAAGCTGCTCGATGAAGGCGTCGTACTCCTCCCGGGTGAACGGGGCGTTCAGGTAGTCCCCGCCGGCACCGGCGTCCTCGTAGCGGCTTTGGCGAAACACCTTCCCGAAGTCGATGGAATCCGCCATCACCACCGGCGCCGCGGCGTCGTAGAAGGCCAGGGCGTCTCGCCCCGTCAGGGCCATAAGCGACGACGAGAGCGCATCGGAGGTGAGCGGGCCGCTCGCCAAGACGATCGCGTCGGAGCCGGCGGCAAGGGAGGGGATGTCGGTCGCCTCGCGGCGCTCCACCGCAATGAGGGGATGCTCCTCCACCTGGCGCGTCACGTCCCGGGAGAACAGCACCCGATCCACCGCCAACGCGCCGCCCGCGGCCACCGCATGGCGCTTCGCCGCCGCGATCAGCGGCGATCCCAGAGTCGCGAGCTCCGCCTTCAAGAGCCCCGCCGCGCTGTCGGGCTTGGTGCTCTTGAGCGAGTTGGAGCAGACGAGCTCGGCCGCGTCCCCCGTATGGTGCACGGCGGTCGGATGCGCGGGGCGCATCTCGACAAGGCGCACGGAGATTCCGCGCGAGGCGAGGTTCAGGGCCGCCTCGCTGCCCGCCAGTCCTGCGCCTACTATGGTTACCGTATTGCTCATGGGGCAAAAGGATACCAAACAACGGTGCCGTAAGGCCCGTCAATTCCGCTTGGGCGCCCCAGCTTCTCCCTATTGACACAGCCATGGCCTACACCGCCGTCCGCAGGGCCGGATGCGGGCCGTAGCGCCCGTCGGGGTACTGGGCGATGAGCCCGTCGCGCTGGGCCTCGGCGAGCCAAATCATGAGCCAGGTGAACGTGTCGCCAGCCGGAGCATGGTCCTCGGCCAACTGACGCAGGGCCTCCATGCCCAAAGGCTCCGCTTGCAGCGCCGCGAGCAGAGCCTCCTCGCCGCGATAGGGCTGACTCGCCTTGCCGCGATCGTCCGCAGCCTCGGCCCGCTGCTCCTTCAGACAACCGAAGGTTGAGAAGAGCGCGTCGGCGAAGGCTTCGTCGTCCACAATGGGGAGCGCCCCCTGGTACAGCAGGCGGTTCGCCCCCTTCGACGCCGCAGAGGTGATGGCCCCGGGCACCACCCATACCTCCCGGCCCGCGAGCAGCGCCTCGTCGGCCGTGGAGAACGTGCCCGAGGGCAGCCCCGCCTCCACGATGAGCGTGGCCCGGGAGAGCCCCGCAATGAGCCGGTTGCGGGCGCGGAAGGTGTGGGGCTGGGGCGGGAAGTCCCATTCGTGCTCGGAGACCACCGCGCCGCCTGCCGCCACGATGCGCTGGAAGAGCCCCGCATTCTCCGCCGGATACAGCTGGTTGCAGCCGCCCCCGAGGAAGGCCACCGTGGGCGCGCCCGCGGCCAGGGCCGCCTCGTGGGCCACGGCGTCGCAGCCCCGCGCGCCCCCGGAGATGATGGCGACGCCGCGCTCGGCGGCAGCCGCGGCAAAGCGCTTGGCGCAACCGCGCCCGTAGGGCGTCGCGCGCCGCGCACCCACGACGGCCAGTCCCTCGGCCAGCGCGCCGGGGCGGCCCACACCGTACAGGCGCGCCGGCGGGTGGGGTATGCTCTTCAGCGCCTTCGGGAACAGCGAATCCTCCAAGGCAAGCTCGAAGCGCTCCCCTTCCAATCTCATTACCTTCACCGGCATCGGTCACTTTCCTCCTATTCCATCGCGCACGCGGAAGTTCACGGCCTCCGCGATGTGCGCGCTCTCGATTTCCTGGGATTCCGCCAGGTCGGCGATGGTGCGGGCCACCGCGAGCGTGCGCGTGATGGCCCTGCCGCTCATGGCGTGCAGCTCCGCCTGGGCGATCATGAAGCGGCGCGGCCCGTCGGCCAAGGCCTCTATGGAGCCATCAGACCCCTTCTCGGCCATCTGCGATGCGCGCCACGAGGCGAAGTCCCGGGCCGCCATCACCCCCTCCCGCAGCTGCGCGGAGCTCGTCCCCCGCCTCCGTTCCAAAATCTCCGCCGGACGAATGCGGCGGACATCCAGATGCAGGTCGATGCGATCGATGAGCGGTCCGCCTATGCGGTTCTGGTAGCCCCGGATCTGGGGCACCGTGCAGGTACACTCCCGCTCCTCGTCGCCGAAGTACCCGCAGGGACACGGGTTGCTGGCCGCCACGAGCACGAACCGCGCCGGGAAGGTCACGTTGCCGTCGGCCCGGGTGAGCATCACCGATCCGCTCTCCATGGGCTGGCGTATACCCTGCAAAACCGAGCTTTTGAACTCCGCCAGCTCGTCCAAGAAGAGCACTCCGTGGTGGGCCAGGGACACCTCGCCCGGCCGCAGGGGGCTGCCGCCTCCCACGAGCCCGGCCAACGTGGCGCTGTGATGCGGATGGCGGAAGGGGCGCTGGCCCGCGATGATGGCATCGATGGGCTCGGCGGCCACGGAATGGACCACGGCCGCCTCCAGCATCTCGTCGGGACAGAGCGGCGGCATGATGGTGGGCACTCGGGAGGCGAGCATGGTCTTGCCCGACCCGGGCGGTCCCATCATGAGCAGCCCGTGACCACCGGCCGCGGCGATCTGGAAGGCCCGCTTGGCCGTCTCGTGGCCTGCGACCTCCGCGAAGTCGAGCGCCTCGACGGCCGCCGGGGCCGCCCGCCCCCTGTGGGCCGGCAGCATCGCTGCCGCGCCTCCCTCACGGGCCGCCTGGGCCAGCGACGTCATAGCGAGCAGCCGCACGTCGTCTAAGGGCACCGGATCGCTGTCGGCGGCGCAGACGAAGTCCAGCCCGAGGCGCCGGGCGCAGATGGCGCAGGCGAGCGTGCCCGCCACCGGCCGCACCCGCCCATCCAGCGAGAGCTCGCCCACGTAGAGCGCGTCCCGCGCCCAAGCCGGATCGATCTGCCCCGTGGCCGCCAGAATGCCCAAGGCTATGGGAAGGTCGAACCCCGAACCCGTCTTGCGCAGATGGCTCGGCGCCAGGTTCACGACGATCTTCTCCCCCGGCATGGAGAACCCCGCTGCCCGCAGCGCGGCGCGCACCCGCTCCCGCGCCTCCTGGATGGCCGCATCCGGCATGCCCACGATGGCCATGCCCGGCAGGCCGCCGGAAACGACCACCTCGACCCGCACCGGCACCACTTCCACGCCGCGAACCGTCGCCCCCATGACGGCGCATTGACCCCGCGCCACGGCTCAACCCACCGAATAGGCGCCCAGATGGTGCCGGATGAAGGCGCGGTCGTCGGAGAGCACGATAATGGCCACCACATCGAAGCGCACCACGGCCTCGCCGAAGAAATGGTCTTGGATGTAGGCGAGGGCGATGCGCTCGTACTTCTCGCGCTTGGCCCGGGTGACCGCCTCGCTGGGCAGCCCCTTGTCGGCGTTGCGGCGCGTCTTCACCTCGACGAACACGAGCGCCTCGTCGTTGACGGCGATGATATCGGCCTCCCCGGCGAAACAGGTCCAGTTGCGCTCGAGGATGGTGTAGCCGTTGCGCTGGAGGAACCGCGCGGCCGCCTCCTCGCCCCGCGCCCCCAGCGCCTGGTTGCGGCGTCCCTGGGCGTTCGGGTCGGCAGGCCGCCGCTTCCTCGATCCCTCCCTCGCCTTGCGTTTGGGCGCCGACGCGGACTTGGGCTTCTTCTCCTTAATCGCGGGACGCTCCAACACGCCCGCCTCACTGCTCGCAGCCATAAGGTGCGCTCCTTTCCTCTCGATGGAGCACACCTTAGTCGAGCACGACCGTAAAAATGACGCGGGAATGTCCCGTTTCGTTCCTCGCGCCGACCGCACTGGCGTCGCAACAGCGTCGCACTAGCGTCGCATCGACGTCGCAAAATCCCTAGAACAGGCTCTCCTGGGCGGCGAAGGAGCAGAAGCTGCGCCGGTGGATGGGACAAAGCCCCCGCTCACGGATGGCCGCCATATGGCCCTCGGAGCCGTATCCCTTGTTCGATTCGAAGCCGTAGCCGGGGTACTGCTCGGCATAGGCCTCCATCACATGATCGCGCGCCACCTTGGCCACGAGCGACGCGGCGGCGATGGAGGCACACTTCCCGTCCCCCTTCACGACGTTCACCTCCCGCGGATCAAGATGCAGCGGGTTGCCGTCCAGAAGCACGACATCCACCGCGACGCCCTGGGCCTCCACCTCGGCGATGGCGGCGGCAAAGGCCCGGCGCAGGGCCGCCGTCATGCCCACCCGGTCGATGTCGGCCGGCTCCACGTACTGCACCGTCCACGCCCGGGCGCGCCGGCGCACTTCGCCTGCGATGGCCTCGCGGTCCTCCGGCCTCACCTGCTTGGAGTCGTTGAGCCCGGCGATGGGGTCGTCCGCATCCAGCACCACGCCCCCCACGGCCAAAGGCCCCGCCAAGGGCCCGCGTCCCACCTCATCGAGCCCGATGACCACCGACCCTCCCCGCTCGGCGGCGAGCTCCCGCTCGAAAGCGTACATCCCCGCGAGCCGCGCCTCCTCTGCGGCCTCGGCCTCAAGACGGCGGCGCGCCACCTCCACGGCGGCCCGTACGCCCTTGCGCGTGTCGGCCACAAGCGACCGCTCCAGCACGGCGAAGGCGGCCGCGTCGGCCTCCTGCAGCTTCCGTCGGATCTCGGGGACGGTCAGATCAATCACCTCGGGCTCCTTCCCACCGGCGAGGAATACGAAAAAGGGCCCCCGAAGGAGCCCTCGCAAACACAAAAGATAAGGCCTAGCGGAACGCCTTCTCCTTGATCTTGGCGGCCTTGCCCACCTTGTTGCGCAGGTAGTACAGCTTGGCACGGCGCACATCGCCCTTGCGGGTGACCTCGATCTTCTCGATCTTCGGGGAATGCACGGGGAAGGTGCGCTCCACGCCGATGGAGAAGCTGATCTTGCGCACGGTGAAGGTCTCGCGAACCGACTCGCCCTGACGGCGGATGACGTCGCCCTGGAACACCTGGATACGCTCGCGGTTGCCCTCGGTGATGCGATAGTGAACCTTCACGTTGTCGCCCACGTGGAACTCGGGGAGGTCCTGCTTGATCTGCTGCTGCTCAATAGCGCGAATGATATCCATTGCCTTTTCCTACTCTATACTTCTAAATGGTCTTGCATCATTTCTCGTTTGGACGCGATTTGACAGTATATCGCCCCTATACCCTCGGCGCAAGGGAAATTATCGCGCCTTTCTGGGAAAGTCCACGAACGGCACACGGAAGCTCGAAGCGGCGCGACAAAGGAGCTACTTCTCCTCTTCCTCCACGATGACGAACTCGTCGGCGCCTTCCGTCTCCTGGGCCACGAGCATCTGCTCGAACATGGAGGCCGTCGCCGTGAAGTCGCTCGGCAGCACCACGGTGGACTGGCGGCCGTTGCGGGCGAACTCGCTCATCATGTCGGTCCACTGGGTGAAGATGAACAGCTGGTTGGCCTCGGCCGCCGACACGCCGGAGCTCTTGATGACCGCGAGCGACTCCGAGATGCCGTCGGCGATGGCCTTGCGCTGGGCCGCGATGCCGCGACCGGCCTGCTCCATGGCCTCGGCACGGGCGCGGGCCTCGGTGACCACCTTGATGCGCTCTGCCTCGGCCAGCGACTGGGCGGCCTCCTTCTCGCGCTGTGCGGAGTTGATGCGGTTCATGGACTGCTCCACGTCGGCGGGCAAATCGATGGAGGTGATGAGCGTGCTCACCACGTCGTAGCCGTAGGCTACCATGAGGCCGGAAACGGTCTGGTTCACGTCCGACGCGATGGCGTCCTTTTTGTCGAAGACCTCGTCAAGCGTGTACTGCGGCACGCTGGAGCGCAGGGCGTCGATGAGGTAGGAGCGCATCTGAGCCGTGGGGTTGGCCAGCATGTAGTAGCTGCGCCACACGCCCGAGGGCTGCCCGTTGGCCGCCGGCTGGGCGCTCACACGGTACTGGGCGGCGATGGCCATGGTCACCGTCACGTTGTCGCGGGTCTTCGCATCGATCCCGAACTGCTCCTGGCGCGTGCGCATGTCCACCTTAGCAGCAATGGTCTCGAAGAACGGGATCTTAATGTTCAGGCCCGCGCCCACGGTGCGGTTGAACTTGCCCAGCCGCTCGATGATGTAGACGTTCTGCTGCGGAACGATGAACAGCGCCTGGGGCAGAAGCAGCACCAAAAGAACGATGATGATAGCAAGTCCGATCATGGGATTCCTTTCGTCGAGGGGGCCAGGCGATGGATTGGCAACGCCTCGCCTGATTCGCCTCCCATAGTACTACAATGGAGCGAACCTACCGCGAAGTTTAAGGAGTTGCCGTGATAGAACCAGCGCGCGCCACCTTCCTGCTCATCGATATGCAGAACGGATTCATCGACGGCGCCTCGCCCCTGTGCATCGCCGGGGCCGCCGCCACCGTTCCCACCTGCGCCCGCGCCCTTGAAGCTGCCCGGGCCCACGGCGTGCCCGTCTACCACGTGCGCCGCACCTACGCCGCCGACGGGAGCGACGTGGAGGCCGTACGCTGGAAAGCATGGGCGGAAGGAGGGCGACCGCTCTCCCCCGCCGACCCGATAAGCCTGGACTGCCCGCCTGAGCTGGCGCCGGCCCCTGGCGAGCCCGTCGTCGTGAAGCCGAGCTGGTCGGCCTTCTTCGGCACCGATCTGGACGCCCTGCTGCGCGCACGGGGCATCGGCACCATCGTGCTCGCCGGCACCACCACGCCCAACTGCGTGCGCTCGACGGCTTACGACGGTCTCGCGCTCGGCTTCAACGTGGCCGTCCTGCGAGATGCCACCTCCTCGCGCAGCCCCGAAGCACAGGAGGCGAATCTGGCGGACATGGAGGCCGCGGGCATCCAGCTTATCCACACCGACGACTTCGCGGCCAACGGGCTTCTGCACGTCCGCGACACCGAGGCCGAGGTGGCCCGGGCCGTGGCCCTGGAGCTGGAGGCTAAGGCGCGGAACACGGAAACGGACGCGGCAGCGGATACGGCGGCCGCAAATGACTCGGGGGCTCCCTTGCCCCCTACCCCGGCCCTGGAGTCCGTCGAGACCGTCTCCACCGGCTGGATCAACAAGTACCACCTGCACTACACGCTGCCCGACGGGCGCCCCTACACCTACGAGGGCGTCTCCCGCAAGGGGCCCGAGCGCTACGAGGCCGCTTTGGAGGCCTTAGGGAGCACCGGTGCGCCCGACCCCGACGCCGTCTGCATCGTGCCCCTTCTGCCCGACGGCTCGGTGCTGCTGGAGCGCGAGTTCCGCTATCCGCTGAACAGCTGGTGCGTATCGCTGCCCGCCGGCCTCATCGACGCCGGCGAGTCTTTGGAAGAGGCCGTCGCTCGCGAGCTTTCCGAGGAGACCGGCTACCGGCTGCGCGACGACATCGCCCCGGCGGTGCGTCCGCTGCCCCAGCCCGGCTTCTCGTCCACGGGCCTTACCGAGGAGAACGTCCAGGTGGTCTTCGCCCAGGTGGAGGCCGCCGGAAAAGCGCGCCCCGACAGCGCCGAGCTCATCGAGCCCTTCACCGTGGCCCGCGCCGACCTGCGCGCCTTCCTGGACGCCAACCAGCTCCCCATCGGCACCCGCTGCCAGCTCATCCTGGAGTTGCTCGCGATCTAGCATCGCCGGAACCCCACATCCTCCTCTCTCGGTAAGTACCGAGCGGCGCCACAAAATGGCGGCCGACTCTTCGTGAACCATGGAAGGCAACGAAAAAGGCGACGACCTCCGTCGGTCGCCGCCTTCCGTTTGCCTCGCATCGCGTCGCGCTCGCGCGATCTCTCGGGGCTCCTCGTTCTGTGCTCGGCGCTACTCGCCCAGAAGCTCCGCGAGGTCGGCCTCCGGGGTGGTGATGGGGGCGATGCCGTAGTTCTCGACGAGGACGTCGAGAACGCCGGGGCTCACGAAGGCCGGCAGCGTGGGGCCGAGCTTGATATTCCGAATGCCCAGGTACAGCAGCGTGAGCAGGATGCAGACGGCCTTCTGCTCGTACCAGGACAGCACCATGGACAGCGGCAGGTCGTTCACGCCGCAGTCGAAGGCCTCGGCCAGGGCTACGGCCACCTGGATGGCGCTGTAGGCATCGTTGCACTGGCCCATGTCCATGAGGCGCGGCAGGCCGCCGATCTCGCCCAGATCGAGGTCGTTGAAGCGGTACTTGCCGCAGGCCAGGGTGAGCACCACCGTGTCGTCGGGGGTGGCCTTCACGAAGTCGGTGTAGTAGTTGCGGCCCGGGCGCGCGCCGTCGCAGCCGGCGACGAGGAAGAAGTGCTTGATGGCGCCGCTCTTCACCGCGTCCACCACCGTGTCGGCCACGGAGAGCACCGTGCCCTGGGCGAAGCCCGTGGTCATCGTCGTGCCGCCGTTGATGCCGGGAATCGTGTGGGGCTCGTCGTAGCCGCCCAGCTCCAGCGCCTTCTGGATAACCGGGCCGAAGTCCTTGTCGGGGCCGATATGCGTGCAGCCGGGGAAGGCGACGACTTCCGTGGTGAACACGTTGTCGGCGTAGCTCTCCTTGGGAGGCATGAGACAGTTGGTGGTGAACAGGAAGGCCGCGGGCACGCCGTCGAACTCCTTCTTCTGGTTCTGCCACGCGGTACCGAAATTGCCCTTGAGCTGCGGGTACTTCTTCAGCTCCGGATAGGCGTGGGCCGGCAGCATCTCGCCGTGGGTGTAGATGCTCACGCCTGTGCCCTCGGTCTGCTCCAGCAGAAGCTTCAGGTCGTGCAAGTCGTGGCCGGAGATGACGATGAACGGGCCCGGCTCCACCTCCATGGCGACGGTGGTGGGCTCCGGCGTGCCGTAAGTGCCCGTGTTGGCCTCATCGAGCAGCCTCATGCAGCCGAGGTTCACCTCGCCCACCTTCAGCGCCAGGGGCAGAAGCGCGTCCACCGAGCCCGGCTCGGCCAGCTGCGCCAGGGCGTCGGCGAAGAACTCGTCGACAGTCGCGTCGCGGTAGCCCAGCACCCGGGCGTGGTAGGCGTAGGCCGCCGTACCGCGCAGGCCGAACAGCACGAGGGACTTGAGCGAGCGGATGTCCTCGTCGTCGCCCCAGATCTGGTCGACGTCGTAGTCGGAGACCGGCTCGATGCCGGCCGCGGCGGCCACGGCGACCGTCTCGACGCGCACTGCGTCCTTAAGCGCGGTCACGGCCTGCCCGTCGAAGTTCACGTTGGTCATGCAGGTGAACAGGCCGTCCACGATGAGATCGCAGATACGGTCGTTCTTGACGCCGGCCTCCCGGGCCGTGCGGGCCAAAGCGATCATCGCCCCGGTCAGCGCGTCCTGGGCATCGGCCACATCGGCCGGCTTGCCGCACACGCCGGCGCCGCCGGTGCAGGCCTCGCACTTCGCCACCTGCTCGCATTGGAAGCAAAACATTTGCTCTGTCGCCATAGACACTCCCTTTCGGGTCGCGGCCCTTGCGGCCGTGTTCCAGTAGATAGACGGCACCGTTGCGCCGCTGTTGTGAAGGTACTGGCACGGCAGGGCATTGTATGTTGTAATCACAACAAACGAAGCTTCCTTCAATGAAAAGGTTGACCCATGGAACGAAACGCCTTCCTGGCTGGAACGCCGCTGTTTTCTGGCGTGGCATCGCAGGAGGTCGGCGCGATGCTCGATTGCCTTGATGCCCATGAGCGCCGCTATGCCCAGGGCGAGCGCATCCATCATATGGGGGATTCGGTGTCCACTGCCGGCATCGTACTCACGGGGCGCGTCCGCATCGAGCACGTCGACCCCTGGGGCAACGTGAGCGTCGTGGGCATGCGCGGGCCCGGTGCCATGTTCGGCGAGGCCTACGCCGCCGCCGGCGAGCCGCTGCTCGTGGACGTCGTCGCCGACCAGGACTGCACCGTCCTCTTCCTGAATCTCGCGAAGGTGGTCGGCCCCTGCTCGTGCCGCTGCGACCACCACGCCCTCGTGGCCCGCAACATGATCGCCGCCATCGCTCGGCAGAGCCTCGCCCTCTCGCGCCGCATCTTTCACGTAGCGCCCAAGTCCATCCGCGGCAAGGTGCTCGCCTACCTCTCCAATGAGGCCGAGCGCACCGGCACCCGCGAGTTCGACATCCCCTTCAACCGCCAGCAGCTCGCCGACTACCTGGGGGTGGATCGCAGCGCGCTATCGGCGGAGCTGTCCCGCATGCAGAAGGCGGGGCTCATCCGATGCCGCCGCAACCACTTCGCGCTGCCTCACTCCCCCTCGAACAGCACCGTGGAGAAGTAGCGCTCGCCGGTGTCGGGGGCCAGCGTTACCACGGTCTTGTCCGGGCCGAGCTTGCGGGCCAACCGCAGAGCTGCCGCCACGTTGGTGCCCGAGGAGATGCCGCAGAACAGCCCCTCTTCCCGGGCGAGGCGCCGCGCGCACGCCAGAGCTTCCTCATCGGTCACCACGACGATCCCGTCGATGAATGAGGTATCCATGATGGCGGGCAGGATGCCATCGCCGATGCCCATCTGCACATGGGTGCCGATGGCGCCGCCTGAGAGCAGTGCGGCATGCTCGGGCTCGGCGGCCCAGATCTGCACCTCGGGGAAGACCGCGCGCAGCTCGGAGCCTATGCCGGTGATGGTGCCACCAGTGCCGAAGCCGGAGCAGAAGCCGTCGATGGCGATGCCGGCCGCGCGCACATCGGCAAGGATCTCCGCGGCCGTGCCATCGACATGGGCCGCCAGGTTGTCGCGGTTCACGAATTGCTGGGGCACGAACACGCGCGGATCCTCCGCGGCCATCTTCTGGGCAAGGGCGATGCACTCCTCGATGCAGGCGCCGATGTCGCCCTCGTCGTGGACGCAGACCACCTCGGCCCCGTAATGCTCCATGATGCGCCGGCGTTCTACCGAGCAGGAGTCCGGCATGATGATGCGGGCCGCGTAGCCCTTCACGGCCGCCACAAGGGCGAGTCCCACGCCCTGGTTGCCGCTCGTGGGCTCCACGATGATGGAATCGGGCCCAAGCTCGCCGCGCTCCTCGGCGCGCTCGATCATCTTCAGCGCCGTGCGCGTCTTCACCGAGCCGCCCACGTTCACCGCCTCGAACTTCACGAGCACCTGGGCGTCGTCGGGCCCGGTCATGCGCCGCAGCCGCACGAGCGGCGTCGATCCCACGGCTTCCAGAACGTTATCGCAGATCATAGCTTCCCCTAACTTTCGGGGTCATCGTTTTCCACGACAGATTCTAACATCGCCCCGAACCTCCCCCTGCTCCGTCGCCTCGAAACGCCAAATCCCCGCCCCGAGGGGCAGGTACCCCGACATAGCAAAATCGCCGCCCCAAAGGACGGCGATTCAATTTCGAATGGCGGGATGTACGAGACTCGAACTCGCGACCTCCGACGTGACAGGCCGGCGCTCTAACCAACTGAGCTAACACCCCGAATGGTGTCGTGCTGAAAAATGGCGGGATGTACGAGACTCGAACTCGCGACCTCCGACGTGACAGGCCGGCGCTCTAACCAACTGAGCTAACACCCCGTGTTTCAGCAGCCCGTATAGTTTAACAGAATCGCTCTTCCGCACAAGCCCCTTTTTCGAGATTTTTTCCTACTGTGCCTCGCGATAGGAGCCCTCGAAGGTGAAGCGGCCCATCTTGGTGCCGCCGAGCACGTGAATGTGCAGGTGATTCACCGTGGCCGCCGAGTCGGGGCCCGTGTTCACCACGGTGCGATAGCCGGACTCGCCGACACCCTTCAAACGCGCCACCTCGGGCACGACGCTCATCATATGCCCGATGACCTCGGCCGGCACGCCGGCGGCCAAGTTGTCGTAGTGGGTCTTCGGCACGATGAGGGTGTGCACCGGCGCCTCGGGCTCGATGTCATCGAAGGCGTAGCACACATCGTCCTCGTACACCTTGGCCGACGGGATCTCGCCGGACACGATCTTGCAGAACAGGCAATCGTCCATGGGTCTTCCTTTCATCTCCTGACTTCTACATCATACCCGAAATCGGCCGCTACTGCCCGTCGGCGGCGCGCTGGTCGATGCGGAGGAAGGTGATCGGCCGCAGATCCTCCGAAGCGTGGCCGGCGGCGACGGTCTCGCGGACGAGCTCGCGGGCGAAGGCGTCGGCGCGCAAGGATCCCGTGGGCTTGGCCTCCAGAGAAAAGCGCACCGTGGCGCCGTCCAGGGACACCGGCCCTACAAGAAAGTCGGACGGCACGAGCGTCTTCTCCTTCTTCTTGCGCACGACGGTGATTGCCTCGGGAACCACGACGGCACGCGGGGCCTCGGAGAGCACGACTTCGTAGGTGCTCACCGGCAGCGCCACGCTGGCGGCGGCGTCCCGCGCCTCGATATAGCGCGCCTCGATCGGATACAGATCGGCAGGGCTCGCCTCCTGCAGCGCCGCGAGGGCACGGAGCGCCGGCACGTAGTCCGTGAGGAACAGATCGAATATCTCGGCGGTGCCTCCCACCCCCACGGGCAGAGCCGCCCCGAAGGCGATGCGCATATGCGGCGAAAAGCCCTGGCTCACCGCGAAGGGCAGCTGCGCTCGGCGCACGGCGCGCTCGAGGGCGCGGGCCAGCTCCAGATGCGACAGCATGGACAGGCGCCCGGACTCGCGGAACGTGACGCGCAGGCGGAACAGACGGGGATCGGCCATTATCGGATCGCCTCCTTATCGGTAGATCCTTCGGCTCGCTGCGCTTGATCGGAATGGCACGGGGGCTCGGCCTCTCGGGGGTGCGCGACCTTGCGGTACGGGTTGCGCGCTGGGGCCGCTTCCTTGCCCTCGCGCTCCTGCTGCAGCTCGATGTCGACGCCTAGCGTGGGGCAGGCGCCGCAGGCGGAGCAGTTCTCGAAGGTGCAGTCCGGCGTCGTGATGCCGGCAGCGGCGCGCTCCCTCTCCCGCGCGAGGAACTTCGGCGAGACCGCGGCGGTGATGTGCGCCCAGGGCAGCACGTAGTCGGTCGGGAACTCGGCCTGGGCAATCGCGGCGGGATCAAGCCCCAGCTCCTCGGCGGCGCCGGTCCACGCCTCTTCGTTGAAAAGCTCCGTCCAGGCGTCGAATCGGGCGCCGCGGCGCCACGCCGCTTCAACCCAGTCGGCCACCTCGCGGCCGCCGCGGCTCATGACCGCCTCGACGAACGACGTCGCGGGGTCGTGGTAGTGCACGTCCACCGCCTTGTACTTCACCGAGCGCTTGAGCAGTCCCACGCGCCGCAGCGTCTCCTCCGGGGAAATCTGGCCGTCCCATTGGAAGGGCGTCTGGGCCTTGGGCACGAACACCGCGCAGGACACGCTCATGCGCACGCTGCCGCGCTGCTCGGGCGGCACGGCGGCCTTGGCGCGGTCGTAGGCGCGCTGGGCCAGACTCGCGATGCCCTTGATGTCGTCGTCGGTCTCGGTGGGCAGCCCCACCATGAAGTACAGCTTGCAGCGGCGCCAGCCGGCGGCGAAGGCGGCGTCGATGGCGGCGAACAGGTCGTCCTCGGTGACGTTCTTGTTGATGACGTCGCGCAGCCGCTGGGTGCCGGCCTCGGGCGCGAAGGTGAGGCCACCCTTCTTCTGGCCGGCCACGAGCTCGGCCATCTCCACCCCGAAGGCGTCCAGGCGCTGGGAGGGCACGCTCACGCGCACGCCGGCCCCGGCGCAGTCGGCGTTCACCCGCGTTAAGATCTCGGCGATCTGGGAGTGATCCGTGGAGGAAAGCGAGGTCAGGCTCACCTCGTCGTAGCCGGTCTCGGCGAGGCCCCGCGCCACGGCGTCCACGATGTTGTCGGCCGAGCGCTCCCGCACCGGGCGGTACATCATGCCCGCCTGGCAGAAACGGCAACCCCGCGCGCAGCCGCGCAGGATCTCGACGTTCAGCCGGTCGTGCACCACTTCCGTATAGGGCACGATCATGGGCTCGAGCGCCGGGCTGTCGGCGAATTCTTCGAAGACGCGCTTGTGCACCACACGCGGCACGTCGTCGAACAAAGGCTCCGCCCAGCTGCCGGCCGCCTGGGCCTCATCCTCGCTGCGCCAGCGGTACAGACTCGGCACGTAGGCGCCTCCCACGCGCCGCGCCACCTCGCGCAGAATCTCGGCCCGGGGCGCGCCGGACGCGCGCAGCTCGCGGATGAGCGCCAGCGTCTCGGGCAGCTGCTCCTCGCCCTCGCCCACCAAGATGACGTCGAAGAACGGCGCGTAGGGCTCCGGGTTGTAGGCGCACGGGCCGCCGGCGAGCACGATGGGGTCGCCCTCGGCGCGGTCGGCAGCGCGCAGCGGGATGCCGGCGAGATCGAGCGTCTCCAGCACGTTGGTGGCGGCCAGCTCGTGGGGCAGCGTGATGCCCACCACGTCGAAGTCGGCCACGGGCCGGCAGCTCTCCAGGGAGAACAGCGGCACGCCCTCCTCGCGCATGAGGTCGGCCATATCCACCGCAGGCAAAAAGGCCCGCTCGGCACCCATGCCGCCCATGGCATTCACGGCGTTCACGAGGATGCGCACGGCCTGGTTGGCCTGGCCCAGCTCGTAGGTGTCCGGGTAGATCATGCAGAAGGCGAAGTCCCCCTCGGCCACCGGCGCGGCGCAGCCCCACTCGTGGTTCAGGTAGCGGGCCGGCCGTTCCACCCGGGAGAGCAAAGGCTCCACCTGCGGCCACAGATCGCGCCTAGCCACGGGCGCCTCCCTTGCCAGCGCCCTTCCCCTTGCCGCGCAGGGCACGGAAGGCCGAGGCCCCGGCCCCGCGGGCGGCCTCGATCACCTTGCCGCCGGCAGGGGTTGCCGCCGCCTTCGACGCGGCCTCCACGGCCTCATCGCGGGCCTTCTGCACCACCGACGCCACGCCGACGATGTCGCCGCCGGCCTCGAAGTACTCGATGGCCGCGTGCCCCATGGCCTCGGTGCCCGCGAACCCGACGGCCCCCTTGATGGCCCAGCCGAGCACCGGCACCACGCCGACGGCCGTGCGCGCGATGTTGCGGAACAGAAACGCCCCGCCGACGACCGCCGCCAGCTCCTTGATGCGCTCGGCCGACAGCGGCTGGCCGTAGGCGGCGGCGATCTGCAGCAGCATCTTCGCCTGGTTGAGCGTCATGATGGGCATGTCGGCCCCGGGGATGAACACCACCACGCCCACACCGGCGTTCTGCACCGAGGTGGCCCGCACCGCGTCCAGGGACAGCGGGCGCCGCACGAAGGGGAAGGCCAGCGCGAAGGCGAGGCGCTTGTCCTTGCAGGCGGCGATGATCCACTCCCCCATGCGGCGATCCAGCGTGGCCGCGCCCTCGGCGTCCAGCGGAATGGGCTCGGCATCGGCGGGCTCGGTCTCCACGGGCAGGGCGTGCTCGATGTCCTCGATGGCCGCCTCGGCCGCGCTCGCCGCCTCGGCCGCCGCGGCGTTCGGCGCCTCGCTGGCGGTGCTGCCAGCCGTGATGCGGCGCGCCAGCGCCCGGGCGGCGTCCCCGAAGGGCGTGGGGTTGGTCATGTTCGGCGCGACGATGTCCCCCTCGGGCACAGGCCAGCCGGCCGCCTCGGCCGCTGCGGCAACGGCACGGGGCGCTGTGGTGGCCACCATGACCGGGATGCCGGCGCCGCGGATGTGGGCCGCCTGCTCGCCGATGCGGGGCGAATCCCCGGCGACGATGACCGCCATGTCGTCGGCCCCGTAGGGCTCGGCGAGCAGGTTGTCGTCCAAATACCCGATGGTCACCCGGGTCTTGGCCCCCGCGCTCGCAAAGGCGCTGCGCACATGGCCCACCACATCGCCCGGGGCCGTCTCGTCGATGTAGACCGACACCGCCAGAGGCGTGTTGCGCGCCTCGTCGATATCGGTGGCCGCCTTCAGGAGGGCGGGGATATCCAGGGGAAGATTCATGAGGCCTTCCTTCCGTGAGAGGGAGTCCGGGCAAAGCCGGACTGCGTGGACGTATGGGAGTACACCGAGCCAATGAGCCCGATGAGCGCGAAGTTCACGACCATGAACGAGGAGCCGTAGCTGACGAAGGGCAGCGGGATGCCCGTGATGGGCATAAGACCGCAGTCCATGCCGATGTTCTCCAGAATCTGGAACAGCCACATGCCGACGACGCCCATGACGATGAGCATGCCGAAGAGGTTGTCGGCGCGCCGGGCGATGGAGAGGCACGCCACGATGAGCAGGGCGTACAGGCCGATGAGCGCCATGACGCCCACGAACCCGAACTCCTCGGCCAGAACGCAGAAGATGAAGTCCGTGGGGGCCTCGGGCAGAAAGCCGTGGGTCGACTGCGTGGCGTTGCCGATGCCCTTGCCGAACAGGCCACCGCTGCCGATGGCGATCTTGGCCTGGGCGAGGTTGTAGCCGTCACCGGAAAGGTCCCCCTCGGGGTTCAGGAACACGAGCAGGCGGCTGCGCTGGTAGTTCTTCAAGAGGCGGTACTCCCACGTGCCGTCGGACTGCTGGTACTTCAGCAGCTCGTCGACGGCGAATACGGCCGCGATGGCCGCGATGCCGGCGATGAGCGTGATGAGCAGGTAGCGCCCCCTGGCGCCTCCCATGACGAGCACCACCGCCGAGATGGCCAGGTACACCAGACCCGTGCCCAAATCCGGCTGGGTCATGATGGCCGCGAACGGAACGAGCAGCATCCCGAGCACCTTGCAGTACTCGCGCCAATCGTCCAGCGTGCCCTGGTAGCGGGCCAGAAGGCTCGCGGCGAAGAGCACCACCGTGACCTTCGCGAACTCGCCGGGCTGCACCTGCATGCCGATCTTGATCCAGGATTTGGCCCCCATGCCCGCGTCGGTGCCGAGGCCCGGAATGTGGGGCAGAAGGATGAGCACCACGTTGATGACGAGCAGCGCCGTGGTGAGGTTCGAAAGGCGCCGGTAGTCGAAGGCCCACAGGGCCACCATGGCCACGAGCCCCACCGCCACGCCCTGCAGCTGGCGGGTGAAGTTGTAGTCGGCATCCCCCTGGACTGCCGACCAGCAGACCACCAGGCCGTAGGCGACGAGCACCGCGATGACGGCAAGGAAGCCCCAGGGCACCCGCGAGAGCAGCGAGGGTGCGGCCGGGCGCGCCGAGCCGTGGGCCGGTCGGCGCTGGCTGGAATGAACCGAGTGGATTTGGGGAAGCTGCTGGGCCATGCTAGTCCTCACGGCCGCCGGAATCGTTGGCGATGGCGACCGACTCGCCGGGCGAGCCGGAGATGCGCGCCGGCTTCACCTGGGACGTGCCGGCGGCGCAATCCATGAGCGCCCCCATGACCTCGGCCACCACCGGCGCCGCCGTATCCGACCCGCCGCCGCCCTGCTCCACCACGCAGGCCACGACGTACTTCGGGTCGTTGTAGGGGGCATAGGCCACGAACCAGGCCGTGTCGTTCTGATCCTGCTTCTCGCCGGTGCCGGACTTGCCGGCCGCGTCGATTCCCAGCTCCTCGAACAAGGGCCCCACGGAATGGGACTCCTGCACCATGCCGTGCAGCGCGTCGCGCACGTAGGCCAGATGGGCCTCGGTCACCTCGGGCGTGCGCTCGACGACCGGCTCGTAGGTGACGACCGTCTCGCCCTCGCTGTTGCGCACCTCCTTCAGAAGATGGGGCCGCATGATGCGGCCCGTGGCCACGCCGGCGTAGGCGCAGGCCACCTGCAAAGGAGTCACGAGCACGTCGCCCTGGCCGATGATCATATTGGTGTAGTCGCCGCCGCGGAAGGTGGCCTCGGAGGGCACGTTCTGCCAGCGCTCGGCCTTCCAGGCCGGTGTGGGGATGACGCCCACGGCCTCGCCGCCCAAATCGATGTCGGTCTTCTCGCCGAAGCCGAACTGCCCCAGGTAGTCCTGGAGCGCCGTCTCCGATATCTCGCCGGTGCCGGCGGGCCCGTGGTCGTAGAAAGCCTTGCCGATCTCGTAGAAGACCGTGTCGCAGGAGTTCACGATGCCCCCGTGCAGATCGAGCGTCCCATGGCCGTCGTGCTTCCAGCAGCGCTGCACGTCCCCGGTGCCGAAGCCGTCCCATTTGCCCGTGCAGTTCCACGAGCTGCCCTCCGTGGCGAAGCCGTACTCCAGACCGGCTAAGGAGGTGAAAGCCTTGAAGGTGGAGGCGGCCATGAACTGGCCGGACACCACGTTGTTGTTCAGGGGGGCGTAGGCACCTTTCTCCTGGTATTTGTCCCACAGCTCCGTGGGAATGGAGCCGGTGAAGTTCGTCGGGTCGAAGGTGGGGAAGCTCGCCATGACGAGCACCGACCCGTCGGTCACGTCGAGTGCCACGACGGCGCCCTTGGAGCCCTTGCCCGTGCCGATGACGCCGCCCGATGGCGCGATGAGCTTGGCCAGGGCCGCGTCGGCCACGTACTGGGCGCGCGCGTCGATGGTGAGGTAGAGGTCGTTGCCCTTGGTATCCTTGATGTCGCTCATGACCGAGATGCGCCGACCATTGGCGTCCACCATGACCTGGCTCTCGCCGTGCTCGCCGGACAAGTACGCATCATAGGTGGCTTCCACCCCGGCGCTGCCGATGGTGTCGATGGCGAGCACGTCGCGGCCGGCAGCCTGGTTCTCCAGAGACTCGGGAGTCGCCATGGACGTGTAGCCGAGCACATGGGCCGCCAGCGCCCCGTAGGGGTACTCGCGCTGGGAGCGCTCCTCCACGGTGATGCCGGGGAAGGCGTCGGCGTGCTCGGCGATGAAGGCGACGTCGCGCAGGCGGACGTCCTCCCCCACCACGCGCAGGCTCTGGGCGCCGGCGGCGGCATCGTTGATGCGCTGGAGCACCACGTTGGCGGGAAGCCCCAGCACGGTGGAGAGCCGGCGCACGACATCGCGGTTGTCGGCCACCTCCGGATCGGCCACGACGGTCTGGCTCGGGCGGTTCACCACCAAAGCCTCGCCGTTGGTGTCGTAGATGCAGCCGCGGGGGGCCGGCGTCTTCACCGTGGTGTAGAGGTTCTCCTCCGCCGCCTGGGCGTAGGCCTCAGATCCCGCGATCTGCATGGACCACAGCTTCGCCGACAGGGCGCCGAAGATGGCCACGGCCGCCGCCGCCAGACCCGCGAAGCGGCGTCCCAGCTCGTCAGAGGGCTTCTTAGACGCGGCCCCGGGCTCGGAGCTGGACACGGTGACATCGCCCTCACGGGCGGCCTGGGCCTTGGAACGGCGCTCGAAGGGCGAGCTTCCCACGCCCACGGTGGAGAGCTCAGAGACCCCCTTGGCGCGGCCGACCGAGGGCGTCTCCCTGCGGGCGCGCAGGGCGAGGGCCGCCGCCACGGCCACAATGACGATGACCGCCGCCAGGACGGCGACGATGATAGCTACGAGCACGGCTCCCCCTTCCTAACGAAGGACCGGCGTCCCGGGTTGGACGCGCGGGCGATCGACCATCACCCGGGCGGCGATCGGATACAGCAAAAGGCCGATGACGCAGTCGTAGAGCATGCAGGGCAGCGTGCGGTAGAGGAAGGCCTCCCCCAAGGGCACGTCGGCGCCGCAGACCACGACGATGAGCCCGTACATCACCTCGACGAGCATGATGCACGCCAGCATGATGGCCACCGGCATGAACAGGGTATCGTTGTTGAGCGCCATGAACAGCCGCGAGGCCAGAAACGTTACCAGCACGAGCACAAAGGCCAGAGCGCCCACAGGACCGCCGCCCATGAGGTCGAAGAGAAGGCCCAGGACCAGCGGCATGACCGACCCGGCCGAAGCCGGCGTGGCCACGGCGCGCACGATGCAGAAGGCCACGATGAAGTTGGGCACGGCCTCGAACAGCGTGATGGCCGGCGCCACGGTTATCTGCAGAAGTACGGCGATGGCGGCGCCGATGACGCCCGCCACCGTCTCGCGGGAAAGTTCCATCATGCGGCCTCGCCTCCTTCGGTGCCGTCGGAGCGGCCCGCATCGTCGCCGGAGCCGTCGCCGCTGCCGCTGTCATCACCACCGCCGGTATCGTTGCCGTCGCCAGAATCGCCCGAGTCGGAGCCGGACGCCCCCTCGCCGCCGTCGGCGCTCGTGGGCGCCGTCACGGTGCGATCGGCGGCATCGTCGGCCGCGGAGAACACCACAAGCGCCTCTTCCATGAGGCTCACGGTGTCGTTGGGAGCCACGACGATCTTGCGGGTGTCGCTACCGGCGCTGCCCTCGACGCGCACCACGGTGCCGATGATGAGGCCCCGGGTGTAGCTGCCGCCCAGGCCACTCGTGAGGACCACGTCCCCCACCTGCACGTTCACGTCCGCGCCGATGTTCTCCAGATAGAGCAGGCCGTCCATGGAGCCGCGCACGATGCCCTCGGCCCGGCTCGACTGCACCATGGCGGCCGCCCCGGACTGCGGGTCGGTGAGCAGGCGCACCCGGCATGAGCCGCCGTCCACGGAGATGACCTGGCCCACGACGCCCGTGGGGCCGAGCACGGTGAGCCCCGTTTCCACGCCGGAGCTCGATCCGACGTCCAGGGTCACCGTCTGGTTCCACGCGTCGGTGGTCCGCCCGATGACGCGGCCGGACACGCCGGTGATCTCGTAGGTGTCGCGCAGGTTCAGAAGGCCGCGCAGCCGCTCGTTCTCGAGACGCTGCTCCTCGGCGGCGGCCAGCTGCTGGACGAGCTGCTCGTTCTGCTGGCGCAACGTCGCGTAGGTCTCCTCGGTGACGCCGCCCTCGGCCGCTGCGGCGCCGGCATCGTCCACGGCCTCGGTCAGAGGCGCGCTCGCCCGCTGCAGGGGCACCATGGCGCCTTCCACGGCGGACTGAAGGGAATGCAAGGGGCCGGTGGCACCTTCGGCCTGGTACAGGCCGACGCACACCAGCGAGACCGCCAGCGCGATAATGAGCGAGAGCCGGCCCGTGGAGGCCGGTTCGTGTTGCTGAAAGTTGAGAGCCATAGGAAGCGAATGACCTACTTCGAGCGCATGAGCGTCTGCTTAAGGGCCGTCGGCGTCTCAAGCACCTTCAGGCAGCCCGACACCACGTTGGTCAGCGCCGTCTCGGACACCCACACGGGGATCTCAAGCTTGTCGGTGAGGTAGCGGTCGAGGCCCGAGAGCAGGCCGCCGCCGCCCGTGAGCAGGATGCCGTTCTGGATGATGTCGCTGGCCAGGTCGGGGTTGGTCTTCTTGAAGGTGTCCTTGATGTGCAGCACCATCTCCTCGATGGGGGCCTGAAGCGCCGCGCGCACGTCCTCGGACTGGATGGTGACCTCCTTGGGCTGCTCGGTGTAGACGTCCTGGCCGGAGATGATCATGTCGCGCTCGCGCCCGTCCTCGAAGGGCAGGATGGAGCCGATCTTGATCTTGATGACCTCGGCTGTGCGCTCGCCGATCTTGATGCCGAGCAGATCGCGCAAGTGCATGGCGATGGCCTCGTCGAGCCGGTTGCCGGCCAAACGCAGACTGGAGGACGTCACGATGCCGCCGAGCGAGATGACGGCCACCTCCGTGGTGCCGCCGCCGATGTCGACCACCATACTTCCGGTCGGCTCGGTCACGGGCAGATCGGCGCCCATGGCAGCGGCCATGGGCTCCTCGATGAGGTAGGCCTGGCGGGCGCCCGCCTGAATGGTGGCCTCGAACACGGCGCGCTTCTCCACGGAGGTGGCGCCGCAGGGGATGCACACGACGATGCGGGGCTTGGGCTGCCACGGGTACTTGCGCTCGGCCGCCTTATTGATGAAGGCAGAGATCATGGCCTCGGTCACATCGTAGTCGGCGATGACGCCGTCTTTGAGCGGGTGCTCGGCGGAGAACGCGTCCGGCGTGTGGTTGATCATGTTCTTGGCCTCGTGGCCGACGGCCAGCACGCGCTGAGTGGACTTTTCTATGGCGACAACGGAGGGCTCGTTGATGACGATGCCCTCCCCCGTAATAGCAACAAGGGTATTGGCAGTGCCCAGATCGATGGCCATGTCCGCGGACATCTGGCCGGTCAGGCCCGAAAACCAATCAAGGAATGACATACAGGCAAACCCTTCGGATACGTATAGGTTACAGTCAGCCTTAGATTTTATCACACGGGGCCTAGGGGCTTAGAAACTCCATAGGTCACACCCCTTCCGTAGGGGCGGTGCTTGCGCCGCCCTCTTCGGGCAAGATTGCCTTCCTTGATGAGGGGCGACCAAGGTCGCCCCTACGGGGGTTAGTCGTGAGAGTAGGCCGCAGAGGCGCCGGGGTGCCCCGCGCGCAGGTTGCGCAGCGAACGGAACAGCCCAGTGGGCTGTTCCGCCGAGCGAGCCATTGCTTGAGCACGGGGTACCCCGCCGCCTCCGCGACCGGACAAACGCGTTAATGCACGCTGCAGGAGAGGCAGGGGTCGTAGGCTCGGACGAGCTTCTCCACTTCCAAGGTGATGAGGTCGGCATCGTAGCCGCCGGCAACCATCTTGCCGGCGAGCTGACGCATATCCGCCTCCAAGTTCGCGATATTCTGGGCCGTGGGCGTCATGATGGAAGCGCGCTCGATACGGCCCTCCCCATTGATGTCCAAGATATGGAACAGCGCCCCGCGCGGGGCCTCGGTGAATCCCACGCCACGACCGGCGCGCACCTCGAAAGGCGCCGGCTCGCTCGAGCCCTCGAACTCGTCGGCGGCCAGGCGCCGGCAGAGCGCTGAGCAGCGGTCGAGCACGTCCACCAGCTCCACCGCCTGAGCGATGTTGTTGGCGAAGGGGTTGTACTCGGGGGGGCGCAGCCCCGCCTTGGCGGCGGCGTAGCGCGCGTCCTTGGAAAGCGCGTCCCAGCTGGCGTTCACGCGGGCCAGGGCCGCCGTCATGTAGGGATGCCCCGTGCGGCGCGCCCGGGCGAGGAAGGCGGCAGAGTGCCCCACCGGGTACTCCTCGATCTCCTCTTCCACGTCCTGGGCACTGAAATCGTAGCCGGCGCGAACGAAGCGCAGGGTGTCGGAGGTGCACACCGGGTAAGCATCAGGCGCCACCATGGCGAGCAGGTCGCCCTCCGTCTGCACATCCACGGTGTCGAAGTCGCGGAACAGATCGACGCTGGCTAAGGCGAACTCGCGCGTGGCATCCATGGCCTCGGCCAGACGCAGGTACTCGTCGGCGGAGATCTCGTGGGTGAACCCGCCCACTACCGCCGTGATGGGATGGATGGACCGGCCGCCCACCAGGGTGCACAGCTCGTTGCCCAGCGCCTTCAGCCCCAATGCGCGCTCGAACAGCTCCGGGTTGCCCTCGGCCAACGGGAACACCGACTTGTGGCCCAAGAAGTCCGGAGCGGCGAACACGAACAGGTGCGTGCCGTGGTTCTGCAGGTAGGAGCCGTAGAGCAGAAGCTCGCGCAGGGCCTCGGTGCGGTCGGTCACTTCCACACCGAAGACCTGCTCGATGGCGCGCAGGTCGGTGACGACGTGGCTCGACGAGCAGATGCCGCAGACGCGGGAAGCGATGTAGGGCACCTCTTCGAAGGAGCGGCCCCGCACCATGGATTCGAACAGGCGCGCCGGCTCCACCACGGCCATCTCGCAGGTCGTGACCTGGCCGTCCTCGATAACGAGGCGGATGTCGCCGTGGCCCTCGACGCGGGCGATGTGGTCGACGGAAATCTCGGTGGCGGCCATGAGGTTACTCCTCCCCTTGCGCGGCGTTTATCGCCACGGCGTTGAACATCTCCAGGGCGTCGTTGAAGCGCGCGACCTCAAGGCCGCGCTTTCCCACGACGTAGCGGGCGGCCTCCACGTTGGAATCGGGAGAGAGCCCCGCGCAGCCGTTGCAGGGACGGCCCAGCGCCGGGCACTTCGCCCCGCAGCCGGCCCGGGTCACGAGTCCCAGGCACATGACGCCCTGCTTGTAGAAGCACCCCTTCTCGTTGCGGGAGCACTCGCCACACAAAGCCGAGGTGGCCGGCAGCCGGTTGCTTCCATAGAGAACGCCGTCGAGCACGCGCACGAACTCGAAGGGGTCAATCGGGCAGCAGCGCACCTCTGCGTCCACGTCGATAACGTCCGACACGGGCCGCGGCGCCAACAGGTCGCCGCAGGCATCGGGCGCCGCATCGCCGTAGACGGCCTCCACATGACCCGCCAGATCGCCTGAGGCCATGCCGGGAATGCCGCCGGTGACGGCGCACGATCCGATGGCGATCACGCTCCCCGCGCGCTCGCGGGCGCGGCGTACCGTCTCGGCCGCCTCCTCGGTGGTGACGGCCCCCTCGATGACGGCCACGTCGAACTCGTCGGGCATCGGCACCGAGCTTGTCAGCTGCCAGTATCCCAGATCGATCTGGCCGAGCACGTCCATGAGGTGGCGCTCGATGTTCGTGATGTTGATCTGGCAGCCGAAGCAGCTGGCCAGGCCGATAACGACCACGCGGGGAGCACGGCGCTCGGCGGTCGGTGACAGGTTCTCGCTCATTTACATCGACCCCTGAATGTTCTTGGCTTCCCAATAGTTGAAGACGGGCCCGTCGATACAGCAGTACTGATGGCCCACCTGACAGTGCCCGCACTTGCCCACGCCGCACTTCATGTGGCGCTCGAAGCTCATGTAGATGCGATCGTAGGGGATATCCTTCTTGCGCATCTCCTGCACGACGAACCGGTACATGATCGGCGGCCCGCAAAGGGCGCCGAAGGTGTTCGTCGGGTCGATCTCCAAGTGCTCGAACGGCTTGGTGACCAGGCCCACTTCCCCATCCCACGTATCGTCGGGATGATCCACGGTCAGGTGCAGCTCGAAATCCCTGCGGTGCTTCCACATCTCGAACTGGTTGCGGAACATGACCTCAGAGGGATTTTTGGAACCGTATATGATGGTGACTTTCCCGAACTCGCTGCGCTCGTCGTGGATGTTGTTAATGAGCGAGCGCAGAGGCGCGATGCCCAGGCCGCCCGCCACCAAAAGCACGTCGTGGCCGCGCATCTCGTCGATGGGGAACCCGCGGCCGAAGGGCCCGCGGATGCCGACGATCTCGCCGCACTGCATCTGGTGCAGCCGCTCGGTGAAGCGTCCCGTGCGGCGGACGCACAGCTCGATGAAGCCCTGCTTGGTGGGCGACGACGAGATGGAGATGGGCGCCTCCCCCACGCCGAAGATGGACAGCTCCACGAACTGTCCCGGCTCCTGGCGGAAGGCCTCGCGGATGCGCTCGTCCACGAAGCGGAACTCGAAGAGCTTCTCGGTGGGCGTGAGCTCGGTGATGGAGGTGATGCGCGCCGGCCACGGGCGGTAGGGGTTCGCGTGCATGAGCTCGGCGCCGGTGGCCTCGCGCCCGGCGTCACGGAAGGGATGCACGGCCACGATGTTGTCGTTCGCCATGGCTCTTAGGCCCCCTTTCGGTCGAAGAACTTCAGCACCTCGATGGGGCTGATGTCAACTTTGCAGGCGGAAACGCAGCGGCCGCAGCCCACGCAGAGGTTGCGGTCGTGCTTGGCCAGAAAGCCGTTGAGCTTGTGGTACATGCGGTGCCGCACGCGGGAGGCCGGCGTGGGCCGGAAGTTGTGACCGCCGGCCACCATGGCGAACTGCGGCGAGGTGCAGGCGTCCCACACGCGCTCGCGGCGCCCCGTGGCCGCGCCCGGATCCAGCGTGTCGCGGATATCGAAGCAGTAGCAGGTGGGGCATACGTTCGCGCAGGCGTTGCAGGAAAGGCAGCGACCGCCCAGCTCCTCCCAGAACTCGTCCTCGTGGAAGGCGTCCATGAGCATGGGGATCTCCTGGATATCGGGGATGTCCCGGTTGAAGGCCTCCTGGCGCGCGCGGGTGGCGGCGCGAAACGCGATGCGGTCCTCGTCGGTGGCCTCACGGACATCGCAGGCCGCCTCCAAGATGTTCGCCGCCACGACGCTGCCGATGGAAACGAGGTAGCGGCCGCCGATGTTCGTGAGGAACAGGTCGTAGGCGGCCCGTGCCTCCTCGGCGTCCATGAGGTTGCAGAAGCAGTTCGCCGACGGCATGCAGGCGACGCCGACGATGAGCGTGGCGGCGGCATGGGCCGCGTAGTAGGGATCGGGATAGCGCGGGTCGTTGAAGACGCTGCTCAAGTTCTGCAGGCCGTTGATGTCGCAGGCGTGCACGCCGAAGAGCACCCGGGGGCGCACCTCATCGGTGTAATCGGTCACCTCGTTATTCTCGGCATCGAACTCGAAGAGGGTCTCTTTGGCCGGCAGGAGGTACTTCTTGGGAGAGGCGATGGTCGTGGGGTAGTCCAGCGCGATCTCGTCGAAGGAATCGACGGCGGAGAACACGTACTTGTCCCCCCGCTTGACCGGCGCCACCACCTCGTAGCGCTCCATGAAGGCGGCGACGAGCGCCGGCGCCTCCGTCTCGTCAATGACGCGATACAGCATAGGCGATTCTGTTCCTTACGTCCTGCGCGCGCAACGGTTCGCGCAACGGTTCCGTCTCCTTCCATAGTAACGGCTCTTCCGCCGCCCCACTCCCTCGCGCAGGCCGATGGCCCAGAAAAACCAGACAGAGACGCAAAAAGCCCCGCTGCGCCAACCATCGGCGCAGCGGGGCCTCACGGAATCAACCAGCGAGTTTAGGCAAAGAAGATCCCGATCTCGCGCTCGGCGGACTCAGGGCTGTCGGAGCCGTGGATCACGTTCTCGTCCATGATGAGGCCGAAATCGCCGCGGATGGTGCCCGGGGCCGCCTCGGCCGGGTTGGTGGCGCCCATGAGCGAACGGCACTTGGCCACGGCGCCCTCGCCGGAGACGACCATCTTCACCACGGGGCCGGAGGTGATGTACGCGATCAGCCCGTCGTAGAAGGGCTTGCCCTCGTGCTCGGCGTAGTTCGCCTTCGCCTGCTCGGGGGTGACCATGCCCAGCTCCATGCGCTCGATGGTGAGGCCGGCGCGCTCGAAGCGGTTGATGATCTCGCCGATGTGCCCGTTGCGCACGCCGTCGGGCTTGATCATGGAGTAGGTCTGCTGGATAGCCATGGAATTCCTTTCGTTGTAAGGGTCTTGCTTGCAGACGGCCCGCAAGGCGCGGGCCGGGTTTGCTGAAATCGGAAAACGGCCCGATGCGCTTTAGGCCTGGCTCGGGAAGTACAGCTCCACGTTGCTGACCTTCCACGTGATGCCGTCGCGCACCATGGAGATGCGGTACTGCACGGACCCGCCCTCCTCGGTTTTGGCCGTGGCGTACACCGTGGACTCGGTCATGGAGCGACTCACGCCGTCGATGGTCACGTTGGAATCGGTCACCACCGGATCGAGCATGGCCGGGATGGCATCTTTGTCCACATCGGCGGAGAACACCTTGTCGGCGGCGCCGGACGGGTCGCTGAACAGCTCCTGGGTCACCGTCTGCACCGTGGGGTAGCCGTAGCCCTGGGTATAGGCGAACACGCCGGCCGCGGCGGCCAGCACGATGACGATGACGAAGAACAGCAGGATCTTCAAACCCACGTTGCGGCGCTTGCGATCCTGCTTGGCCAAACCGCGCGACCACTGCTCGAGCTCGGCGTCGGTGGCCGTGAAGAACCGGTCGTTGTCGACGTTCTCGTAGGCGCCCACGTAGCCGGGGAAGCTCGCCGGGTCGGCCTCGTAGGTGCCCTCGTCGTAATAGAAGGCCTCGGAGACGTCGCCGCCCTCGTAGGCGCCCTCGTCGTAGACGCTCGTGCCGTCGGCGGCCACGTCGAGCCCCGACATATCGGCCAGCTGCAGCACCTGGGTGGCCTGGTTCTGCTCGGACGTTCCCTGGGCCACGGCACCCACGGCGCGCTGGTAGTCGACGCTGGCCGAGTCGGACAGGTAGTACGTCTTGTCGGCGATGGCCTCCTCGAAGGCATGCACCGCCTTCTCCATCTGGCCGCAGGCCACATAGGCCTGTCCCAGGCTCGCCTGCAGCTTGTTGCGCGTAGCCGGCTGCATGTCGAATTGCAGCGCGCTCTCGTAGGAGGCCACGGCGTCGGCCGGGCGGTTCAAGGCCATGAAGCAGACGCCCAGGTTCAAAAGCGCCTTGGTGGGATCGGGGTTCGACTCATCCAGGGCGGCCTCGCGGAAGGCCACGCCGGCCTCGGCGGACTTGCCGAGCTTCATGAGCGCGTTGCCCATGCCCATGTAGGACTTGTAGGGGGTGGGGTTGGTCGTGTCGGCCACCGACTTCTCGAAGCAGTTGATGGCGTTCGTGTAGTCGCGCAGCGACGCGTAGGCCATGCCCAAGTTGCACTCCACCGTCGCCAGCGCCCGGTAGGCCGTATCGGCCGTGGCCTGGCTGTAGGCCTGAATGGCCTCGCGCGGGTTCTTCAGCTTCACCAGGCAGTTGCCGATCTGGTGGTAGAGAAGGCCCATTTCCCCGGGAGTGAGCGGGAAGTTCGTGTCCTGCAAGCATTCCGTGAAAGCCATCAGCGCGCCGCGGTAGTCGCGCAGGCGGTAGCGCTCATTTGCTCGATCGAATAACTCGTTGTTCATAGACTTCCTTCACTAGACATTCGGGGGGCGCCTTGCAGGGCGCGGGTTGGGGCGAGGCGAAACGGGGCCGGAGACCGCGCGTCGAGCGCGGCGCGGCGCGAAGCTACTCCGCGGCGTTCTCGATGACGACGGACTCGATGACATCGCCGGCGCGCAGCTGGCCGATGACGTCCTTGCCCTCGATGGTCTGGCCGAACACGGTATAGCCGGAGTCCAGGTTGTGCTGGGGACCCAGGCACAGGTAGAACTGCGAACCGGCGGAGTTGGGATCCATGGAGCGGGCCATGGCGAGCGCGCCGTCCTCGTGGGAGTTGTTCGGGTTGGTGGTGAACTCCTCCTTGATGGAGTAGCCCGGGTTGCCGGTGCCGAAGGGAGCCATGCCCGGAGCGCGGCCGGCGGCCACCTGCTCGGGGGTCGCCTCGCGGGTGTTGGGACAGCCGCCCTGGATGACGAAGCCGGGCACGTAGCGGTGGAACTTCAGGCCGTCGTAGAAGCCCTTCTGAGCCAGTTCCACGAAGTTGCCGACGTGGATGGGGGCGTCATTGCCCGCCAGCTGCACGCGGATGGGGCCCTTGGAGGTGTTGATGACGGCGATCTCCTCGCCGGTGGGCTGATATTCCGGGGTGTAGAGAGCCATGGGGCTCCTCCTTTGTTCTCGGCGACGCGGACGGCCGGCGCTTGCGGGCGCTGCGGGCGCGAACGCGTCTCATTGCATACGGGGAATGATTCTAGCAGGTTAGGAGCCGGACCGCTCGAAAATGCTAACCACTTCCACATGGTAGGTCTGCGGAAAGAGGTCGACGGGGGTGACGCGGATAAGGCGGTAGCCCTCCTCCTCGAAACGGGCCACGTCGCGGGCCCAGGTGGACGCGTCGCAGCTGACGTAGGCCACGCGCCGCGGCGAGGCGGCGGCGATGGAGGCCACGACCCCGTCGGCAAGTCCCGCGCGCGGCGGATCCACCACGAGCGCGTCCAGCTCGCCCAGCTCGGGCAGCTCCCGGGCGGCGTCCCCGCCGATAATGTCGATGTCGGCGCCCGCCCGCTCGGCGTTGCGGCGCAGATCGCGCACGGAGCTGCCCGCCGACTCCACGGCCACCACGCAGGCACCGGCCGCGGCCAGCGGCAGCGCGAAGGTGCCGGCGCCGGCGTAGAGGTCGGCCACGTAGTCGCCGGCGTCCACTTCCAGGCCCGCGAGCACCAGCTCGACCAGCTTCTCGGCCTGGGCGGTGTTCACCTGGGCGAACGAGGGCGCGCTCAGAAGGAGGCGGCTGCCGGCCACTTCCTCCTCCCAGCAGCCCTTGCCCGAGATGGCCTCCACCTTCTTCACCTTGCGCGCGCGCCCTGGATCGGCCACGACGCGGACGACGGAGGTGTTCTTGAGGGCGCTGGCGAGGGTTTTGGCCGCCGCGGCCCGCGGGAAGGGGCCCGGCGTCGTCCACAGGGCGATCTCCACATCACGGGTGCGCAGGCTGCCGCGCACCCCCACGCGGAACAGGCCCAGGTCCTGACCTCCGGAGAGGTAGCGCAGCGCGCCCCGCAGCGCCTTGGGGGCACCTTCGATGTTCCGGTGGGCCAAGGGACACGCGTCCAGCGAGACGACGTCGGCGCCCCCTTCGGGACGCAGGCCCAAGATGAGGCGGCCGGCACCGTCGGCGCCGCAGGACAGCTCCAGCTTGTTGCGGTAGCCCCACTGGCGCTTCGAGGGCACGCAGGGGGCAACAAGGGCCTCGGCGCGGGCGGCGTCCATATGGGCCGTGCGCACGAGGGCGTCCACCACGTTCGCCCGCTTGGCGATAAGTTGGGCCTCGTAGGAAAGGGGCGCCCAGAGGCACCCCCCGCACCCCGCCGCGCACGGGGGCGTCACACGGCCGGGCGAGGCCTCGACGATTTCGGCCACATGTCCCCGGGCGAAGCGGTGCTTCTCCTCCGTCAGCTCCACGCGAACGACATCGCCCGGCACCGCCCCTTCCACGAACACGGTCTTGCCGTCCGACAGATGCCCCACGGCCGCCGACCCGAAGCTCATGCGCTCGATGGGCACCACCTCGCCGGGCGTGTCTGAGGCGCACGAAGCCGAGGCGGGAGCCGTCGCGACCTCAGGGGCCGGCGCGTCCTGAGCCTTCGCCGTGTCGACGGAGCGGTCGGGCGCGGCGTTATCGTTCCTGGTGGACGTATCGATCACTGGGGGCTCCTGTTCCGTTCTCGTTCCATCTGAGGGGTATTTTGCGGATTTGCCGTCCGCGGCTGCGCAATTGCCCTATAATAGCGCAGCACCCGCCTGTCGGGACCCTGAATTCGTGCCCTCGTAGCTCAGGGGATAGAGCACTTGCCTCCGGAGCAAGGTGCCGCAGGTTCGAATCCTGTCGAGGGCACCACCTACGTTCACCAAGCCCCGCCCGACGGGGCTTTTTCTTTGCCCTACCGCTGGCCCACGACGACGGTGAGGGCATCGGGGACGCAGTCGATGACGAAGTGCGTGCCGCGCACCGGCTCCCCGTCCATCTGGGCCGGCGGCTCCTCCTCGAAGTCGAGCACGAGGGAGGACGCCCGCCGGAAATGGATGTGGTCGCTTCCCGTGTGCTTGCCGCCCCGGGCGCGCAGAAGAAGCGCCAGCGCCCGCATGGACGAAAGCTCCGGCGTGGCCCAGCAGATGTCGAGCAGCCCGTCGTCGAGGCGCGCCTTGGGCGTGATGCGGAAGTGGCCGCCGTAGGTGGGCCCCACCTGCACGGCTACCAGGTAGGCATCGTCCCATTCCGGATGAGGGGCGCATCCCGGCTCCGCTCCCAGGACATCCATCTTGAAGGAAAACACCTGCAAGTGGTGGAACAGTTGATCGACGGCGCTTTCCAAATAGAGCATGGTGCCGGCGCGGCCGGACTTCTGACGGCGATCCATGGTGTCGAGCGCGATGGCGGCGTCCAAACCGAAGGAGAGCGTCTCGGCGAAGTAGCGGCCGTTGACGCGCCCCACATCGGCCCGCACCGTTTGAAAGCGCAGGATCTCGGTGACCGCCGTGGGGACGGAGTAGGCCATGCCCAATGTCTCGGCGTAATCGTTGCCGGAGCCCACAGGGATGACGGCCAGGACGGGCCGATCCTCGGGGATGCGGGCCATAAGGCCGTTCACCACCTCGTTCACCAGGCCGTCGCCGCCGAGCGCGATGACGCAGCCCACGTCGGGGCCCAGCTCGCGAGCCAGCGACTCCCCGTGGCCGGCCCAGGCCGTGGTGAGCATCTCGAAGCGCTCCTGGCCCACGCGCTCGCGCAGAAGCCGCGCCGCCTCGGAGGCCGCCACCGCCCCTCGCCCGCTCTTCGACACGGGGTTCGCGATAAGGACGATCTTCCCCTCTTCTACGGACGGAACCACAACCTGCCTCCTAACCGAGCGACCGGCCCAGCGCCGACCTGCGATTTCCCTCATTCTAGCACCGAGTACCGTGTCACCCACCTACCAAGTCGCGCTGTTCGCAACTCGTTTTCGAAACGGAGGGGTCGCCCGTTCGCTACTCGAGGACGGCGCCGGTGTCGCCGTCGAGGAAGATCTTGCGCGTCACGAAGTTGTAGACCATGACGATGGCCGTGGCGACGATTTTCACGATGAGGTAGCTCACGCCCAGAACCGACGAGCCGAGCCACATGAGCAGATCGTTCACTCCCAGGCCGATCACGGAGAGCACCACGAAGATGACGAACTCGCGCCGGCGCGAGAGCCCCTGCTTGTGCGTGAACACGTAGCGCATGGAGGCCAGGTAGTTGAAGACGACCGACACCGTGAAAGAGATCGTGGCGCTGATGAGGTAGTTCACGCCGGCCAGCTCCGTGAGCGCCACCATGAGACCGTAGTCGATGACGAAGGCGATAACGCCCACCACGCCGAACTTCATGAACTGTGCAATGAGCTTCTCCATAGTTCCTTCCCAGATTTTGCGGCCGCAACCCTTGCAAAGCGGGGGCGGCTCTGCCATACTATGCAAGCTGTTTTGAACGAGTCCCCATAGTCTAACGGTTAGGACGCGGCCCTTTCAAGGCTGAAATACGGGTTCGATTCCCGTTGGGGGCACCACTTTTGCTACAAACGAAACCCCGCTTCGCGCGGGGTTTCTTGTTTTCGGAACGCGCCGAAAGCCGGCAGCGGCGGCACCAAGCACCCCGCATCGCGAGATCCGCACAGTGCGCGACGCTCAGGTCCCTAGCGCTCGGCATCCGCCTCCATCACCCGGTACACGCTCATCTCCCACTGGCGTCGGTGGGACTTCGCCACGGTGTCCAGGATGAGCCCGGCCGTCCAGGAGAGCGTCGCCACGATCATGAGCGCCACGGCGAGCACCGCCGAGGGCAGCTTCGCCACGTAGCCGGTGTCGAAGTACTCGGCCACCACGGGCAGCCCGAAGCAGAGCCCCACCACGGCGAGCGCCAGGCCGAGCCAGCCGAAGAAGGCCATGGGGCGGTAGTCGCGGAACAGGCTCGCGATGGCCGCCAGCACGAGCATGCCGTCGGAGAAGGTGGACAGCTTGCTCTCCGACCCCTCGGGCCGGTCGCGGTAGTCGATGGGCACGTCGGCCACCCGCCAGCGGCGGTCCACCGCCCAGATGGAGATCTCGGTCTCTATCTGGAAGCCGCCGCTCATGACGGGCATGGTCTTCACGAAGGCGCGGGTGAAGGCGCGGTACCCCGTCATGACGTCCTCGAAGGCGTAGCCGTAGATCACCTTGATGAGCCGGCGCACCAGGTTGTTGCCGAAGTTGTGGAAGGGCCGCTCGTTCTCCTTGCCGTAGGCGCCGTTGGAGATGCGGTCGCCCACGGTCATGTCCGCCTCGTCGGCCGCCAGGGGCGCGATGAGGTCGCCGGCGGCCTCGGCCGGGTAGGTGTCGTCGCCGTCGACCATGAGGTAGTACTCGGCGTCGATGTCGCGGAACATGCTCCGCACCACGTTGCCCTTGCCCTGGCGGGACTCCCGGCGCACCACCGCGCCGGCCGCCGCGGCGATGTCCGCGGTGCCGTCGGTGGAGTTGTTGTCGTAGACGTAGATCGTGGCCTCGGGCAGCGCCGCGCGGAAGTCGGCCACCACGCGGGCGATGGTGGGCGCCTCGTTGTAGCACGGAACGAGCACGGCCACCCCCTCGCCGCGCCGAGCCGCCTCGACGGCAGACGCCGTGGCCTCGGCGTTGGAAACTGTCGCTATATCGGTCATGGGAAGACAAACCTCCTGTCCATTGTTGACCGCGTCCATTATCTTAAATGAACGCGGGGGCGCGGAAAATCCCCCGAGAAAAACTTTGACCGAATCGGCGAAAAGCCCCTGCGACCCATAAGCGGATTTTCTGGCATCTTGGCGGGCTTGCCGCCGACGCGGGGCCGATGCGGGGAAAATAGGCTATGATAGCTTCCATGAACACACCTGCATTGAAATCGACGGAGCCCTCGGCTCCGATCGCTCCCGCCCCCGTCCAGACGCTCGCCGTCCCTGCCGAGCCCTCGCCTTCTCCCCTCGCCACGGGCGCCCAAGGCGCCACGGCCGCCGAGGCCATCGCGTGCGCGCTGGCCGCGCCGGAGCGCACGGCCGAGGAGGCCGCCGCCCATCCGCTCATCTTAGTGGTGCACGCCTCGGTGGGCTCGGGCCATCGCTCGGCGGCCAACGCCATCGCCGAGGCCCTGGAAGAGGCCGGCGAGGCCGCCCGCGCGGCCGGGGACGACAACTCGCTGGAAGCGCGCTCGGAAGTGCGCGTCCTCGACATCCTCGATTTCGGGCGCATCGTGTTCGACGGCGACAAGACCGCCTCCATGTTCACCGGCTGGACGCGTCCCTTCTACGACCTCACCTGGCGCTACACCCTCACTGGGCGTCTTCTGTGGGGCGGCGGCACCATTTGGGCGCGCCTCATGTACCCGAAGTTCACCGAGTACGTGCGCCGCCTGCGGCCGGCGGCCATCGTCGCCACCCACATCACCGCCGCCAACGTGGCCGTGAGCGCTCGCATGATCACGGGCCAGAGCTTCCCCATCGTCTGCGTGCCCACCGACTACGAGGCCGAGGGGCTGTGGCCCCATCTGCACACCGACCTGTTCTGCGTCGCCAACGAGTCCATGGCCGAGACGCTGCGCCCGCGGCGCGTGCCCGAGGACCGCATCCTCATCACCGGCATCCCCGCCAGCCCCGCCTTCTCGCGAACCTACGACCGCGCTAAGGCCCGCAAGGCCTTCGGACTGCCGCAGGACAAACAGGTGGTGCTGGCGCTCGCCGGGGCGAAGCTCCCCCAACCCTATGTGCACTTCCGTGCCGCCATCGGGGAGATGCTCCCCTTCATGCACGCGATGCCCTCGATGCAGCTGGTGATCGTCGCCGGGGCCGACGAGGACTACGAGCGCGAGCTGCGGCGCCAGGTGGCCGAATACGGCCTGGCCAACGTCACGGTACTCGGCTACGTGAACGCCATGGCCGAGCTCATGGAGGCCGCCGACGTGGTCATCTGCAAGCCGGGAGGCCTCACGGTGACCGAGTGTTTGTGCGCCCATGCGCCCATGATCCTCTTGGGCCGCGCCTACGGCCAGGAGAAGGCCAACGTGCGCATGCTCACCGCCGCCGGAGCCGCTATGGCCGCCACCACGCCTCGCGAGCTCTTGGACACCCTGCGCCACATCAGCGACCACTCCGCGAGCGCCCACGCCATGCTGATGAACGCCTCCATCCTGCGGCGCCCCAACGCCGCCGAGGGCATCGCCCGGGCCACCTTCGCCCTCATCCGGCGCGAGCCGCCGCGGGACGCGAAGCTGCGGGCCAAGCACTTCCTGCACTTCTACTGGGGCAAGAAGCCGGCCCACGTCCGCTAGGACCCCCAACCGCTACCGTCACGATCCGAACCACGAAAGAGAGTTTCATGACCACCTTTGCCGAACTCGGCCTTTCCGACGCCGTCCTTGCCGCCGTCGATCATCTCGGCTACACCGAGCCGACCCCCGTTCAAGCCCAGGCCATCCCGCTCGCCCTCCAAGGCCGCGACATCATCGCCGCCGCCAAGACCGGCACGGGCAAAACGGCCGCCTTCTCGCTGCCGAGCCTGGACATCCTCGCCCGCGCCGAGCGCAAGAAGGCACCGGCCATGCTCGTCATCACCCCCACGCGAGAGCTGGCCATGCAGATTCAGGAAGTCTGCCAAACCATCGCCCGCACCCGCGGCCTGCGCGTCGCCAATGTGGTGGGCGGCGTGAAAATCGAGCCGCAGATCGACCGCCTCGCGCGCGGCGTGGACGTGCTCATCGCCACGCCGGGGCGCCTCATCGACCTCATGAACCAGAAGGCCGTCGACCTCTCGCAGGTTCAAGTGCTCGTGCTGGACGAGGCCGACCGCATGCTCGACATGGGATTTCTCCCCTCGGTTCGCCGTATCGTGGAGGCGACGCCGAAAAGCCGCCAGACGCTTCTGTTCTCGGCCACCATCGACAAGGGCGTCCTCGACCAGGTGGACGCCATGCTGAATGATCCGGCCATTGTGCAGATCGCCGCGAAGGGCGAGACGGCCGACACCGTGGAGCAGTACATCGCGCACGTGCCCCACACCCTGAAGCCCGACCTTCTGGCGGCGCTCCTGAAAGAGCGGGGGCACAAGCGCGTCATCGTCTTCGCCCGCACGCGCCATCGGGCCGACGCCGCCTGCCGCAAGCTGAAGCGGGCCGGCTACCACGCCGAGGCCATCCATTCCGACCGCTCCCAGAACCAGCGCAAACGCGCCCTGGACAACTTCGCCTCCGGCGAGACCGACATCCTCGTGGCCACCGACGTGCTGGCCCGCGGCATCGACGTCGACGAGGTGTCCTATGTGGTGAACTACGACGTGCCCACCCAGGCCGAGGACTACGTGCACCGCATCGGCCGCACGGGCCGCGCCGGGGCCGAGGGCTTCGCGATCACCTTCGTCAGCCCCGAGAACAAAGACGAGCTGGCGGCCATCGAGAAGCTCATCAAGCGCGACATCCCCGAGATCGAGATCGCGGGCTTCAACTTGGAAGAGGCCGCCGAGGCCGCGGCCGAGCGCGCCACGCGGGCCAACGCCCGCCGCGACCCCGAGCTGGCGGCGGCCGCCCGCGAGCTCGCCAAGAAGGAGAAGCGCCGCGCCAAGGAGAAGGAGCGCGCCGAGCAGGCTGCCGCCGAGTCGCGCCAGCGCGGCACGCGCAAGAAGCAGGGCGGCAAGAGCACCGGCGCCGCGCACAATGCGAAGAAGGGGGCGCCGAAGCCGAAGAGCACCGCCAAGGGCAGCTCCGGACGTCCGAAGAAGGGCACGGGCTCCCCTACCGGTTCCTCTCGTCCCGCCGGCGACTTCCGTCCCGGTCGCGCCCATCGCGCCGCCGTCGCCGCCAAGCGCAGCGGCGGCAAGCGCCGCGGCTAAGAGCATCTACGTCATAAGCTTTCTGTAGGGGGCGACCTTGGTCGCCCCTTGTCGCAAGTATCGCCATCGCCGAGAGGGCCGGCCAAGGTCGGCCCCTACGGGGTCGTGCGCAAGCCAACCATTGCCGGAACATGGCGATGGCGGCCGAGCCACAGCGGCCCGTTGCGCCCGCGAGCGGGCGAGCCGTTCAACATTCGGGCTGCTCGCCGGGAAGATACCCTCCGTTTGCCGTACTCCACATCTGGGAAGGGATTGTTCGGGTATCTTATCGGAAGTATTTCTGGGGAAGGGAATATTGCATGAAGATCGCTGTCGCTTGCGACGGACTTGATATAGCCGTGACCGCTGCAACCTGCTCGAGCTTTGCTTGCTACACCGCGCAAAGCGGCGTCGTCACAGGCTGCAGCAACGTGCCGAACATGGGGATCACCCCACGAGAGAGGGCCTCCATCCTGCAGCAGATGGGCGTCGACGCCCTCATAGCCCGCCAATTCAGCCCCGAAGGCCTCGCGGCTTTGGACGAAGCGGGCATCGAGGCCGTCCTCTCCAACGCCGCCTCCCCGCGCGAGGCGGCGGATCTGTATCTTTACCGCACGCTCATGGGGGAAGAGGGCCTATCGGAAAAGAGCATCAAAGAGGAGCCCTTAGGCGAGCTGGACGACGCCTTCGCCCGCATCGAGCTCAAGCTCGTCGCCCAAAGCGCCTAGCCCCCGCTCGCACTCCCCCAACGAAAAAGGACCCCGAAGGGTCCTTTTCTTGTGCGCTCTTTCGAACGAAACAAACTAGGCAACGGCCTTCTTGGCAACTTCCACCAGGGCGGCGAAGGCCGTCGGGTCGTTCACGGCCATGTCGGCGAGCACCTTGCGGTCGAGCACGACGCCGGCCTTCTTCAGGCCGTTCATGAACACCGAGTAGGACAGGCCGTTGATGCGGGCCGCGGCGTTGATGCGGGTGATCCACAGGCGACGGATCTCGCGCTTCTTGTTGCGACGGTCGCGGTACATGTACTGAAGCGAATGCTGCACCTGCTCCTTCGCGGCGCGGTAGGAACGAGACTTCGCACCGTAGTAGCCCTTCGCACGATTGAGGACGGTACGACGCTTCTTGCGGGCATGGACGGAACGCTTTACACGAGGCATATCTTAATCACTCCTTGAAGACGAATGGGACTAGCGAAGGCCGAGCTGGCGCTCGACGACCTTGGTATCCGCCTTGGCGACCTCGGTCTCGTGGCGGAAGTTGCGCTTGCGCTTGGGGCTCTTCTTGGTGAGGATATGGCTCTTGAACGCCTTGGCGCGCATGAGTTTGCCGGTACCGGTCTTGCGGACGCGCTTGGCCATACCGCGATGGGTCTTCATCTTGGGCATTAGTTGTCCTTTCCTTCGTCGTTCTTGGAATCCTTTTTCTTTTTCGCGGTCGCGGGCAGAGGCGCGATGAGCATGTGCATGTTGCGCCCCTCCATCTTCGGCTGGTTCTCGATGACGGCAACGTCCTTCAGGTCGTCGGCCAATCGTTCGAGAATGGAGAGGCCCTGCTCGGGGTGGGCCATCTCGCGGCCGCGGAACATGATGGTGATCTTCACCTTGTTGCCGGCCTCCAAAAAGCGCAGCACGTGCTTCTTCTTGGTGGTGTAGTCGCCCACGTCGATCTTCGGCCGGAACTTCATCTCCTTGACCTCGATCTTGTTCTGGTTCTTACGAGCCTGCTTGGCCTTGATGGCCTGGTCGTACTTGAACTTCCCGTAGTCCATGATGCGGCACACGGGCGGCGTGGCGTTCGGAGCGATCTCCACCAGATCGAGATTCATGTCGTCAGCGATCTGCTGGGCCTGGTGCGTGGGATACACGCCCATCTGGTTCCCGTCGAAATCGATGAGACGGCACTCGCGCGTGGTGATCTCATCGTTGAGCCGGGGCTCTTGAGCAGCTATCGCGCTCACCTCCCTTTCGTGTTCTCACACATAAAAACCCGCCGGGCCAACGAGGCGCACGGCGGGCTTACACGCAAAGTTTCTATCTGCGGGTACCCATCAGCAACCTTGGAAGGCGCCGAACCAGGTGGAGAGCTTTCGCCCTCGCTTGATTGACAGCTTGCCTAGTATAGCGTTGCCGTCGCTCCCGCGCAAGGGAAATTCTAGGAGTTTACATATATGAAGATGGTTCGGACGGTGTCGGCCAGGTTGTCGGAGGCGTTGGCCATGGAGTAGTCGTAAGAGAGCACCGCCGACCAGGCATGGGGCGCACCGTCGATGTCCACCTCGCCGTTGAAGGAACAGTACTCCTTGGTGCGGGTCGTGCCGTCGGTGTCGAAGGAGGTGTAGGACTCCGCGTCCTCGGGCAGTTCCACGGCGCCCTCGGGCACCGACACGCCGGCCTCGGCCAGGGTCTTCTCGATGATGTGCTCGGTGCGCACGGCATCGGCGAAGCTGAGGGAGCCGTAGCCGAGCGAGCTGGTGGACGTGGAATAGCCCGCCTGGATGATCTTGCCGTCGGCGTCGAGCCCCAAATACACCGTGGGCGTGCCCGTACGGCTGTCGGCCGGCTCGGCGGTGAGCGCGACGCGCACCTCGCTCTTGATGGGGTTGCCCTCCTCGTTCACCGCCCGGGGCTCGGCGGCCGTGGCGCCGTGCTGCAGGATGTCGATGGCCTCCTGCTGGGTGTGGCCCAGCAAGCTCACCAGGTCGGGCACCGTCGTCACCTTGGCGGCATCGGCGGAGTCCGTCGCGTCCTCGGAGGCGATGGCGGCGACCTCCTGCTCCGAGGAGAGCGCCTGCTGCACCGCACTGGAGGAGGCCTCCTTGTACAGCTGAACGCCGAAGTAGACCATGGCGGCCAGAATGAGCACGAGCAGGATGATGACCACGATAAGAATGCGGCGCATACGGCGCGACTTGCGCATGTACTCGGGCAGCTCCGCCTTCTTTCGGGTCTTCTCGTTCATCTCGCTCGCGTGCTTGGCATGACGCCCGCGCGAGGCACCGTCGGCCTTCTTCGCGCCATGGGCGGCCTTACTCGCAGGCTTGGTTGGCGCCGCATCGGCCGTCACCACGCCGAGGGGCACGGCGTCGGGCACGGGCGATGCGTCCGCGGCATCGGCGCCGTCGGCATCCAGCGGACGACCGGCGTAGAAGTCCTCGAAGACCGCCTCATCGGGAAACGACTCGCCGGCGGGCAGGCCCTCGTCGTCGAGCGCTTCCCCATCGCCCAAGTCCACCTCTTCGAAGACGCCCTCCTCGTCGACGACGACATCCTCCTCGATGATGGAGCCGTCGCCCTCGCCCATGGGGGGCATGGCTGTGGTGAAGCCGTCCGCCGATACGGGGTGGAAGGCCTCCGTCAGGCCCATGGCGTTGCCGTCGTCGGCGCTGACATCGCGGTTGCGCTTGCTTCTTCTCACCATGTGCTCGCTGTTCCTCTCGCTTCTCGAAGGCCCACGGGGCTAGTGGGCCAGCAGATACCAGGCCGCAAAGGCGATGACGCCCAGCACGGCCACGACGATGATGGCCTTCTGGGTCGTGGACATCCGGGTCGATTCCAAGTCATCGAGGGTCGTCTCGCGAAAGGAGGCGGCGTCGGCCTTCTCGCGGGCCGTCGGGGTCGTCGGTGTCGTCTCGGAGGACGCCGGAACCTCGGCATTATGTGCAGACGCCGACGAGGCATCTGCGCCAGCGGATTCCAAATCCTCTTCTCTCGCGTCGTCGACCTCCGCTGCAGGCGCCTCTTCAACGACCGCCTCTTCCACGGCGCCGGCCTGGATGACCACATCGTCCTCATCGGCCGTGACCGTGATATGGGAGAACTCCTGGGGATTCGCCATGGAAGCTTGCATCCTTTCTGCTTTGGGTCGCCCCATTATAGCCGATGAGGGCCGTCCCGCGCCGCTGCTGCACCAGTTCTGCATCCGGGCGGGGCGAAGGCGGCGCCCCGCCCCGTTCCAAGATGCGCCCGAGCCGTGCGCGCTCGGCGCGCCTAGGCCAGAAGATCGACGACGTTGAAGTCCTCGCCGCTGGCGCGGATGACCTCGCCGTTGCCGAAGGCGCACACGCATCCCGCGCCGGCGATGGCGTCCACCGACGGGGCGAGGGCGCGCACGTCCTCCGTGCGGGCCGCGCGCACCTCCTCGCGCACCCGGGCCCGGTCCGCCAAAGTGGCTCCGGAGAAGTACAGGCCGTCCTGGCGGCGCAGAAGCTCGCGGGCCTTGGCCGGCGCGTCCAGCGAGGCCACCGTGGAGACCACGTAGCCGTCCATCTCGGATTCCGTGGGGCTAAAGACGCCGGCGAGCCAGTCGCCGGCGGTGCGGAAGCGCTCGACGGTCTCGTCGATGCGCGGATCGCGATAGGAGTAGAAGCGGCTCGACCCCGACCGCGTCGTCTGGAAGCCGGCCCCGTAGGCACCGCCCTTCACGCGCACCTCCGTCCACAGAAAATCGTAGGACAGGATGCGCGAGGCCAAAAGCCACGTACCGCCATAGGGCTCGCCGAGCAGACGGCGGTCCCAGCCGCAGGCGGTGTAGGTGACGTCGCTCGCCACGACGAAGGCCTCGTGCTTGTCCTCAGGGGCCGGCACCGTGAGCACCGGGGCGCCCGCCATGCCGTCGAAAGGCGCCGAGGCTTCCCGATAGGCGTCCAGAGCCTCCTCGCTGCCGCCGAAGGAGAGCGTGCAGCCGCCGTCGGTGAACAGGCGCGCCGCCAGGTCGGCCAGCTTCGCGGTAAGCTCGCCAGCCCGCTCGTCGAAGTGCGCGAGCAGCTCCTTCAAGAAGCGGTAGAAGCCGACGCCGGAGAGCGCCTCGCGCACGACGCCGGCCGGCAGGTAGTAGGAGGCGACCCGCGCCATGGCGGCGCTGTGGCCGGCCGAGGCGAAAGCCTGCTCCATGGCGATGCGCCGCTGGCCCAGGATGTCGCGGATGCGCTCGGTATCGGCGAAGTCGGTCTCGCGCAGCACCTCCTCGGCCAGACGGGCCGCCCAGGGAACTTCCTCGTCGAGGGCGGAGGATCCCATGACGAACATCGGACGAATCCGCTCGCGATCCTCGGCGTCCTCGTGCACTTCCACGGCGAACCCGAGGTTGCCCAGATGGGCCTGGACGAGCGTGTCCAGCTCGGCCGCCGTGTGACGGGCCGTATCCAACTTGCCGAGCACGCAGGCCAGCACCGTGGCGTAGGGCAGCTCGTCGAAGGCGAGGCCGTCCATGGCGAAGTAGCGGTAGGCGTAGGCGATGCCGCGGCAGGGCAGATGATGGCGGATAAGGCGCCAGGGCCCGCACTCCCCCACCTCCCACATCGCCTCGGCGGGCGCCTCGCCGATATCGGCCCGCGAAAGCTGCGGAAGCTTCTCCAGGGTCTCTGGCGCGTCCGGCGCCTCCTGGGCCTCGCGCAGCGCGCGCACGGCCTCGCGGATGGACGCGGCCTCGTCCTCGGTGAGCTCGGCGGCCGCCTCGCGCTCGCCGGCCGCCTCGGCCTCCTCGGCGGCCTCGTCGCTTTCCGTGGGCACCACTTCGGCGCAGGCGCGGTGGTCGTTGTCCAGGAACAACTCGCGCAAAAGCGCCTCGAAGTACCCCTCTTCCACCTTCCCGCGCAGGCTGGCGAAGACGTCCTCGAAGCGCAGGTAGGCCGCCGGGTCGTCGTCGGCGTACAGCCATCCGGCCATGGCGGACATGGCCAGCACCACGCCATCGGGGTAGCCGAAATTGCGCTCGCGCATCACGAACTCGGCATGGGAGAGGGCCGCCCGCACCAGCTCGCGGTCGAGCCCTCCCTCGGCAAGGCGCCGGGCCTCGGCTTCCACGATGGCGCGCAGCTTCTCGGCGGCACCGGGCCGGGCGCCCCGCAGGGACACCACGGCGAAGGGCTGGGCCACGGAATCGGCCACGTACCCGATGGCGTCGTCGGCGATGCCCGCGTCGAGCAGCGCCCGCTTCAGGGGCGACTCGTTGGCCCCCATGATGGCGTCCATCAAAATGTCGGCGGCCACGATGCGCTCGCGCTCGGCGGCGCGCCCAATGACGAAGCCCACGGCAGCGCAGGCGTTCTCCGGCGCGGTGGCCATGGGCACGACCACCGGCGCGGGGGCCACGGGAGCCTGCAGCCCAAGGGGGTTGATGTCCAGTGGCCCGCACTCTTTCGCGGCCAAGGGAGCCAGGTACCGCTCGTCCAGAAAGCCGAGGAAGCGGTCGGCATCCAGGTTGCCGTACAGGATGATGTAGGCGTTGTCGGGACGGTAGTGGCGCCGATGGTTCTCGAGGAATCCCTCGTAAGTGAGCGTCGGGATGGCTGCCGGCGTGCCGCCGGACTCGAAACGGTAGGTCGTGTCCGGGAACAGCGCCGCCGAGAGTCCGTCGTAGAGCACGGAATCCGGCTCGGAGAGCGCGCCCTTCATCTCGTTGTACACCACGCCGTTCACCACAAGGCGCGCATCTTCCCCCTCCCCTTCCAGCTCGCGGTGCCAGCCCTCCTGCTGGAAGATGACGGGGCGCCGGTAGATGTCGGGATGAAAGACGGCATCCAGATAGACGTCCATGAGGTTGACGAGATCCTGCTCGTTGGTAGACGCCACCGGGTACATGGTCTTGTCCGGGAAGGTCATGGCGTTTAAGAACGTCTGCATGGAGGTCTTCAGCAGATTGACAAAGGGCTCCTTCACCGGGAACTTCTCCGATCCGCACAGCACCGAGTGCTCCAGAATGTGGAACACACCGGTGTCGTCGGCGGCCGGAGTCTTGAAGGTGATGGAGAAGGCCTTGTTGGCGTCGTCGTTCTCGATGAACATGAGGCGGGCGCCGGAGGCGGTATGATGCATGAGGTGCACCGTGCCCTCCACCTCGCTCACCGGCTCGCTTTTCACGGCGGTAAAGCCGTGGGAGGCGGCCACCTGTTCCAAATCGGTCATGGTCTGTCTTCCTTTCGAAGCGTTCCTGCGAAGGGCCCCGCGACCGGCTCTGACGGCCCGGCGCGGAGCAACGGAGTGTTCGTGAGTATTCTACCCGTCCGCGCGTCGCCGTTTCCAACCAATATGGTGTCGTTATGATTTCTCCGCGACGGGGGAATTTTCGCTATAATCAGCCCCGAACTATCTAGACGAGACGAGACAGATACGGAGTATCCCATGCTCGAACTTAAGAACCTGGTGTTCGAGGTGCCGGCCGACGACGGGGGCACCAAGCGCATCATCGACGATCTCTCCCTGACCATTCCCGACGACCGCTTCACGGTCATCACCGGACCCAACGGCGGCGGCAAGTCCACGCTCGCCAAGCTCATCATGGGCATCGAGGAGCCCACGAGCGGCCAGATCCTCTTCAACGGCGAGGACATCACGGACAAGTCCATCACCGAGCGCGCCCGCCTCGGCATCGGCTACGGCTTCCAGCAGCCGGCCCGCTTCCGCGGCATGAAGGTGAAGAAGCTGCTCGATATCGCCGCCGGCAAGAAGCTGCCCATGCTCGCCTGCAACGAGTATCTCTCGAAGGTGGGCCTGTGCTCGGCGAGCTACCTCACCCGCGAGGTGGACAAGTCGCTGTCGGGCGGCGAGGTGAAGCGCATCGAGATCGCCACCATTTTAGCCCGCGACCCGAAGCTGGCCATCTACGACGAGCCCGAGGCCGGCATCGACCTGTGGAGCTTCGATAGGCTCACCGAGACGTTCCGCGACATCCACGAGGCCCGCGACGGGCGCTCCATCGTCATCATCTCGCACCAGGAGCGTATCATCTCGCTGGCCGACGAGATCGTGCTTCTGCGCGACGGCCAGGTGGCCGAGACGGGCACGCCGGCCGAGCTCATGCCGCGGCTCGGGTTCGCGGCCCGCAGCCTGGACGATCACGGCTGCCCGCTTTCCACCCCCACCGAGCTGCACCTAACCGAGATCCCCACCACCTGCTAGAGGAGCTATCATGACCGTTGATCTTTCCCCCATCGACGAGAACCTGCTCGCCGAGATCGCCAATATGCACGGCATGCCGAAGGGCGCCTTCAACGTGCGCAAGGACGGCGAGCTGGTCGAGCGCCATTCCTCGGCCTACATCGACATTTCCACCAAGACCGACAACCCCGGCATCGACATCCGCATCGCGGACGGCACCAAGGGCGAGACGGTGTACATCCCCGTCATCGTGACGAAGTCGGGCCTGAAGGACGTCGTGTACAACACCTTCTACGTGGGCGAGAACTGCGACATCACCATCATCGCCGGATGCGGCATCCACAACGATTCCCACGACGCCTCCGAGCACGACGGCATCCACAGCTTCTATCTGGGGAAGAACAGCCGCGTACGCTACGTGGAGAAGCACTACGGCGAGGGCGATGGCTCAGGCGAGCGCATCCTGAACCCCACCACCAACGTGTACATGGAGGAGGGCTCCTCCTGCGAGATGGAGATGGTACAGCTGCGCGGCGTCACCTCCACCGTGCGCGACACCAACGCCGAGCTGGGCGCGGACGCCAAGCTCGTACTCACCGAGAAGCTGCTCACCCACGGCAACCAGACCGCCATTTCCAACATGAAGGTGGAGCTGAAGGGCGAGGGCTCTTCCGTGCAGGTGATCTCCCGCTCGGTGGCCCAGGACGACTCCGTGCAGGTGTTCAACCCGCTCGTCATCGGCGAGTGCGCCTGCCGCGGGCACGTGCAGTGCGACGCCATCATCATGGGCAACGCCAAGGTGAAGGCTATCCCCGGCATCGAGGCCGCCAGCGAGGACGCCATGCTCGTGCACGAGGCCGCCATCGGCAAGATCGCCGGCGACCAGATCGTGAAGCTCATGACGCTGGGCCTCACCGAGGAAGAGGCCGAAGCCGAGATCCTGGACGACTTCCTGAGCTAGGCTCCAGCTAAACTCGACAAGCCCGCAAAGCAAGCGGTCCGACGGAACTTGCCGTCGGACCGCTTTTGTGTTGAGAGGATGAGGCGGATCGCTATTCGGTCGCATCCTCGTCGCCGGAACTGCCGGAGTCGCCTGCATCGCCGGAGTCCTCGCTGCCAGAGTCGTCGCCGCTGCCGGTATCGCTGGACTCATCGGAGCCGTCCGACGAGTCGCCGGAGCCGGTGTCTTCGGAACCTGTGTCGCCCGAGTCACCGGAATCACTGGAGCCCGTGTCGCCTGAATCACCCGTGTCCTCGCTATCGGAACCCGTGACGGCGTCGGCGGCGGAGGCGGTCAGATCGCTGACGACGGTAAGATCGCCCAGGGCCACGGTGGTGCCGAGCCACTTGCGCTCGATGACGTTGATGGTGCCGTCGCTCACCAGGCGCGCGAGCACGTCGCCGGCGGCCGTCTGCAAATCGACGTTCTCGTTGGAGACGCCCATGCAATAGCCGGTCGGCGACATGAGCATGGCGACGATGGATACATCCAGCCCCTGGCCATGGGCCGCGTACAGGCCGATGACGGCGTCGGCGGCCACGTACTGCACGCTTCCGGCCTCAAGTGCCTCGAAGGCCTCCTTCAGGCTGTCGGCGGGCGTGAGGCTGGACTCGCCGAACCCGTTGGAGACGGCCCAGGCGCTCTTCGAGGAAACCTGGGCGGCGAAGGTGGCGCCGGAATCCTGCGTGGGAATGCCCGCGTCGGGGCTCAGCGCGAACAGGGCGATGCCCGTGGGCAGGTAGGAGGCCGAGCGCCAGAAATCGCCGTCGCTCGCGGAGTCGTCGATGCCGAGCACCACGTCCACCGTGCCGTTGGCGAGCGCCCCGGCCGGATCGCTGCCCACGTCCACCACCGACAGCTTCAGCCCCAGCTCGTCGGCGAGAGCCGCGGCGATGTCCACGTCGATGCCGATGATCTTGCCGCTGCCCATGCCGGCCAGAGGCGGGTTCTCGGTGTTGACGCCCACGCGCAGGGTGCCCTCCTCGCCGATGACCGGGGGCGCCACCTCAGCGGACTTCAGCTCCGGCTGGTAGGTGCCCGATCCAGTGCATCCGGCCAGGCCGAACAGGCCGACCGCGAGCAGCGCCGCAAAGGCAACCGCAACGAACGAACGCTTTCTCACATCATCCTCCGTCTAATTCAATCGGTACGTTGCCTCTTTCGACTGACCTAGTCTTTGACCCCACACTCGCGCACCGGGGCGTTCGCTTGCGCTAGTAGCCCTCTCGCCCGTCGCGGCGTCCGTGCCGCGAAAATGTCAGCGGGCGGTGCGACTTACCTCTAGGATACGCCATGCTCACGGCGGGCAATGCCCACGCGCTTACGTGGATCCTTTCGACCGCATCTGCCATGGACTTGGAAAGACGTCGCGCCTTTCCGCAACTACAGACCCGAAAGAAGCATCGCTAAGTGTAGCAGAAGTGGGCTTAGACGGGGCAAAGCCCCGCAGAACCTCCGAAGTGCGAAAGCCGTGCGGCTGGCGCGGGGCGCGGGATGGGACGCGAACGCGGTCGGCGCGGGGAGCGAAACGGGACATTCCCGCGTCATTGCCACGGTCGTGCGCGCGTAGACTGCCCCCATGAAGCCGATGAAAGGACAGATGGCGCTCTTCGATGAGCGAAAACCGGCGAAGAGCCGTCGGGAGGGCGCGGCCGCGAAACACGCCGCTCCCTCCCGCCGCCTGCGCGCGAACTGGCGCGCCGTACGCGATTTCGCCGCGGACATGGTGACCGAGACGCTCTACCCCACCCGCTGCGCGGTGTGCGATAAGCCCGGCGCGGTGCTGTGCGGTTCCTGCGCCGCAGCGCTCCCCTACATCGACGCGCTGACGGCCTGCCCGCGCTGCGGCGCGCCCTTCGGCGTCGTGCAGTGCTCGGAGTGCACGTCCGTGCTGATGGAGCCCTTCGGCTACAAGGAGCCGCCCTACGACGAGATGGCGAGCGCCCTCGTGCTTACCGAGGCCGTCCGCCGCATCGTAACGGTGTACAAGGACCAGAACGAGCGCGGCCTGGCACGGCCCATGGCCCAGATCATGGCCCGCTACCTGCCGCCCCGCTGGATGGGCGCAGCGCCGGTCGTCACCTTCGTGCCCGCCACGGCCGCCGCCCGGCGCCGGCGCGGCTTCGACCACGCCGAGCATCTGGCCCGCGAGCTGTCGTTCATCGCCGGGCTGGACTTCGCCCCTCTGCTCGTGGCCGCCCGCAGCCGCGACCAGCGGAAGCTGGGACGGACGGGGCGCATCGGGAACATGAGGCACTCGCTCACCGCGCTGGCCGGCGCCAGCATGCCCGGCGCCGTCATCGTCGTGGACGACGTGTGCACCACCGGCGCCACCCTGTTCGCCGCCACCGAGGCCCTGCGCGCCGCCGGCGCCAAGATCGTCCGGTGCCTCACGTTCGCGCGAACCTAGGGCACAGCCTTTCGCCCCGAGGATGCGCGAGACGCATCCTCGGGGCGGGGAGCTGGCCGACCCGCCCGTTTCGCTACCTTAGGCAACGGGAGAAAGGCAGGCAAATGGACCTTTGCGATTGGGTTCGTTTTGCGGCTTGCTTGCTGAACCTGATGGCTCGAATCCGCGAGTACGCGGATTCGAGCCGAAAGGCAAGGCGGGCACGTCATGCAAGACGGCCCAAATAACAAACGGTTCAGGGGAGATTTCACTGGCCAGTGGCTCCCCTCGAGCCTGCCTGATATTCTAGCAAGCATCGCTAGAAAATGAAAGGAGCTATTTCGAGGAGAGACGGACGCCCTCGGCCTCGGAGAACTCGGCGACGTCCACCGAGATGGAATGGCGGATGGGCTTCCACGCCGCTTTTTTCACCAGAGCGATGAGCGCGATAGGAATGTAGGTGAGCATGAAGAAGGGGAAGGTAAACATGTAGCGGATCTTTTTCGCCGTGGTGGTGCGGATGGAGTCCCATTCCACGAAGGTGGTGAGCACGCCGAAGACGAACATGAACACGATGTAGTTGCACAGGCAGAACACGACCGAGGTCACCGAGCTCGCGATGGCCACACCCGTGGACATGACGCCCGTAGCCGCCAGCACGATGATGATGGTGTTGAACAGAATGGAGATGATGGAGAGCAGCATGCCCGGAGCGATGGTCATGAGCATGTCGTAGCAGGCGAAGCGGTAACCGCGCGGGTTGGTCAACGTGCCTTTCACCAGGCCGCCCGCATAATGGGCGAACACCTGGTAGAAGCCCTTGGCCCAGCGGAAGCGCTGGTTCCACGAATCGCGGAAGGTGATGGGCTGCTCGTCGTAGAGCACCGCCGTCGGGCAGTAGGAGATGCGCACGCCGTCGATGATGGAGGCGGCGGAAAACTCGATGTCCTCGGTGAGCAGGTGCCACTTCCAGCCGCCGGCGGCCTTCAGGATGTCGGCGGCGATGAAGAAGCCCGTGCCCGACACGGCACAGGAGGTGTTCAGCGTGAGGCGCGCCTGGTTCAAGAACTTCGCCTCGCGCAGGAACCATACGCCGTAGCCGGCCGAGATCCAGTTGCTGCCGAAGTTCTTGGAGTTGCGGTAGGAGGTGGAGGCCTTCGCACCGTTATCGAAGGTGGCGTTCATCTCGCGGAAGTAGTTCACATCGAGCACGTTGTCGGCGTCGAAGACGAAGAACGCCTCATAGTCGCGATCGGCGTACTGCTCCCAAATGGCCTTCAGGCCGTAATCGAGCGCATAGCCCTTCCCCACCAGCTTGTCGTTGCTGCGGGGGAACACGATGGCGCCGGCCTCGCGGGCCACGTCGGCCGTGTTGTCGGTGCAGTTGTCGGCGATGACGAAGATGTCGATGAGCTCGGCGGGATAGTTCTGCACCTTGATGGAGTGGATGAGGTCGGCGATGACCGTCTCCTCGTTGCGCGCCGCCACCATGACCGCATAGCGGTGGTTGGCGCGCGCCACCTTCTTCGGCGCCCGGCGCGTCAGCACCACGAGCACGTAGAAGAGCTGGTAGGTATAGCAGATAGTGAAGGTAAGAAACACGCAGAAATTGAAGATGTCGACGAAGGACAACGCCGACACTTGCGATGCTACGGTATCGAACACCTTGAGGCTCCTAGGACATGACATGCGCCCGCACGGTCAGTGGCGTGGGCGCGGCTGCACAAACGGCTGAAAGTATAGCCCTTTCGAGCCAAGTTGGCAGCGCCAGTTGGGCCATGACGGCCGAAATGGGGGCAATCGAGGCCAAAGTGTTCCTTTTCACCGCATTTGCCCCACACCCCCTCCACACCTGTAAGGGAAGCGTAAGGTTTTTCCGACAACCGGGACACCGCCCCGCACCGCCTGGGAGCTGTGCTACCCTGTTCCCCATGCAATGGCACCCCGGCGGAACCGCGCCCCGGCAATCGCGCCCGCGCCGCGCCCGCCTTCAAGAAAGGAAGCAATCTGTGAGCCAAGCCTGCGACATTCTTGACATCAACCTGGCCGACGAGGGGCAGGCCCGCATCTTGTGGGCCGACCGCGACATGCCGGTGCTCGCCCGCATCCGCGAGCGCTTCGCCGAGGAGCGCCCGCTGGAGGGCGTGCGCATCGGCGCGTGCATGCACGTGACCACCGAGACGGCGAACCTCATGCGCGCTCTTGTGGCCTCGGGCGCCGAGGTGTGCCTGTGCGCCTCCAACCCGCTTTCCACCCAGGACGACACCGCCGCCTCCCTCGTGCGCGACTACGGCGTGAAGGTGTACGCCATCGCCGGCGAGGACGCCGAGACCTACGAGCGCCACATCGCCGCGGTGGTGGCCAGCGACCCCCAGATCATCATGGACGACGGCGCCGATCTGGACACCGCCCTGCACACCAAGTTCACCGACAAGCTCGCCGGCGTCATCGGCGGCACCGAGGAGACCACTACCGGCGTGGTGCGCCTCATGGCCATGGCGGCCGAGGGCGCGCTGGGCTACCCCGTCTTCAACATCAACGATGCCAACACCAAGCATTGCTTCGACAACCACTACGGCACGGGCCAGTCCACCTTGGACGGCATCGTGCGCGCCACCAACCGCCTTCTGTGCGGGCGCACCATCGTCGTGTCGGGCTACGGCTACTGCGGCAGCGGCCTGGCCCAGCGCGCCCGCGGCATGGGCATGGACATCATCGTGTGCGAGGTGGATCCCCTGAAGGCGCTCGAGGCCCACATGGAGGGCTACCGCGTGATGAAGGCGGAGGACGCCGCCCGCTTCGCCGACGTGTGGGTGACCGTCACCGGCGACTGCAACGTCATCGACGAGCCGGCCTTCAAGAACATGAAGGACGGCGCCATCATCTGCAACTCGGGGCACTTCGACTCCGAGATCAACATGAAGTGGCTCAAGGCCAACGCCGTGAAGATCGAAGAGCTCAAGCCGCTCGTGGAGGAGTACACCCTGCCCGACGGCCGCACCATCACCGTGCTCGCTGAGGGTCGCCTCGTGAACCTGGCCTGCGCCGAGGGACATCCCGCCAGCGTGATGGACATGAGCTTCGCCAACCAGGCCCTGGCCGCCGAGTACCTGTACAAGCACGCCGACGAGCTGGAGAACAAGGTGTACGACGTGCCGGCCGCCATCGACGACGACGTGGCGCGCGTGAAGCTGGAGACGCTGGGCATCGAGATCGACACCCTCACCGAGGAGCAGATCGCCTACATGAACAGCTGGAACTTCTAGGACCGAGAGACAGATCGCGCAAGTCGGGGGCGCTCCTGTGCGGGGCGCCCCTTCTCGTAGGCGCGGGCCGCTAGCGGGGCTTGCGCGCCTCCAGGGCCACAAGGCGGTAGGTCGCATCGTCGCCGGGCACCGTGGGAACGCGATGGTCGAACACGCTCCCCCGATCGGCGGCCACCTCGTGCTCCTCGCGCAGGGCGGGGACCATGAAGCCGGCCTCGGCCAGCCAGCCCATCAGCTGCGCCCGCGAAGGAGCCGCCTGCACCGCGTTGCCGAGACGCTGGGCCGCCTGCACGAGAAGCGCGCGGGTCGCCGAGGGCCCCTCGCTCTCGGCCACCGCGCACTCGATGAGAAGCGAGCCGCCGGATACGAGCACCGCCCAGCATTCCCGCAAAACCCGAGGCGGATCGGAGAAGAGCGCAAACGAGCTGTTCAGGTACACGTAATCCGCCGACTCCGGCGCCACCGCCTGCCTCAGCTGCTCGGGATAGGCTACGGCGAACGCCATATTGCTGCGAGGCATCCGGCTGCGCTCCAAAGCCGCCGGCACGCCGGCGCGGGCCTCGTCGATGAGCGCCGACCGCCAGTCGATGCCCACGACGCGCCCCGTCGGACCCACGAGTTCGCTGAGCTTATAGCAGCCCTTGCCGCGCCGGCAGCCCACGTTCACAACGCAGACTCCGGAAAGCGCACGCCGCGGCAGCTCCATATGGCAGCGGGCCGGAAAGCCCCCTTCCCGGGGAAGCCCGTCGTAGTGTCGTCGCAGTGCGTCATCCGCCATGCCAGCCTCGCTTTCTCGATTTCGGGTATTATACTCGCACCCGTACATTTCCGAGAGAGGAGCGCCATGATCGTCACCACCACGCCCACCGTCGAGGGCTACCGCATCACCGGCTACTACGGCATCGTGTTCGGCGAGGTCATCACCGGCATCAATTTCCTGAAGGACTTCGGCGCCGGCATCCGCAACCTGGTGGGCGGCCGTTCGGCCGGCTACGAGGAGGAGCTCATGCAGGCCCGCAACGAGGCCGTGGCCGAGATGCAGCAGCGGGCCGCCGCGCTCGGGGCCCACGCCATCGTGGGCGTGGATATGGACTACGAGGTGCTCGGTCAGGGCAACATGCTCATGGTGACCGCCTCCGGCACCGCCGTCACCGTCGAGGCGGCGTAGAGGGTTAGCCGCGAGGAGTTCACGTACCCCGCGAGCGTCATGCCGCGCCCGCGGGCCTCGCGCACGGCCGCATCGGTAGGACCCGATAGCGACGCCACCGTGCCCACGCCGAGGCGCGCCGCCTTGCGCAGCATCTCGCTGCTGACGCGTCCGGTGGTGGCGAGCAGGAACCCCGTGGCGTCGATGCCGCGCGTCAGGCAGTGCCCGGCCAGCTTGTCGAAGGTGTTGTGGCGGCCGATGTCCTCGTAGAGGGCCACCATCTCGTCCCGGCAGAACAGGGCCGAGCAATGGGTGCCGCGCGTAGCCGCGTACTCGCGGGCCCCCACGCGCATGGCCATGACCGCACCTCGGATGAGGTCGATATCCCCCGGGGTCGGGACCGGCAACGTCTCGGGGAGGGAACAAGCGCCGGTCCCGACCGCAAGGGAGGGAAGAAAACGGCCCGAGGGGGCGGCTAGCGCCTTTCCCCCGAACCCGGAGGTAATCACAGGCGCAGCGGGACGCCGCACCGGATGGGAGAGCGAAAGGCGCGCGATGCGTCGCGCCGCATCCATGTCGAAGGCGACGACTTCGCGCACATCGCCGATGACGCCCTCACTGAACAGGAAGCCGTACACGAGCTCGGAGAGGTTCGCGTTCGAGCACATGAGCGTTGCGAGCTCGCAGCCGTTCGCGACGATGGTCAGCTCGTGCTCGCAGATGACCTCGATGGCCTCGGCGGCAATATCGCCCTCGTCGCAGCAGACCACGGAGAAGTAACTCCGCGGGAAGGCCTCGCACTCCCCCGCCACTCGCACCGCGCGAGCTTGCACTGTGTTTTCCACGACTCCCCCTCTCAGGAGGCGGCCCGGGCAGGGCCGCCCCTCTTCTCGGCTTCATGCGGGGCGACTCCGCAGAGAGCCGCCCCTCGCCTCTGCCCGAACCCGTTAGGCGGGCAGCTGCACGCCGTACTCGCTCACCAGACGATCGGCGATCTCGGGAACGCCGGCGGCCTCGAAGGTGGAGACCTTCGGCATGCCGGTGGCCACATCGAAGCCCATGACCTCGTACCAGGCGTCGAGCATCTTCTCGTAATGCTCCTTGGTCAGGCCTGTCTCGGTCTGATAGAAGCTGTTCTCCAGATTCTCGGCCGAGTACTCCTGGTACACCTCGTCGAACAGCAGATCGTCGTTGCGGTCGCAGCCCTGGCGGGTGAGGATGGCGCGCTCGAGCAGGAACATGCGCTCGCCGAAGGCCGCCTCCTCCTCCTCGCCGAAGTCGATGCCCGTGACCACCTTGAACAGCTTCTTCGGAATATCGAAGTCGCCCTCGTGGCCCTCGGTGTAGTTCGAGTAGATGCCCATGGCGCTCATGGCGATGTAGCAGAAGATCAGCGAGTCGTCCAAAGCCTTGAACTGGTGGTTCCACTTGCAGAACGGGGCGATGGAGTCGCTCTCCCAATCCCAGTTGCGGATGTCCTCGTAGACCTGGGGGCTGCCGAAGAGCTTCGTGGAGTTGCCGTCGACCAGCGCCTGCCACTCGTCGGAGCCCGGTGGGAGCAAATCGCCGTTGGAGCCGAACAGGAGGTAGGTCTCGGCACCGGTGCAGCGGATGTCGGTGGCGTTAAGGTTCGAGGTGGCGAAGCGCAGCAGACCGGGGGCCAGGTACGCGCCGGGGATGTACCAGCCGCAGACGCCGCCGCCGTTGTGCTTAGGGCTGTTGCGGATGCCGCGGATGGCACGATAGAAGTACTTGGCCTCAGGCGTGCCGATGTACTCCTCGAGGAAGTAGCGCCAGCCCTTGGCGATGGCGGCACCCACCTCGGTGGACTGGTAGGCCACCGAGTACATGAGCTCGCGGGTGAAGTCCTCGGTACCGAAGTTCGTCCAGTCGATGCCGGTGTTTTCCTCGGTGAGGATGTTGCCGGCCTGGAAGATGGGGTCGAGGCCCTGGAACCAGGTGTTGCAGTCGGACAGGCCCAATCGCTCGTTCAGCGTCAGGCGCTTCATATGGGCGCGCCCCACGTACTCGCCGCACGCGGCGCTCTCGGCGGAGATCGGAATGGCCTCGGTGCAGCGCAGCTGGCCCAGGCTCATGCCGGATCCGTCCTTGAAGCGGACGCCGTAGCCGCAGCCGCCCCAGGGGCAGGAGTAGCAGCCGGTGTAGGCGATCTCGAGCTTGCCCTCCGGGTCGCGGGCCTCTTTGTACAGGTCGGTGTCGGTCAGGGGAAGCGACGCCTGCCAGGAGCCCACGTAGGAGTTCGCCGGCGCCTCGGGCGTCGTCTCGTAGAGCTTGCGGCAGCACAGGTTCTGGGTGTACTCCACCAAATCGAGCAGGCCCTGGGGATCGGCGACCTTCACGGAGCCGGTACCCTGGATGGAGATGGCCTTCAGGTTCTTCGAGCCCATGACGGCACCGAAGGAGCCCATGCCCGTGGCCGACGACTCGTCGGACAGGATGGTGGAGAACATGGACATGTGCTCGCCGGCAGGACCGATGGAGGCGATCTTCGCCTTGTTGCCGGAGCGGCGGTACAGCTCGTTCTGTACGGCGAAGTTGTCCATGCCCCACAGGTCGCGGGCATCGCGGATCTCGGCGATGTCGTCGTTGATGTAGAAGTACACCGGATAGGGCGCCTTGCCCATGAAGATGATGCCGTCGTAGCCGGCGAACTTCATCTCGGGCGCAAACGAGCTACCGAAGCTTGAGCGGGCGAAGGAGCCGGTGTCCGGGTAGCCGGCCGGCGAGACCGCCTGCACGAAGGTGCGGCCACCGTCGAGCATGGTGCCGGTGAGGGAGCCGGTAAGGAACGTGAGCACGTTCTCCGGATCCAGCGCGCCGGCGGTGGTCGGGCACTCCGTCCACTGGATGATGGAGCCGAGGCCGCGGCCGCCGATCCACTTGTCGGTGTCGTAAGTGTTGGTGGGGATCTTCTCCACGGTCATATCGGTCAGGTTGACCTTCAGCAGGGTACCGACGTACCCGTAGTATTCGTCTGCCATTGAAATCTCCTCAGATAGATGTGCGGTAAGACGGTGGGCCTAGTACTCCTCGTCGACGCCCTTGACCCAGTAGCTGATGTCGCCGATGAGCACGACTTCGGCGATCTGGGACGGGTCGTCGATGGCGAAGCTGAACTCGAGGGGCAGATGCTCGTGGATGGACATGCACCACATGTGCTCCTCACTCGAGCCGAGCACATTGCCGGACGCGTCCTTGAAGTCGCAGTGCATCTTCACGCGCAAATCGGCGCCGTCCGACGAGGTAACCTGGCCCTTGACCTGCACGCCGCCGTCGGCGGGCACGAGGGCCCAGTCCTGCTCGTCCATGGCCTTGCCCGCATGGGGGCCGGTGTACTCCTTGGTGAAGGTAACGCCCTCGAGCGCGCCTTCCGTGGATTTCTCCACGTAGTCGTCGATGCCGGGACGGACGACGGTGTACTCCTCCCAGGAGAGCTGCGAGGCACCGAGCGGGCAGCGCTTCACGCACATCGGGTCGCCGCCACACAGGTCGCACTTGATGCAGGTGTTGGTGGCGGGGTTGTACTTGATGCGCGAAGCGGCCGGCGCGAACACGCAGGCGTTCAGGCAGGTCTGGCAGCCGACGCACTGCTCCTGGTCGATGACGCGGGCGCCGGTGGCCTCGTCCACGTGCAGGGCGCCTGTGGGACAGGCCGCCAGACAGCGGGCGTCGTCACACTGCTGGCAGTACAGGACGTCGGTCAGATAGGCCTGCTGCACGTCGGTCTCCACCTTGTTGCGGGCCAGCTGCGGGTTGATGAGCTGCTCGTGGGACAGCACGCAGGTAAGCTCGCAGGTGCGGCAGCCGGAGCAGATGTACTGCTGGTGCACCACGTGGCCCTTGGCCTTGGGCACCGCCTCCCCGGTGCTCGCCAGCTCTCCTTTGCCGGCAGGCGCGCAGCCCGCAAGGCCGGCCATCACCGCGGCGCCGGCGATGAGGCCGCCGCCGGTGAGGAACCCGCGACGAGAGACGCCCTTGGCGCCCTCCTCCGCGACGGCCGTCTCTTCAATAGATGTAGCCATACTACCTCCCCCTTCTTCCTGGGATCGAAACGAAACGCTAGGGGCGCGCCCCTCTCTGCGACGCTCTCCCCTTACGCGTTGCATTCTACGGAGGGCCGCCGGCACCGAACGTGCACGGCGCACGAGTCGGAGGGGCTACATTGTGGCGCGCATCACAATGTTGGCCGCCGCAATGGTGCACAATGCACGAAGCGGCGAATACCCTGTTTGGGGAATGGGGAGCGCCGCCCCGTTGAGGGACAATGGATCGGGGAAGTTGCGAAGAGGAGGGGCTCCATGAGACTCAGGGATTTTCAGAAGGCCGAGGAGTTCGGCGTCATCCACTGCCCGGTGCGCCACCTGTGTCCCGTGGGCTGCGTCTGCGGACTCGGCGATACGGAGCGCTTCGAGGGAGGCGACAAGATCATGCCCGCCGTCGTGGAATACGACAAGGGCGACCTCTTGTGGACCGACCACCGCTACGAGCACCACGTGTTCGCCATCCGCGAGGGGGTCGTAAGCTGCATGGCCCATATCGACCCGGACGGCGAGGCCCCTTTCACCCTCTACGGCGCCGGCATCGCCGTGGGCGTGGCCGACTTGTACGTGCCGCGCGTCTCCACCAACACCTACCATTTGCACGCCCTCGTGCCGGGGCGCATCTGCTCGCTGCCCTCAAAGGCGCTCAAGCGCTGTCTGGAGACGCTGCCCGGCGACCGCCAGCAGCAGATCCTCGCGGCATCGGCCTACAACCAGGCTACCGGCGCGCTTATACAGTCAATGATATCCTCGCGACCTCTGGTCGGCCAACGCCTGGCCCTTCTGCTGTGCGCCCTGCACTCCCTGGTGCGCCGCAGCGGCCAGGAGCCCGGCGCGCTGCGCGTGACCCACGACGAGCTGGCGGCGCTCACCTTGTCCGACCGTGCGTCGGTCACCCGCGCCCTGCACCAGCTGCAGAACGACGGCCTGGTGACCCTCGGCTACCGCGCGGTGACGGTGAGCGAGAGCCTCCTCGCCCAAAACGCCACCTGGGTAGAAGAGACCTGCAACCGATTCACTATCCCGCAGAGCTAGGCCCGCGCTTACCGCATCGCGAAGGCGTCATCCAAGGTATGGGCCACACCTTCCGGCAGTCCAGCTCGGTCGTCGAAGTCGGGACAATGGCAGAGAGGGTTTTAGCTGCAATATACTGCCATTTAACTGATCATTTTATCTTCTAATGGCAAGATATTGCTCGTTATGAGAGTGAAGGGCCCGCTAAGAATTTAATCCTCGGGAAGGGAGCGAGTCTTGCCGCAGACGACCTTCACGCCTACGGGCATCTCGCCCTCGGGCAGACCGCTCTGGACGGTCTCGGCTCCTTCTACGGTGGCGTAGGGCCAGTCGAGGATGCCGCCGAAATCGTACACCTGGGCATACCCCAGATCGGACAGCTTTTGAGCCGCCTCAGCCGAACGCACACCGCTTCGGCAGTACACAAGCACCGGCGCGTCCTTATCCGGCGCGACCTCCTCAGCCGTCTTCGCGTCTATGGCGTCCAGGGGAAGCAGCCGTGCATTCACGATATGGCGCTCGGCGTACTCATCGGCCGTGCGCACGTCGAGCACGGCAACCTTGTCGGAAACCATCAAATCGTGGGCCTCGTCGGCAGATATCTTCCGCACGGCGCCCGCATCTTTCCGAACATCAGCGAACTGCCCCTCCGAAGGGCCCTGACCATCCGGCGCTCCCGCGCAACCCACCGCGCCGGCCAGCGCGGCAACGAGCAGCATTGTGAACGCCCCCGCACGCGCCATCCATACCCCACGCTTTATCGCATTCATCGGAATCTCCCTCTCATCTCACCAAAGCGGCTATGCCATCGCCTCGAGCAAACGGCACGGCAATGTCTCCCATTGTAGACGAGACGACGGCAAAAATCCGAACTTACGCCGCCTCGCCGCCTTCCAACCCGCGCGCGGTCTCCAGCATGGTAGACAGCTCGTAGGGGCTGCCGTGGCGGACGGCGCAGATCTCGGCCATGATGGAGAGCGCTATCTCGGCGGGCTCGCGGCCGCGCAAGTCTAGCCCGATAGGCCCGTAAATGCGGGCGATCTGCTCGTCGGGGCATCCCTCCCCCGCCAGCTGACGGCAGCGGGAGAGCTGGGTGGTGGAACGGCCCAAAGAGCCGATATAGAACGCCGGCGAGGCCAAGGCCGCCTGAAGGGCCGGCACGTCGATCTTCGGGTCGTGGGTGAGGGCGCAAACCGCCGTGTTGGCCGTAAGGCGCACCGGGCCATCCTCGGCGAAGGCCTCCTGGGGCCAGGCGTGCACGAGCTCGTCCACCCCGGGGAAGCGCTCGCCGGTGGCGAAGACCCGGCGCGGGTCCACCACCACGGTGCGGAAGCCCATGACGTGGGCGATCTCTGCCAGGCGCATGGCGATGTGCACGCCCCCGATGCAGACGAGCTGCGGTGCGGGGCGCACGCGGGCGAAGAACCAGTCGATGCCGCCTTCGATCACGTGGCCCGCGTCCTCGGAGGCGGGGCGGGCCGCCACGGCCTCGGCCACGGCGAGCAGGCAGTCGGCCTCCCCCGCCGTCGCCACGGCCGCGCCGTCGCACCGGGCCACGGCCACTTCGGCCGCCACCGCGGGCGCAAGCGAGGCGACGGCGGCCGTAAGCGCCTCTTCATCGGCCACGATGGCCATGGCGCCGAGGGCATCCATTCCGCCTTCTCGGACGGCCGCATCGTCTTGGGAGGGATCGTCGACGCGGTCGCCCGGGAAGACGGCCTCCACCGCCGTCACGCGCGCATAGGCCGCATCGGCCCGAATCAGCGCCTCCTCCACGGCGAACAGGGCCCGGGGCAGATCGCCCACGAACACCTCGATGTTGCCGCCGCAGGATAGGCCCACTTCCTGGGCGCGGCGGGTGGAGGCATGGAACTTCTCCAAGGAGGAGAGGCGGCTGCCGGCGCATTCCATGGCCACCTGGGCCACGGCGCCCTCGATGCAACCGCCGGAGACCGAGCCGGCCAGGCGCCCGTCGTCGGCGACGGCCATGACAGATCCGGGCACGCGGGGCGAGGAGCCCCAGGTCTTCGTCACCTGGGCAAGCGCCACCGCGCGCCCCTCGTCGAACCACCGCCGCACATCGGAAGCAACCTCGCGCATGATCTCTCCTCCTCTGGATCGGCAAGGGCAGAGCCCTTGCCCTACGGATTCATCCCTACAGTTCGTGGCAAGTGAGGCAGTCCTCGTCGGCCAGGTTCTGGTCGGCGTGGCTCTGGGGCACCTGGGTGCCGGCCCCCTGGCCGTCGGCCGTGTGGCAGGTGGTGCAGGCCGTGCCCTTGGTCTCGCCGTGCACGACTTCGGGAATGTCGCAGGCGATGCCGTAGACGGGCACGTACTCCCCCTCGCTGTAGTCGGTAATGCCCTCGAGGGGCTCGAGGTTCTCGGACACCACGCCTCCGGCCGCGCCGCCGGCGATGCGCTCCTGCTGGAGCTGCTCCTCCTCGGAGCCCTCGATAGCGGCGCCGGCAGTCACCTCGGCCTCGGCCGCCGGGTCGTAGGGGGTGTACTCACCCTTCACCACCATGTCGTTGGAGGCGAGCCCGTCGGTGGGCGCTATCTCCGTTGCCGCCGGGGCGCAGCCCAGGCAGGAGGCGGCCAGGGTCGCCGAGCACACGAGCGCCCCCAGAACCGTCCTTCTCTTCGCAATCTTCATCATGATTTCTCCTTCGTTCATCGCCTGCGGGCGATTGGCTTACTCGTAGTCGGGGGCCAGTGGCGCCGCAACGGCGGCCAGGGCATCGAGGCTGAGCCCCACGGCCTTGAACTCGACGGGCGGCACCTGGGCGTCCTCGGCCATCTCGGCGGGGAAGGCCGCCGGCCCCTCATAGGCGAGCACCGTGACGGGGCGCCGCGTGCGCAGGGTGCGCAGACGCGAGATGAAGGCCCCCAGATGGGAGGGAGAGCCCATCTCGCCCGGCGACAGCACCGTGCAGACATGGTCGGCGGCCACCTGGCGCTTCTCCTTGCGATCCACGAGGGGCCGCACGTCACGCACCCCGTCCAGCTGGTACAGAAGCAGCACCCGGTGCCCCATGAGGTTCTCGGTGTTGCCGCCAGCGGAGGTGTCGCGAGCCGGGGGCGCCATCACGTCGTAATAGTCGATCTCGCGCGCCGCCTCGCACTTGCAGGCGAACACGCGCCCATCGGCCGTCTCGAAGACCGCCTCGGGGTGGCGCAGCTCGCGGGAGGGCACCTGCCAGCCCATGCGCACCTCGTCGGTGGGCACGGCCACCAGCCGCCGACCGTCCTCGCTGGCCACGGCCCAGAACCGCACGGGGCGAAGGGCCGCCATAATACCCAGGTAGACCCAGGCCTCGTAGGCGCAGCGCATAAGCACGTCCGCCGAACGGGCGGCCTCGGATGCGGCCCGGCCGTGAACCTCGGCCAAGGGCACGCGCCCGGAAGCCGCATCCACCACCAAGGACGAGAGCGGCTCCGCCAGGGCGCGGTGCGCGTCAGTGAGGAAGTGCTCGAGACGCTCGGGGAGCCGATAGGCCCCAAGCCCCGATGCCGCCAGCAGCTCCTCGCGCCCGTCGCCCAGCGCGCGGGCGAGGCGGCCCGCCTGGGGCAGCCGCTCGCCGAGCACCTCGGCAGCCAGCAGGTCGGCCACCTCGTCCACCTGGTCGTAGAACGCCTGGCGCACGGGAGCCGCCACGGAAAGGGACGAGGGGCAAAGGGACACACCCTCAGTGTCTGAGGCCCACTGGCGCAGCTGGGCCAGCGAGCGTCCCCAGGTTGTCTGTCGTTCGGCCATGAAGCCCACCTCCGCGCGCTCGCCGCTAGGCGATGGCCTCAAGCGTGCGCTTCACCAGCGTGCGCGCGATGTCCACCTTGTAGGCGTTCTTGCCCAGGGGCTTGGCCACGGACACCGCCGCCTCGCCGGCCTTCGCCGCGCTATCGGCAGTCACGCCCGCTGCCACGGCCTCCTCGGCCTCCTTCGAGCGCCAAGGAGCCGGGTGCACGCCGCCGAGCACCACGCGGGTCTCGCCGCCGGTTGCAGCCACAGCGCAGTTCACCACGGGGAAGTCGATGGACTTGCGCAGGGCGAACTTCTGAAACGCGCTCTTCTCGGCCTTGGGCACGCGGAACTCCTTCACCACTTCCCCGTCCTCCAGCACGTTGGAGCGGTGGCCGTGGGCGCCGAAGAACTCCTCGGCGGGAACCTCGCGCTTGGTGGTGACCACCGTGGCGCCCAGGGCCACGAGCGCCGGCGCCGTGTCGTGAGAGGACACGGCGAAGCAGCCGTTGTCGTCGCCGAAGATGGAGTGGTAGCGGTTGTCGCCGATGCGGGCCGGGCAGGTGGCGCCGCCCTTGCGCCGGCAGTGGAAGCGGTCGTCGGGCACGCGGAAGTACCAGCAGCGGTGCATCTGGCAGACGTTGCCGCCGATCGTGCCCATGTGGCGGATGGTGGGCGACGCCACACGTCCCGCCGCCTGAGCCAGCGCCGCGGCATAGGTCTTCACCAGCTCGTTCTCGGCCACATCGGACAGCTTCGCCAGGGCGCCGATGCGCAGCGCGTCGCCGTCCTCCTCGATGGCGTCCATCCCCTCGATGGTCTTCAAATCGATGACGGTCTCGGGGTACTCCGGGAAGATCTCGTCTTTCAGGGTGCCCAGAAGATCGGTGCCGCCGGCCATGACCCAGGCCTTCCCGCTTGCCGCCTCTTTCGCGGCCTGATCGGCCGAGGTGGCCTGCATGTGCTTGAAATGCTTCATGGTTCAATCCTCCTTTAGGCCTGCTGCTTGGAAGCAAGGGCGGCCAGAACCTTATCCGGGGTGAAGGGCTGGACGTTCACCCAGGCGCCGATAGCGTTCTGGATGGCCAGGCCCACCAGGCCCGCATTGGTGTGGGCGTGGGCCACACCGGTGGAACCGTAGGCGCCGCCGCCCATGCGCGTCTCCACGGGCACGCCCTCGATCTTGGGCTGGTCGAGCGCCGTGGGCACCTTGTAGTCGTACATGTTGCCGTTCAGCAGCACGCCGGTGTTCTCGTCCCAGATGAGTTCCTCGCGAAGGGAGCGGCCCTCGGCCTGGGTGAGCGCCATCTCGATCTGCCCCAGGGCCGAGGCCGGGCGGATCACCTTGCCGAAGTCGTGGGCCGACACGTAGTCGGTCACTTCCACAAGACCGGTCTCCGGGTCGACGGCCACCTCGCAGAAGTCCACGTTCATGGTGCGCACCACGTCGTTTTGGAAGGGAATCTCCGGCTTGCCGCAGAAGCCCACGGCCAGCTGGCCGGTACCCGTGATGGGCATCTGCTGCGTCGGGTCGGCCTTCAGGGTGATCATCGAGTCCACGAGGTCCACCTCGTCGGGAGTCACGCCGAACAGCGCCGCGCCCGTGGCGAGAATCTGGGCCTTCAGCTGCACGGCCGCCTCTTTCGCCGCCCAGGTGCAGGTGCTGCCGCGGTCGGCGGCGTCGCCGTTCTGCCAGTTGTTGTAGTTGGGGGCGTAGTAGACGATGACGTCCTCCAGCTTCATGCCCATCTCCTCGGCGATGACCAGCTGCACCGCGTCGGGCCAGTAGGTGCCGATGAGGGCCTCGGAGTAGGGCATGTAGATCTTGCCGTCCACGCCCATGCGCAAGTTGATGTTGTAGGAGATCATGCCCCAGGTCATGGACCAGCAGGCGCGGGCGGCCACGCCGTGGAGGCGGCCGTCCTCAAGGGTCTTCTCGCCGGCCTTGTGCCATTTGGCGTCCCAGTCGAAGGCCTTCTTCCCCGCCTCCATGCAGGCGGACAGCGAGGGGTCGGTCACGCTCACGTTCTTCATGATGACGTCGGTGATGGGCATGCCCAGCGCGTCGGCGATATGGGCGAAGGCCAGGTTCACCGGCTCCCACATGTCCTTGCCCGGGTCGGCCGTGGTGCAGGCGCCGTTGGTGACGTAGTAGGCCATCTCGGAGTAGATGTTCGGGCAGCTCGTCGACTTGAATGCCTGGGCGTTGGGCGGCAGCACCAAATGCCCGTGGGTCTTGTCGCCGTAGCCGCCGCGGGCGCCGGACTGGTGCACGTTGCGCGACTGCACCGCGTGCAGGGTACCGTCGTCGTTGTAGCCGATGCGGGCCGTGATGTAAGTCTGCGGCACGGCGGCATCGAAGGACTGGCGACGGGTGTTCACGAAGCGCACGGGCACGCCGCCCAGGCGCTTGGAGAGCACCGGAGCCAGCTGGGCGCCGCGCTTCTCGACGAAGTCGCAGTAGCGCGAAGCCATGTACGGCGTGAGCGCGCGGAACTTGTCGGCATGGCTGCCGAAGCCCATGAAGGCCGACACGATGGGGCCGTTGGAGGGAAAGTGGGCGTGGTTCGTGACGTAGCACATCTTCTCGCCATCGGGGTTGCCCCAGGGATCGTCGTCCCAGTAGCTGAAGTAGGCCGGCGGCATGCTTCTGAACTGGCTCCACATGGGGCGGCCGTACTCGATGACCTCCACGTGGTCGGATTCCTTCAGGCCCTGCTCCACGTTGCCGATCTCCCATTCCACCGGAGCGCCGAAGGTGTTGCCGGTCATATTGGAGTCGGGGTTCATCTCGGGGCGCAGAATGGGGGCGCCGGGCTTGGCGGCCTCGCGGCAGTCGGTGATGAAGGGCAGGGCCTCCCATTCCACCGCCACGGCGTCGAGGGCCCGCTTGCAGGCCTCCTCGTTGTCGGCCACCACGACGACACCCACCTCGTCGCCCTCGAACTCGGCCTCGTCGCCCAGAAGGGGGCTCGCGCCGAACTCGTAGTAGGAGGGGCGGTACTTCGGCATGGAGGCGATCTCCTCGTCCTCGTAGGTGAGCACGAGGTGCACGCCTTGCACCTTCTCGGCCTCGGTGATATCGAGGCTCTTGATCTTCGCGTGGCCGTAGGGGCTGTGCAGCGCCATGGCGGTGAGCGTTCCGGGCATCCACAGGTCGGTGGGATACTTGGCCGCGCCCGAGATCATGTCCCAGGACTGGCGGCCCGGGTGCTCCCAGGTGCCCACGTACTTGAAGTCGGTGCGGTCGTCGTTAACGCCCGACAGGATAGATTCGCAGCTGGCTCCCATTAGTTGCCTCCCTTCATGGCGCTGGCGGCCTCCTGGATAGCCTGCACGTGGCGGCTGTAGGTGCCGCAGCGGCAGATGTTGCCGGCCAGCTCCTCGCGGATCTGCTCCTCGGTGGGCTCGCCGTACTTCTCGATGATGTACTTGGCCACGGTGAACTGGCCCGGCGTGCAGTAGCCGCACTGGGCCGCGTCGTGCTTGGCGTAGGCCTCCACCAGCGGGCGGAAGCGCTCATCGGCGGCAATGCCCTCGGAGGTCTCGATGGCCCTGCCCTCGCACTGGACGGCCAAGGTGGTGCAGGCGAGCGCCGGCACCCCGTCGATGAGCACCGTGCAGCTGCCGCAGCCACCGCGGTCGCACATCTCCTTGGCACCGCCGGCGAGCCCCACGGCCTTCAGCAGCGTCTCGCGCAGGGTCCACTGGGGCTCCACCTGCACCTTTAACTCGTTGCCGTTGATGTTCAGGGTGGCGCACTGGGGAACGCCGCAGTTGGCGTCGGGATGCTCGGTTTCGAAATGGCTCACCAGGGCGTCGTAATCCACGGCCTTCGCGCCGCAGACCGGGCAGGTGTACACGAAATCGGTGACGGTGACGGTTTCGGCCACCGCCTCCTCCGGCACGCCGAGCACCGAGCCGATGCCCAGGCCTGCCACCCCGGCGGCCAGGCCGGCGATGCCCCCGGCCTTGAAGAAGTCTCGGCGAGAAACGGTTTGCGCCATGCTCCTCCTCCTTCTACTCATGAGTCTTGCTGACAGTGAGTAGATTACGGGGCAGAGGGGTAGGCCACATTACGCAAAGGGGGTATACCCCCGGGGTATTTTAAGGAGGAAGAACCCGCGAAAATGCAGGCAACGGGGTGGCAGCGTGCCTCCACGCGCAGTTCACCCCAAGAGTACTTCCTCGCTTCGCTCGGGCGCCGCACGCGACCGGAAGTGCCCGTCGGGCACTTCCGCCAAGCGAGGACTGTTTGAGCATGGAGGTATGCTGCCACCCCATCGCCGGAGGGACGCGAAGAACCCTCAGCCTACAGCACGCCCTCTTCCCGCAGAAGCGCCACGGCCTGCATCTTGGAATGAACGCCGAGCTTGGCATAGATGTTGCCCAGGTGCTTCTTCACCGTCTCGCGGGACACGACGAGCATCTCGGCCGCCTCAGCCACCGAAGCCCCGTCGGCCACCACCCGCAGCACATCCAGCTCGCGCTCGGTTAAGGCATCGGATGCGCGCGGGGCTCCCTTCAGGGCCTCCTCTATCATGCGGGCGGCCTCGCGGTCGTCGGCAGCCTGGCCAGATCCAGCCCCATCGCGCTCCCCCTTGGCGGCCTCGACTCGCAACAGAGCCGCCAGAGGCTGCATGTCGGGGGCGTTCTCGGCGAAGGCAGCCGCAAGCCCCCAACTGCGGGACACGGCGAAGGCCTGGCGAACAAGGGCAACAGCCCCCTGGAACCGGCCGGCGCGCTCGGCGGCCACCGCTGCCGTAACGCAGGCGCGCACCTTGAGGGCCGCATCCTCGGAGTTAACCCCGTCGGCGAATGCCGCCGACTCTGCCGCCACGTCTTCTCCGTGGACGAGCCGCTCCATCAGCCGGAAGAGCCCGAGACGCCCGGCACTGCCAGTGCCGCGCATCTCGCCTGCCGATTCCCCGTTCCTCGAGCCACGCCAATCGCGAATCATGGCCAAGGTGGGCATCATGGAAAGCGCCGCCGCCTCCTCGACGGCCAGAGCGCCCGTGAATGCTGTACGCCCCGACGCTCCATTGCCCCGGCCGTAGGCGTCCTTAGCCTGCAGTACCAACAGCTCCGCCCGGCGCGCCGCCACCACGCCGTGGACGGAGAGCTCCTCGAACCAGCCGCAGGACTCGGCGAAGGAGACCTCGTCCCCGCGCTCGTAGGCGACCTCGGCCAGAGCGCGCCAGGCAAAGCCGAGCATGGGCTTGGCAGCACGCTGCCCAGGCTCATACAAATCCAGCGCCTCGCGGGCCGCGCGCTCTGCGTCGGCCACTTGACCGACCGCTGCCTGGAAGACGGCCAGGTTGCACAGGGCCGACGCGAGCAAATTCGCGTTGCCCACCGCACGCTGCACCGGTAGCGCCTCTCCGTAGCCGGCGATGGCGCCCAGAGGATCGCTCGCCCAGAGCGTCGAGGCACGCACCTGCATCATCATGCCGCGCAAAAAGCCCTCCTCCTCCGGCAGGAAGCGGAGGGCCTTCTCTGCGAACTGGGCGCTCTCGGCCTGCTTGCCCTCAAACGATGCCAGAAACGCCTTCTGAACCATGCAGAAGGAGAACAGGAAATCCTCGCCGTCATCGAGCCGCAGAAGCGCCTTCTGGATCAGCGCGTGGCCCCGCAGGCCGTCTCCGGCGTAAGCTGCGGGCAGAGCGGCCACGGCGCACAAGAAGGGGCGCTCATTGAGCAGGGGCGCGGGCAGAAGATCGATCCAGCGCAGCAGCGCCTCCAGCTCGTCGTTCATCCACAGCGACTTCCAACGCTGCTCGATGATGTCGCAGATGGCCCCGTAGTCGCGCATCCAGAAGGACAGCCCCACAGCCGCATCGTCGAAGCCCTCGTCGAGCAGCCAGCCTCGGGCCCGCCCGGCCAGAGCCAGGGACTCCTGTTCGGGCATGCGGCGCAGGCGGGTGTGCAGCAGGTCCTGGAGCATGGCATGGTAGCGGTACCACGTAGCTCGGCCCTCCCCTTCCAGGCGCTGCACGAACAGCCCCGCGTCGGCAAGGCGGTCCACCCGGCTACGCACCTCGGCCTCGGTAAGCCCCGTGATACGGGCGCCGAGTGGGGCGCTGAAGGACTCGACGATGGCCGTCTCGGTCATGAAGCGCATGAGATCGGCCGGCACTCCCTCGAGCACCTCCTCGAGCAGATAGTCGCTCACGGACGCGCGGGCTTGGCGCATGATCGCGGTCACCTCGACGGCCCCGGCGTTGCGACAGCGCATCTCCAACAGGCGGCAGCCGGCGGGCCAGCCCTGGGTGGCCTCTTCCAAAAGCGCCTCGTCCTCACTGGTCAGCGCGAGGGCCGCCCCGCGGAACAGAGCCGCCTGCTCCTCGGGGCTCAGCCGCAAGTCGTCCTGGCCGATCTCCACGAGGGCGCCGCGCACGCGCAGCTTAGCCAACGGCACCTTGAGGGGCGTGCGCGAGGTGAGCACAAGGTGGACCTGCGGCGGCAGGTTGCGCAGAAAGTAGGCCAATGTGTCGCCCACCACCGGCGCGTCCTGGACGACATGGAGGTCCTCGACAACCAGCACGGCGGTGTCGGGAAAGGCCCCAAGTTGCGCAAGCAGCTCGGTAAGCGCCTCCCGCGCCTCCACCGCTTCCGTCCAGGCCACCTCGGCCATGTTCCGGGGGGGCGCCCAGGCGCTCGTCGGCACGGGCCAGGGCGCAGGCGAGGGCGTGCCAGAAGCGGGACGGGTCGCTGTCGTCCTCCTCCAGGGCGCACCAGGCCACGGGCCCGTCGAGCCGATCGGCCCAAGCAGCCAGGGCCGTGGTCTTGCCGAAGCCGGCTGGAGCCACGAGCGTCGTCACCGGACGCGCGATCGCCTGGGCGAGCTTCTCCCGTACGCGCGGCCGCTCGATGGCGTCCGGCTCCGGAGCCGGGCAAGTGATCTTCGACGGCAGCAGCAGAAAGGAGCGGCCGCGCCCGGCCGCCTCGCTATCGAGCTCTCTCATGGCTCCCCCTCCGTTTCCCCAGCATGTTTCCCTAATATGCCAGGCCCGAGCGCTGTTTGTCAACGGCGTTTTCCTCGAAGGCGACCGCGTCTTTGGCCAGAGCGGGCTCCCCGAGGCCGTCCTGCAGGGACACCCGGGCCGCCTCAGTGGCTAGGGCCGCCCGCACCACGCGGGACACCAAGTCGACGCACCCGCGGCGCGTGCGCCCCACCTCCAGGCCGCCGATCAGCGCGCAGGTGGCATCGAAGTCCACCTGCGCCGCCTCAGCGACGGGAAGTCCGACCACGTGCTCCATCACCGCGTCGGCCGCGGCAAGGCACAACGTGCAGCCGTAGCCGTCGAAAGCGGCCGCATCCACAACCCACGGCCCTTCCTCGCCTGGCCGAAGCACCAGACGCACCTCCAGCTCGTCGCCGCAGAAGGGATTCTCTCCCGCCGCTGACACTAGGACGCCCTCCGTTCCATCCGGGGAGGCGCCCATACCTTCAAACCCGCGAAAGCGCGGCTGGCGCGCCCGCGCCTCCAAGGCCGGATCGTCAATTCTCATTCCCATGGCTCTCACGCCTCCCGCGCCACGGCCAGCCTCTCGACCGCTTCCACGAGGGCGTCCACCTCCTCTCGTGTCGAATAGCCGGCGAAACTGGCGCGCACCGAGGCCCGCGCGCCCAGGGCATCGTGAACCGGGCGGGCACAGTGATGCCCAGCGCGGGCCATGATGCCCCACCCGTCGAGAGCCTGTCCCACATCGTGCGGATGGACGCCCGCTATCGCGAAGCTGACGAGCGATTCGAAGGGCGCCTCCACCTCCTGGCCCAGCACCGTCACGCCGGGAAGGGCGCCCAGGGCGCGGCGGGCCCGCTCGGCGAGAGCGCAGGTGTGGGCGGCCACGGCCTCAAGCCCCGCCGCCTCCAACGAGTCGAGCGCCGCCGACCAGGCCGCAGCTGCGGCAATGGGCGGCGTGCCCGCCTCGTAGGCCTCAGGTCCGGGAACCGCGCGCCAGCCGTCGGCGCCAACCCGGGCCGCCATGCCGCCGCCCCCGTACACCGGTTGCAGGCCTGCGAAGGCGCGCGGGGAGCACAGAAGCGCCCCCACTCCGGTAAGGCCCCCCATCTTGTGGGCCGAGACCGCGTAGAAATCGGCCCCAAGCGCCGCAAAGTCCACGGGCTCATGCCCCGCGGCCTGGGCGCCGTCCATCACCACCATAGCGCCGGCCGCCCGGGCTTCGGTCGCAATGCGCGCCAGGGCCGGCTGACGGAATCCCAGCACGTTGGACTGCTGGCACAGCGCCACGAGCTTGGGTTCCTGCTCGGCGAGGGACGCCCAGGCCTCCTCGTCAAGCAGCCCCTCGGGGGTAAGGGGTAGCCATGCCAGGCACAGCCCCTGCCGTTCGGCCAGCATCTGCCAGGGCACGAGGTTCGAGTGGTGGTTGTCGGCGGCGACCACCGCCAGGTCGCCCGGAACCAGATGATGGGCCGCCCACCCGAGGGCCGCCAGGTTCAAGGATTCCGTGGCCCCGTGGGTGAGGACGACGTGCTCCGGCTCATCGACTCCGAAAAAGGCCGCCACGTGCTCGCGGGCGCTCTCGAAGGCGTCGGTGGCCTCCTCGGCCAGCCGATGGGCGCCCCGGTGGATGTTCGCGCAGCTCGTCCGCAGGAAGCGGCCGTGGGCCTCGATGACCGAATCGGGCACGAGGGCTGTGGCCGCGCTGTCCAGGTAGACGAGCGGACAGGTGCCGTCGCGCCCGACCCGGCGCTCGATGATGGGGTACTGGGCCCGATCGAGCGGGCAAGAGGCGCTAGCCACGGGCGATCGCCTCCTCCAGGCGCCGGAAGTCCTCCGGCGTGTCAGCGTCCTCGAACAGGCGGGGCTCGTCGAAGTGAACGTGCCGGGCATCGATATTGCGCCGCGCGCGCAAAAGCGCCCGGGCACCCTCGTCGCCTGTAAGGGCCAAAAGCTCGTCGAACAGCCCGCGATCCGCAAGGCACGGGTTCCCGTGGCCCCAATCGTTCGCCGCCAGATACATCTGGCTCTTTTCCGCGTCGTATTCGCCGATCAGGGCATTCAAGTGAGAGGCGGTCACAAAGGGCTGGTCGGCCACGAGCATGAGCACCGCCGTGCATCCGCACCCGCGAGCGAACCGTACGGCCGACTGCACCGAGGATGCCTGCCCCGTCCTCCAGCGGCGGTTGCGCACCGTCACCAGAGGATCCCGGCCCTCCCCGGGCCACGAACGGTCGGCGCCCTGTGGGGCCAGCACCAGATCGGTGGCGCCGCGCCGGGCAAGCAGCGGGGCCATCAGCTCGTGGTAGGCGCCAGTCACCACGCAGGCCACGTCCGCCGCGCAGCCGAGGGCCGCATCGAGGGCGCGGTCGAGCAGCGTAGTACCTGCGAAGGGCTCGATGAGCTTGGGAAACCCCATGCGCTGTGACTGCCCGGCCGCCAGCACCGCCACGCACACCTTGGAAAACGCCACCGTCGGCCTCCTTTCTTCTGAAGGGAAGTCTAAGCCGCCCCTGCCTTCCACGCATACCCCGAAAGGGGTATTCCCCGCGCATCCCCCTCGCCCTATCATCCCATGCGGGCCCAGCGCCCTGCGCAACCGACGACATCGAGGAGCACCCATGAGGCCCGACGAACACCTCCACCGACTGGCCAGCGAGACGAAGTGGTGCCCGAAGCGCGGCACCTGCCCCCTCGCCTTCCTCTGCGGCGCGCCCCTGGCCGACGGGCGCGCCCTCCTGCCGGCCATCGACGAGTTCGATCGGGAGGACCTCGTCTGGACCGACCTCTCCACGCGGCCCCGGGTGCATGTGGTGCGCAGCGGCCTCCTCCTGTCGAAGGTCTACACCAGCGACGACCAGGAATTTCCCTACGCCCTGTTCAGCGAGGGCTTCGTCAGCGGCCTGACCGAGCTGTACACCCCCTTCGTCGCCTCGAGTTTCTACTACCTGCAGGGCATCATCCCCGGCCAGATATGCCGCTTCGACAGCGACGACGTCAGGGAGATCGTCGACGGGCTGCCCGCCTCCCAGTCGCTGGCCCTCGCCAACATCACGCTCATGAACTCCTCCACCGCCAACTACGGCCAGATCCTCACTCTGGCCCACGGCACCGCCCGGGACAAGGTGGCCTCGGTCCTCGTGCGCATCGTGAACCAGCTCTCGGCCCACGGCGAGCCCCCGACCGACCTCCCCCTCACCCACAGCGACGTGGCGCTCATCGCGCACCTCGAGCGGGCCACGGCCAGCCGGGAGCTGAAAGGGCTCGCCAAGGCTGGTGCCGTGGAGCTCGGCTACCGGCTCATCCGCTGCCGGAGACCCTCTTCTCCACCTACCGCCATCTGTTGGAAGGGCGCCTCCCCCACTACGACACGGCCCGCTCGGCATCCTCCCTGTCCTTCGCTCAATGTGTCGACCGGCACAATTAACGCCGCCGTCTTTGTCTTCCGGAACACATTTCGCCCCTTGCATCCCATGGGATACTGGCCGCGCCCGGGCCTTGAGGGCCGCGGGCGGAGAACCGAGGAGCCTCCCTTCAGAGGGGAGGACGTAGGAAGAGAGGGATGCTATGAGTAGAAGCGACATGCGGTTCACACGCCGCGGGTTCGTAGCGGGAGCCGGTGCCACGGCCCTGGCGGCCGGCCTTGCCGGATGCGCCTCGGGCACGACCGGAGACGAGGCCACCGACCTCGCCAGCACCGCGCCGGAGCCTGCGGCCTACGACGCCGCGGAGGGGACGTGGGTCCCCACCACCTGCAACATGTGCTTCAACAACTGCTCCATCAAGGCCCATGTGGTCGACGGCACCGTCGTCGAGCTGACGGGCAACCCCGACAGCCCCATCGGCTCGGGCCACATCTGCGCCAAGGGAGCGGCTGGCATCATGCAGCTGTACGATCCGGCGCGCATCACCAAGCCGCTCAAGCGCACCAACCCCAAGAAGGGCTTCGACGAGGATCCGGGCTGGGAGGAGATCAGCTGGGACGAGGCCTACGACACCATCGTGCAGAAGTTCGGCGAGGCCGCGGCGAAGGACCCCAAGCTGAACATGGGCGCCTCCATGGTGGCCGGCCTCATCGGCAGCGTCTGGCGCTCGCTTACCCTGGGCTGCGCCTTCGGCGTGTCCGAGGGCACGTCCTCGGACATCTGCGGCGCCGGCGTCCACATCTGCGAGTTTCTGCTCACTGGCGACGGCAACGCCATGCCCGACTACGACAACGTCGACTACCTCATCCAGTTCGGCACCCAGGCGGGCACGGCCACGCGCCACGGCTTCAACATGACCGCCGACAAGTTCGCCCGGCGCCGTGCCGAGGACGGGCTGCGCCTCGTCAACTTCGACCCCCACATGAGCGCCGGCGCCGAGAAGGCCGATCTGTGGGTGCCCATCCGCCCCGGCTCCGATGCGGCGGCGGCCCTGGCCATGGCCTACGTGTTCATCCACGAGCTCGACCTCATCGACCGCGACTACCTGGTCGAGCGGACCAACGCCCCGGCCCTTGTCGATCCCGCGACCCAGCGCGTGCTGCGCGCCGAGGGCAGCAACAAATCGCTGTACTGGGACGAGGCCGCCAACGCCGCCAAGCCCTACGACGAGTGCGAGAAGCCGGCCCTCGAGGGCGAGTACGAGGTGGACGGCGTGAAGTGCCACACCGCCTTCAGCGTGCTCAAGGAGCACATCCGCGAGATGACGCCGGAATGGGCCGAGGACATTACCACGGTGCCCGCCGCCACCCTGCGCCAGGTGGCCGAGGAGTTCGGCCGCGCCGCCCGCATCGGCGAGACCATCGAGATCGAGGGCAAGACCTACCGACGCCGCGGCGCCGCCGTGGACATCTTCTCGGGCCTCTCCCGCCACAAGCACTCCATCCTGAACGTGTGGGCCTGCCTGCAGCTGAACACCCTCATCGGCGCCACGAACTCCGTGGGTGGCTTCATTGGCTTCGCCACGAAGTGCCACGGCTGGGCCGACAACAACCCCACCGCCGGCTTCGACCTGGGCATCTGGGAGGAGGATGGCTTCATCGAGTGCAACTCGCTCATGATCGGCGCGCCCAACTCGTTCTACAAGATCATCCGCGAGCGCGACTACACCCCCACCACCCAGGGCCTGCTCGAGCTGCAGCCTCTTTCAGAAGACGGCCACTTCGTGCACATGGCCATGGCCGATCCCGATCTCTACCACACGACGCGCCCGCGCAATCTGTTCTGGTACGCCTGCAACCCCATCAAATGGTGGGCCAACGTGGAAGAGCAGGTGAAGGTCTACCAGGACATGGACTTCATCGTCGGCGTGGACATCTATCTGAACGACATGTCCTACTTCTCCGACATCATGCTTCCCGAGGCCTGCTACCTGGAGCGCTATGATGTGCTGCCCCAGTTCTACATGAACCACCGCATGATCGGCTCGCTGGACACGCCCTGGACGCTGGCCATGTGGCAGCCGGTGGTGGAGCCCAAGGACGGCGCCCCCGGCTTCATGGAGATCTACGCCGAGATCGCCGATCGTGCCGGCGCCAACGAGTTCTTCATCCCGGCGGTCTGCGGCCTGTACCGCGTGAAGGAGGAGTACATGTTCCCCACGGACCAGAAGCTGGACGTGGAGCAGTTTATCGACGCGGTGTATAAATCGAACATCGACGAGGAGCACGGCCTGCAGTGGTTCAAGGACAACGGCGGCGTGTACACCTACCCGCGCAAGGTGGACGAGATGTACATCTGGGATGCCGAGGCGCCGGGCCGCATCCCCTTCTACTGGGACTTCATGCTCGAGGCCAAGGAGAAGGTGGAGGCCAAGGTGGCCGAGCTGGACATCCCCTGGGAGACCGACGACTACATCCCGCTGCCCGAGTGGCGCCCTGGCGTGGAGTTCTACGCCGACGACCCCGCCTACGACATCTTCCCCGTGTACTACACCAACGCCTCCAACACCGACACCTGGACCGTGCAGAACGCCTGGCTCAACGAGGTGAACGAGGAGGACGGCATCACCTACCTCATCGAGATGAACACCGCCACGGCCGCCGAGAAGGGGCTCGCGAGCGGCGACACCGTGCGCCTGACCTCAACGCCCGGCTACACCGTGGAGGGTCGCCTCGTGGTGACCGAGGGCATCCACCCCGAGTGCGTCTCGTCGGTGGTGGGCACCTGGGACGCGAAGTCGAAGTACCTCACCATCGCCCAGGGGAAGGGCGTGAACCTCGTCACCCTCATCCCCGGCCAGGATCCCAAGCGCATGGACCACATCGTCTCCGCGTTCGACCAGCTGATCCGCGTCAAAGTCGAGAAAGTATCTTAGGGGGTTTGAATTATGACATACGGAATGCTCATCGATCTTAAGCGGTGCGTGGGCTGCCACGCCTGCTCCGTGGCCTGCAAGGAGGCCCACGGAACGCGGCCCGGCGTGCGCCGGTCCCGCGTCGAGCGCGAGTTCGAGGGAACCTACCCCGACGTGCGCAAGACCTCGCTGCCCCTGCTGTGCATGCACTGCGAAGTCGCCCCCTGCGTGGAGGTGTGCCCCACCGGGGCCACCTACAAGCGCGAGGACGGCATCGTGGTCATCAACAAGGAGGAGTGCATCGGCTGCGAGTCCTTTGTGGGGGCCTGCCCCTACCAGGCCCGTTCCAAGGCCGCATCCGAGGACGGCTACTTCGGCGCAGAGCTCAACGAGTACGAGGAGCTGATGTACCCGGTCATGCCGGCCGGTGCCGTGGACAAGTGCACCTTCTGCGCCGAGCGCATCGATGCGGGCGACGGACAGGTTCAGGCCTGCGTGGCCGCCTGCCCGGCCGGGGCCCGCGTGTTCGGCGACTTGGACGAGCTGCGCAGCCAGGCTGAAGGGGCCGGCGGCTACCAGCTGCTGCCCGAGGAGGGCACGAACCCCAGCGTGTGGTACCTGCCCTTCAACGTGAACGAGTAGGACTGCGACGCACGTTTCTCCCTTGCTTACCCTCCCTCTTCAAGGAAAGCGGCGCCCCTCGAGGCGCCGCTTTCTCGTGCTTTCCTATCCCGCTCTTGCATTTACCGTGACGATTCGCCCCGAAAACACACCGCCAACCCGAGCGAAAGCAGCGCAACCGCAAGCAAGATGACGTAGGCAGGAAGATAGCCGCCCGTTAAAGCCCTTGAGAACCCCGAAATGGTGGGGCCGATGCATGAGGCGACCAAAACATTGAGCGTGGCAACAGCGTAATTCATGGCATAGTGCCTCAGCCCGAAGTACTGGCCCACGAAGGCGGACTCCACCGATACCGAGCCCCCATAGGCTGCCCCAAGCAGCAGAAACCCAGCTACAACCAGCGGAAACGAACCGAGCTCCTGGGCGGCGGCGCACAGAACCATAGAGACAGCGAAGGCAAGGGACACCGCGGCCATGGCACCGCGCGAGCCGAGGCGATCCCACAGGCCGCCTGCCACGAGACGGCCCACGCTGTTGAAGCCCGAGAGGGCGCCCATGGCCCCCGTGGCTGCCATCACCGCCCACGCCTCGCGCGTTCCCATCACATCTAGAGCCGCAGGAACCGCGTTGCTGATAAGCGCCAGACCCCCACTGCTTACGAGCGATATCCAACAGAAGAGCGTCCAGAACGCCCGGGTTCGAAGCATCTCGCGCGTCCCGAGGGACGCTGCGGCGTTCGGGGTATCGACATCGGAAACCGCTTCGCTTGAATCCGACGGCGTCAAGTCATCCCCCTCGGCCGCGTTCGCCCGCGCCAGCATACCGCCCGTGCTCGGCTGGCGCAGCACCAGGGAGCCCGCCGCCAGCATGCCACCAGCTACAACCGCCATAGCGGCAAAAGCCGTACGCCATCCCGCCTGGGCAATTAGCGCCCCCACGACCGGCCCGAGCACCAGAGGACCCAATCCCACGCCGGCCAAAAGCACACCCGAAGCAGCGCCCTTGCGATTGGAGAACCAGGGAAGCACAGAGTTTAGAACGCAGTTTGCCCCCATCCCCGTAGCAAAACCGCAGCATACGCCATAGGAGACCGTGAGCCAACCGTAGCTGGCGGCCAGGGCCGAGCCGGCGAAGCCTACCGCGGCGAAGCCAGCAGCCAGCAGCATCACGAATCGTGGGGAGGTGCGCGGCGAAAGCCATCCCGAAGCCAGATGCCCCAAGCAAAGCCCCATCATCGACACGGAAAAAATACGCGAAGTATCCACCGCCGTTCCGCCGAAAGCGTCCTGCAACGGTCCGGCAAACAACGACCAGGCATACACCAGACCCAAGACCATATTCAGGCAAAAGCCCGCTGTCCCCACGACCGTGCTCCCACGAAGTGCGCGATGCACCATCACTCCCCCTCTCATCTGCAGGACACAACCTCGAGGCACCCCTTCCCTCGCCTTTTGACCCTTTTGGGAAAAGAGCAGGAAAGGCCCCGAAGCACGGGAGGGAAATGCTTCGGGGCCGTCGCAGCCTTAGGCGGCCGCGCACTCACCGGACAATTCGGCGAATACCGCTTCGGTCTGCCTCAGCGCCGCTTCCACCAGCAGGGAGAACCCGCGGTAAAAGTCAGACTGGGCATGATCCTGCACCAGAGCGCGCCATTTCGGCACCCATGTTAACAGATGACAGACGACAAAGGACACGGCGTCGGCGTATTTGGCGGCAGCATCGGAATGGCGGCCGGCCTCCGCGTCGTCGGCCGCCATTCCTAACACATGCCCAAGGAACAGCAGCTCGTAGGCCAGATGATCGTCGGGCTCGTGGGAGAAATTATCCACGCGCAGACCGTAACGAGCGTACATGGCACGCACCTCGAAGGTCTCATGCTGGAACACCATGCGGTCCTTGTTGAAGTACACCGATTCCCACAGAGGAGCGACCACACGGCGCGTGCCAACGAATAGGCGCGTATACTCAGCGGAAAGGTCATGGAAGTCTTTCTCCGAAAACGGAACCGAGCAACCATCGTTCCAAGCTGCGAGCATCTTCAGCGCCTGCTCGCTCTCCTCCCCCTCTACGAAGGGAACCTCGTCGAAAGCCCGTTCGTTGGCCAAGGCCGTCAAAAGCTCGGAATCGGGCACGCCGTGGATGACACGACCCAGCAAGGTGAAGAGCACCGAGGCTGCGCGCGCCTGTTCGGCCGCATTCTTTGGCTCCTCTTCCCGGATCAACACTTCCATGATGGCTCTCCCTTCTTGCTACTGCTCGAGCGACAGCATGCGCCAGTCGTCGTCGGCGGCCGCGCGGCCGTTGCGATGGGCCACGATGACCACGTTGGGCTCGGTCTGGGCAGAGTCGGGCAAGGGCTGGATGTCGCGCACGTCGCCGTACTCGGCGCGCAGCTCGTCGATGTCGCCGATCTTCAGGGCGCGCTGCGGGCAGATGGCCACGCAGGCCGGCTCCTCGCCGTGGGCCTGCAGCTCGGCGCACATGTCGCACTTCTCGGTGATCGTCTTCGCCTCCACGAACTGCGGGGCGCCGTAGGGGCAGGCCTTCACGCAGGACTGGCAGCCGATGCAGTCATCGGCGGTGATGGAAACGATGCCGGTCTCCTCGTCCTTGTGGTGGGCGCCGGTGGGGCACACCTCCACGCAGGCGGGGTTCTCGCAGTGGCCGCAGGAATAGCTCACCGAGTAGGAGAACACCTGGGCGGGCGTGCAGGCGCCGGTCTTCTCGTCTACCGTCCAGCCGCCGCCGCACACCTCGCGCACGATGCGGGCGCGAGGGCCGATTTCGAAGCTGTGCACGTCCTTGCAGGCCAGCTCGCAGGCCTTGCAGCCCGTGCACTCAGCGCTGTTGATCAGAAATCCCTTTTGGGCCATGATTTACTCCTCCTCGAAAACTTCGCGGGCTTCCCACAGGTAGTCGGGCTGCAGCGGCTCGCCATCCCATTTATCCACGCGAACAATGGTGCTGTTGTAAGACTGGTATCCCGTAGGCGTGAGCTTCGGGCCGCACAGCACGTTCATGCTGCCCGCCATGTCGATGCCGGTCTCCTCGTCAATCTCAACCCAGGCACCCTGCCCCATGGCAAGTACACCGGGCATGATGGTGTCGATCACCATGAGGGGGCGCAGGCACTTGCCCCACTTCGAGGTTATGAGCACCGTCTCGCCGGTCTCGAGCCCCAGCTGCTCGGCATCCACCGGGTTCATGTACAGCGGATGATCGAAGGCCTCGCGCAGGTTGGGAACATCGGCGAAGGTGGAGTGCGAGTGACGCAGGATATGCCAGCTGATGATCTGGAAGGGGTACTCGCCCTTCTCCTTGGTTTCCCAATTGGAGAACGTGTCTTCGTAGCCCTCGACAGCCGGAATGTACTTGGCAATGGGCGGCACTTCGGCAAAGCCCCAGTTGTCTACCGCGTCGACGAAAGCCTGGCAGTAGAACTCCATCTTGCCGCTCTCGCTCTTCACGGGATTGTTCTCAGGATCCTTGCGGAAGGCCTCCATGGGCACATAGTTGCGTCCGTCGCCCTCGCTGCGCTCGATGGTGTAGATGCCCTGGCGCTTGAAGTCGAGAATCGGGATACGCCCCTCTTGCGGCGTGCCCTCGACACCCAGCTCGGCCAGGTCCTCTTCGGTGATCGACACCAGATTCTCCCAGGTGTCGTCGGCATTGGCCGACACCTGGGCGGCAGCGACCATGTTCACCACATTCTGCTTCTCGCTCACCGGGCGCAGAACATTCTTGTCGACACCCAAGCGGTCGGCCAATTCGAGGGCAATCTCCGGATCGCTCTTGCACTCGAACAGAGGGTCGCACACCTGGCTGGTCCAGATCATCTGCTCGCGATAGGCCACGGTAAAGTCACCGAAACGCTCCCACATCGAGGACACGGGCAGCACGATGTCGGCGTACTTGCAGGTGGTGGTCATCACCAGGTTCTGGGCAATGACAGTGTCCACCTTGCGGTAGGCCTCGATGCCCAGCATAAGGCCGGCGCCCTGGTTCAGGAAGTTCTCGTGGCGGTCGTAGATGAGGTGCGTCGGGTTCTTGTACTTGTTTCCGTCGAGGCCCGTATACTCCTGATCGTAGACGATGGAGGTCCACATCTCGTTCAAGTCGACCTTCTTGTCGTTCAGGGGGTTCGGGATGTACTCGATGGAGCCCAGCGTGCCGTTGCGCGGCTCGCCCAGCATGCCGCCGCCCTTGAAAATGGTCGAGTAGCCGCCCAACTCCCAAGCGTGGCCCTTGTCGCAAGCAGCGCAGCATCCCGGCTTGCCTATGAGTCCGGCCATGGCGCCAAGGCACATGAGAGCCTGGCACATCTGAGAACCGGAGCTGGTACGCGCAGGGGCCGGGGACATGATGATGGCGCAGCGCTCGGTGCGGGCAACTTCCAGAGCCAGCTTCTCGATGGACTCGGCTGGCGTGCCGCAGATCTCGCTTGCCCACGCGGGAGTCTTGGGGGTCTTGTCGTAGGTGCCCAGCACGTAATCGAAGAAATTGTCCTTCGGATCGGCGCCCTCGGGCATGTGGTCGGCGTCGAAACCGATGCAGCAGCGCTCGAGGAAGTCCCAATCGATGAGCGGGTCTTTCTCCGGATTGTCCTGGGTGAGCAGGACATAGCACATGGCCAGCATCATGGCGCAGTCCGTACCGGGACGGATGCCGATGAACTCATCGGTCAGAACGCGCGCCGTGGAGTTGTAGTTCACGTCCACGGAGATGAACTTCGTGCCCGCGGCCTTGCACTGCATGTAGTCATAGGTCTGAACGCCGGCGCGGCTCCACGCGGGGTTCGAGGCCCACAGCACAATGAGCTCGCTCGAGCGCAGGTCCATGCGATCGTTCACGTCCTCGGCAAGGCCGATGCGGTTTTTGATCTCGGTCCAGGCTCCTGAGGACACCGAGCCCGTCTGCTCAAGGCAGCCGCCCATCATGTACATCATACGTCCGATGTCGAAGTCGCCGGTACGCTGGGGCACGCCGCCAGGCAGCAGGATGCCCTCGTTGCCGTAGGTGTCCAGCACGCGCTTGATCTCGCCGGCGATGAGGTCGAGGGCCTCGTCCCAGCTGATGCGCTCCCACTCGTCCTTGCCGCGCAGCTCGCCGTGGGCGTTCTCGCCGCCGCCGGGCTGCCAGTTCTTGCGCTTCATGGGGTACTTGATGCGGTCGGCACCAAAGATCATGCCACGCAAGGCACGGCCGCGGGCGCAGGCGCGCAGCTGCGGGCAGTCAGGGCTGTCGTCATGGCTCTGGTCGGTGCCCATGCGCACCACCTCGCCGTTCTTGACCAGGGCCTTGTTGAAGCCCTTGGAACCACAGTCGGCCCAGCAGTTACAGGGAATCCACGTTCCCGGATCCTCCTCTGTCCCTTCCCCCGTTTCGGCAAGATCAGTCTGGTCGAAACCAGCGCACCCCGTTGTGCCCAGGGCTGCCGTTCCGATGGCCGTGAGGCCCGTCCACTTCAGAAGGCCGCGGCGGGTGATACCGCCACTGACGCGCACGTCGCTTTTCGCTCCCTCTTTCATGCACCTCTTCCTTTCTCTCTTCTTGCGAAGACGTTCCGTCGTCTTCAGGGCACGTATTCTAGGAGCGCGCCCTGCGGAGACCCAAGGGAGGAGGATCCTATATATTCGATTTCATTGATTTGCCTAATATGGACGATGCCTTATTTGAAATGTCAACAGCAAATCGAATACTATTCCGTCCATATTATTGTTTATCCATTTTGCCGTCATAAAGAATTACCCCATCGCAGCGACTGGCACACACGGAAGGAAAGGCCATGGAATTCGGAGCTGATTTCTCTCACGACGAGGGCAAGGACGATTTGCTTGCCCTGCGCGCCGCCCTCGACAACTACCATCGCGCCGACGAGCCCTGGGTGGAGAAGCCCTTCGAGGCCACCCTCCTTACCGCCCGCAAGATCATCCTCAGCGATGAGACCATGGGTGCCATCGCCGATCTCGAAATCAGGCTCGCCCGTTACGACACCCTCATAGGCTGCTCGCCCTACCGCTCGACGGTCGTGCAGCTCATGTCCCGCTTCGAGGGGGTGTGCGCCGCCGTCGCCAATGACTTCAAACCCGACTGGCGCACCTGCTGCTACCTCGACTACTACTTGGCCCATGGCGCCGTGCCCGCCGTCGGGCTCAGCGCCGCCCTGGCCAAGGCCACCGGCGCCGACAGCCAGACCGTGCAGTCGTCGCTTTGCGCCCACCAGATCGAGGCCATCGTCACGCGGCTTTTGGAAGAGGAGCAGTCCTCCACCCGTCTCTCGGCAGAGCGCATCATTGCCCTCAACGACGCCCTCTGCCGAACCATCAACCCCACCTGGGAGCTCGGCATGAGGAAGTGGGACCCCCCTGTCGAGCCCCAGGGCCGCGGCGGCGGCTACAAGCTGCCGGCGGCCTCGTCGCTCAAGTACTTCCTCGAAGATCTCGCCGACTTTACCGCCACCTCGAAGCTCGACCCCATCACCAAATCGGCGCTCATCTTCTTTCAGATCGATTCGGTGCGCATGTTCCCCCATCACTTCGATCAGCTGGGGCGCATTATCTCTTTCTACCTTTGGAGGCACACCGGCGTCGTCATGCACGCCATACCGCCCATATCGGTCACACCCGCCATCCACCCCCAAAAACACCTCGAAAAGCTAAAGCCGTACCTCCACCAGGGAGAAACGGTCGATATGCTCATTCTCGACGACTGGATTTACCACGCTGCGCGCTCAACGCAAAACGCCGTAGAGCTGGAACGCGCCTGTCTCGCAGAGGTGGAGCGTCAAATTGCCGAATGGCAGGAATGCCTGAAATCCTCGTCGGGGCGCAGCACGGGAACAATCCACGAGATCCTTCCCCTCATCTTCGTCAGACCTGTGTTCTCTGTTTCATCCTTGGCCAAAGACGCCCACAGCGCCTACTCGACGGCGAACCAGATGGTGCTGAGCCTTGAGCGAGCCGGAATTGTTCGCCAGGTAAGCGCGGGAAGGCGCAACAAGCTCTATGAATGCCCCGACGCCCTAAATTTCTTCGGAAAGATGGTACCCGAGCTGGCCTCGCTTTAGCGAACGAAGAAACACTCGCTCCCAAGAACGCCCTGGAGCAAGACGGCAGTGAGACGGCCAACCGCCCCGGTGAGCCATCCCATATTCCCTATTCCGCGTGCTTTAGGGCCTGGTCGAGCTTCTGGCTGATGACCTTTGTGACGCCGTCGCCCTGCATGGACACGCCGAAGAGCACGTCGGCCATTTCCATGGTGCGGCGCTGGTGGGTGATCATGATGAGCTGGGTCTCGTCGCGCAGGGTGTCGATATAGGCGGCCAGCCGGCGCAGGTTCGAGTCGTCGAGGGCCGCCTCCACCTCGTCCAAGATGTAGAACGGGGTCGAGCGGATCTTGTAGACCGCGAACAGGAGCGCCAGCGCCGTGAGCGACTTCTCGCCACCTGACAGCAGCATCATCTTGGCGATGCGCTTGCCCTTGGGCTGGGCGTTCACCTCGACACCGGTGTTCTCCATATCGTCCGGATCCACAAGCGACAGGTTCGCGCGGCCGCCGGGGAACAGTGTGGCGAAGATCTCCTGGAAGTTGGCGTCCACCTGCTCGTAGGTGCGGACGAAGTCCTCCTTCATACGGGCGTCGATGACGCGGTTGATCTTCGCAAGCGCCCGGCGCGCCGAATCCAGGTCCTCCAGCTGGGCGGCCAGGTAGTCGTAGCGCACCTTCAGCTCGTCGTACTCCTCGGCGGCATCCGGGTTGATGGTGCCGAGGTTGGCGATGCGGCGGTTGATCTTGAAGAGCTCGTCCTCCAAGGGCGCGCGATCCTCTAGCGGCGGCAGGGCAAGGGCGGTCTCCAGCGGCGTCTTGCAGTCGACGGTGATGTGGTTCACCGCGGCCTCCACCTGAAGTTCCAGGCGGCCCTTCTGCACGCGGGCCTCGGAGAGGCGCTCGGTGGTGCCGTCGAAGAGGGCATGGGCCTCATGGGCCTTCGCCCGAGCCTCGGTGGCCGCCGTATGCAGGCCACTCGAGGCGCTCTCGGCGGCGCTCGCCTGGTCCTCCAGGGAGCGCGTCCAGCGCTGGGCCTGGGCGATGAGATCGTCGAAGAGGGCGAGCAAAGGCTCGATGCGGGCCGCGGAGACCTTCTTCACCTGCAGCTGGGCGCGGTGCTCGGCCGTCTGGGCGTCCAGGGCCTCCAAATCGCGGGCGCGGGCCTCCAGCACGCGCTCGGCGTAGGTGGTGCGCTCGGCCAGGGTGGCGGCGGCGAGCTTCGCCTCGGCCAACGAGTCGGAGACGCGATGGGCCTCGCGGCGCAGGGGCGCGAGCTCCTCGGAAAGCTCGACCTGGCGGCGCTTGGCCTCCTCGAGCTTCTCGGTGGCCTCGGCGATTTCCGCCTCGAAGGACTCCACGTTGGGGCGGGCCTTCGAGATGACGGCCTCGGCCTCGGCGCGCTGGCGCTCCACACCCTCCAGCTCGCGGCGGCAGGAGGCGAGCTTCTCGCCGGCGGCATCGGCGGCCGTCCGGGCCGCCTCGGACCGTCCCTTGCAGGCGGCCAGCGACTGGGAGAGCTCGAGACTTGCGGCCTGGGCGTGGCGCAGGGCTTCCTCGGCCATGCGGTGGGCCTCCTCGGCGGTATCCACCGCGGCCACGGCGGCGGCCAGCTGGGCGCGCAGCGATTCCAGGCGGCGATGGCGCGCCAGGGCGCCGGCCCCCTCGTCGATGACGGCGCCCCCGACGCTCACCTTGCCCGAGGGCCACACGACCGATCCGTCGGCGGTGACGAAGCGCAGGCCGAGCCCGTCGGCGCCGTGGGCCGCCAGGGCCATATCCAGCGTCGCGCACACGACCACATCGCCCAGAAGCGCCTCCACGGCTGCAGCGGCGTCGGACGGGTAGGCAAGCTCGTCGATGAGCGCCACCCCGGTGCCGGCCTCGGTGCCGGGCCACCGCCGCGCCCGGGCCCCGGCCCGCTCGTCGGCGTCGTCGCGCAGCAGGAAGGCCACCTCGCCCTCCACCTCGGCGCCCTCCAGAAGGGCCGCCACCTCGCGTACCACGCCTGCGTTCTCCACGAGCAGCGTGGCCACGTCGGTGCCGAGCAGCGTCTCCACCAAGGCCTCGTAGCCCTCGCCGGCGCAGATGACGTGGGAGAGCGGGGAAAGCACGCCGGAAAGCTCACGTTCGTGCTCGGCCAACCAGGCGCGGGCCTCGCCAGCATCTGACGCGCTCGCTCGCTCCACCTCCTCGAGCGTGGCGATTTCAACCGTGAGCGCGCGATGGGTGTCGCGAGCCTCGTCGAGGGCTGCCCGGGCCGCATCGCGCGACTGCACCGCCGCGCCCACGGCCGCCCGGGCCGCCGACTCGTCGGTGGAAAGCGAGGCCAGGGCACCTGCCGCCTCCTCGGCGGCAGCGCCGGCGGCCTCGGCCTCGCCCTGAAGCCGCGCGAGCTCCAAGGCGAGCTCGGCGCCGTGGCTCTCGATCACCTGCACGTGGGCCAGGCCGTGGGTGAGCGCCTCCTGGTTCTCGGCGTGCTTGCGGCGGGCCACCTCGATCTGGGACGACAGGCGCTCGGCGTCCTTGCCAAGCGCCGACACCTCGCGCTCCAGCGCCCCGCGGCGCACGCCCAGATCGCGGTAGACCGCATCCAGGTCGCTCACCTTCGCGTCGACCGCCGTGCGCTCGCCGGCCGCCTCGGCAGCTTGGGCGCGGGCCCGCTCCAGCTCGCCAGTGGCCTCCACGACGCGCACGGCAGCCGCCTCCAGGGACAGCTCCAGCTCGCCGGCGCGCCCGAGGGCCGCCCGGCGACGCTCGCGCAGCATCATGGCCGCCGAGTCGAAGCGCTCCACGGCCGCCGCTGCCGCCCGGTGGCGCCGCGACAGGTCGCCAGCATCGAGCGTCTCCTGGCGGATGCGCTCCTGCAGCTCCTCCACGGCCTTCTCCGCCGCCTCGATGGCACCCCGGCGCTCCTCGAGCTCGGCGGAAAGCGCCGCCTCGCGCTCCTTGGCCGCATCCCACTCCTTCTGAAGCCCCCGCAAATCGTCCACCGCCAGCGATAGCGCCAGTTCCGCCTGCTGCACCGCGAGCTCCTGGTAGGTGCGCGCCTTCTTGGCCTTGCGCTCGAGCGGCCCCAGCTGCCGGGCCACCTCCCCCACCACGTCGCGGGCGCGCAAAAGGTGCTGGTCCATGTTCGCCAGCTTCCGCTCGCTTTTCGCCTTGCGCTGCTTGTGTTTGAGAACGCCGGCGGCCTCCTCGATGAGCGCGCGGCGATCCTCCGGCTTGCTCTGCAGGATGGAGTCGAGCGAGCCCTGGGAGATGATGGAATGGGTGCCGGTGCCCAGGCCCGAGTCGTGCAGGATGTCCAACACGTCCATGCGCCGGGCCACGGTGCCGTTGATGAGGTACTCGCTCTCGCCGTTGCGGTACATGCGCCGGGTGATGGCCACCTCGTCGAAATCCACCGGCAGCGTGCCGTCGGAATTGTCGAGCACGAGATCGACCTCGGCGAGACCGGAGGCCTTGCGCGCCGAGGAGCCGGCGAAGATGACGTCCTCCATGGCCTGGCCGCGCAGGTTCTTGGCGTTGCGCTCGCCGAGCACCCACAGAACAGCGTCCGAGATGTTCGACTTGCCCGACCCATTGGGACCCACCACGGCGGTGATGCCCGGCTCCAGCGTGAGCGCGCTGCGGTCGGCGAAGGATTTGAAGCCCTTGAGAACGAGAGATTTCAGATACATGGGCGCCTAATCCTGCTTCTTCTTGGCGGCGGCGCGCTCGGCCCTCGCGGCGGCCTTCGCGGCGGCCGCAGCCTCGCGCTCGGCGACCCGCGCCGCCTTCGTGGCGGCCTTCTCCTCGGCGCGCGCCGCCTTCTCGGCCGCTTTCTCGGCGGCCTGCTCCTCGGTCATGCCGATGCCGAAGAACTCGGAGAGGCGCGCGAGCGTGGATTTTGCCGCCTGGCTCTCGGCCTCCTTCTTCGTGCGGCCGACACCCTGCGCGAGCCCCTTGTCGCCGGCGTACACCTGGGCGACGAAGGTGCGGTCGTGGGGCGGCCCTTGGGTCTCCACCAACCGATAGGTGGGCGTGATGCCGCCCTCCTGCAGCTTCTCCTGCAGGGCGCTCTTGGGATTCTCCGGCTCGCGCGCGAGATCCAGCGACATCTTGGGCATGAGCGTGCGATCGACGAAGGCCCACGCCGCATCGATGCCGCCGTCGAGGAACAGTGCCGCCACCACGGCCTCGTAGACGTTCTCGAGCGCCGAGTGCAGCCCGCGCCGGCCCGTGCCGGTCTCCGATGAGCCGAACACGATGACGTCGGCGAACCCGAGTTTCTCGGCCACCTCCGACAGGCTCGCGCCGGAGACGAGGGCCACCTTGATGCGCGTGAGGCCGCCCTCGTCCAGTTCGGGGAACTGATGGAAGGCGGCGTTGGCCACCAAGGCCCCCAGAATGGAATCGCCGAGGAACTCCAAGCGCTCGTAGGAGAACTTCACGGCCCGACCCTCGGTGGCGGAAGGATGAGTGATGGCCGAGAGCAGGTACTGGGTGTTCTCGAAGGTGCGGCCCACAATCTTCTGGGCGCGCTCGAGCTTGGTCTGCTGTTCTGCGGTGAGGCTCATCGGGCATCCGAGGCGGCGGCCTCCCCCTCCTCCTCGGCACCAACGGCCGCGGAAGCCGACGCGGGCGCGGCGGCCACGCGCTCGGCGATGACCTCCGGCACATGGGCGCGCACCGTGGCGGCGGCCACGGCGATGCCGTTCTTCACGGCCGTCTCGTTGGAGGAGCCGTGCCCCACGATGACGGCGCCTTTGACACCGAGCAGCGGCGTGCCGCCGTAGGTGTCCGGCGACATCTTCTCTTTAAGCGCGCCAAGCGGGCCCTTCACGAGCAGCGCCCCCACTTTGGAAAGCGCCGTGGACATGAGCGCGGCCTTCAGGTTCCGCATGAGCGTCTTGGCCGTGCCCTCGATGGTCTTCAGGCAGACGTTGCCGGTGAACCCGTCGGTGACCACCACGTCGAAGTCGCCCGCCATGAGGTCGCCCCCCTCGCAGTTTCCGGCGAAGGCGGGGACGGTCTCGGACAGCAGACGGTGGGCCTCCTGGGCGAACAGGTCTCCCTTGGTGTCCTCCTCGCCGATATTCAGAAGACCGACCTTCGGGCGCTCCACCCCCATGATGGCGTTCATGTACACCTCGCCCATCTGGGCGAACTGCACGAGGTACTCCGGCTTGCAGTCGGCGTTGGCTCCCACGTCGATGAGCAGGGTCGGACGGGCCCAAGCCGGAATGACCTGGCCCAAGGCCGGGCGCTTCACGCCTTTGATGCGCCCGACGACGAGCGTGGCCGCGGCCAGGCAGGCGCCGGTGGAACCGGCGGAGAAGAAGCCATCGGCGGCGCCCTCCTTCACGAGCCGGCAGCCCACGACGATGGAGGAGTCCTTCTTGGCGCGCACGGCGCCGGCCGGATGCTCCCCCATCTCGATGACCTCGGTGGCCACCTGCGCCGTCGCCCGATCGTGAACGGCGGCGAAGGGCTCCACCTCCTCGGCCGGCCCGACGAGCGTGAGCCTCAAGTCGGGATCGGCCTCAAGGGCCTGCAGGGCACCGCGCAGCACCACGGCCGGGCCGCGGTCACCGCCCATGACGTCCACGGCGATTGTTACTGGTTCTGCCACGTTGCGTATCTCCTCAAAACGATGCGCCGCCCGGGGCGGCAGGGTCTTTCGTTGCACGGGCACTGCGCATCCGGCCCTATCCGCACAGCCTGCGGACACGGTCGGAGGCACGGGCCTATAGCCAAAAAGCCCCCTGGCAGACCAGGCTTATCCAGCTTGGCATGCGAGGAGGCTTTGCCGACATCGCGGAGACTACCTGGCGCCTCCGCGACCGTCACGCACAAAAGCTACTCGGTCTCGATGACCTCGCGGTCGCGATAGTAGCCACAGTTGCCGCACACGCGGTGAGGAAGCTTCACCTCGCCGCACTGGGGGCAAATGGAGCGGGCGGGAGCCGCGATCTTGTCGTTGGTGCTGCGACGGGCGTGGGTACGGGCACGGCCCATTTTGCGCTTAGGTACTGCCATCTCGATTACTCCTTCTATAGCTGGGAACAGCGGGTGCCGTTCACAACTTCTTCTGTAAACGCACGATCTGATATGATACCCAACCGCACGCGGCCCCGCAAGGGCAATTTCCCACGAATTCGCCAGCGGTCACGGCTTCTTCACGACAAGGCGCGCCCGCGCCGCCGAAGTCGCGCGCTTCAGAATGCCAGTGGCCCCACGTCCGTACAATCCCACATCGCGGCCGAGGGAGAAGGAGACGGCCACGGCCAAAGCGAACGCGGGAGCGCCGGCCCAGCCGAAAATCTCGCAGCCCATGAGGAAGGCGGTCACCGGGCAGCGGCTCATGGCGGCGAAGAAGGCGACGAGCCCCACAGCCGCTGAGAAGGCCGGATCGCCCTGGGTCATGACCGTGCAGCTCGCGCCGAGCAGCGCGCCCACGGTGAAGGTAGGCATGATCTCGCCGCCGCGCAGCCAAAGCCCGAGGCACACGATGGTGAGCAGCGCTTTCACGGCGAAGGTCCATCCGCCGGCGCGGCCGGCGAGCGCGTCGGAGAGCAGGTTGGCGCCCGTGCCCTCGAACCCGCGCCAATCGAACAGCGTGACCAGCACCGCCATGAGCACGCCGCCCAGGGCTGCCCACAGATAGTAGTTTTGCGAGATGCGCTTGGTGAGGCGCTGGGCGCCGTCGATGATTTGAATGTAGACGGTTCCCACCAGCGCGCAGGCGACGGCGATCACGACGCATTGGCCGACAACGGGCCATGACAGCGCAGGCAGCGGCACCTTGGGAATGACATCGCCGATGCCGATGATGCTCGCCAGGCCGAAGGCCACGAAGCACGCCAGCAGCATGAAGGGCGCATGCCGCCAAACCGAGCGGTCGTAGCGGGAGAGCTCGATGACGAAGGCCGTCGATCCCAAGGGCGCGAAGAACAGCGCCGCGAAGCACGCGGCCATGCCGCAGGAGGCGGCATAGGCGTGCACGCCGCCGCTGGCGCCTCCGCCGCTGCCTGCGCCTCCGGCCGCGCCTTTGCTTGCGCCCGCGCTCCCAACCGCGCCGTCACCGCCGTCCGCGCCACCTGCGCCGTCGGCATGGCTTTCGCCCTTCCAAACCCCCGTCATGGGCCGCAGATTCAAAGGGCGCGCGACAAGGTCGCCCAGCGAGGCCCCCATGTGCAGGGCGGCCGCCTCCTTGCCCACCGAGGCGCCTCCGAGAATAGAAACCGCCGTGCCGAGCAGAATGCCCGGGGCGAGCGCGGGCGAGATGGGGCGATCGGCGCAGATATCGTTTATCACCGTGTGCGTCGTGATGTCCAGCGGAAGCTTCAGGGCGCGGTACAGCAGAAGGCTCGCCACCGCGAAAATGGGCAGAAGGTACAGCAGCCAGCCATGGGCGCAAACGAGATCGTAGGCCCAGCCGACAACGAGGCACAGCACCACCGAGGCCGCCGCCCCCACGACACCGACGGCCACGACGAACACCCCGTGGCGCAGCACCTGCGCTCTCGCTGCCCCTTTCACCGCATGCCTCCTCGCTCCCACGCATCCGAACCGTACGGGACAACTTTAGACGACCTTTCGCACTCATAGCCCGAAGGGCGGCGAAGCGTTTCCGCCGCGCCGCCCTTCGTTGAAAAGCCGTTATGGACCGGATCTTCTACTTGTCGCCGAAGTCGAAGTTCTTGAGGGCCGCGAACGGGCTCGCCTCCACGTCCGCCTCGTCGCGGGAGCAGCCGCAGGGCCCCTCGTTCAGGTTGGCGCCGCACTGGGGGCACAGCCCCTTGCAGTCGTCGTCGCACAGGGGCACGAGCGGCACCTCGAGCAGCAGGGCCGCCACGATGAGCGGCACCAGATCGATCTTGCGGTTGTCAGGCAGGAAGTCGAACTCGTCGCCTTCCATATCCTCCGGTGTCTCCGCTTCCTCCTCGCCGCCGATGAGGAAGTACCCCTCGATATCACCCTCCAAGCCGTAGGTCACGTCCTCCAAGCAGCGGGCGCACTGGGTCGTGGCGTCGCCCGCGGCCGTTCCCTGGATGAGGATGGCGTCGCCGGTGTTGGTGGCCTCCACCGACCAGGTGACGGGCGCGGCGAAGGTGTAGGTGTCGGGGCCGGCGGCCAGCTCGGCCAGATCGAGCGTTCCTTCGAAATGCCGGGTCGCCGCCGTCTCCAGCAGCGCCTCGGGAATGGCGATAATCGCCGTGGCATCCGTAGCCATTTCAATTTCCTTTCCGTAAATGCCACTTCGACCCCGAAAGGGGGTGCGGACGTTTTTCCGGACGGCCTAGGCGGCCAGCCCCAGCCGCCTCCTGCGGCCGGCTATCGTATCGTACACCTTGCGCCCTCCCTCGTCGAACGCCTTCAGCCTCCCCTCCCGGTACCAGCGGATCCACTCGGCGAGCTCGGCGGCGAACCGCTCGGCGGAGACCCCGCGCCAGTCCCTCCCGTGGAAGAACTCGACCTTGAGCCTGCCGAAGAACCCCTCGCAGGCGGCGTTGTCCGGCGAGTGCCCCTTGCGCGACATCGACCTCTCCACCCCGGCCTCCCCGCAGGCGCGGACCCAGTCGGGGGTGCGGTAGTGCCAGCCGCGGTCGCTGTGGAGCGTGAAGCCGCCCCCGGCGGCGGCCACGGCGCCGGCGAGCATCTCGGCCACGAGCGCCTTGGACGGCGAGGTGCCCACCGAGAAGGCGGCGACGTCGCCGTCGAACAGGTCGACGGCCGGCGAGAGGTACACCTTCCGCGGGTCGTCGGGCAGCCTGAACTCGGTGATGTCGGTGACCAGGACCTCGCCGGGGGCGGCGGCCGAGAAGTCGTGCAGGTCGCGGCCGGCGTCGACCAGCAGCAGGTTGGGCGCCGCCGCGCGGCCCTCCTCGCCGGCGTAGGAGCTGTAGCGGGCCGCCCGCGGGGCGCGGGCGCGCAGCCCCTCCTCGGCCATGATCCGGCGCACCACCTTCTCGGAGACCGCCACCGGCCGCGCCGGGTCGA